>Ga0335070_10005049_pt1 | contig 15479 bp, 11 predicted proteins | sample Lox_Sample_13_FD_206722 | JGI IMG/M metagenome (GOLD analysis project Ga0335070, IMG submission 206722) | Soil microbial communities from Loxahatchee National Wildlife Refuge, Florida, United States - Lox_Sample_1.3 | ecosystem: Environmental > Terrestrial > Soil > Wetlands | place: USA... | reverse complement strand
CGACGCGATCGTCAGCTCTCCGCGTGTATCCTTCATTGCCTCGATGCCGTTGAGCATCAGGTTCAGGAACACCTGCTGCAACTGAACTCGATCAGCAACAACCCTCGGAAGCCCAACAGCAAGATCGGTTCGCATCGGAATTGAATACCGATGGGCTTCGCTGCGCATAAGGACGAGCATCTCGCGCGCGACTTCGTTCACATCAACCGGTTCTCGATCTGCCGGTGCCCCCTTCTTGTAAAGTGCCCTCAAACGGTCGATGATTTCGGCCGCGCGATTGCCATCCTGCACAATCCTGTTCACCGCATCACGGGCCTCGTCGATTTCCGGCTGGTCACGTTTTAGCCAGTGCAAGCAAGTGTTGGCATTGGTGATCGCCGCAGCGATGGGCTGCTTCAACTCATGTGACAGCGAAGCAGCCAGTTCGCCCATCATGCTCACGCGATTTATGTGCGCTAGTTCCTCTTCCAAACGACGCAGTCTCTCCCGTTCTTCCTCGGCGCGCTTCCGGTCCGTCGTGTCTGCGGCCGTACCAACATACTGAAGCAGGTTCCCGTATTCGTCGAGGACTGGATGCCACATCACGTGGAGATACTTGATGGTGCCATCTCGCAGCAACAGTCTGAAGTCCTGCGAGAACTCGGCTTTCTCACGGAAACCCGCCCTGGCGCCTTCCGACATCCGCTCAAAATCTTCCGGATGCACGATTTGAGCAGACTCGGTAGCAAGTGAGTTTACACGTTCCGAGTCCAATCCGAAGATTCGAAACATTTCCTCCGACCAATAGAGGGTTTCGCCCGTCGCTGGCGAATAGGCCCAGCTGCCCGTGTGAGTAAGTCTTTGCGCTTCGGCCAGGTAAGTCTCACTGCGGCGAAGTGCTTCCTCTGCCCGTTTCCGGTCCTCTATGTCTGTACGGGTGCCATACCACCGCAGGATGCTCCCACTCTCATCGCGCAGAGGATTATCACGGATCAGAAACCAGCGATAGTCTCCCTCTTTCCCTCGTACTCTTGCTTCAGTCTCCAATGAAGTGCCCTCCGCGCTCGCGCGTTCACGCGCGACATCCAGTTTCTTCCGATCCTCCGGATGAAATGTCCGGGCAACCGCGTCTCTTGATTGCATCTCCTGCGAATTCAGGCCTGTGTATTCCAGTTCTCGTCGATTCGCAAACCGAGGATTCCAATCCGCATCAAAAACGAACACTTGCTGCGGAATCACATCGATTAGCTGTCGTAGCTCTGCTTCACTTTGCCGAAGCTTTTCTTCGGCACGCTTCCGGGCCGTGATATCACGAATCGCACCGGAAATCAGCACGCCTTCCTCGGTCTGTAACGGGCTAAGGCTGATCTCTACCGGGAACTCACGTCCGTCCTTATGCAGGCCGAACAGTTCCAGCCCTGACCCCATCGGCCGTGTACGAGGATCACTCACAAACGCCGCACGGTGTTCCGGGTGTTTACCCCGGAACCGCTCCGGGACCAAACACTCGATTTCCTTACCCAACACCTCGCGCCGTTCATAGCCAAACAGCTTCTCTAATTGCGCATTGACTAATACAATCTTGCCCTCACGATTCACGACCGCAACCGCATCGGGTGCTGATTCCAGCAAATCGCGGAATTTTTGCTCGGCTTGCTTTCGTTCCGTCTCGTCGACGGCAGTCGCGATGACTTCGACGACAGTTCCACTGCGATCCGCCACCGCATGCTGAACACTCCGAATGTACTTGATCTTGCCATCCTGCATCACCAGCCTGTAGTTGATCTCGGTGGCGGCGTTGCCAGACTCTCGCAGTTGAAGACGGAGAGCTTCCCGAACACGGTCGCGGTCTTCAGGGTGGACTCGTTCCAGAAGGTCAGGAACATTTGGTAATTTCTCTTGAGGCGGTAATCCAAAGATTCGACATGTCTCTTCCGAACAGTAGAGTATCTTGTCGGTACTGGGATCCCAGGCCAGGCTACCCGTGCGGCTGAGTCTCTGCGCCTCGGCCAAATAAGCCTCGCTGCGACGAGCAGCCTCTTCGGCCTGCTTCTGTTCCGTAATGTCTTCACAGACCACTAACAAAACTGGCCGCCCCTTGAGGACCACTGCACTTGCCGTTTCTCTTACCCACAGCATCGTGCCATCCTTGCGCAGCTTCCTGGCTTCCCACCTCATCGTCCGGCCGATCTGTTCGAGACAGGCAAATGCATTCTTCTGGGCAGCTTCTCGATCGGGCTCGTAAAAGAGAGTCAACATCGGCTGCCCGACCAGTTCCCTCACGCTGTAACCCAGTTGCTCAGCGCCGAACCGGTTCACCGAAAGCAGCGTGCACGCCGTATTTACCATGAAGTACATCGTCGGGTTGCTCTCAAATGCGGCGCGCCATTGCTCTTCGCTGTCGCGCAGCCCGTCATAGAGTTCGCGAAGCTGTCGAGCGGCATAATTGAATGCGATTCCCAGCGTCGCTAGTTCGTCTTCACCCGTCACGTTGACTTCATATTGAAATTCACCACGCCCCAGGGCCTGCGCGCCACCGGACAACTCGGCGAGGGGTTCCGTAATGGTTCGAGTCACGCGCCAGCCAATTGCAATTACGATCAACATCATCAGGAAAGCTGTGACTGGCAGCACGACGAACAGTTGATGCCGCGCCTGCACAGCGCTCCTGATGGCTTCTGCCCGATCCTGGGCGACTATCCGGTCAACTCTCCCTGCCAGTACCGCACTGAGGTCCACGAGGCCTTGTACTTGATCGGACAGGCGCAGACGAACGGCCGGCCAATCGTCCTCAGCAGCGAGTCCCACCACGCTATTGACCTGAGAGGCCAGGGTTACCTGCATTGTGTCAAGCATGCTCAGGATTACCGGATCGTGTTTGAGTTCGCTCGAGCCGGCGAATAATTGCCGGGCGTGCGTGACATCGTCCAGGAATTTCTGCCGAAGAGCAGCAGCATCACGCGCGAATTCCGGACCGTCACGCGTCTCTGCAAGAGCCGCTAACCTATTCTTCAAACTGTCAATGTCCAGATGGACACCTTCGGCGGCTAGCGAAAGCTGGTCGGCTCGGTCCAGGCGCTCACTGGAACCCGCGGTCTGAAGAACCTGCCATATGACAACAACATTGGCTGCCAGCATCAGAAGGACGATGGCAAAAAAGCATGCAGTCAGACGCGTTCCGATCCTAACCTGCCCGCGACGGAACAGATTGGCAAGAGGAGCACGCCTCACGGGTGTCGATGCCTCAATTACACTCGCCGTGTTCTCCTTCTTAAGCGCTTCGCGATTCTGCATTTAGCTTTCATCCAAACGTAAAGAGTGGAACACAGCTACCGGTCCTTGGCAGCTGACGGATCCGGGCGGAAGCCGGTGATTTGTGTAAGCTTTCTTTCGAGTTCCGCCGCAGCTCCTTCCGCCGTTGCTTTGTGAATCAGTACCGCATGTACCGCCTCGAAGTAAGCCCGAGAAACATCAGGATAGGCTTTTCCGGTCATTGTGGATGGCCGTATTGCGATGCCCTTTTGATACTCTTCCAGAACAGTCGAAAAATAGGGATTTGCGGCCAATACCGAGAGATTGCTGTACAACTCGGGTATGGTCGGAGGTTCAGCCGGCTCTTGGCTCCTCCTCAGTTGTTCATTCCGTCCACACAGAAAGCGGACCAGCATCGCAGCCTCGCGTGGATGGAGCGAGTACCGGGAAACCGCGTAACCACTTCCTCCTAGAGTGCCGCGGACGCCCGCCGGGCCTCCGGGAAGAGCGCTGATTGCAAACCTCCCTCGTACAGGTGAGTCTTTCGCACTGGCCACGACGTAAGCACTGGACCAGTTCCGCATGAAGACCGCCTGCCCCTCTTTCCAGCGATTAAAAGCATCCCACTCTGTATACGCAACTACGCTCGGAGGTGAAATCGAACCGGGCCAGCTCGCCGCCCTCTTCCATGCCCAGATCGTTCGAGGATTGTTCACCGTAATCGCGCCATCCTCAATGATGGTTCCACCACCCTCGGACGCTTGCCATTCCAGGGCGTTGCTGGTCAGAGCCTCCGACGAGGCTCCTTGCCAGACAAATCCCCAAAAGTCCTTTTGCCCCTGAGCGCGCTCGCCGGCTTGAATGCGGGCTGCCTCAGTCTCGAGTTCCTCCCAGGTTCTGGGGGGTGCGCGATAACCGTATTTCCGCAACAAATCGGTGCGGTAATAGAGGAGGCCTTCACTCAGATTATAGGGAAAGGCCACTAATCTGCCTTTCACTGTGAAGTTGGAGATCAACCCCGGAAATTGCTCTGCGATCTCTTGTGCAGGTATGTAAGGTTTGAGATCAAGTAGCTGATCTCCGAGAATTGCCGGCCATATCACGTCCATCGCGAATACGTCGGGCACGGTGGCATGACTGTTCAGCAGCTTGCGCCAGACCTCCAACTGCTCTACGGCGCCTTCCGGGGATGGCACAACCTCCACTTCAATTCCAGTTTCATTTGTGAATCGGAGAAACTCTTCGTTGCGCTGGCGCTGGTAGGCGGCATCGGGCCAGTTCTGATCGATGATTGTTATGGTGATCGGCGCTTTAGTCTCCTTTGCTTTCTTGCAGGCCTGTGTAACCAGCAAGCCGAGAGCGCCAATTAGCCAAATCAATCCAAATGCGCAGCGAAGAATCCGTTGGCGAGTCCTCAGCGACTGTAGGCTCGGGCACGCCATCCCTCGCCTCGCTGGCAGTTGGCAGGCTTCGGGGTCGTGGTGAAGTTTAACAGTCAAACTATTCCCCCCCCTGAACACCGACGAGCCGAAGATCCTCATCTCGATTCGCCTCTTGTTCGATCCGGACGTCAGCTATCCTCGGCGCCCGTCGATGCTAGCTTCCCCCGTGGATCATCGGACCGCTCTTCGACTGCACGGCAGCGGCCTCCGGCCTCCACGCATGTATGTGGTTATCTGCGCTGATCTCTTCGTGCGCAAACCCCTCCTCTGCCGAATTGAACTTCACCAGACCGATTCCGGGCGAAACGAAAACGAGTGAATTCGAGAACGTTGCCACATGCTTTGTGAACTGCTGCTTCTCGATGTCAAATTCCCTCAATTGAAACTGAAGTAAACCGATGTCAATCACGTCCCCGGTAATTCCGGAAATCCGCACGCGATCACCAACCCTGATGCCTCGCTTCCCTACCAGCATCAGATACCCGACACTGGCTACGATCACGTTTTGAAGAGCAACCGCAATGCCCGCAGTCAGGAGCCCCAAGTAAGTCGCCATTGAACTTAAGTCCGAGGCGAAGCCGACAGCAACGACGACCAGTACTCCGGACAACATCAGCAATCGATGGGCAATGCTAATGCGTCGCCGACGATCGAGATCTTGAACGTGGCGCTCCGCGACCCGGCGGGAAAGCTCGCCGACACCGATCAGTAGACCTGCGATCAGCGCAATAAGGAGGAGTCGAACACAGAACCTCTTCCAACTCTGCCGATATTCGACCGAAGCCGCATTCCGCCAATCTGCGAGATGCGACTTATATAGAGTGAGTAAAACCTTTTGCTTGTCCAAGGCGACGATCACAGGAGACAGACTGTTGAGTTCACTCGTCAGCGCATCGAGCCGGATCTTGTCTTGGTTCAACAATGCGATGTCTTCGGTCTGCAAGCTACTTACAGCACTGCCTTGAATCAGCTGGCTGATGAATTCTGACATCGGCTCTCGCATGTTCCGTTCGGACTGAGCCAGATTATCCGTTAATCGAATCTTCTCGTCGATGAGGCGCAGCTTGCGTTTCTGATTTGAAACATCTAACCACAGTCTCATGATCCCGCCGTCTTGTCCCGGCATCACACCTTTGAAACTCTCATTCCGGTCGGGCTGCCTCGACAAAGCGGTAGTTGGCGTAGTCACTTCGGGCACAGTTTGTGCGAGATCGTCGATGGTGGAACTCAAATCTCCGGTGTGAGACTGTCCAGCTGCGGAACTTTGCGCGAATCCGACAAGATCATTGATGGTGTTTGACTCTGCGTGCAGGAGTTCGGATCGGCTTTGCGCCTCTTCCAGTGCAACCTGGAGTTGTGCGCGATTTGGACCACTTGCTGCGACGAGCTTTCCTCTGAGGGTCTCAATATCCTTGGCAGCTTCCTGGCTCGCAGCGTCATTTTGGGTTTGCAATCTGAGGAAGCGGGCGAGATCGGAGGACGAAGAACTTGCCTGAGTTGCTCTCGCCGACCGGCCTTGGAAAGACGTGGTCCTCGAAGCCAGGGCCGCATCTGCCTTCGCAAAATCAAACGAAAATCTGACAATCTGTGTTTCAACCGGGTAGTTATCATCCAGAAACAGGAGGTCAACCGAATCTTTCCCAACCTGGCGTTCGGCGTGCGTGTGGCGATACCAGTCGATAGACTGCAAAATGAACGCTATCACTTGCTGGTTCGGAGGGAGCTCGTAGGCGGGACCTTGTGGCGGGTCGCCAGCGACTCCAGCAACCATTGCCGGCGCGAACGGCGCGCAGCAGGCAGTCAAAAGTGCCGCGGATCTTATCTTTTTCATAACGTGACCTGATGAAGGTAGACGCTCCACTGATCGCCGGCAGCTCGTCCGAGGATCTGATGTCGTCTCCAGGTCAGGATTCATTATTCCCAGTCTCCAATCGGCCGTCAGTTGCGGCGCTGGATCCAAGCCAGAAAGCCAGTAGTCCGACGGCAGTCGCGACAACGGTGTCAACTCGGCGTTCCCTTGTTCAGACCTTGCCGATTGAGAAGATCCATGCCGTGAGGAAAATCCCACCAGCATTCTGGCCCGACGGAGATTGGTGTGACCATTGCGCACCGTTCTCTTCCCGTTGGGGTTGAACGTAATTACCGGAACAGATTCACGCGGGCCAGATCGACAATTTCGTCGCCGCGCCCGTTTAAGACCGCCTTCATCATGAACAAGCTGAAACCCTTCGCTTGTTCGAAGCTGATCGTCGGCGGCATTGAGAGTTCTTGACGCGAGACTGGAATTTCTACGAGCGCCGGGCCATCGTATCGAAGAGCCTCGGCGAGCACGGATTCCACCTGGTCTGAAGTATCCGCTCGCAAACCGAGAAGTCCCGCGCCCTCCGCGATCTTCGCAAAGTCAGGATTGTGCAAATCTGTTCCGAATTCCAGGATTCCGGCCGCCTTCATCTCCAGTTCGACAAAGGCCAGTGAATCGTTCTTGAACACAAGCACCTTGACGGGCAATTCTTGTTGCCTGAGTGTCAAGAGATCTCCCATCAGCATCGCAAAACCGCCGTCACCCGACATCGAGATCACCTGCCGACCGGGATAGCTCACCTGTGCGCCGATGGCTTGCGGCAATGCGTTTGCCATCGAACCATGCGTAAACGAGCCAAGAAGTCGCCGCTTGCCATTCATCGTGAGATACCGCGCGGCCCAAATCGTCGGTGTGCCGACATCGCAAGTGAAGATGGCATCTTCGGACGCGAGCTTATCCAGCAGGCGCGCTACATATTGAGGGTGAATCGGCGCGTTGCCAGAACTGATGGTAGCCATCTCATCCAGGCCCTTGCGCGCCCTACGGTATTGGCCCAACGCCGCACTCAAGTGCGACTCGTGCAGGTTTTGCTCCAGCTTCGGCAAAAGCGCTCGCAGAGTAGCCTTCGCGTCGCCGATCAACCCCAGATCCACCTTCGAACGCCGCCCGATCTGTTCTCCGCGAAGATCAATCTGGACGATGGTGGCGTCCTTTGGAAAGAATTGCTGGTAGGGAAAGTCAGTCCCGATCATCAGCAATGTTTCGCAGCTCATCATCGCCTGATAACCGGAGGAGAACCCGAGCAGACCGGTCATGCCTACGTCGAACGGGTTGTCATACTCAATGAATTCCTTTCCACGCATCGCGTGGACGATGGGAGCCTGTAATCTGCCGGCAAGCTCGATCAGTTCGTCATGAGCTCCTGCGCAGCCTGCGCCCGCCAGGATAGTGATCTTTTTCGAGCGGGCCAGCAAATCGGCCAGTCCGTTGAGTTCGTCCTCGGAGGGACACACGGTGGGCTTGGAGACGGCAAAGCGAAGGCGTGCGGCTTGCTCGACTGCATCTCGCAACGCCACGTCACCTGAGATTGCAATCACGGCGACACCGCGGCGCGAAATCGCAGTCTGGATCGCAATCTCGAGCAAACGAGGCATCTGCTCCGGCTGCGAAATCAACTCGCAGTAGTGACTGCACTGCGCGAAGAGATGTTCGGGATGGGTTTCCTGAAAGTATCCGCTACCTATCTCAGCACTTGGAATTTGCGCGGCAATTGCCAGGACCGGCACCCGACTACGTTGACAGTCATAGAGGCCATTGATCAAATGCAGATTTCCTGGCCCGCAGCTTCCGGCACAGACGGCCAGTTCTCCCGTCAGATGTGCTTCAGCGCCGGCCGCAAACGCTGCCGTCTCCTCATGACGCGCATGGACCCATTCGATATCGTTCCGGGTTCGGATCGAATCGGTAATGCCATTCAGCGAATCTCCGGAAACCCCGTATATCCTCTGAACTCCTGCTTCCACAAGAACCTCTACAAGGAGATCCGCGACACTCCTGGCCATAGATCACACCGCCTTCTTCAGACTCCTATCTGCAAAGTGCAATTTCATCTCCAAATGGCCGCCTAGCCGGAAGCTCTTCGGGAACGGTACGGAGCCTGACTTGCCGTCGTTATTTTGAGCGCGGAATCGCATCCGACTACTGACTTGCCGTCAAAGTTGTGTGTCCAACAAATGACACTCGGGGCATTCTAGTGAGTCATGCAGATCGAGCGGAGGATGTCTGAAACTGAGTCAAGGTTCGCAGGCCCCGAAGGTTGTCGCACGCAGTCCAGGAATGCGATGCGTTTGGCAAGCAGGTTGCAAGTCTTGAGAGTGTGATAGCAAGAGCTCCCATCTCCCACGAAAAGAGACTCGCGACATGGAGCAAGCACAGTCTGCAATCAAAGCCGCATTTGGTCCGCAGCTTCCAGGCAATACCGGCGATCATGGCGCCTCGAATGATACTTACCCCCGAGGTCATCAGGCGCCCACTCCCCTCGTCAACCATCGGATGGCTGGCTCCAAGAGAACCCAGCTTCAGCTGGCAAGCGTGCCCCCACGAGACAAAGCGTTTTCTTCCAGAGAGGCAGCCGCGATCACATGGCCAGAGATGGGCAGTGCAGACTCAGGGAGCACGCTGCGTGACTATATGCGTGCCTCAAATGAGCAGCTGCTTGAAGCAGCAAGGTCCCTCGATAAAGAAGCCTTTACTGAATTGAGCCGCAGACAAGTCGAATCGGTTCACAAGAAGGTGTTCAGCATCGTCCGCAACCGGGAAGACACAGAAGACGTCGTCCAGGAGGCCTTGTTCAAGGCATACACCCACTTAAGTACGTTTCGCGGCTCATGCAGCTTTTCAACCTGGCTTATGTCGATCGCCATCAACACAGCTTTCATGCTGCTCCGAAAGAGAAGAGTGCATTCTGAGGTTTCGTTCGATCAAAGTGGAAATGACAATCAGGAATTGGGTCCCTGGGAATTCCCGGATTCAACGCTCGACGCGGAGAAATCGTACGCAAGGCGTCGGACGATGGACCTGTTATCACGTGCCATCGGGAGGCTCCCCTTGCACCTTCGCAGCGCTTTAGAGGGGTACCATGTCCGGGAACAATCAATGCAACAGATTGCCGATAGGCTCGGACTCACAGTGGCAGCAGTCAAGAGCCGCCTGCTGCGCGGACGACTCAACCTGCGTGTCAGCCTCACAAAGAAGGGCATCTCCATTGAAGACGCATACTTCTGATCATCCGCCATGAGCGCTATATGGATCCGATGAGCTTGTCAGTGACATGTTGGAAGTTCTTCAATCCTTGCGGAGGCTGATGTGATGAGATTCGAACTGCGCTCCATTATGACTCTCGGCTTGATCCTTGTCGCAAGCCTCAGCGGACTCCATCCACAGTTGTCCGCCCAAGAAGCGAGCCAACAACCGATCGGCGTTCAGGCGCTGCTCAACGCCAGAGACGCACTCGCTCCGCCGAGTTCGCCGAAGAACGTAACCCGTAACAGTGGAGCTGTGACCGGAGTTCCCGGCGCTTCCGAGAAGATTATTGTGATCGGATTTGTTGGCGGCTTTGCGCGGCACGATGACCAGAAACATCCTGAAGTGCAATTTGCCGAGTATCTCCGCCAGCGTTATCGTTCCAGAATCTCCGCAGAAGTTTTCGGAAACCATCACGGCAGAAAGGCTCTTCGCCACGTTTTACGCCTTCTTGATACGGATGGAAACGGAAGCCTGTCCGTCGATGAAAAGCAGCGCGCTAGAATTGTGCTCTACGGACACAGCTGGGGCGCTGCAGAAGCACTCGTATTTGCGCGGACGTTGGATGAGCAAGGAATTCACGTATTGCTGACCATTCAGGTCGATAGCATTGCGAAACCTGGTCACAATGACTCGACGATCCCAGACAACGTGAAACAGGCGATTAACTTTTATCAATCTCGGGGCCCATTGCACGGACGCTCTCAAATATTCGCCGCCGATCCGGCTAGAACAACGATCATTGGAAACATCCATTTGACGTACCAGGACATCTCGATAAACTGCGATAACTATCCTTGGTATGCTCGCACATTTAACAGACCGCATCATGAAATTGAGAATGATCCGCGGGTATGGACCCTTGCTGCATCACTCATTGAATCCGAATTCACAGATATGGGGCAACATGAGACTCAAAGGTTTGTCGTCCAGGATCCCAGATCGAGATCGCAGGAAACGACGCCCCCTTATCTTTCGTTCAATTACCACTAAACACAGCCCTTCCCACCACGTGTACTGTTCGAATTCAATGATGAATTGATTCATTCTCTGAGACCCGCAGAATGTCTTTGGGGGCAAATCGCACGGCGATCTTCTTCGTTGCACGTTGCCAGGTTAGCGATTCGTCACTTCCCGACAGTTTCAAGGACCATCATTGCTCTGCGTTGCGTCCGAGCGATCAGATGTAATTCATCGGCAGCGATAGAGTCGAACCGGTTGTCGCCATGCCAAGACGCGAGAACCTCGTCGAGCCGCGACACGGCAGAGGTGCCAATCCTTGGTGTCAAAGCCACGCAGTATGTCAATCGTTAGTCACTCGTTATTACCTTTCCGAAGACGTACACAAGATTGCTTAGTTGCGCCCCTTAGCATAGGTACCACGTTGATAGCCAGACAACTCGGTGATCCTCCGTCACGCAAACATTTGGCATTTAACTTGCCTGATTCGGGACAGGAGATTTTGCTACTCCGGAAAAGTACCTGAAAAGGAAGCTCAATGGGTTCGATCCGCTTCGGCATTAGCGCTAGATACTACGTTCATTGGAAAGATGCCATTCGTCCATCATCTCTGACTGCCAAAGATGTTTAGCCGCCCCATCTATGAGCCAGTGTTAGGCACGGCGTTGCCATGATTTGTGTGTTATGCGAACCATTCTTGATGGTCATCGCACATGTGACAAACGTTCAGATTGACCAATCCACACAAGTTCTTCCTCTGTTCATGCGGTCGTTCCTCGACACGCGCGCAGACTCCCTTCCCGCCATGGTCTGGCGACAGAATTTGAGAGCTTGGGTCTTCGGGGTACTGTCAGTCATTTGGCAGTTGAATAGCGAGCTGACACTAAGTGGCAATCCGCAACTATGCGCAAACTGCGAATAACTCTCGCTATCTGCAACTTGCAAAATCAACGGATATGGCAGGTCACGTGCAATCACCTTCGCATGGATGCGCGCAGCAGTTCCGGATTTCGATGCATCCAGAAATGGAGAAGCATCATGGCACGAGAGATAGATCAAGGAAGGATGTGGAGTGCGCTGTTCGAAGAGCATCATTCAAAACTCATGGAGGTCGCCGAGATGCTTCTTTATCGAAACGGATCTCCGGAAGCAATTCTCGACACGGCATTAGCTGAATTGAATGTGAGGCCCTTCGACAAGGCTTTTGGATGTGTTGCAGCTACGCGAGCCGTTGCAAAGGCCGCCATTGCTCACAACTACACAGGCATTGATTCGTGGATCATCACAGCGTCCTCAGGAACGATCGATTATGAACACCCTGGGCCTCGGCCCTTGGAGGCCCTTCCGTGGGCTGAACGTGCAATTTACTTTCTGCGGGATGTCCTTCACTATTCGCGGCGGGACAGCGCGCTCCTTCTTGGAATAAGCGACGCCAATGTGGATGAGCTAAGCCGAGTCGCGAGGAAGCGGATGGGCATTCCCGTTGAAGACCTTTATCAATCCCGCGTGCCGTATACGAGACCAACTCGGTCGGTATGTCCAGCGCATTCGATGGCATTTGCCGCTTTCGAATAGTTCAGGTGGTTTGAATGCATCAAGTGCAGAATTCTGGCGGGAGTTCCCTGGCTGAGTCCAAAATCACGAGGTTGATACTCGCCTTCATTGGCTGCGCGCTTGTCGTCACTCCGGCGCTTGCCCAGCAGATCGCCTTGTCCGACCCACCAGGAAACAAACTCACCACATCGATCGCCGCACCTGACCCGCAACCGGGAAACATAGGCGGCACTGTCCTGGATACGAATAACGACCTTGTTCCAGGCGCCACCGTCGTTCTGGAAGCTCCAGTCTCCGGTAAAGACCGTACCGTCATCGCGAACGACAATGGAGCCTTTGAATTCACCGACCTCAAGCCCGGAGCCAACTACAAGATCACCATCAGCGCCGATGGTTTTGTGAGCTGGACTTCTCCATCACTGACGGTTGACCCGGGCCATTTCGTATTTTTGACAGGCCGGCTCGAAATCGCCGGAGAGGCAAGTTCGGTGACGGTGTATGCATCGCGCCAGCAAATTGCCGTTGAACAGGTCAAGATCGAGGAAAAGCAGCGGGTCTTCGGGGTCATTCCTAATTTCTACGTTACCTATGATCACGATGCCGCACCGCTTACCGCTAAGTTGAAATTCAAGCTCGCGCTTAGAACGACCACCGATCCCATCGTCTTTCTCGGAGCCGCAGCTATGGCTGGCATAAACCAGGCAGGCGACCGTCTTGATTACGAGCAGGGCGCAAAGGGATACGGCCAGCGCTTCGGAGCTGAATACACCGACAGCTTCGCCAATATCATGATCGGCGGAGCTATCCTTCCATCCCTCCTCCACCAGGACCCACGTTACTTCTATCAGGGATCAGGCACTACGAAGTCCCGCGTGCTTCATGCGATCTCATATCCGTTCATCTGCAAAGGAGACAATGGACGGTTGCAGCCGAACTATTCGAGCATTGGTGGAGATCTGGCGACGGGCGCCATCTCGAATATCTACTATCCTTCGGGTAATCGCGGACCCGGACTAGTATTCGAGGGCGCTCTGATCAGTACCGGCGGACGCATGGTCAATGGACTGATCCAGGAATTCATTCTGCGCCGCTTCACCCCCAGTGCGAGAAATCGAAACTGAGCACCACAGTGAATCTGGACCTGCAAAAGAAAGTTACGGCGCAAACAGGGGATATGAGAACTCCCCAACGCTCGCCGAATCAGAACGTGAGGCAATAACCCCACTCGACCGGGAACCCTCGAACCCGAGCCCCCACGGCCCGTGAAAATCTGGAAGAAATGAATATTTCCAGTTCATTGGGCGCAATCCTACGGAGGGAAGGAAAGCTTTGCCGAATTCGAATACATTGCCGATGTCGCAACTGTCCAGCACGCGCCCAGGCGTTACTGTCATCCTCGCCATCAGCGCGGCGGCCACGATGTCTCTCTTCTGGTTGATTTATGTGCATCCGGCCGCAGACGCTGCTGGCGCACGGCTCACATTTCTACCCGCGCTCAATGCCTTGCTCAACGGCCTCAGCGCTACGGCTCTGCTCATCGGCTTGGCCTCTATCCGGACACGCAACATTGCCGCCCACCGCGCTTCCATGATCACGGCATTCCTCTTCTCCACGCTCTTTCTCGTGAGCTACATCCTTCACCACGCACTCCACGGAGACGTCCGTTATCCCGCCCTTGCCCCCTATCGCTCGCTTTATCTTCCGCTCCTCGCCAGCCACATTGTTCTGGCTGTAGTCGCGCTGCCGCTGGTCCTGGTCACCTTCTTCTTTTCGCTCACCGGCCGCTTTCCGCAGCACCGCAAGCTTGCCCGCTGGACCTTTCCACTTTGGCTCTACGTCTCGGTCACCGGCGTCATCACCTACGTGATGCTTCGCCTGGCGGAGTAATCGCTGCCGAACCGCATGCGCCTGGATCGCTCCGATCGTCACGGCCGGCAGTGTAGACACGGCGCCATGGGCCCGCGGACCAATCGAGCCACAGCCAATCAGCACGGAACGTCGGCAAAGCGCGATCAGCTCCCGCGCAATCCGACGATGAGCATTGGGACAGACTATCGCACAGTGAGCGGATAGTAATAAGAGGCGCGATCACTTTCGTGCGTGGTCGCGAGGTAGTACGTCCCTTCGGGCAGGTTGCGAAGATCGAGTGTTACGGAAAGATCGGCATGGAAGCCGTTGACGCTGGCGGTTCCCTCTCCTTCAGCTCTTGCCGGGCCTCCGTCTCGGTTCATCGTGACGGAAACGACGTACCTGCCTCCCGGGCTGAAATACGGAAGGAGAATGTGCGCGGCAACCACACGCCGCGGAAGGGCCACCGGCGGGACGGTCGAGGTCTCGCCGCCTCGGATCGTGCCGGCCTGGCTCAAGTCGATCGTCTCCGCTATCGGAGTGGTCGGCACTGTCCGGGAAATTGATATTGGCGCGTGGACCCGCCAGTAGGTCACACCGGCTACAGCCAGACAACATACCAGAACCGCGGCGATTCCTGCCCGTCGCCAGTTCGCAGTTTTCTTCGTTTCCTGTGCAACTCTCGGAACTCCAACCTGCGCGCGCTGTTCGTTTCGCCGCTTCCGAAGTTCGATCAGCTCCCGCGTGCACTCGGCGCATTTCAGAACATGAAGGTATTTTGCCTCGGATAGATCAAGCTTTTCAGGGGAGTACACCCAGGTTTCCAGGGTGGAGTGGTCGATACAACCAATGCGTTCAGGATTAGGGTATTTTTCGAGGACGTGCTCCTGAAGTTTCTCAAAAAGCACCGTATCATCGTTATCATCCTTGAAAAACGATTGACGCTTGTCCACGAAATCCTTCCCGGCCGCATGACGTACTCTGGCGGAGTTTACAGCGGTCCACCCTGAATTCCCAATTTTCGTCGGATACGGTCGAGAAATCTCTTGCAACTCATGCGGATGGCTGACGGACTGGTCGCAGTTTTGGCCGCGACATCGCTCCAAGAATCCGAGCTACCGTATCGCATCATCATAGCTTCGCGCACCTTTGGTGGAGCCTCGGCAAGGATTCTTTCAGCGTCGATTGCTGCCTCAGCGGCAGAAATGGTGGAACTGGAGGCATCGGAAGCAACCGAAAAATCAAAGAATACTAATCGCGCCCGTTCCTTGCGCCGGCGTCCGACCTCCCGCCGGCAGAGGCGGACGAGTACTGCGCTTACATCTTCGTAATCCTCAGGG
>Ga0335070_10005048_pt1 | contig 15479 bp, 13 predicted proteins | sample Lox_Sample_13_FD_206722 | JGI IMG/M metagenome (GOLD analysis project Ga0335070, IMG submission 206722) | Soil microbial communities from Loxahatchee National Wildlife Refuge, Florida, United States - Lox_Sample_1.3 | ecosystem: Environmental > Terrestrial > Soil > Wetlands | place: USA... | reverse complement strand
TCGTCGAGCACCAGATGATGGCCCGTGCCGGTCTCTGCCACGAATTGGCGCTGCTGTTTAAGTGCTTGTGTGAGTTCAACTTTGCCCGTGATCATAGGCGATCTCCTGATTTCCAGATCGGAAGTTCACAGGAAGGAATGCAGGAATTGGAGGTTTGTTACACGAAAAATGGGTGAGAACTTCCTGGAGAGGGAAACAGGTCAATTCAGCCGAGCGCTGCGACAGTTTCTCGATACTGCCGGATCAGCTTTCGCCTGAGGGCGGCGGCTTTCTCGTTCGTAGGACACTCGGCCGGTGCCCGGCGGCATTCCTCTATGGACGCTTCGAGGGTAGAGAGAAAGGCCTGGCAGGGCTCGCATCCCGACAGATGCTTCTCCAGTTCGTCACACAATGAATCATCTAACTTTTCATCCAGGTAGTTCGATAACTCGGCAAACATCGCCTTACACCGGCTTGGTCGCACCGGTTGCTCGGTTCCGGTGCGTGTCGAAGGCGATCCTGCAATCTTCTTAGCAGGTTTCCGCATCTTCATGAATTCTTTTCGTACGAACAGCCTTGCCCGGTGCAAGCGTACGCGCACCGTACCGGAACGAAGACCCACAATCTCGGCAACTTCGTCATCCGCCAGTCCTTCCATGTCGCGCAATACGAGGATGATGCGGTATTGCGGTGGCAGCTTCTGGATGATCTCGCGCAGGCGCTCTGCTTGTTCACTGCGAATGGCGAACCTCTCCGGGTTAATCGCGCCATCCGAACTTAGCAGCTCGAGTTCCTGCCGGTCTGGCATGAGTTCTTCCAGAGACAATTCTTGCTTCGGCGCGAATTTGCTCTTGCGGCGGCTCATGAGGCAACGGTTTTTCGCCACCTTATAAAGCCACACCACCAGCGCCTTCGGACTGTCGAACTTGGGCAGGTGCGGCAGAGACTTGACGAGTACTTCCTGCATCGTGTCTTCGGCGTCTTCGCGCTGCCCGCAGACTTTCATGCTGAAGGCAAACACCGTGTTCTGAAGTAAGGCAAGGGCCTCCTCCAGAGCTTGGTCGTCTCCTCGCCGCAACAGATGAATGGCCTTTTCAATCTCGGGATGCACGCAGCCCCAATCTAGCACGACCGGCAAAGGTTGGAGGCACGTGCACTTGTAAGGGTTCGGGAGAACCTATCACATCCGATGAGGACATTGAGCGGAATTGGCGGAAGCGAGTGGGGGTCGAACCCACCAGTGACATCCAAAGATGCCACCCGCCGGTTTTGAAGACCGGGACGATCACCGGACCGCATGCGCTTCCATGTGCATCTTTAACGCGTGCAAACGCGAGCCATCGCACAGCCAAAAACGGCGCAACCCGCTGGCCGCTCGCCGAACAGCCGGTCAGTATAGTCAATCCCTATCCTGCGGTGTCATTCCTGAAGGGAGTCTCGAAGGATCCCTGGCACTCTCGCGCTTCCGTAAGCGTGAATGGTAATCTCATCGCCCACTATGCCAGGGTGCAGCCTGGTTACCATGTGACGTGGCTGCAGTTGTGTGCCGTACCACTTAAACTCCACTACTTTGGCTGCGGGACAATCCGCAGATACGGTTTCGGAGCCTTCCAGCCACCCGGATACTGCTTCTGCGCTTCTTCGGTGGAAACCGAACCGCTGATGATCACATCCTGGCCAGGCTTCCAGTTCACCGGCGTGGAGACTTTGTGCTTTGCCGTGAGCTGCAACGAGTCAAGCACGCGCAGCACTTCGTCAAAGTTGCGTCCGGTGCTCATCGGATAGCTGAGTTGCAGCTTGATCCGCTTGTCAGGGCCGATCACAAACACGGTGCGAACTGTGGCGTTGTCGGCTGCGGTGCGACCCTCCGAGGTATTTCCGCTCTCGCCCGGCAGCATGCCATACAGTTTCGCCACCTTCAATTGCGGATCGCCGATCATCGGATAGTTCACCTTGTGGCCTTGCGTCTCCTCGATGTCGACGGCCCATTTGCTGTGGCTGCTCACCGGATCCACGCTCAACCCGATGATTTTGGTGTTCCGCTTGGCGAACTCTGGCTGGAGACCGGCCATGTAGCCCAGTTCGGTGGTGCATACCGGGGTGAAGTCTTTCGGGTGCGAAAACAGAATGGCCCAGCTATCGCCAATCCATTCGTGAAAGTGGATCATACCCTGGGTGGTTTCGGCGGTAAAGTCCGGGGCCACATCGTTGATGCGTGGAATCCCGGATGTGGCTGGAATTGAAGTCGCAGTACTCATGTTCATTCTCCTCACTGAATGAAGTCGGTCCCCACAGAACCCGTATCAATGTGCGCGGCTTTCTGTACGGGCGGGCGCAAAAAACAACACCCACCCGATTCGCGCCGGGTGGGTAGCGGGAAATCGAATGCGTTACCCACACCCCGGCGCCCGCGTGCAACAGCAACACAGAGCAACCAAAATGGAGTAAACGCGCATGAATTAAGAATACGCGGCGGCTGGATTACCGTCAAACTGCGAAGACGCTGGGACAAACGATCAACCACCTGGAGCGCGAAGGTACACGAAGGAACATCGCACGATTGTTCATCACGCCGTTGCGGCGCCACTATTGCGGCGGCTACGGATTTCTCCCAGTAGAATATCGTCATGAAGACCGGGCGTCGTTTTTCATTTACCCAGTGGGATGTCTTTTCTTCCATACCTCTCGAGGGGAATTCGCTTGCCGTGTTTTCCGATGGGCGCGGCCTGAGCGATCCGGAGATGCAAGCTCTGGCCAGGGAGATGAATCTTTCCGAGACTACCTTTATCTTCCCCCGCGATGCCGGAACCGAGCGTCAGCATGGAATTCGCGTGCGCATTTTCACGGTGGCGGAGGAACTACCCTTTGCCGGGCATCCTACGCTGGGAACCGCATTCTCTCTACGTGGCTCAAATGAGGTTCACGAAATATTGCTGGACCTGAATGCCGGCAAAGTGCCGGTACGCTTTGAGCACAAAAGCGACCGGCCACTTTTCGGAGAGATGACCCAAGTTGACCCGGTTTTCGGCGCGGTGCATGACCACGAAGCGGTGGCCAATGCTGCAGGTCTCCGCGCCAGCGATTTGGATTTATCTCTGCCGATCCAAACTGTTTCAACCGGTCTGGCTTTTACCATCGTGCCGCTGCGCAGTCTGGAAATCGCTCGGCAACTGCGCGTCGATCTGAAGAGCTCCGCTGAATATCTGGAGAAAACTGGGGGGAAGTTTTTTTACTTCGTGTGCCGTGAAACAGTGGATCCCGCAGCACGTTTGCACGCGCGCATGATGTTCTGTAACGGTGAAGACCCGGCCACCGGTTCCGCCGCTGGTTGCACCGCAGCCTGGATGGTGGCGCACGGTGTGGCTCAAGCAGAGGAACAGGTTCTGATCGAGCAAGGCGCGGAAATGCAGCGGCCGAGCCGAATCTTTGTTCGGGCCGCGCGCCGGGATAATCGAGTGGTTAACGTTCGCGTGGGTGGAAATGCTGTGGAAGTGCTGCGCGGAGAAGTTCTCTTGTGAGACAACCCATGTCGTGGAATCAAGAAAACAGCGGCAATCACAAGTATCACAATTTATCAATAGCGCTAATTTCCCATTAGCATCGGCGGCACTTTACATCGCACCCCTTTCACCATTAGGATGCAGTTCGCTCTCGGTTCTCTTATATAGACAGAAGAAAAACGTTTTCGGACCCCCTGGCGGCCGTCCGGCGGTCGTCTCTGGAAACAGAAATGAAACCCAAACGAACTATTCTCTGTGTTGATGATAACGAGCAGTCGCTTTCCATTCGCAAAGTCCTGCTGGAAACCCGTGGCTATCGCGTGCTCGCTTGCACCAGTGGCGAAGAGGCTCTGGAACGGTTCAAGAACGGCGGCGTTGACCTGGTGCTCTCCGACCTGATCATGCCGGGTCTGGACGGAGGAAGCTTGATCGACGAGATCAAGACGCTATCGCCACAGACCCCGGCAATACTGCTTTCCGGAAGAGTGCGTATCTGTGACCGCGACACGCGGGCCGATGTCTTCCTGCCCAAAGGCATGTATGCGCCGGTAGAGTTGCTGGAACGGATTCGCCTCCTGCTGGTCCGCAAACGTGGTCCCAAGCGGGCGCAGCCGCCTGTCGAACGTGCCGCCGCTCACACCAGCGCGGCCTGACCTTTCCGCTGCGCGGCTTGGCGTTTCGTGTAATATCGATACTGGATGCCTGCCTTCATTGAGGCCGTAGATCTTCATAAGACCTACCGCGTGGGCAAAGTGGATGTCCCCGCACTGCGCGGAGTTTCCTTCAGCGTGCAGAAAGGGGAGTTTGTCAGCGTCGTGGGGCCATCGGGGAGCGGTAAATCTACGCTGTTTTATCTCCTGGGCGGGTTAACGCGTGCGGATTCGGGCAGTGTCGTAATCGATGGTGACGACTTCGCCCGGCTTTCCGACGCAGAGCGCACCCGCCTGCGCAAGCGCAAAATTGGGTTCGTCTTTCAAAAGTTCAATCTGTTGCCCACGTTGGACGCTCGCTCCAACATTCACATCGCCATAGATATTGCGGGAAGGAACGGCGACCTGGATCAGGCGTATCTGGAAAAGATCGTCACCCTGCTGGGCCTGACCAACCGCCTGCATCATCGCCCTTCGGAACTTTCCGGGGGTGAACAGCAGCGCGTGGCCCTGGCTCGCGCTCTGATTAATAAACCGGCAATCGTTTTGGCAGACGAACCGACGGGGAACCTGGATTCGCAAAATTCCGAGATCGTACTGAACATGCTGCAGCACGCGAACCGCGAACTGGGACAGACAGTACTGATGATTACGCACAATCCGGTGGCGGCGGAACATGCGGATCGCATCATGCACATCCGCGATGGCGAGATCGTGACCCCCGAAAAAGACCCGCAGTGGACGCTTCATCCAGGATAACCGGCTCTTTCGCGGCATCGTGCCGTCGTTGCCCGTGGGTTTTGCCTTGTTTATAATCAGGGCTGTCGAGCGGGAGTAACTCAGCGGTAGAGTGCGACCTTGCCAAGGTCGAAGTCGCGGGTTCAAATCCCGTCTCCCGCTCCAGATTTCCAGGAAATGTGCCTAAATTGCAGGCTGCGTCCGTATCGGTCTGCCGCGATGGATTTTTCATCTTCTTGAGTGAGGCGCGGTACCCAAGTGGTAAGGGAGAGGTCTGCAAAACCTTTATACGTGAGTTCGATTCTCACCCGCGCCTCCAACCCTTTGCATCAGCCCTCCGAGCATGGCTTCCACGACTTTTCGGGACTAAGGCCGTTTTCGAGAAATTTCTTCAGGATCGGATTTCGGAACTTGGAAAATTGCGCGGGCAGGAGGGCAAGGCGGCCTCCGCCGCCTGGGTTCTTCGCTCCAAACGAAGGTCACTCGTGTCAGAGCCCAGCGGCGACGCCATTCGTCGGATAGCGCAGGCACCCGAGGAGAACCACCAGCCGGGTCATTCGCTCGTAGTTTTCTGTGATGCGGACAGGCGAGATGTTTGTACCCGGCACCAGGATCGCAAGGTACAACTTCGCCGTTGCTTGAAAGGCATAAAGTCGCAGGTGCAGGGCGCTGTCCGCGAGTTTCTCGCCAGCCTCTGCAATCGAAGCATCAGGATTGAGGCGCGCTGCTTCGCCCATGCGCATCAGGATTTTGGCATTTTGGGCGGCGCGTGAGATGTATTCCAGGGCCGTGCGCAGGCGCTCACGCCGGAGTGACCGGAATTGAGCAGCGGTCAAATTGGCACGCAGAAACTCTTCTTCCTCCGGATCCACGAGATTGCGAAACGCCCGCAGGTCGACGGGGTGGATCGCCTTCGCCGTGCTGTCCGAGCCAGTTGCGGCCACTTTCCCAGTTCTGACCAACTGGACCAGTGCCGCAGCCGCCAACAATCCGATAATGATGAGAATGAATGCAGTAATCATAGTCTTCTCAGCAAGCGTTGCAGCTCATGATTCCAAGCTTCCAGATCATGCTCCGGCATTGTCTGCAACGCGAATTGCGCACTCCGCTCCGGAGCCAGGAGATAGAACATCCAGATCAGAACACATACGTGATAGGTCCCAAGGGTGATTAGATCGATGTAAAGATCACCGTACAAAACGAAGTGCGACCGGAATGCTGCAATGGCCAATTCCATGCTGGCGAACACACCCAGTCCCAAGGCGATGCCGACTGTGGAACTTCTCCACGAGAGCCCCAAGTAGGACGAAAAGAGAAAGAGACACAGAAGCAAGCCGCACTGCAGCAAGCTCACAGTCCGATCCAAGATGGCGGCCACAACTAAGCCGAATTTAGGATTGCCGGTCACCTGAATGCCGGCTGCCAAGGCGACGCCGGTGAGCAGAAGGAGCACGGTAGTCCAGCGGAAGAGAGTACGACGAACCTTCTGGACTTGCGCGTAGTTGCGGAATACTTGATTTGCGATTTCGTGGATGATTCCGAATCGCAGCGTGGCACTAACTACAGAACCGAACACATAGACGACATAGTATTCGTACGTGAGTTGCTGATCAATGAATCGCACAACTAGAAACAACGTGAGGAACTGGACCACCTCAAAAGCGGTGTACAGGAAAAACATGGGAAACTGCCGGTGAAGCTTGCGCCGCAACATCAAGAGCGCAAGAATCGCCTGCAGTAGGTGGGGGGCGATCCAAAGGTAGTACCAGAGTAACTTCAAAGAATTCATGGGCTACCGGCAGGAATATATCACGGTAGCCCACGCTCAAAAACGGTCGGGCTTGGGCGGAGTTACTAGCGGCCAGGTTGGGTGAGGCGGCCCGATCCTTTGGGAAACGGGTTTCCATCAGCCAACAGAGCAGGGGGAACAACAACAGTGGTAAGAAGTAGCAGCGAAGCCAGCCAAAACAGAGTTTTCTTCACGGTCAAGCTCCTTTTCAAGGGGTTGGAGCCGTGATAATGTGCTTTCGCTCGATGTTTTGCACGAACTAATGAAGAGACGCCGATCGTTCCGAAAATGTAATAGTTCAGTTCGTAAAACGTAACGGATGAACCTAAATTCACCATCTGAGGATTTAGCCGCTAGTACCCTGGCTTCCATTGCGGGAACCCTGCGCAAGCTGGAATATCTTTCTGGACTACGCAGTCAGACGGGACGGTATGTCCATTGGGGACTGGCGCGCGTTTATGGAGAAGCGGCCGCGAACGGCGCCTTACAGCGCGCCCACCGCGCGGTGCTTTCGCAAGTTCTCTCGACCCCGTTAAGGAATCTGCTGATTGATGCGGAACAGTCAAGCAAATTGGCGGGTCTGGAACCGGAAGCGTATTTGCAGAGACTCAAGGCGCGCGGGCCGTGTCTGTTGCCACCCGAACCAGATGTGGGTTCGGGACGCCACCTCAATTCAGTGCTGCGCGCTCTTTCGGAGTTGTCGATCCGTCAAGCAGAGGGTGCCATTCTCCCAGTTTCATAGCGACTCCCACGACTTGACCAACGACTTCTGCCTCTTGCGGGTAGCGCAGGATGCGCGCCATGACAGGGGACAGGGGATGAGGCTGCAAGACAATTTGTTCACCCACTAAAGAACACCAGCAGCAAGTGTGACCGCTGCGGGTCTCTACGAAATAGATTGGCCGTTCGTATTCGGATCTCCACCCGCCATCGAGTACTCGGTTCTTCGATTCATCCACCTGCACGAACGCGCCGGGAGGCAGAATCGGATACATGGTGAGATCTTCGCTGCCGATATATCCGTAGGTGTAGTGACAGTTGGTGAACTGTGTCAAATAGGCCAGCGGAACCAAACCCCACTGCTCCACCATCCTTCCGAAATTGGCGGTTTTCCTGGGATCGAAACTGGGATCCAAGCGCACAGGCATTTGCACGGACGAGACTCCGGCCAGAGCCTCGGAGAAGTGGGAGTTAGGCGGTAGTGCCAGTTCCAAATCAGAGGCAATCGCGTTGAGGTCCACTCCGTACCAGGAGAGTAGTTCGCGCACGTCACGCCGATAAATCACGGCCAGGGAATACATGCGGTAAATGCTAGGTATGACTCCTTTAGTTTCTATATCCGATAACCGGCTGGGTGGAATGGAGAATTCGTCGTTACCATGTTTCTCGGCTATGCGCGCGCTCGCGCCTTCCACATCGCGCATGGTAAGCCCCAATTGCTCGCGCAAGGCACGGAGGTTCTGTCCGCCGGAAAACATTCATACCCCTCTCTTGCAATCGTGTCTTCTTAGTTCCTCCTCAGCTCGCATCAGCGCCGAAGTGGGGAAGCATTGCAGTTTACACTTCTTCGGTTCATTGGAGCAGATTTTTCAAATGGTGAGATGGCAGTCGCACCTGGCCCACCCAGGGTCCAAAGCTCGAACCCGAGCAGCCGTCTTGTTCTGAATTCGTAACAAAGCCCGTCAGGACTTGCCCATTAAGCGTGCTTCACCCCGCTGCCATCCGCAGATAAAGAATACATCCTAAACGGGATCAGTCTCATTCGCAACGATCCTAGACGGCGCGACAAGGCGCAACATCGAACCTGCGAAAAAGCCTACTCCTTGGCGTCAAACAGCGGCACGTTTACCAGATGTTCGCTTACAAACCATACCTGCCTTTCGTTGGTTCGCAGGACGTCGCTGACAATCAGGTCGTTGGTTCCGTCGTCGCCCAGTTCGGAGGCACGTCTTGCCAAAGTACGGCACTGGCCGATGATGATCTGGTGCGCGTCAAGCAGACGGGAGAGTTGCACCGCTACTTCTTCCCTGCCTTTGGGAGCGCGCTCGATTTGCGTAGTCTCGGCAATGTCATGAGCCATCGCGATGCTTACCCCACCGAGAATCTGGATGCGTTCGGCGATGGTATCCACCAATTCGACCTGCTCGCCGTAGTGCTTGTCGAACAGCAGGTGGAGTTGGTAGAAGGTCGGCCCAGCAACCTGCCAGTGCGACTTCTTGTACAGGTCCCTCAGCACCATGGTGTCCGCGAGCAACTGGTTTAGCTGCTCGACCATTTCCAAACGAACCGGTTCTTCCAGCTCTAAGGGAAGGGCGTGAAGAACTGTTCCGTACTGCTGAATTTCGCGTGCCTTCTGGTGAATGCGGGGTTGTGCGCTGATCCCGTTATGACTGTTGGCGAGCACTTTCTTTGGCATGAATCCTCCTAAATTGCTGTGGCACGGTTTGGCGGAACAATATGACTCGTTCCCTGATGGCGCGGTTCCCGGAAAATGTGGAACGAGGTATTTCATCCAGTTTGGATGATCCTGGAGGGCGATACGGATACCATTTTTCGGGCCCCTACCTCCGCTTGTCTTGAGCCCCCTTCGTCCGCTGGGTGCATTTCTGGCCAGCAAGATTTCGCGCAATTTACTATGATTAGGAGTTCGGCACTCATTGTGGGGAGAACCTAGACGTGGCGGAAACGCGAACCGACGGATTGGAAGTTCTGGAAACCCGGGAATGGATTGATTCGCTGGATTATGTACTGTCCAGGGGCGGCCCGGAGCGCGCTGGACGACTGCTGCAACAGCTCTCGTTGCATGCGCGCCGCGAGGCGGGCGTTAATTTGCCCTTTAGTGCCACAACCCCGTACCAAAACACAATTCCGTCAAAGCAGCAGCCACCATTTCCCGGCAGTCAGGAGATGGAACGCCGGATCAAGAGCCTGGTGCGTTGGAATGCGCTGGCCATGGTCGTGCGAGCGAATAAGATTCAGGAGGGAATCGGCGGTCACATTTCCACCTACGCTTCGGCGGCGACCCTGTATGAGGTTGCCTTTAACCATTTCTTGCGGGCGCAAACCAGCGAGGGGGACCGCGATGTCGTGTACTTTCAAGGGCATGCCGCCCCGGGAATGTACTCCAGAGCGTATCTGGAAGCTCGAATCTCGCGCCAAAAGCTGGAAAATTTCCGTCGCGAGCTGAAGCCCGGCGGAGGTCTGTCTTCTTATCCGCACCCGTGGCTGATGCCGGATTTCTGGGAATTCCCTACGGTTTCGATGGGACTGGGTCCGATCCAGGCGATTTATCACGCGCGCTTCATTAAGTATCTTGAGAACCGCGGCCTTAAGAGCACCACCGGGGGCAAGGTCTGGGCCTTCCTGGGCGACGGAGAAATGGATGAGCCCGAGTCGTTGGGTTCCATCACACTGGCCTCGCGGGAAAAGCTGGACAACCTGATCTTCGTCGTCAACTGCAATCTGCAGCGTCTCGACGGACCCGTTCGTGGAAACGGGAAGATCATTCAGGAACTGGAGGCCATCTTCCGCGGAGCCGGCTGGAATGTAATCAAGGTTGTCTGGGGCTCGGACTGGGACAGCCTGATTCAGAATGACCGCGACGGTCTGCTGGTTCGCCGCTTGGGCGAAGTCAGCGACGGGCAGTACCAGAAATACTTCGTCGAGAGCGGCGCCTACTTCCGGCAGAACCTGTTTGGCACTGACCCACGTTTGCTGAAGATGGTCGAGCACCTTTCCGACGAGCAGCTCTCGCGTCTGCGCCTCGGCGGGCACGACCCAATCAAGGTCCATGCCGCTTATAGAGCCGCAGTCGAGCACACAGGTTCTCCTACCATAATTCTGGCAAAGACAATTAAGGGTTATGGACTGGGCGAAGCCGGCGAAGGCAAGAACATCACGCATCAGCAAAAGAAGCTGAATGAAGATGAACTGCGCATGTTCCGCTCACGATTCGGCATTCCTATTCCCGACGAAGAGTTGCACGAGGCTCCCTTCTATCGGCCAGCCGACGACAGTCCCGAGATCAAGTATTTGCAGGAGCGGCGCAAGCAGCTCGGCGGTTATATGCCAGAGCGCAAGGTGCGCTCCAAGCCGATTAATCCAGTGGCCGAATCGCATTTCGAGGAATTCTACAAGGGCACTGAAGGACGCGAAGTCTCGACCACGATGGTGTTCGTCCGGTTGCTGGCGAAACTCCTCCGCGACCCCGAGATTGGCAAGCTGATTGTGCCCATTATCCCCGACGAAGCCCGCACCTTCGGCATGGAAGCCTTGTTCCGCCAGGTGGGGATTTACTCCAGTGTGGGACAGCTCTATGAGCCGGTGGACATGGATACGTTGCTTTACTACAAGGAGGCCAAGAACGGGCAGATTCTGGAGGAAGGCATCACGGAATCCGGATCGATGTGCTCCTTCATCGCCGCTGGCACCGCCTACTCCAACCACGGCATCAACACGATTCCCTTCTTTATTTATTACTCGATGTTCGGCTTCCAGCGCATTGGCGACCTGATCTGGGCCGCGGCCGACATGCGTACGCGCGGGTTTCTGGTGGGCGGCACGGCGGGCCGGACGACCCTTGCCGGGGAAGGCTTACAGCACCAGGACGGCCACAGTCATGTGCTGGCTCTCTCAGTCCCTAATCTTCTGGCGTACGATCCGGCGTTTGCCTATTAGATTGACGTCATCATCCAGGACGGAATCAAGCGGATGTACGTCGATCAGGAATCTATCTTCTATTACCTGACCGTCACCAATGAACCTCTGCCCATGCCTGAGATGCCGGGCGGCAAGGATGTTCGTGAAGGCATTCTGAAAGGCATGTACCGCTTCAAGCCGACCAATAAGAAGGATTCCCAGGTTCGCGCCCAACTATTCGGCAGTGGCACCATCATGTACGAGGTGTTGAAGGCGCAGCAGATACTGGAAGAAAAATACGGCGTGGGCGCTGACGTGTGGAGCGTCACCAGCTACAAGCAGCTCTATCGCGAGGGCAACGACTGTGAGCGCTGGAATATGATGCATCCCGGCAAGCCACCTCGCGTGCCCTACGTGACTCAGTGCCTGAAGGATGCGCCGGGAGTGCTGGTCGCGGCATCCGATTACATGAAGGTGTTGCCGGAATCGATCGCGCAATGGGCGCCGCGACGTCTGGTCTCCTTGGGCACGGATGGCTTCGGCCGGAGCGAGAATCGCGCAGCGCTGCGCGATTTCTTCGAGGTCGATGCCAAGCACATCGTGTTGGCGACGCTGAGCGCTCTGGCGCGTGAGCAGCAAATCAAACCGGAAGTGGTCACACAGGCAATCAAGGATCTGGGCATCAATCCGGAGAAGTCGAATCCGGCGATCAGCTAAGGGAGAAGCAGGTAGGTGACTGAATTCAAGCTGCCGGAACTCGGCGAGAACATCGATCAGGGTGACCTGGTCCGTCTGATGATCGCTCCTGGCGCCAGCATCAGCGAAGGCCAGCCCGTCATGGAATTGGAGACGGACAAGGCGGTGGTCGAAGTCCCTTCCTCGGTGAGTGGCACGGTCAAGGAAATTCGCGTCAAAGAAGGCGACAAGATCAAAGTTGGTCAGGTGATCTTTACCGTGGAGAACGGCACCGGGGCCAAGACCAGAGCCGCGGAAGCCGCCCCCGCAAAAGTGGAAGCGCCCGCGCCGGCTGCCGTTGTTGCGGCATCCGCGCCACCTGCAACTGCTCCCGCGTTTGCATCGGCTCCTGCAAGTGCCGGGGCAACCGAGTTCAAACTCCCGGAACTTGGGGAAAACATCTCCGAAGGTCAGCTAGTCCGCCTGATGATTGCCCCGGGCGCAAAAGTCTCCGAGGGACAGCCCGTGATGGAACTGGAAACCGACAAAGCCGTCGTCGAGGTTCCTTCCCCGGTGAACGGCGTTGTGAAGGAAATCCAGGTCAAGGAAGGCGCAAAGGTCAAAGTCGGGCAAGTGATTTTCACCCTCGAAGGCGGCGCGCCTACTCGTACCCAGAGCAAACCCGCTCCGGTTGAACACGTTTCTGGACAGACGGGGGCGCGGCTAGCTTTTCAGGCTGCGATTCGAGCCGAAGGCAAGACGGAGGAACAGGCATTGCCCCCTGACCTGCCGCAGCCTGCGCGGCCCGCGTTCAAAATGCCAGCGCAGTTGGGGAAAGTGGCGGGAACGGAGCATCGCGAGCCCGTGCCTGCTGCGCCGCATGTCCGGCGATTGGCGCGGGAACTGGGAGTGGACATCCACGATGTGCAGGGTTCAGGACCAGGCGGCCGCATCAACGAGGATGATGTGAAGGCCTATGCGAAGGCTCTAGTCACGTCGGCGGCCGCGGCCGTTCAAGCGCCACGCGGAGGCCAGTTTGTCGAGCCGGTGTTACCTGACTTCACCAAGTGGGGCAAGGTGGAACGTGTCTCCATCCGCGGCGTCCGCCGCAAGACTGCCGAGCACCTGCGGGAGGCGTGGAACACCATCCCTCACGTAACCCAGCACGACAAAGCGGATATCACGGAACTGGAGCAGCTGCGCGCCCGCTTTGCACCCAAGGCGGCAGAAGCCGGTGGCAAGATGACCGTTACCGCCATCGCCTTGAAGGTGTGCGCTTCCGCGCTGAAGATCTTCCCTCAGTTCAATGCCAGCATTGACCTGGCTAATGAAGAAATCATTTACAAGCAATACATCAATGTTGGTGTTGCTGTGGACACCGACCGCGGCCTACTCGTTCCTGTGATCCGTGATGTGGACAAGAAAAACATCGTGGAGCTGGCGGCCGAACTAACGCAACTTTCCAAGAAAGCGCGCGACAAGAAGCTGACACCGCAGGAAATGGAAGGCGGAACGTTTACCATCACGAATCTCGGCGGCCTCGGCGGCACGGGATTTTCGCCCATCGTGAATCACCCTGAAGTCGCGATTCTCGGCCTTTCGCGGTCCAGCATGGAGCCGGTGTGGATCAACGGCAAGTTCGAACCGCGAATGGTACTGCCCCTCTCCCTTTCCTACGATCACCGGCTGATTGACGGCGCCGACGCCGCGCGCTTCCTGCGATGGATCGCCGAAGCCTTCGAGCAACCTTTCCTGCTGTCTGTCCAGGGATAACCGAACGAAATGCCTGACACTCCAAACTTGCACATTGCCGTGGTGGGCGGCGGACCGGGCGGCTATGCCGCTGCTTTTCTGGCAGCTGACCTTGGCTTGAAAGTCACGCTGATTGACCCGGAGGTGAATCCTGGCGGGGTGTGCCTGTACCGGGGTTGCATTCCTTCCAAGGCGCTGCTGCATGTGGCCAAGGTGATCGACGAATCCCGTCATGCTAAGAACTGGGGCGTCGAGTTCGGCGAGCCAAAGGTTGATCTGGCGCGCCTGCGCTCGTTCAAAGAAGGCGTGGTCAAAAAGCTGACAGGAGGCCTGGGGCAACTCTCCAAACAGCGCAAGGTCGAATACATTCAGGGACGTGCTTCCTTTGAGCGCTCAAACACGCTGCGCGTGGCGCGGACAAACGGCAGCGAAGAGTCTCTTTCCTTCGATCGGATCATTCTGGCCACGGGCTCTCGTCCTGCGATCATTCCGGCTCTGAAGCTCACCACGCCGCGCATGATGGATTCGACAGGTGCGCTTGATCTCACCGACGTGCCTGGCACTCTGCTTGTCATTGGTGGCGGATACATCGGATTGGAGCTGGGCACGGTGTACGCGGCTCTGGGCACGAAGGTTTCCGTGGTGGAAATGCTGCCCGGCTTGCTGCCTGGCGCCGACCGGGATCTGGTTCTTCCTCTGCACAAGCGGATGGAGAAGATCTTTGATTCAATTCTGCTCAGTACAACCGTCGCCGGCGTGAAAGAAGAAGCCGGGGGAATTCGCGTAACCTTCGATGGCGCGGAGGTGAAGGAGCGCGAGAAAGTTTTCGACAAGGTTCTGGTTTCGGTCGGCCGCAAGCCCAATTCCGAAATCCCCGGCCTTGGAAAAACTAGAGTCGAATTAAGCGCGCGCGGCTTTATTCGCGTCAACGGCCAGTTGCAGACTGATGATCAGGCGATCTATGCCATCGGAGACGTAGTTGGCGAGCCAATGCTGGCGCACAAAGCTTCTCACGAAGGACGAGTCGCCGTGGAGGCCATCGCCGGGCATAAAGTCGCCTTTGAGCCGAACGCCATTCCCGCCGTGGTCTTCACCGATCCCGAGATCGCGTGGTGTGGGCTCACGGAGACGCAGGCACAGAAGGAAAGTCGCGAAATCAGCATGGCCAGGTTCCCCTGGGGCGCGTCCGGCCGAGCCATGACGCTCGATCGCACCGAAGGCATGACCAAGCTCATCCTCGATCCACAAACGGAGCGCGTGCTGGGTGTGGGCATCGTCGGAGCGGGGGCGGGGGAACTGATCGCGGAAGGAGTGCTCGCTATAGAGATGGGCGCGCTCGCCAAGGATGTCGCGCTGACGATTCATCCGCATCCCACGCTTTCGGAAACCGTGATGCAGGCGGCGGAAGTCTTTTTCGGAACCAGCACCGACATCTATCGGCCCAAACGCTAGGACTGCCGCGTTCCCACGGTTCGTCGGTTCCTTCGGTACAATCAGTTTTCGCTCGCTTCGGCTTCCATCCCAGGCATAACCGAAGCGCTTCGCACACTTGGAGAACAATGATGGTCTCTTCCCCGAAGCCAAAACGTCTCCTCCTCATCTGCTGGCTCCTTTGTGCTACGGGATTCGCGCAGCTGGTTCCATCCCAGCTGACAAAACCGCTGTCGTCCGGGAGCAACGCCGATCCACTGGGACGCGATACGCCTAGCGGCACGTTGTTCGGGTTCTTGCAGGCGGCTCAGTCGGGCTACTACTCGA
>Ga0335070_10005047_pt1 | contig 15480 bp, 8 predicted proteins | sample Lox_Sample_13_FD_206722 | JGI IMG/M metagenome (GOLD analysis project Ga0335070, IMG submission 206722) | Soil microbial communities from Loxahatchee National Wildlife Refuge, Florida, United States - Lox_Sample_1.3 | ecosystem: Environmental > Terrestrial > Soil > Wetlands | place: USA: Florida... | reverse complement strand
TCAGCGAGGGTTACATCCTCGACTTCGACACCATCTACGAAAAGATTCGCGAGACCGTCGAGCTAGGCGGTACCGGCGTCCTCATGCAGGGCGGCCTCCATCCCGATCTGAAGATTGACTGGCACGAGCGCATGTTACGGGGCATCAAACAGCGCTTTCCGAAGATTCATCTGCACTGCTATTCAGCATCCGAAATTCTCGCTATCGCCGAATATAGCAATCTGAGCCTCCGCGACACCATCGCCCGCCTCCGCGATGCCGGCCTCGACTCCATTCCCGGCGGCGGAGCCGAAATTCTCGACGATGAAGTGCGCTACAAAATTGCACGGCTAAAGTGCCTCACCGCAGACTGGCTGGAAGTCCACCGCACCGCGCATCAACTCGGCATGCGCACCACCGCAACCATGATGTTCGGCGTCGGCGAAACCTTCGAGCATCGCATCAACCACTTCGACGCCGTGTACCGCCTGCAAGAAGAGACCGGCGGCTTCACCGCCTTCATCCCTTGGAGCTTCCAGCCCGCCAATACCGCGCTCGGCGGCCGCCATTGGGACGAAGCCACCGCAGTCGAATACCTGAAAGTCCTCGCCATCTCGCGTCTCTATCTCTCAAATTTCCTCAACGTCCAGTCCAGTTGGGTGACGCAAGGCCTCAAAGTCTGCCAGATGGGTCTCCGCTTCGGCGGCAATGACGTCGGCTCAGTCATGCTCGAAGAAAACGTAGTCCGCGCCGCCGGCGTCACCAACTGCACAACGGAAGAAGAACTCCGCCGCATCATTCGTGACGCCGGTTTCCGCCCAGCCCAGCGCGACACGCTCTATCGTCAATATTTTCTAAATTGATGTAACCGCGATCACACAGCCCCAACGCAACCGATCAGCTAGAATGACACTCGAACCGCAGGAGGTATCCTCCGTGAACCTCTGTGTCCTCCGTGGTTAAAGCTCCTTTTCGAAGAAGCACGAGTTTCGGGTCAGGCCGAAATATAGAACGTAAATGTCTTCATTCGCCTTGTTTCAATTTCGCGCCACCACGCTGGCGGTGTTTCTGGCCTCCAAAGGCCTGGTCCCCTATCTGCGCCAGCATTTCTTAGACAAAACCTTTCAGGGTCTCTACCAGGTCAACGCCTTCGACCTCGCCCTCCTGATCCCCTACTTCATCGTCCTCATCATCCTCGCGGCCTACGGCGGACACCGCTACTGGCTCGTCTACCTTTATTACAAGAACCAGAAAAACAAGACGACTCAGCCGCCATCCCAGTTCGAAGATCTCCCCCGCGTCACCGTCCAGCTTCCGATCTTCAACGAGCAATACGTAGTCGACCGCCTCCTCGACGCCGTCTGCAAACTCAACTACCCGCGCGAGAAGCTAGACATCCAGCTACTCGACGATTCCACCGACGAGACCGTCGAAGTCGCCCGCGGCCTAGTCGAGCGCTATAAGAAACTCGGCAACCCGGTCACCTACATCCACCGCGAGAATCGCCACGGCTTCAAAGCCGGAGCCCTCGAAAACGGCCTGCAGTCATCGAAAGGCGAGTTCGTCGCCATTTTCGACGCCGACTTCGTCCCGCCCGCGGACTTCCTGCTCAAGTGCATCCACCACTTCAGCGACCCCAAAATTGGCATGGTGCAAACCCGCTGGACGCACATCAATCGCAACTATTCCCTGCTCACTCAGGTTGAGGCCATCCTCCTCGACGGCCACTTTGTGCTGGAACACTCCGGCCGCGCTCGCAGCGGCGTCTTCTTCAACTTCAACGGGACCGCAGGTATGTGGCGGCGCAAGGCCATCGACGAAGCCGGAGGCTGGGAGCACGACACGCTCACCGAGGACACGGACCTCTCCTACCGCGCGCAACTAAAAGGGTGGAAATTTCTCTACCTGCAGGATGTCGAGTGCCCCGCCGAACTCCCGGTCGAGATGACCGCCTTCAAAACCCAACAGGCGCGCTGGGCCAAGGGCCTCATCCAAGTCTCAAAGAAGATACTTCCGCAGGTTTTCTCCAGTGACGCCTCGCGCCACCAGAAAGTCGAAGCCTGGTACCACCTCACAGCCAATCTCAGCTATCCCTTGATGATCGTCTTGTCCGTTCTTCTGCTTCCCGCCATGATCATCCGCTTCTATCAGGGATGGTTCCAGATGCTCTACATCGATCTCCCGCTCTTCATGGCGTCGACGTTTTCGATTTCCAGTTTCTACCTCGTCTCGCAAAAAGAGCTTTTCCCAAAAAGCTGGTTTCGCTCCCTGCTTTACCTGCCGCTGCTGATGGCCTTAGGCATCGGCCTGACCATCACCAACACTCGCGCCGTCCTCGAAGCTCTGATCGGCAAGCAGACCTCCTTCGTACGCACTCCCAAATACCGGGTCGAAACCAAGAAAGACAAAGTCGGCGCAACCAAATACCGCAAGCGCCTGGGCTGGATTCCGTGGATCGAGATCGCGATCGGCTGCTATTTCGCGCTGACGGTTTACTACGCCATCGACAACGAGAACTATTTCACGGTCCCGTTCTTGCTGTTGTTTGTGATTGGCTACTGGTGCACAGGGTTGATGTCTCTATTGCAAGGCCGCTTGGCAGGATTGCAAGTAGGCTCAGAGGCTCATACCAAGCCGTTTCCGGTGGGAGTGTAGTAAGGATTGAATCATTGAATCATTGAGTCATTGAGGTATTGAATCATTGAACGGCCCCTGGATTACGCTGCCGCTTGCTCTTCCAATCACTCAATACCTCAATCACTCAATGACTCAATAACCTCATCTCGGCAGCTTAAAATCCACCGTAATCCGCATCGGGCTCTTGATCGCCTTCCCGTCCAGCGTAAACGGTTTATACCGCCACTTTTTCACCGCATCCATCGCCGATACGACGAGCGCGGGCGCCCCCTCCACGACTTTCAAATCGCTCACTGTCCCGTCTTCCATCACGGTCGCATCCAGCACAACCTTGCCCTCAACCCGCAGCGACTTCGCTTGCTGCGGATAGACCGGCGGCACGCGATGAATCAGTTCTCCGCCGGACACGCCCTTCGAAACTCGCATCTGCGACAGCGTCGGCACCAGGGCTTTCGATGGAAGTACTCCCTTCAACGCCGCCTGAGACTGGTCAACGGCCAGCGGCGGAGGCTCAAGCGCGGCAACTTCTTCTTTCTTATTTGCCGTCGGGTTCTTGCTCTCGGCTTGGACTGTAATTAGGGAAGAAGGGGTATTCCCCGGCGCACCGTCCGCGACGCCCGGCACTCCCTGAGTTTCTTTAGTCTTCCTCTCCGCCGCATCCAGTTCCTGGGCCGCTTTTACAGTCCGCGCAGCGGAAGGCTTCCCGTTCGGAGCCAGCAACTGTCCGCCAGGATTCGGTTTCCACACCGCATCATTGTCAGGAACGTGCTGTCCCGCAATGCCGGAACCTGAAAGCCTCGCGTCCTGAACCGTCGGGCTCATCTCTCCCCCATTTGCCACCGAGACTGGCGCTGCCGCGTGCGCTCTGCTCTCGTTTCCATCGCCTCCATGCCAGCCGAGCCAAATCACTAACCCAAGCAGCGCAAGCGCCACCACGCCAATAGCCCCTAGAACCGCCGGCCGTCCTCCGCCAAGCGCCCGCACAAAATCCACAAACCGGTCCGAGGCCGGCATCAGTCCCGTCGGGCCCGGTTTCTCCGCGGGAGCCTTCACCACCACCCGCTGCGCAATCGGTGACGCCCCCATTGGTTTCGCAGCCCGCGCCCGTTCGGCGAGCGCAGCCAGATGCTCCAACACCGCCAGATGATGAGTGCTGAATGCGCCGGGTGCGGTGGAAAAAGCCTCGAGAATTCCATTGTTTCCCCGCTCACCCTGAATCGGAATGACGGCAATCGAGCGCAAGCCCAAGGTTCGGCAGACTTCCACGTCCACCAGGCAGTTTTTCTCGGTGTCGCAACAGTGCTGAATCTTACCCGTCCGCAAACATTCCCCGGAGATGCCGGTATCCGCGCTCAAACGGGCCCCGAGCGGAGGAGCCGTCTCGCCGCTCCGCGCCCGGCAGACCATGGCACCATCCTTCCACATCGCGATCGCGACTCCGGTTGCGCCCGTCAGCATAAGAGCCGCGTCGGCAATCGCCGCCAGCATCGGGTCCAGACGGTGCTCCCCCGCTGCCACTAACTCCCGCAGTGTCGAGAGCACCTGCGGTTCATCGAGATCGTCTTTGTGCTGGAGAGCGGTCGCTCCCGCGACGCTGCGGACCGTACTGCTTGGGATTGGGTCGGAAGGATCGGGCCTCGCTTGAAGGACTGCCACAGATTTTCTCTCAAAAGCTGGAAATTGGCCCAACTTAAAGCCGAAACGTAAGTGGCGAGGGTGCTAATTAGGTCGGAGTATGAGGCAACTTCCCTTGACTGTCAAGGAAAGTATGTAGGTATCAGCCGTCTCGGATGCACACAATTCGGACCCCTTTTGGAAGCCCGGGGCATTCCCCCGCGTACTCTTCAGCAGTGCTCCGCGAGCTCTGCTTGCAAAAGCTGTCAACGCGGTTCACGAAGAGATCGCAGAAGGGACGCCAACCGTAGCACAAAGGTTCGGCACCAAACTAACCAATCATCTCCTTCCTCCTCTACGTGCTAGGCTGGGAACGCTCTGGTTTCTGGCAAGGTTCGCGCTACGACATTGCTAGGATCCAAATTAAAGAATCTTCTGCGCACAGTCGAAGCTCTGGCCGATCTCGGGCCGCAGCTCACGGCGGACCGCGACTTCCGCCACACCACGCGCATCATCCTCGCCGCCATCATGGAGGGTGCAGGCGCGCGGGAAGCCGTGCTGTTCTCCTTCGGTGAGCGACCCTCGATGCTCACCTCGCTCGACGCCCAAGGGTTCGCCCTCATTCCCGATCCCGCCATCATTCCCTTGCTTCCCCGCCAAGTTCACATGCTGACGGCCTCCAGCGGGGCGGTCGTCCTCAATACCGCAACCACCGACACTTATCTCAGTTCCAACGGCAACGTCGCCCCTGAACTCTTCCGCTGCGTCTGCGCCTTGAAGGTTCGAGGCAAACTCGTGGGAGCCATTGCACTTGGACGCCGTCCCGGCGAAGAACTCTACGATGAAGACTCCCTCGCAGCCCTCGAGATGATCGCCAGCTACGTCGCCTTGGCGATCCAAAATCAGACGCTTACCCAAACCTTGGCCCAACGAGTCTCTGAGAATCTTCGCCTCCTCGCCTCACTCCACGGCTTCTACGACAACGCTCTCGAAGCCTTCGCCACCGCCATCGACGTCAAGCACGTCAACATTCATGGCCACTCCCTCCGCGTCGGCCGCTACGCCCAGGCCATTGGCGAAGCGCTCGGCATGGAGCCCGCCGAAGTTGCGCCTCTTCGTTCGGCCGGCTACCTCCATGACATCGGCAAGGTCGCCGTCGACACACGCCTGTTTGCCAAGCCCGCCTCGCTCGACGACGAAGAAGCCCGCGCCATGCGCGACCACACCGTAGTCGGCCACCAGATCGTCAGCAACGTCCAATTCCCCTGGCCGCAAATTCCGGAAATCGTCCGCTGGCACCACGAGCGCGCCGACGGCTCCGGCTACCCCGACGGCCTCCACGGAGACGAGATGCCCCGCGCCGTCCGCATCATCGCCCTGGCCGACGCCTTCGACGCAATGACTACCGACCGCCCTTACCGCTCCCGCATGACCGTAGGAAGAGCGCTTCAGGAACTCATTCGCATGGCGCCGGAAAAGTACGATCCGCAGATCCTGCAAGCCCTCCTCATCCAAGTCCGCCGCGACGCAGTCGGCAGCAACCGCATCCCCATCCTCGAAGCCGGAACAGTTAACGTCTCCCCTAGCGACATTGACACTCTCGCCTCCACGCTGCAACACCGCACCACCCAAGGCCGCCTGTACCTGACATAAAGGTTTCTCTGCAGTCTCTCCCATCTGAGGCAAGCTCTTCTCTGCGATCTCTGCGGAAGCTCTCTGCGCCCTCTGCGTTAAAAGCTTTTTATGGAAATCCCCACTGGCCTAATAGCAGCAGAGCCTTGCCAGCCAGAATCTCGCCCAGTGTAAAATTGACTCTTGACTCCGGGGAAAACGTCTTCATCCAACTGCCGCATCCAATCGGCGCCGACTTCATCTAAAACGGGCAAGTTCCGCTAACTTGCAAGGAGAGCCTGAATGGCCGTAAGTGACCAGGCAGTTGCCACCGGGAAGCAACTCGACCAACTTTGCATCAACACCATCCGCACACTCTCGATGGACGCCGTCCAAAAAGCCAATTCCGGCCATCCCGGCACGCCCATGGCTCTGGCGCCAGCCGCGTACGTCCTTTGGCAGAATTTCCTCCGCTACGACCCCCAAGACCCGCACTGGCCCAACCGAGACCGCTTCGTCCTCTCCAACGGCCACGCCTCCATGCTCCTTTATTCAATGCTCCATCTGGCAGGCGTGCGCGAGGTCGACAAGCAAGGCAAAATTCTCTCCACTCCGGCCGTCTCGCTCGATGACATCAAGAACTTCCGCCAGATCGACAGCAAAACTCCCGGCCATCCCGAGTCAGCCCTCACGACGGGCGTAGAAACCACCACCGGCCCGCTGGGCCAGGGCGTCGCCAATAGCGTAGGCTTGGCCATTGCCGAGCGCTGGCTGGCCGCGCACTTCAACAAACCGGGCTTCGAAATCTTCAACTACAACATCTGGACCTTCTGCGGCGACGGCGACATGATGGAAGGCATCTCCGGCGAAGCCGCCTCGGTCGCGGGCCATCTGCGCCTCGCGAATCTTTGCTGGATCTACGACAACAATCACATCACCATCGAAGGCGAAACCGATCTGGCCTTCGACGAAAACGTCGGCGACCGTTTCAAGGCCTACGGCTGGGCCGTCAATCATGTGCATGACGCCAACGACCTCGACGCGATCTCCGCCGCCTATCGTTGGGCACTCGGCATCACTGACCGTCCCAAGCTCATCGTCCTCGACAGCCACATCGCCTACGGCGCTCCCACCAAGCACGACACAAAAGAAGCCCACGGCGAGCCCCTGGGCGATGAAGAAATCAAACTCACCAAGCGCTTCTACGGCTGGCCCGAAGACGCAAAATTCCTGGTTCCCGATGGCGTCCGCGAAAATTTCGATCAGGTCCTCGGCAAGCGCGGACAACAGCTCAACGCAACCTGGAAGTCGCTCTTCGACAAATACTCGCAGCAGAATGCCGACTTAGCCGGCCAATACGAGCGCATGACCAAGCGTGAACTGCCCGATGGCTGGGACAAAGACCTGCCTACCTTCCCCGCCGATGCAAAGGGTCTTGCCACGCGCGATTCGTCGGCCAAAGTCCTCAATGCGATCGCCAAGAACGATCCCTGGCTCATGGGAGGCTCGGCCGATCTCTATCCTTCGACCAAAACGCGTCTCACCTTCGATGGCGTCGGCGACTTCGAAGCCAACAACTACAACGCCCGCAACTTCCACTTCGGAATCCGCGAGCACGCCATGGGCGCCATCGTCAACGGAATGACACTCTCGTTCCTGCGCTCCTACGGCTCGACGTTCCTCATCTTTTCCGACTACATGAAGGCGCCCATCCGCCTCTCCGCCATCATGGAAATCCCGTGCATCTGGATCTACACGCACGACTCCATCGGCGTCGGCGAAGATGGACCGACGCATCAGCCGATCGAGCAGCTAGCCACGCTGCGCGCAGTCCCAGGCCTCTACACCATCCGCCCCGCAGATGCGAATGAAGTCGTCGAAGCGTGGAAGTTAATCATGAAGCTCAAGCACGAGCCGGTCGCGCTCGTCTTAACGCGCCAGGCTCTGCCGACGCTCGACCGCACAAAGTACGCGCCTGCTTCCGGAGTAGCCCGCGGCGGCTACATTCTCGCCGACGCCGAAGGCGGCAAGCCCGAAGTCATTCTCATCGCCACCGGCAGCGAAGTCAGCCTCTGCATCAACGCCTACGAAACGCTCAAGCAGCAAGGCATCCGCGCCCGCGTCGTCAGTCTCCCCTGCTGGGAAATCTTCCAGCAGCAGGACGAAACTTATCGCAACCAGATCCTGCCGCCCGACATCGAAGCTCGCGTAGCCGTAGAACAGGCCGCCAGCCTCGGCTGGGCGCACTACGTCGGCACCAAGGGTTGCATCATCGCCATGTCCAGCTTCGGAGCCTCCGCACCGCTAAAAGACCTGCAAAAGAAATTCGGCTTCACGGTCGATGCAGTAGTAAAGAAGGCCCGCGAACAGGCGGGCAAATAAGATTCGGCAGTATACGTCGGGAAGTAATGGCAACGCTCGACAGGCGCGACTCGTGGGTATATCCGAGTGAGCGAAGGAATAAGGTTCAGCCCCGCAGGGGCGAGCCAGCTTAGCCCAGCGCTTCAGCGCTGGGTAGGGGCGAAGAAAGAAATAGAAGTCCCGGAGGGACGGCCCTCCGCGTAATGACTGATTAATGTCTGACGAATATTCTGACTGCAAGGAGTCATCATGAATCCGGTAGGAACCCTCGAAACCGCCAAGGCTGCCAATCCCCTCAAGCAACTCCTCACCTTCGGCCAATCCATCTGGCTCGACTACATCCGCCGCGATCTCCTCAAAACCGGCGAACTCCAGCGCCTCATCGATGAGGACGGCCTCCGCGGCATGACCTCGAACCCTTCAATCTTTGAGAAAGCAATCGGCGACTCGAACCTCTATCAGGATTTCCTCGACACCTTCGCCAGCCGCACCGACCTCGACGCCAAGGGCCGCTACGAACTCCTGGCTATTCGCGACATTCAGGACGCCGCCGACCTGCTCCAACCGGTCTACAAAAGCACCAGGCGCCACGACGGATACGTCAGCCTCGAAGTTTCGCCCTACCTCGCGAACGACACCGAGGGCACCCTAGCCGAAGCCCGCCGTCTCTGGACCTCCGTCGCCCGCGACAACGTCATGATCAAGGTCCCTGGCACCCCCGCCGGAATTCCCGCCTTCCGCCAGCTCATCAGCGAAGGCATCAACGTCAACGTCACCCTGCTCTTCGCGCAGGAAGTCTATGAAGAAGTCGCCGCCGCCTACATCGACGGCGTCGAGCGCTTCGCCGCCACCGGTGGCGACGTCGGCAAGATCGCGAGCGTTGCCAGCTTCTTCATCAGCCGCATCGATACCCTGATTGATTCGACTGCGGTGGAAAAATTGAAGACGGAGTCCGATCCGAGCCGCAAAACCAAGCTGCAAGCGATCCAAGGCAAGGTGGCCATCGCTAACGGCAAGCTCACCTACGAAGCCTACGAAAAAATCTTCTCCACGCCGCGCTGGAAAGCGCTAGCCGCAAAAGGCGCGCAGACGCAGCGTGTTCTCTGGGCCAGCACCAGCACCAAAAACAAGGCCTATCGCGACGTAATCTACATCGAAGAGCTGATCGGCCCCGATACCGTCAACACCGTTCCACCAGCGACCCTCGACGCATTCCGAGATCACGGCAAGTCGCGCCAGAGCCTGACCGAAGACATTGAAGGCGCGCGCAAAACCATGTCCGACCTCGCCGCCGCGGGCATCTCGATGAAGGAGATCACCGACAAGCTCACCGCCGACGGCGTCAAGCTCTTCGCTGATGCCTTCGACAAGCTCCTCGAAGCGGTCGAGAAAAATACCAAGCGCGAAAAAGTTCCGCAGGTCAACAAGCAATCCGCCACTCTGCCCTCCGATCTTGACGGCGCCGTAAAAAAAAACCTTAGCGACTGGCGCGCCACCGGAAAAGTAAGACGCCTCTGGCAGCACGACCAGTCCCTCTGGACCAATGAAGACGAGTGCTCCTGGCTCGGCTGGCTAAACATCACCGACGACCAGCTAACAAACGTCGCCAAGCTCACGGATCTGACGAATGAAGTAAAAGCGGGCAACTACTCCGACATTCTTCTCCTTGGCATGGGCGGTTCCAGCCTTTGCCCCGAAGTCTTTGCACTGACCTTCCCGCAAGCCCCGGGCTTTCCGCGCCTGCACATTCTCGACTCCACCGACCCGGCGCAGATCAAGAGCATCGAAGGTAAAGTAAATCTAGCCAAGACTCTCTTCATCGTCTCCAGCAAATCCGGCAGCACGCTCGAACCCAACATCTACAAGCAATATTTCTTCGAGCGCATGAAGCAAACGGTCGGCGACAAAGCCGGCGATCACTTCATCGCCATCACCGACCCCGGCTCCAAAATGCAAGGCGTCGCCGAACGTGACCGCTTCCGCCACATCTTCTACGGACTCCCCACCATCGGCGGCCGCTACTCCGCGCTTTCGAATTTCGGTATGGTCCCCGCCGCAGCCATGGGCATGGATGTAAAAAAGTTTCTCGACCGCACCAAGCAAATGGTCGAAGCCTGCGCGCCCATCGCTCCAGTAGGCGACAATCCCGGAACCAAGCTAGGCGTCATCCTCGGCTCCGCAGCAAATCAAGGCCGCGACAAGATCACGCTGATCACCTCGCCCGCAATCCACGATCTAGGCGCGTGGCTGGAACAGCTCATCGCCGAGTCCACCGGCAAAATCGGCAAAGGCATCATCCCGGTCGATCGCGAAACCATAGGCGCGCCGGAGGTCTACGGTAACGACCGCGTCTTCGCCTACATCCGCCTCGAATCCGAAGAAGATTCCGAGCAGGAAGCCAAAGTAGCCGCGCTTGAAAAAGCCGGCCAACCGGTAGTCCGCATCACGCTGCCGGATATCTACAATTTGGGCCAGGAATTCTTCCGCTGGGAGATCGCCACCGCGGTAGCCGGCTCCATCATCGGCATCAACGCCTTCAATCAACCCGACGTGGAAGCCAGCAAGGTCGAAACTCGCAAGCTCACCAGCGAGTACGAAAGCAAAGGCTCGCTCCCCGCAGAGAAGCCAATCTTCGAAGGCGAAGGCATCAAACTCTTCACCGACGAAAAGAACGCAAACGATCTGGCAAAAGGCGTGGGCAACGATCACTCGTTAAAGAGCTATCTGCGCGCGCATCTAGCCCGCCTCTGCGCGAATGACTATTTTGCGATCCTCGGCTACATAGAAATGAACAATGAGCACGAAGCGCAACTGCAATCGATCCGCATGGCAGTCCGCGACAAAAAGCACGTGGCCACGTGCCTGGGCTTTGGCCCACGCTTCCTGCACTCCACGGGGCAAGCTTACAAAGGCGGCCCCAACAGCGGAGTCTTCCTGCAAATCACCTGCGACGACGCCAATGACCTGCCCGTCCCGCAGCAGAAATACACTTTCGGCATAGTAAAAGCTGCACAAGCACGAGGCGACTTCGCGGTTCTGGCGGAGCGCAACCGCCGGGCTTTGCGGGTTCATCTGGGCAGTGACGTGAAAGCAGGCTTGAAAAAATTGGGCGCGTTGATCAACGAAGTTCTATAAACACCAGATCGCAGTGAGCCGCAAAGCGGGCAACAAATTAGGTTGCTGAGAACTGACAACTGAGAACTGAGAACTTCCAGATCAAAGCCGTAGCTCTTCACGCGTCACGAAATTAAATACGAGCAATCCCTCGAAGGAGAGGCAATGCAACTCGCAATGGTAGGCCTGGGCCGTATGGGCGCCAACATGACGCGCCGCCTCATGCGTGGCGGACACCAACTCGTCGTCTCCGACCTCAGCCCCGACGCCGTCAAAGCTCTCGCCGGAGAAGGCGCAACCGGTTCCACATCACTCGACGATCTCGTCTCCAAACTCACCGCGCCCCGCGCCGCCTGGGTCATGGTTCCCTCCGGCGACGCCACCGAAAAAACCGTCCAAACTCTACTCGCCCGCATGGATAAAGGCGACACGATCATCGACGGCGGCAACAGCTTCTTCAAAGACGATGTCCGCCGCGCGGAGATGTGCGCCACCAAAGGCGTTCACTACGTCGATGTCGGCACCAGCGGCGGCGTCTGGGGCATCGACCGCGGATACTGCATGATGATCGGTGGTCCCAAAGAAGCCGTCCAGCGCCTCGACCCGATTTTCAAAACGTTGGCTCCCGGCCGCGGCGACATTCCCCGCACTCCGGGTTTTGAAAGGCGCACTGGCTCGACCGCGGAAGAAGGCTACATCCACTGCGGCCCCAGCGGTTCCGGCCACTTCGTCAAGATGGTTCACAACGGAATCGAATACGGCATTATGCAGGCCTACGCCGAGGGCTTCGACATCTTCAAAAACGCCACCAGCAAAGACCTGCCCGCGAACATTCGCTACAACCTCAACCTGCCCGACATCGCCGAAGTTTGGCGTAGAGGCAGCGTAGTCAGTTCCTGGCTGCTCGATCTCACATCGATGGCGCTGGCCGAGAATCCCGAACTATCCGAGTACAGTGGCTTCGTCCAGGACTCCGGCGAAGGTCGTTGGACCATCAACGCCGCCATCGAAGAGGCAGTCCCAGCCGAAGTCCTGACGGCGGCGTTGTACGCAAGGTTCCGTTCGCGCCAGGAACACACATTTGCAGATAAGATGCTCTCAGCCATGCGCCAAAAATTCGGCGGCCACGTGGAACCAAAAGCAACGGGGAAATCGTAGTTAAATCGTAAGAAGTGTTATAGGAATTGAACGTCTGGCTTCGTGAGAGAAGTCGCGAGTCACGAGTATCGAGTCTCGATCAACCCGTAAAGCGCTTGGGCTTTTAGCTCGGAACTCGAGACTCGCAGCTCGAAGCTACCTTTCCCGAAGCCAAAGTACCGTAACCCTCATCGAACCCAAAGAGGAAAAAAATGTCCCACCTCGAAACCCTGCCCGCCCCGCCAAAGAACCGCACCGCGCGCGTCGCCGACCCCTGCATCATGGTCATCTTCGGCGCCTCCGGAGACCTCACGCGCCGTAAACTCATTCCCGCGCTCTACAACCTGGCCAGCCAGAACCTGCTCTCGCCGGACTTCGCCATCATCGGACTCGGCCGCAGTCCTATAACCGACGAAGCCGCGCGCCAGAAGGCAACCGAAGACATTAAGAAATTCGGCAGCGGCCCTGTAGACCAGAAAATCTGGGACGGCTTCGTTCAGCGCATTCACTTCATCTCCGGCGACTTTGACGACCCGAACACCTATAACAACCTCAAAGACACTCTCGCCAAAGTCGACAGCGAGCACGGCAATCACGGTAACTATTTCTTCTACATGGCGACCGCGCCCAACTTCTTCGGAGACATCGTCGAGCGCCTCGCCAACGTCGGCCTGATGCACGAAGAAAACGGGCACTGGCGCCGTGTCATCATTGAAAAGCCCTTCGGCCACGACCTCGAATCCGCCAAGGCCCTGAACCAGCGCCTGCTAAAAGTTGCCGCCGAGTGCCAGATCTACCGCATCGATCACTATCTCGGCAAGGAGACCGTGCAGAACATCCTGGCCCTACGTTTCGCTAACGGAATCTTCGAGCCCATCTGGAATCGCCGCTACATCGACCACGTGCAAATCTCTGTGGTCGAAACCGTCGGCGTCGAGTCTCGCGGCGGCTACTACGACAACGCCGGCGCGCTCCGCGACATGGTTCCCAACCACATCATGCAGCTCATCACGCTCACCGCAATGGAGCCGCCGATCTCGTTCGAGGCCAACGCCGTCCGAGACGAGCAAGCCAAGACGCTTCACGCCATTCAGCCGTACAGCAACGAAGACGTGCTCAGCAAGACCGTTCGCGGTCAATATGGCGAAGGCATCGTCGATGGCGAGCGCGTTCCCGCCTACCGCAGCGAGGAAGGCGTTCCGCCCGACTCCCGCACCGAAACTTTCGTCGCCATGCGCCTGATGATCGACAACTGGCGCTGGGCGGGAGTTCCGTTCTATCTGCGAACCGGCAAGCGGCTTGGCGGACGCAACACGCACGTCGTGATTCAATTCCGCCGCGCGCCGTTCCAGCTCTTCCGCGAGACTCCGGTCGAGAACATGATGCCCAACCAACTCGTCCTGCACATTCAGCCAGAGGAAGGCATTTCTCTGCGTTTCGCAGCCAAAACTCCAGGTCCTGCGATGCAACTGGGCGAAGTCAACATGGACTTCGAATATTCCGACTATTTCGGCCAGACTCCTTCGACTGGCTACGAGCGTCTTCTCCACGACTGCATGATCGGCGATGCCACGCTCTTCCAGCGCGCCGACATGGTCGAAGCCGGATGGAGCATCGTCAATCCAGTCCTCGACGTCTGGAAGGCGCTACCGCCAAGGCATTTCCCGAACTATCCATCTGGAAGTTGGGGGCCGAAAGAGTCCGAGGAACTGATGGAGCGCGATGGGCGGAGATGGCGAAACTTTGAAAAGTGATTGAGGGAGATTGAGTAATTGTGTAATCGGGTAATTCAGTAATTCAAAATCGCTACTCGAGCAAACTAAATTACTCAATTACGAAAATTACCCGATTACTCAATTTAAAATTGGGCAATGTCGTCGACTCGCTCCATTTCTATCCTCCCCACCGCCGCCGATCTCTTTCACGCGGTGGCGAAAGAGTTCACCAAAACCGGACGCCAGGCGATCAGCGCGCAAGGACGCTTCACGGTCGCGCTCTCCGGAGGCTCTACTCCCAAGAGCCTTTATTCGCTGCTCGCGGCCAGCTATCCCGATTTCGCCTGGGCACGCACTTACCTCTTTTTCGGCGACGAGCGTCACGTTCCGCCGACCGACGCCGAAAGCAACTACCACATGGTGAGCGAGTCTCTGCTGTCAAAGATCGCGATCCCGGCGCAAAATGTCTTTCGCGTCAGAGCGGAAAATCCTGACGCCGCAGCAGCCGCTACTGAGTACGAATCGCAACTAAAAAAATTCTTCGGACTCAAGGCCAACGAATTTCCCCGCTTCGACCTCATTCTCTTAGGCATGGGCCCCGACGGTCACACCGCTTCGCTCTTCCCCGGCTCCGAGGGCCTGAAAGAAACTTCACGGCTGGTAATCGCCAACTGGGTGGAAAAATTCAAGACGCATCGTCTGACCTTCACCTTCCCGGTTCTGAACAACGCCGCGGAGGTGATCTTCCTCGCCAGCGGCCAGGACAAGGCCGCGATGGTGCATGAGGTTCTCGAAGTAACCCACACGCCGCCGTATCCGTCGCAGCAAGTGCAGCCTACGAATGGGCGTCTGCTGTGGATGCTCGACGAAGCCGCCGCTGGGAAACTGGGCCGTGCGCCTTAGGTCTCGGGTCTCAGGTCTCAGGTGTCAGGTCTTAGGTCTCAGGGAAACCATAGCCATTCCACTTTTCAGGTGAGCCCGGTTTAATTTGTCAGGGATGTGACCGGTCTGTACCCCCCTCCCCCCCTCCCCCCATCGCCTATATATTTTTTACACTCGAGGCCTCGAAAAATGAACCGTAACGGGAATTCCTTCCAAAGAATTACGAGAACTTATACGTAAGTTATTGGAAGGGATGGGAGGGGGAAGAAGATCTGGCCTCCCGATTTGGCACTGGCCGGCTGCCGCTTATTCTGGATTTTCAAAGAGCGGTTGGGACGAGGGACAGGCTGAGTCGGCCTCTGGAGGCGGACACACTTCTTGATCTTGCACCCTTGGGAAGCTTCGCACGGATCTCGGTTCATTGTCGGTG
>Ga0335070_10005046_pt1 | contig 15483 bp, 16 predicted proteins | sample Lox_Sample_13_FD_206722 | JGI IMG/M metagenome (GOLD analysis project Ga0335070, IMG submission 206722) | Soil microbial communities from Loxahatchee National Wildlife Refuge, Florida, United States - Lox_Sample_1.3 | ecosystem: Environmental > Terrestrial > Soil > Wetlands | place: USA... | reverse complement strand
CGGCGGATACAGGAGCCTGGAGGAGCTCGATGAGGTGAAGGGTGTGGGGCCTGCCACTCTGGAGCGCCTGAGCACTTATCTCGTGGTGCGGCCGGCAAGGTGGCCCCAGGGGGCAGGACGGGCCGCGCAGTAAGATCTCTTGTTCATGGCGCACCCTGCCAGCCGGCCCCAGAGGCGGCCGCCCCGCCCCGTGTTGCCGCTGCCCCACGCCGCCGGTCTGTATTTTGCATGAGGCTTTGAACTCCGAGACCCACATTCTTGAAGGGCTGCGCTATCTCGCCCTAGCAGGATGCCGGAAAACTTGTCGACCGGCCCTCATCCTGCACAGGGGTATCAGGGAGACCTGAGCCGGGTTGGTCGGTTCGGCAACGCTGCACAGTCGCAGCATGACTAAGGTTGTAGTCGCCCGGCCCGCCTAGGGAGCCGTGGCGCGAGACTCGGCAGGCCTTCCGACAGGCCGAAGAGTTCAGAGGAGGCTCCACATGCGCCTTGCCGAACCGACCAACCCGGCTCACATGACAGTGTGGTCTAGGATCATGAAAGCAGTTTTTCAGCAACCTGCTGGGAGGAGGTAGGCCGTGATGGAAAAGACCTGGCAACCCGTACAAGTCAAGACGCCCAAGCTCAGAACGCTGGGGCTTTTGGGCGTTCTCTTCTTCATTTTTCTCGTGGCGTGGGGTTCCTTTGTGATTGTGCCTGCAGGCCATCGAGGGATCGTGCTCTGGTGGGGGAGCGTGGAGAAGCGGATCATGGGGGAAGGGCTCAATCTCAAGGCGCCCTTTGCCGAACGGGTGATCAAGGTGGACGTGAAGGTACAACCCCACCCGTTCAAGGAGATCGATGCAGCCTCCAAGGAGTACCAGATGGTGAAGCTCACGGGCATGATGAACTTTCACATCGATCCGGCCTACGTGAACGACCTCTACCAACGAGTGGGCGTCGATTTTGCCGACAAGGTGATCGATCCGGCGTTCAACGACTTTGTCAAGGAGGTCGTGCCCACGTACCTGATCACCGAGATCCTGCCGAAGCGGGAGGAGATCCGCAGACGGGCGATGCAGAAACTGGGAGATAACCTTGAGCGATACCACATCATTGTGGACGACATCTACATCTCCAATATCCGTTTCTCCCCCGAATATGAGAAGGCGGTCGAGGCAAAGCAGGTGGCGCAACAGCAGGTGGAGACCCAGAGACAGGTTCTCGCCCAGCGCGAAATCGAGGCTCAGCAGAAGGTGGCAACCGCCAAAGGTGAGGCGGAATCGATCCTCGTGGTGGCCCAGGGACAGGCGAAAGCCAACGAGATCCTCGCCCGCGCCATCAGTCCCATCCTGGTGCAGTATCGCGGCATCGAGAAATGGAACGGGGTTCTGCCCCAGGTTTCCGGAGGAGCCGTACCGCTGATCGACCTCGGGAAGATGGCGCGGCCTCCGGAGGAAGGGAAGAAATAACTCGTTTTGAGAGGGGGTAGTTCGGTCTTATGGTAGCGCCAATGCCCGTCCAGGGGGAGGAAAGTATCTGGTCCCACGAGTATTTTCCCCGCCCCTGGCAGCCTCCGGCTCGGAGAGCCTACGCCTCGGAGCGGCGGGGGTGAGGGGGACAAGACACTAGCCGCCGATGGCGACCATGGGCCGGCTCTGGCACTTGCGGAAGAGCTCCGGCTGCATCGTGTGCTTTTCGGGTTTGCGGGCGATAGACTGGCGCAGAATATCGGCAAGCTCGGCGTCGGATGCCCCTTGCCGCAGGGGGGATTTGATATCCCCTTCCTCGTCGGAGAAGAGGCAGTTGCGAAGCTTCCCGTCTGCAGTGAGCCGGATACGGTTACAGGTGGGGCAAAAGTGATGAGAGATGGGGCTGATGACGCCGATCACGCCCGGGGCATCGGGCCAGCGGAAGTGGCGGGCCGGACCGTTCGTGTGCTCGGCGGGGATCTGTTCCAGAGGCCCGACGCCCTGGAGCCGGGCGAGGATGTCGTCGGCGCTGATGAAGTGCCGGGGGCTCCAATTCACCTCCGGGCTCACCGGCATGAACTCTATGAAGCGCACGTGATACGGGTGGTTCTTGGTGAGAAGAGCTAGGTCTACGATCTCGTCGTCGTTGATACCACCCATGGCAACAACGTTCAGCTTGATCGGATAGAACCCCGCCACCTCCGCGGCCTTTATGCCGCGCCACACCGCATCGAAAGCGTCCACTCCGGTTATGTGATGAAACTTCCCCCGTTGGATGGTATCGAGACTGATATTTATCCGGTGAATGCCGGCCGCGAAGAGATCTCGGGCGTACTGCTCCAGCAGGACTCCGTTGGTGGTGAGGCTCAGGCTCTTCAGGCCCGGAAGTCTGGAGAGACGACGGCAGAGGTCGATGCTTCCCCTCCGGGCGAGGGGCTCGCCCCCGGTAACCCGTACCTTCGAGATCCCCATCTCCAGGGCGATACCGACGAGGCGAAGGAGTTCCTCGTAGGTAAGAATATCGTCATGACTCAACTTCCGGGCGCCGGTGGGCGGCATGCAGTAGAGACACCGTAGGTTGCACCGGTCTGTAATGGAAACGCGGAGGTAGTCGATGCGACGCTGGTAGTGGTCTTTGGGGGCCATGCGAAAACCCTCGGGGCGTCAGGGATGAGCTCACGTCAGCGGGCACAGGCGCAGCATATGTCAGCTTTCCCATCGTAACGGGGGATTCGTCCCAAGTCAAGGGATATGCGAGAGGCCGCAGGGGTCGATCGGGTGCCGTGCGGGTACTGCTTGTGCTTAGCAGGATGGGTAAAAACTCGCCCTCAGCACTAGGGATAGCTCGAGACCGGGTAATCTCGTCGGCAAGGCTGCATAGTCGCACCATGAATAAGTTCGTGGTGTTCCGGCCCATAGCAGACCGAAGCACAATATTCGGGAAGGTTTTCCGAGGGCTGAGGATCAAGAGGTGGCTCCAGATGCGCCTTGCCTCAGAGATCACCCGGTCTCCGGCGTCCCCGCGCTCCGTCACCATCATGGTTTTTCAGCACCTGCCAGGACGATCTTTCCCGGCACGCGGCTCAGTTTTCCGCTGAACTGTCTCATCTTCTGAGATACAATCCTCGCCGAGGCGCTGAAGCCCCTTCCGGCTGAAAGAGATGAAGATGTGGGGGAAATTGAGGCCGGAGGCCGAATCCACCGAGAAAGTTCACGATGAAGGTATTGGGGATCGAAAGTTCCTGTGATGAGACTGCGGCGGCGGTTGTCGCCGACGGGCGGGAGATCCTTGCGAGCGTTGTCGCCTCGCAGGTTGGTATCCATCGTCCCTACGGCGGTGTGGTGCCGGAACTTGCTTCCCGGCAGCACCTCAAGGTAGTCATCCCGGTTATCGGCGAGGCACTCGCTCGGGCCCGCCTGACGCTTTCCCAGGTGGATGGGATCGCTGTCACCCAGGGGCCGGGGTTGGTGGGCGCGCTCCTGGTGGGGATCGGCGTCGCCAAGGCCTTGGCGTATGCCACCGGCAAGCCCCTCGTTCCCGTGAACCACCTGGAGGCCCACATTCAGGCGGCCTTCTTAGAGGAGACGTCTCCCCGCTTTCCCTTCGTCGCCCTCGTGGTCTCGGGCGGCCACACCAACCTCTACCGGGTCACGGGCCATGACAAGGTCGCCCTGGTCGGGAGAACACGGGACGACGCCGCCGGCGAGGCCTTCGACAAGGTCGCCAAGCTCCTGAATCTGGGGTACCCGGGTGGAGTAATTATCGACCGCATATCGCGGGGCGGCAACCCTCATGCCATTCCCTTTCCCAGGGCTTACCTCGAGCGGGACTCCCTGGACTTCAGCTTCAGCGGTATCAAGACCGCGGTGGTGCATTTCGTCCACCGATTTGTTGATCCGAGTAAGCTTTCCTCCGCGGTCGAGGGGTCCTCACGTGCCGGCATCTCACCGCCGGTGGAGGTCGCGGACATTGCCGCAAGCTTTCAAGAAGCGATCGTGGATGTTCTCGTCCAGAAGACCTGCCTTGCCGTTGGGCGTTTTGGGGTGAAGGAGGTGGTGGTGGCCGGAGGAGTCGCCGCGAACAGCCGCCTGCGAGAAAAGTTGCAGGAGCAGACCACCCGCTTAGGCGTGCGGCTTCATCTTCCCCGGCCGGAACTCTGTACCGACAACGCCGCCATGGTTGCCGCCGCCGGTTTTCACCGGCTCAAGGAGTCCCCGGCTACGTGGGGCCTCGACTTCGACGCCGTGTCGCGCTGGCCGGAATGAGGAGCGAGTTGGCTGGGCTCGTTTGGGGGTGGATTATCTTGGTGGATTCGCTTCGCTTCATCCACCCTACATCCGCTGGTACCCATAAAGGGTTTGGTATTTTTCGCCGCGTCTCCGTGTCACCATATCTTCGCCTCGCGCCTTCTCCGCGCCGACGTGTCAACCCGACCTTGGAAGGGATCCTTTTTCCTTTGCCTCCCGTACGCCTCGGTACCCACGCGGCGCCCCTCCTGCATTCAGCCCGTCCACCGCCTGCCTGATTCCGGAGAGCGTGAGGTCCTCCATAGGGAAGATCTGGCCGATGGACTTGATTGTTGCGCTCTCCCGGGACCAGCGGCTGCGGGGGATGGGATTCAGCCAGACACTGCGGGGAAAATGACTGCGGAGCTGGAGCAGCCACTCCCGCCCGGGTACACGAAGCTTGCTGAAGTAGTCGATGGCGCCGTTTGAGAGAAGGAGCTCCGCTGGGGCCATGTTGGCGTCGCCGATAATGATGAGCCTCGTTTCCGGGTCCCGTCGCAGGAGTTGATGAAGAGGGTATGGGGCGCGGCGCTGAGGATCGCTGTAGACACAGCCGTAAATGCAATTGTGGAAGTAATAGTAGTCTAGGTCGCGGAACTGGTCCCGCATCTTGGCGAAGACGAGCTTCACGAGGTCCACGTAGGGCACCATGGAACTCCCGCCGTTATCGAGGAGGACAGCCACCTGAATGCGGTCCCGAAGCTCTCGCCGGAAAATGAGCTCGATCTCGCCACCGTTTCGGGACGATCGGTTAACGGTCTCCTCCACATCCAGCTCCGTGGCGGGCCCGGCGGGGACCATATGCTTCAACGCGGCAAGGGCCTGGCGGATGTTCTCGGCCCGGAGGGTGGCGGTGGCGGCGTAATCCACGTACCGGCGAGCCTCGATCAGCTTCAGAGCCGAACGGTGCACCGACTCGCCATGAACTCGAACACCTTCCCTCTCAGACCCGGAATGGCCGAAGGGAGAGGTACCGCCGCTCCCGATCCAGGTATGGCCTCCCTCATGCTTTCCCGCCTGTTTTACCGCCACCTCCCAGAAACGTCGGAGGAGGTCTTCCAGAGGAAGTCGCGCAAGATCTTCCTCCGCCCCAGCTCCTCGGCGAACTTCCTCCTCGAGCCAGCGGCGGAAGGCCTTGCTCTCCCAGAAATCCCGTGTGAGGCGTGGCACGCTGCCGTGTCCGGCATCAAGAAAGTAGGCGGCAAAGGTCTGCTCGAAGGCGTCGAAGTGCTCAAGCTTCTTCACGCACGTGAGCCTGAGAAGGATGAAGAGCCGATCCGGGTCAGGGGCAAGCCCTTTCTCCAGGGCCTCATAGAACTCCAACACGTGCCGGAGGCTCACCGGAACGCCCTGGTCGCGGAGAAGCTGGAAGAAAGGGATGAACATCGTTGCATCCTAAGCGCCGCTCGACTCCCGGCTCTTGTACTTGAGTAAGTCCTGGGCGCGCTTGAGCAGGGTGCCCAGGTGGAGAATCCTGCCGCGGTCGACCGGCCTGGTCACGCCGTCGAGCTGGAGGGCTCCCAGCCAGTCGAGAAGCTCTCCCGTGGCCGGCGGTTTTTCGAAGCCCATCTGGCGCAGGCGATAGAAGGTGGGCAGCGCGGCATCGAGGAGGGGTGCCGGGATCTTGGAGTAGTGGAGGCGCACGATGCGGGTCATCTCCTCCATATCGGGAAAGGGGATATGGTGGCAGTAGCAGCGACGGAGAAAGGGATCGGAGAGCTCTCGCTTGGCGTTGCTAGTGATCATGGTGATGGGCTTCTGCTTTGCCTTGAGCTTGTAGTTGATCTCCCGGATGATGAAGGAACCGTCCTCCAGGACGTCGAGGAGGTTGTCCTGGGTGTCGGAGTCGGTCTTGTCGATCTCGTCCAACAGGAGAACGCAGCGCCCTTCCGCCTGGAAGGCCCGGCCGATAGGACCGAACCTGAGGTAATCCCAGATGTTGTTCACGTCCCGACCGCTGTCGCGGGTTCCGAAGCGAGAGTCGTTGAGGCGAAGGACGGTATCGTACACGTAGCAAAGCTCTTCACCCTTGAAGGTGGACTTGCATCTGGCCTCTTCGAGAACGAGACCCAGTGCCCGCGCGATTTCGAATGCGAGTTGAGTCTTCCCGGTTCCCGCCTCCCCGGTGACGAGGAGAGGCTTTTCCATGGCGATCGCAATATTGACGATCTCTCGCAACTCAGGATTGAGATAGTACCGATCAGTGCCCAGAAATCGCATGGAAGTGTTCCCAACGGGTGACGGCTTCGCAAAAAGTCCATCTGCGGCGTTGCGCTTCATCTTTCGTCATGGCAGCGTATTTCCCTGTACGCCTCATTCCTCAAGATTCGCGCGCCTTGCATCTGGAGCTTTTTACTGTGCCGTCTAGCTTAGCGACTTCTTACGAAGTCATCAACGGGTGATTTGCCTTGAAGATGGTGCAGGTATTGTAGATGAAAGGCTCCCCGAAGTGAAGGCACAACCGCTGCCGCCTCCCGGCGAGTTGATTGGGCAACAGCCTGGTCAGGTTCAAGGACGGAGCCGGAGAAGGCTTGAGGCACAGCCCGGCGCCATTGGCATCTTCTCCGGGGGTAGGACGGTGTAGACGTTCGCTCTTGACTCGGGTACCGTTTTCAGTGAGAGTATGCGGACCATTTCAGGAACGGCTCAAGGTGCAAGGCGTAAGGGATAGGGCGATCGTCTTGTAGCCTTGCTCTCTTCTTGCCGTACACCTTACGCCCGGTAATGAGCATCAACCCCTGTCACCTGGTGCGCTCACCCGGGAGAGGAAGAACAGGAGTATGACCGATGGGTGAAAAAATGCCGGTTTGCCGAGGCGACCATTCGGGGCACATTTGCGTCCTTGCGAGTGCAGGGAAGTTCGACGAGATCAAGGAGTTGACCAGGAATCCGAAATACATCTGCTTCAACTGCGGCCGTGTGGCCGACTGTGACGGGAACCTCTGTAACCCCATGCCCCTTGATTAGCGAGACGGGGAGGCGCGGCGACCCGGTGAGAGGGAGACGCGGCCTGTGAGGTGGATTCGCTTCGCGTAAGCCAGCCTACAATTTGACGGGCGGAGGGTGGATTCAGGCCGGAGGCCGAATCCACCGATGGGGTGGCCTCAGGTTGCAGACCGAGCCATCGATCGGTGGTGGATATGCTTCGCTTGATCCGCCCTACGGAGGTAGGTGAAATCCAGGTGAACAACCAGATCAAGGCAGTGGGGTTCGATCTCTTCAACACCCTGATCATGGTCGATCCATCCGCCCGTCACGAATCCATGCGCCGCCTCACCGAAAGCCTGAAGGCGGTCGGGCTTCAAGTCGATCGTGATGCCTTCGCCCGGGCCCACCGGGAGGCGGTCATCCGGTACCTGGAAGCCACCCGGGTAGACGGGCGGGAGACCCACAACCGCTTCTGGATAAGTGCCGCCCTGAACACCCTCGGCTATGACGTCCTCCCGGATGATCCGCGGATAGCCCCGGTGGTTGATGCCTATTTTTCGGCATACATCGAGGCCTCCCAGTTGATTCCCGGGACGAGAGAGATGCTCGGACTCCTCAAGACACGGTATCGTCTCGGGCTTCTCTCCAATTTCACCCACACTCCGGCGGCAACGGCGGTGATTCGCCGGCACGGCCTCTCGCCCTGTTTCGACGTGATCCTTATCTCCGGGGAGGTTGGTTATCGGAAGCCCCATCCCCTGGTGTTCCAGTTGCTTGTCGAAAGACTCGGGGTGGCAAGGGAAGAGATAGCCTTCGTGGGCGACGATGCGGAGGCTGACGTCGAAGGCGCGCACATGGCGGGATTGCGCCCGATCTGGACCACCTACGTGCAGGACCAGAGGATGCCGGCGGATTCGGCGGTCATGATGAGGAGCGCCGTCGAACCCTCCACCCCGGTACCAAGGATTTCCGCGTGGGACGACCTGCTTAGTCTCCTCGGGATAGAGTGAGGACAGAGAGCGGCCCTCACGAAATACCTCTTCGGCCGCGGTTGCCGTCGCCTACCGTGGCCTCCACGAGATGGTCGCGGTCGGGCGTTGAGCTTGCACCATGGGAGCCGCGGCGTTTCCCCTCCCGGCGCCGGGGAGGTCACTACCACCACCACGGATACCGATACCCCCATGGGTACCACGGGTCGTACCAGGGGCCATAGAAGGGGTAGTAAGGCGGCGGGTACGGGGGATACACCTCTTTCGGCCACAGGTGGAGTTCCTGGGCCTCGATGACCGGGTAGCGATAGGTGGCGCCGCCTATCGATTGCTCTCGCACCCCGACGACGCGGCCGCCGACAGTGAGCCGGCGATCTTTCGCATAGACCTCGGGATCAAGGAACCTGTCGGTAGTGATGAGGAACCGGCCCTGAGTGAGGTCGCGGGATTTGGGCTTGTTCTCAAAATCGAGAGGTGCCTGGAGGACGGTGACCACGGTGGCGTGCGGCTCGTTCTGGGTCTCCAGGATGTGGCCCCCTAGAATCACGATACGGCCCTGGTACTCTTGCGGATGGGCGATGAGATCCTGGAAAGGTGGAGGTGTCCCCGCCTCATCCCGGAGCTGCTGGGAGATTGCCGGAGCACAGGACTGAAGGCACGCGCCGGCGACTGCCAGGAGAAGGTAGAGGACCAGGGTAGCCCGCCCGGCCCCGGCTTTATCTGGCCACACGTCCGGGCTAGAAGCCGACGCCGACCCCGACGGCACCGCCACCGCTACTGCCACCGGAGCCGACCCCGACCCCGAACTGAACGCCCGGATAGACGGGACTTCTCTCAGGCCAGAGTTTGATTTCAATGGCCTCCACAATGGGATAGACATAGTCCAACCCTCCGATGGGCCGCACCTCGCTCCCGGTGATCCTACCCACTGCGGTGAGAAGCAACCCAGTGCGATAGACGGCCGGATCGAGGAACTGAACCGATCGCAGGAGGAAGCGGCCCTCGGAACGATCCCCATCCTGGGGTCGATCGCTGGTGCCGAGGGGAAGCTGGAGAACGGTAATCTCTGAGGAAGTGGGTGAGGCCTTGGTTTCCAGAATCTTCCCGCCGAACATGACCACCTGGCCGAGATGAGCGCTCGGGCGCCCTTGGAGAACCGAGAAGTTCCCGGAGTACGTGACCTGCGAGCGCGCCTGCTGTGAAATCCCGCTGGCGCAGGCGGCACTGAGCAAAAGAGTGAGCACGAACAGTACGGATAGAGGTTTCTGGGTCATGGTAAAGATCCTTTCCGAAGGCCTGCAAACCCGGTTTGTAATTTGGCGCTATTATACCATTATAAAATTTAATGATCCTAGGGTAAGCAAGAGGGGAGGGTCAGCCTATGACGATCGAATGCCACGCTGCCATGGCGGCAAGACAGCCGCTGGAACCATTTCGATATGATGCCGGGGATTTGCGTCCCGAGGCCATGGAGGTCGCGATCCAGCACTGTGGTATCTGCCATAGCGACATCCACCTGATCGACAACGACTGGGGTATCAGTACTTATCCTCTCGTGCCGGGACACGAAATCGTGGGGACCGTCACCGCCGTGGGAGAGGGTGTTAGCGACTTCGCAGCCGGCCAGCGAGTGGGGATTGGATGGCAACGGGGTTCGTGTTTGAAATGCGAGTACTGTCTTAGGGGTGAAGAGCAGCTTTGCAGCGCGAACCAACCGACCTGTGTGGGACACTACGGGGGGTTTGCCGACGCCATCCGCATAGACAGCAGGTTCGTCTTCCCCATCCCGGAATCCCTCGCCTCCGAGCAGGCCGCTCCTCTTCTCTGCGGCGGCCTCACGGTGTATTCGCCCCTTCGATTTTATGGACTCCAGCCGCCCATGCGGTTGGGAGTGATCGGCATCGGCGGGCTGGGACACCTTGCCATCCAGTTCGCCCGCGCCTTCGGCTGCGAGGTGACCGCTTTCTCCTCCACCCCGGGAAAGGAAGGTGAGGCCAAGGACCTGGGAGCCCACGAGTTCATCTGGACCGGGGATCGTGCCGCCCTGAAAAGGGCAGGGAGCTCACTCGATTTCATCATCTCCACGGTGAGCGCCGACATCGATTGGGCGAGATATCTGGACATTCTGCGGCCGAACGGCAGGCTCTGTATCGTGGGTGCGGCGCCGGGTCCGGTGACCTTTCCGGCTACCCCCCTCCTCGTGGGGCGGAAAAGCGTGTGTGGGAGCGTCATCGGCGGCCGGGGGACCATGAGGGAGATGCTCGAATTCGCGGCCAGGCACAAGATCGGGGCGCGGGTTGAGGCGGTCCCCATGGGTGAGGTGAATCGTGCCATCCAGAAGGTCCGGGACAACAAGGCCAGGTACCGGGTGGTGCTGAAAAACTGAGGCCTCCTGCACCTCGACCCGCATATGGGCCCCGGGGGGACAAGCAGGCGAGAAAGGCTGGAAAGGCGAAAAGGAACGAAGAGATGGCTCTCTACGATCTCAAGTCCTTGCTGGAGAGGCTGAGGAAGGAACGGCCTCTCGTCCACAACATCACGAACTATGTGGTAATGAACTTCACCGCCAATACCCTCCTCGCCATGGGCGCCTCGCCGGTCATGGCCCATGCCGTTGCGGAAGTGGAGGAGATGGTCTCCCTTGCCCGGGCATTCGTTATCAACATCGGCACCCTCTCAGAACACTGGATCGAGGCGATGCTCAAGGGCGGCAAGAGGGCGAACGCCCTTGGTATCCCCGTGATCCTCGATCCGGTTGGGTCCGGGGCGACATCGCTCCGAACGCGGACCTTCCAGATGATGACCCGGGAATTAAAGCTCGCGGTCGTCCGGGGGAACGCCTCGGAGGTCCTTTCGTACGCGTCGGAGGCGGTCAGGACCAAAGGGGTGGAGGCGATTCACTCGGTGGAGCAGGCGGCGCAGGCCGCCAGGGAAACGGCGGGGCGGATCCGTGCGGTGGTGGCCATCACCGGCCCGGTGGATGTGATCACCGACGGCGACGCGGTCATCCGCTGCAGGAACGGTCATCCTCTTCTCGGCATGGTCACCGGGACCGGCTGCGCGGCAACCACTGCCATCGCTGCCTTTGCCGGTATCACTCCGGACCCCCTCGAGGCAGCCGCAGCCGGCCTCGCCTTCTTCGGCCTCGCGGGCGAACTCGCGGCGCAAAAGGCTCAGGCGCCTGGCTCCTACCGGGTGGCGTTGGTTGACGCCCTCTACGAGATCACTCCAGATGAGTTTCAAGCTGGGGCAAAGCTGGAAAGGACATGATCTCATGGGCAAGGCCAAGATCGACTGCACTCTCTACCTGGTGACGGACAGGGGTCTGTCACTGGGACGGAGCAACCTCGACATCATCAAGGCGGCAGTGGCGGGTGGGGTAACGATGGTGCAACTGCGGGAAAAGGAGGCGACCACCAGGGAATTCTACGAGCAAGGTCTGAAGATCAGGGAATTCCTCGGGGAGCACAACATTCCGCTTATCATCAATGATCGGGTCGATATCGCCCTGGCTCTCGACGCTGACGGCGTCCACGTTGGGCAGGATGACATGCCGGTAGCGGTGGCGCGAAGGATCCTGGGTGACGACAAGATCATCGGCGCCTCGGTGTTCACTCCGGCCGAGGCCAGAGAGGCTGAGGCGGCGGGCGCCGATTACCTGGGGCTTTCCCCTGTCTTCGTCACCTCCACCAAACCTGACCTGACTGCGCAGATCGGGATCGATGGAATCGCCCCCATTCGGCGGGCGGCGCGGATACCCATGGTCGGGATCGGCTCCATGAATGTGGGGAACGCCTTTGAAGCAGTGAGAGCAGGACTGGACGGGGTGGCCGTGGTCTCCGCCATCTGCTCGCACAGAGATCCGGAAGCAGCGGCCCGAGCCATCAAAGCGGAAGTGATGAGGGCGAAGGCCTCATCATGACCGAGATCGCTCCAGATGCGCCTCGCCTCACAGACCACCCTTCCTCCCCTCGCAGGGTTCTCGGCGACAAGGAGATGGGTTTCTCAGCACCCTCTAACGGGAGACTTACCATGCGGCTTAAGGATATCGGCGAGTTCGGGTTCATTGATCGGATCCGAAACGGGTGCCTTATCAGGAACGCGACTGTCATCAAAGGGATCGGTGATGACTGCTGCGTTTTCAAGACCTCCCCGGGGCTCGTCACGCTGTTCACGACCGACATGCTCGTCGAGGGCATTCACTTCATCCGCCAGGCGATTGCTCCTTACAAACTCGGGCGGAAATCGGTGGCGGTAAATATCTCCGACATCGCCGCCATGGGAGGGACACCAAGGGAGGCGGTGGTCTCAATTGCCATTCCCGACACGCTCGAGGTGGAATACCTCGATGCAGTCTACGACGGCATGAAATCCATGGCCCGGGAGTTCGACGTGAACCTCCTCGGTGGGGATACGACCGCGTCTCCGGAGCACCTGGTGGTCAACATAGCCCTGGTCGGCGAGGCGCTGGAAGACGAAATCCTGTACCGTTCCGGGGCCTGCGTGGGCGATGTGGTGTTTCTCACCGGCACCGTGGGCTCCTCGGCGGCCGGTCTCGACATCATCCTGGCGAAGAGATCCTTCGAAGAAGAGGGGCCGCTTTTGGATGCCCACCATGATCCCCGGCCCCATGTCAGGGCCGGCCGGATTATCGCCGGCCTGAAAGTGGCGAGCGCCCTTATTGATGTCTCCGATGGCGTGGCCGCAGATCTGGGCCATATCTGTAGGGAATCGGGGGTGGGAGCGATTATTGAAGAATCCACGATTCCCATGACAAATCTCTTCCGAAGGTACTGCGACCATTTCGAACTCGATCCCTTGCAGCTGGCCCTCCACGTAGGCGAGGACTACGTTCTTCTTGGGACGGTACCCGGACAGAACGTGGACAACCTTGCGACGGCATTGAAATCAGCGGGGTGCGAGTTTTTCGCCATCGGTACGATCGCGGCAGAGGCCGGTCTCAGATTGCGCGGTGCCGGCGGTTCCCTACGAACAGTCCGGCCGGGAGGGTGGGATCACTTCAAGTAAGGGGTCGTCAAGCGCGGGGTGCGGGCCTAGGTTGAGAGGGCGGGGCTTCGGTTAGAACGGTCAGGATCCGAACTTTGAATCCTCGAGTCCCGCGTCGCCTTGACATATTCCGAGTTGTTGTGACAGATTGAATCGCGCATCCGGAGCTCCGCCCGTGGCGTATGCAGCTAGCGGCTGATGCAGGAGCGATGGGAGTTTCCCCCGTTGGAATGAGGATTTTAGACCGTGTCGCAGCGGAAGCTCACCGTTCAAGACATTCTGATGATTCGCAGGCAGCTACAGGCCGCGGAGCAGTTGAATAACCTGCTGAGTGAGGCGGTCACCGAGGTGGGGGAGGCGGTGAATGACCTGGACCCGTCGTCCGTCCGGGATGAGCGTGCCGCTCTGGCACTCGCCAAGGTAAAGAGCACCCTCGAGAGGCTTGAGAGACAGGTGGACGAGTTCACGAAAAAACTCAAGTGAACTCAGCCCGATAGCCCCTCTCCCAGGTCGGTTCGCCCCTATGAGTCTGACGATCCTTGCCCTCCTCGTAAGCTCACATGTCCTGGGAGATGTAATCTTCACGTCCTACCGATTGGCCATCCGCAAGAGGAACGCCGGGCTCCTGCCTCAAGCCCTGTATATTGGCTACCACGCCGCAGTCCATGCAGCTCTGGCTGGCTCACTTCTCTTCCTTTTCGGCGGTCCCTGGTGGCAAGCCGCTCTTTTCATCCTGGTGCTCCATTTTCTCATCGATTTCGTCCGATGTCGGGTTGAGATCACCATGTTCGGTGCAGGTAGACTCTACGTGAAGCGCTCGGAGCTCTTCGCCTGGGTGTCCGGGAAGCCGGTGGACAGGGCCAAGATGAACCTCAGAAACCTCTGGCCCTGGCTACTCATTCACCTCGCGGATCAGGGGAGTCATCTTGCCAGCCTCATCGTCGTGACCCTGCTGCTTTACCCAACAGGAGGGATGGGGGGCGCGTCGTAGATTCAGGCCACGCAGTAGAACGAACTGGGGTGAGCGGTGCAGACGGGGCAGCGAAGGAAAGGCTGATCTTCCGCGGCATACCCGCAGATTCCGAAAGGTGAAAGCTCCCCAGCGCAGGGCCGGACTGGAATTGAGTCATGGGGAAGAAATTCTCGGGCGCTCGGGTTATAGTCCGACGACGGCAGGCTCGACGACTTTATGGAGGAGGGGCTTGCTTGGGCTCAGGTGGTCGGAGACGGCACTCTTGATGATCTGGCGGTCGTCTTCCGAGACCTCGGTGAAGCGAACCCCTACGCCACTGAAGACGGTTTTTCCGTCGAGGTTGAAGTTCGCTGACCAGACTTTCTCCGCGGTGAGTTTCAGGACCATCCCGTCATCGGCTTGGGTTACCAGGACAAACTTGTCATCGAGATCCGGCATCTCGGCACACGCGATGAATGCGCCGCTCAAGCTGAGATTCCGAATCGTGCCGTCCATCTGGCCGTTCAGAGTCATAAGCACTGCCGGCCAATCCACGGTAGCTCTCGGGCATGTTCGATATTCAATGCGTGGATACAAGGGCGAACTCCGACGGGAGTTGCTGTTCGTTTTCGCACAGGATGTTTGAAATCGAATACTTCACCTCCCGGCCTTGCCGAGACATGGTTGCTCGTGAAATGCAGATAGGACAGCTATCTTTGCGCCCCGATCCCAAATGAAGATAGATGAATCAGTGGATGGTTTTGCAAGGCCTGTGCCAGGGGTGAGTGATGATGGACAGGGGATGAGAGAAGGCGAGATGCCCGGCAGAACTCTCTCTATTCTTTCTCCTTCGGGACGGTAGGGCCGGGGTGGGAGCGTGCAGAGTCCATGAGGACCTGGGAGGCGGAATCCGCCACGGTGCGGAGGTGCAGGTCTTGCTGGGGAAAAGGTATCTCGATCCCGAGCTCCCGAAATCTCCGGTCGATCTCCTGGAGAATCTCGGTCTGTGCCCGTAGCCTGCTGTCCACATCAGCTATCCAGACCAGAAGCCGGAAGTCCAGTGAGCTTTGACCGAACCCCGAGAACACTACCTGGGGGTCAGGGATTTTCAGCACCAGGGGGTTGTCTTTCACGGATTCCAGCAGGGTTCGCATGACAAGAGTGACATCAGAGCCATAGGCCACGCCCACCGGAATCGTGATCCGCGACTTCCGGTCGGAGAGGGTCCAGTTGGTCACCTGGTTGGAGACGAGATCGCTATTCGGCACGACGATCTCCGAGTTGTCGAACGTTCGGACTATGGTGGACCTGAGACCGATCCTCTTGATCTCACCCCACTGTTCACCGAGCTGGATGGAGTCGCCGACCT
>Ga0335070_10005045_pt1 | contig 15486 bp, 16 predicted proteins | sample Lox_Sample_13_FD_206722 | JGI IMG/M metagenome (GOLD analysis project Ga0335070, IMG submission 206722) | Soil microbial communities from Loxahatchee National Wildlife Refuge, Florida, United States - Lox_Sample_1.3 | ecosystem: Environmental > Terrestrial > Soil > Wetlands | place: USA... | reverse complement strand
GGCTCTACGCCGTGCTCTCGGCCCAGGCGCGGCGCCCGGAGTTCTACCTCGCCGGCGGCGTCCCGGACACGATCGACGGCCGCTTCGAGATGGTGACCCTGCACGCCTTCCTGCTGTTCAAGCGACTGAAGGGGCAGGGCGAGAAGGCCGGCGCCGTCGCCCAGGCGGTCTATGACGTGATGTTCAGCGATTTCGACGCCTCGATCCGTGAGCTCGGCGCCGCCGATCTCGGCGTCGGCCGCCGCATCAAGTTCATGACCGAGGCGATGAACGGCCGGTTCCAGGCCTATCAAGCGGGGCTCGAAGGCGGGCCGAACGCGCTGGAGGTCGCCTTGAAGCGCAATCTCTACGGCACGATCGAGCCCGCGGAAGAGCCGCTGAAGCGGATGGCGGATTATGTCCGCCGGGCCGACGCCGACCTCGCCCACGAGCCGATCGACCAGCTGATGCGCGGCCTGCTGCGATTTCCGACCCTCGCACCCGACCGGCTGGATTACTAAGTAAAGGCCATGCCGCGACAACATTCCGATTCCCAGGAGTTCTCCCGCTTCGTCGAAGCGGACAGCGTCGGGACCCACCGCATGGAACGTAGCATTTCCGCCAATGCGGAAGAGCGGGCGGCGCTGGCGCGGCGCTTCGAGATCGAGGCGGTGGAGCGGCTCGACGCCGTGTTCGACCTCAAGCGCGCCGGGAGCGGGGTGGTGCATGTGACGGGCGAGATCGACGCCGACGTCGTGCAGTCCTGCGTCGTCACGCTGGCGCCGGTGCTGGCCCATATCCACGAGACCTTCGCCGTCGACTTCGCCGCGGATTCCGGGCGGGATTCGAAGGGAGAGGGTCGGGAAAGCAAGGGCCGGGAGCCGGATCTCGACCTCGATTTCGAAGAGGCGGAGCCGCCGGAGCCGATCCGCAACGGCCATATCGACCTCGGCGAGCTGGCGGCCCAGCAGCTGGCGCTGGCCCTCGATCCCTATCCCCGGGCGCCCGGAGCGGCGGTCCCGGAACAGTATGGGCCGGGGCCGGAGGAGGGCGAGGCGGCGGAGCGGGCCATTAACCCATTCTCAATATTGAAGAAATAGAACCGACCTCTGCAGTCCTGTCAGGAACGGGTCGCGTGTGACAAGCTTGCCAGCGGGTCGGATTTTGGCTAAGAACCCGCCATCAGATGGCAGCGACGGGCTGCCTTTTCTTTTGTGCGAGCAGAACCATGGCAGTTCCCAAGAAGAAGGTCACTCGGTCACGGCGCGACATGCGACGCAGCCACCATGCGTTGAAGGTGGTGGCCTCGATGGAGTGCCCGAATTGCGGCGAGTTGAAGCGCCCGCATCACGTCTGCGCGTCGTGCGGTCACTACGACGAGCGCGAGGTGATCGCCAGCGGGGAGACGGGCGCCGCCTGATCGCGCCTGCTATAGTGCGCCCAGGAAGGAGTGAACACTCTTGAGCGCAAGCCTGGCGATTTCCCTGGATGCGATGGGCGGCGACAATGCGCCGGAGATGGTGGTGCGCGGTGCCGATATCGCGCGCCGTCGCTTCCCGCAATCGAAGTTCCTGTTCTTCGGCGACGAGGCCAAGGTCCGGCCGCTGCTGGATTCGCTCCCTGACCTGAAGAAGGTCAGCACCCTCCGCCACACCGTCTCCGTCGTCACCATGGAGGACAAGCCGAGCCAGGCCCTGCGCTCCGGCCGCGGCAGCTCCATGCGCCTTGCGATCGACGCCGTGCACAACGGCGAGGCCGACGCCGTCGTCTCCGCCGGCAATACCGGCGCCTTGATGGCGATGGCGAAGTTCGTGCTGAAGACCATGCCCGGCATCGACCGGCCGGCGATCGCCTCGTTCTTCCCGACCCTGCGCAGCGAAAGCGTGATGCTCGACCTCGGCGCCAACGTGCAGTGCGACGCCGACAACCTGGTGCAGTTCGCGGTGATGGGGAACGTCTTCGCCCGCACCGTGCTCGGCGTGCGCGAGCCCACGACCGGCCTCCTCAACGTCGGCGCCGAGGAATTGAAGGGCCATGACGCGGTCAAGGTCGCGAGCGGCATCCTTCGCCAGGCCGTGCTGCCCGGCAAGTTCATAGGTTTCGTCGAGGGCGACGACATCACCCGCGGCACGGTCGATGTGATCGTGACCGACGGCTTCACCGGCAATGTCGCGCTGAAGAGCATCGAGGGCGCGGTGAAGCTCTACAGCCATTTCCTGCGCCAGACCTTCAAGAGCTCGTGGATGGCCGGCCTCGGCTACCTGCTGGCGCGGCCGGCGATGAACGCGCTCCGGGCGCGGGTCGATCCCCGGCGCTACAACGGCGCCATCTTCATGGGCCTGAACGGCGTCTGCGTGAAAAGCCACGGCGGCACCGATGCCTTCGGCTTCGCCAACGCGATCGGCGTCGCGGTCGATATGATCGCCAACGGCGCGCTCGAGAAGATGCGCGAGGACTTCGCCAACATGACGGCCGCGGCCGTCAATCCTGCGGACAGTCGGGCGGTCACGCCCCAAGCAGCCGCCCTCTAGACGGAACCGGCCATGATGGATTTGCGATGAGACGGTCGGTGGGCCTGGCGGTCGGCGCGTATCTGCCGAAGCGGATCGTCACCAACGACGAGCTGTCGCAGCGCCTCGACACCAGCGACGAATGGATCCGCCAGCGCACCGGCATCGGCCAGCGCCACGTGGCGGCCGAGGGCGAGATGACCTCCGATCTCGCGGTCAAGGCGGCGGAGCAGGCGCTGCACAATGCCGGCCTGCGCGGCGCCGACATCGGCGCCCTCATCGTCGCCACGGCGACGCCGGACCACACCTTCCCGGCGACCGCGACCAGGGTGCAGCACCGCATCGGAATGACCGGCGGATTCGCCCTCGACGTCCAGGCGGTCTGCTCCGGCTTCGTCTACGCGCTCGCCGTCGCGGACAATTTCATCAAGGCGGGGCAGGTCAAGCGTGCGCTGGTGATCGGTGCCGAGACCTTCTCCCGCATCCTCGACTGGAACGACCGCAACACCTGCGTCCTCTTCGGCGACGGCGCCGGCGCGCTGATCCTGGAAGCGGCGGAAGGCAAGGGCACCTCCAAGGACCGCGGCGTGCTCTGCACGCACCTCTTCTCGGACGGCAGCCATTATGAGCAGCTCTATGTGAACGGCGGCCCGTCGGCGACCCAGACCACCGGCGTCGTGCACATGGACGGCAAGGAAGTGTTCCGTCACGCGGTCGTCAATCTCGCCGCCGCCGTCGATGCCGCGATCGCCTCGACCGGCATCACCGCCGCCGACATCGACTGGCTGGTGCCGCATCAGGCCAATCGCCGGATCATGGACGGCATGGCGCATCGCCTGAAGCTGCCGCCGGAGAAGGTCGTCTATACCATCGACCGGCACGCCAACACCTCCGCCGCCTCCGTGCCCCTCGCCCTCGCCGAGGCCGTGACCGACGGCCGGATCCAGCGCGGGCAGATGGTGCTGATGGAGGCCATGGGCGGCGGATTCACCTGGGGTTCGGCGCTGGTCCGCTGGTAGCCACCGGGGCAGCCACTGGGCCGGAGCGCGGCGATTCGCCTCCGACTCTGGCGCGCTGTCGCAACGTCCCTCTCTAATTGACTGATTTCAGTGGAATCGATAGGCTTTTGCTTTACCCGGAATGTCGGAACGGGTCAGCGAAAGGTAGAGCCATGAAGGACGATGGGGCCAAGGGCAACACGGTCACCCGGGCGCATTTGGCCGAAGCGGTCTATCAGGAAGTGGGCCTCTCGCGGAACGAATCGGCCGAGCTGGTCGACAGCGTCCTCAACGAGATTTCCGACGCGCTCGCCAAGGGCGAGAGCGTGAAGATCTCCTCCTTCGGCAGCTTCCTCGTCCGCATGAAGGGCGAGCGCATCGGCCGCAACCCGAAGACCGGCGAGGAAGTGCCGATCAAGCCGCGCCGGGTGCTGGTCTTCCGTTCCTCCCATGTCCTCAAGGACCGGGTGAACAAGGGCGCGGGCGCCGCATCATGAGCAACGCCCAGCGCGCCCGCGGCGAGGCGGCCCAGGCCAGGGATCATCAGGCCAGGGATCATCACGCCGCCGAAGCCCGGCGGCCGGCCCCGCGCCGGGCGGAGAAGTCCGCCACGGCGTTCCGCACCATCAGCGAGGTTGCCGACGACCTCGAAGTGCCGCAGCACGTGCTGCGCTTCTGGGAGACCAAGTTCCCGCAAATCCGCCCGATGAAGCGGGGCGGCGGCCGGCGCTATTACCGGCCCGAAGACATCGAGCTGCTGCGCCAGATCCGCAACCTGCTCTACGAGCAGGGCTACACCATCAAGGGCGTGCAGAAGCTGATGCGCGAGGGCAGCCTGAAGTTGGGCGAGGATGGTGTGGAGCCTGCCGCGGATGCGATCGAGGTGGCGCCCGATCAGGCCATCGCCGGCGCCCGGCCCCTGGCGTCCAGCGAGCTTCCGCTGTTCCGCTCCAGCGACGACCGCCAGCTGCGCGAGATCCGCGCCATCGCCGGCGAGCTCGCCGATCTCCGGGACCGGCTCCGCAAGGCCATCGAGCGCTGAACCCGGCCTGATCTTCGAACCGCGGTTCGGCCCGATCCGGCTTGCACCGGCCCGGAGCGGCCGATATATACGCCCCTGCCATCGGCACCCCCAATTGCGCCGTGGCACCAAGGTCGGAGTGTAGCGCAGCCTGGTAGCGCATCAGTCTGGGGGACTGGGGGTCGTGGGTTCAAATCCCGCCACTCCGACCATCTCCCGAACCGGCTCTCTCCCGAACCGGATGGGCAGGACGGCGCCTTGGGAATGCGGGCCCAATCAGGGCATTTTCAAGGCATTTTCGTCAAAACCGTCGATATCACACGGACGTGTGGTGATATCAGCCTCGAATCTTTCCCTGAGTCTTGAATCTCTGCTTATTTCGCCGAGAATAAGGTGAAGGCGGTACCCCGAGTCGGCGGTGCCTCGACTGGAATCCTTGCGTGAGTTGAGTGGCAGCGATGATCGACCAGACCATGACCCCTGAGGCATCCGATCACGGCGATGGCGGTGTTTCCGCTGCGCCGTCGGCGGACACGATCAACCTGCAGCTTGCCGACCTCCTGCCGGACAGCGCCGGCAACATCGTCATCGAGTATGACGGCGGCAATCTTGCCGTGCAGCTCGCGACCGACCAGCCGGTCGTGGAGCACGGCGTGGCCAACGAGGCGGTCGATGCCAATGGCGGCGATCTCTCGGGTCTCGCCTACTTCGCTTTCGGCGACGGCACGACGCTGTTCTTCCCGACCGACATCAGCGTCCATATCGTCCCGCCCGCGGTCTGAGCCGCAGGGCTCTTCCCGAATTTCCCCTGGGCGTTCGGTCCTTCCTCAGCACTCTTCGCCGTCTTCGCCCCGCGCCGTGGCTTCGCTATGATCGCGGGATGCTGGCCTATGCCATCGACCCGTTGCCCGTCGCGCGCGGCCATATCGGCCTTTGCTGCTGCCCGGGCCATCGCCTGACGCCGCGCTTCGTGCGGCCGTCGCTGGAGGCGCTGGAAGAGGATCTCGATGTGATCGCCGCCTTCGGCGCCACGCGCCTGGTGACGCTGATGGAGGCCGACGAGCTCCGCTACATCGGCGTCGACCCGCGGCGCCTGGAGCAGGCGGCATCGGCCCATGGCCTCGCCTGGCTCCACCTGCCGATCCGCAATCTCAGCATTCCCTCCGCCACATGGGAGGATGGCTGGCGCACCGCCGGCGCGCTGCTCCGCCAGGAGCTCGAGGGCGGCGGCCGGTTCGCCATGCATTGCTATGCCGGCCTCGGCCGCACCGGCACCGTTGCCGCGCGCCTGCTGATCGAGAACGGCCAGGATCCCCGGTCGGCCGTCGCCGCGGTGCGCCGGGTGCGGCCGGGATCGATCGAGACCTGGGAGCAGGAGGATTACGTGCTCCGCAGCCCGTGGGTCCTCTAGGTCGCTCTAGTTTCCGGTCGCGCCGCCATTGCCCCTGCCGCCGCCTTTGCCGCCGCCGGTCGGCCCGCCGCCGCCGGTGGGGCCGCCCGTGCTGCCATTGCTGCTGTGGTCATTCTTATTCGTCGGCGTCGTCGGATTTGTCGGCGACAGCGGGATGAGGGGCTGCACCGGCGCGTTCGAGGGCGGAGGCACGGTGCCGGCCACGTCCGAGGTCGCGTCCAGCAGCGGCTTCAACTCATCCGGCGTGGTCGGCGACACCGAGCCCAGGTGCCCCTGGGCATCGACCGAGCCCGAGCTGCCGGCCGGCACGAAGACCGGCTTCGCGCCGGCGCTGCCGGGCCCCATCTCCACCAGGCCGTTGAGCACATAGACGCCGGTCTTCTGCTTCAGGAAGGAGACGATCCACTTGGTGCCGCGCACCGCGGAATAGGCGTTCGGCGTCTTGATCTGGTAGTCGAACCGGCTCTCCCCGGACTTCGCGGCCACCGCGTTGACGATCCCTTCCAGCATGGTGAGGACGACGGTGCGCGAATTGTTGGTCGCATCGACCGAGAAGATGTCGATCGACAGCGTGGAGTTCTCGCCCATGGTGAGGATCGAGCCGTCGACGAAGCGCATCCGGAGGCGCGCCCCCGGTCCGGTCTTGATCACGTCGCCGAGCTCCAGCGCCGTGCCCTGGCCGGCGCTCAGCGTCTCTCCCGACCGCGTGATCTCGACCGCGCCGCTGGCCTTGACGGTCTGGCCGACGAAGTCTGCCGCGAGGGCCCGCAGGGCGAGCAGGAGCGCACAGCAGAGCAGCGCGGCGGCGAAGGTCACGCGCCGCGCATCACGCAGGAAAAGAAGTCGCGTCATCGAAGCCCCCGAGGCTCCTGGTCCCGGTCAGTCTAAGGCAATAGACGCAAGAGAGGCCAGGGCGGTTCGGCGCCGGCCTGCCTCGGGATGTGCGGGCGCTCAGGTCTCAGACGTCGAGATCCTGCGCGAAGCGCGCATTCTCCTGGATGTACTGGAAGCGGAGCTCCGGCTTGCGGCCCATCAGCCGCTCCACCAGGTCGGCGGTGTCCCGGGCGTCGGCGCGCTCCTCGTCGTTGCCGTGCCGGTGCGGCAGGCGGACCCGGAGCAGGGTGCGCTTCGCCGGGTCCATGGTGGTTTCCTTGAGCTGCGCCGCCGGCATCTCGCCGAGGCCCTTGAACCGGCTGACCTCGACCTTGCCCTTGCCGTTGAACTCGCTCTTCAGGAGCTCGTCGCGATGGGCGTCGTCCCGGGCATAGGCGACCTTGCCGCCCTGGGAGAGGCGATAGAGCGGCGGCTGCGCCAGATAGAGATTGCCGTGCTCGATCAGCCCCGGCATCTCGCGATAGAAGAACGTCATCAGCAGCGAGGCGATGTGCGCGCCGTCCACGTCGGCGTCGGTCATGATGATGACCTTGGCATAGCGCAGCCGCTCGGCGTTGAACTTGTCCCGCGTGCCGCAGCCGAGGGCCTGGATGAGATCCACGAGCTCCTGGTTGCCGGAGAGCTTGTCGGCCGAGGCGGAGGCGACGTTCAGGATCTTGCCGCGGAGCGGCAGCACCGCCTGGGTCTCGCGGTTGCGGGCCTGCTTCGCCGAGCCGCCGGCGGAATCGCCTTCCACCAGGAAAAGCTCGGTGCCCTCCTGGGAATCCTTGGAGCAGTCGGCGAGCTTGCCGGGGAGCCGCAGCTTCCGGGTCGCGGTCTTGCGCGAGAGTTCCTTGTCCTGCCGCTTCCGCAGGCGCTCTTCCGCAACCTCGATCACCCGGTCGAGGAGGTCGCGGGCGCGGCCCGGATCGCCGCTCAGCCAGTGGTCGAGATGATCCTTGATGGTGGTATCGACGAGGCGCGTCGCCTCGACGCTGGCGAGCTTCTCCTTGGTCTGGCCCTGGAACTGCGGGTCGCGGATGAAGATCGAGAGCAGCATCGCGGCGCCGCCGGTCACGTCCTCGGCGGTGATGATGTTGGCCTTGCGGTTGCCCACCAGCTCGCCATAGCTCCGGAGGCTGCGGGCGAGGGCGCTCCGGAGGCCGGTCTCGTGTGTGCCGCCTTCCGGCGTCGGCACGGTGTTGCAATAGGAGTTGAGGAAGCCCTCCCCATCCACCGGCCAGGCGACGGCCCATTCGGCGCGGCCCTGGTTCTCCGGGAAGTCCGCCTGGCCGATGAACGGCGTCGCGGTCACGGTCTTGCGGCCCTCGAGGGTCGCGGTCAGGTAGTCGGAGAGGCCGCCGGGGAAATGCAGCGTGTCCTGGGCAGGCGTGTCGTCGCTCTCGGCGATCAGGCTCGGGTCGCAGGACCAGCGGATCTCGACGCCGCGGAAGAGATAGGCCTTGGAGCGGCACATGCGGTAGAGCCGGGCCGCCTTGAAATGCGCCTGCTTGCCGAAGATCTCCGGATCGGCGTGGAACCGGACCGTCGTGCCGCGGCGGTTGACCGCGCCGGTGTTCTTCAGCTTGCCCGTCGGCTTGCCGCGCTTGTAGCTCTGGACATGGAGCTGCTTGTCCCGCGCCACCTCGACCGTGAGATCGTCGGAGAGCGCGTTCACCACCGAGAGGCCGACGCCGTGCAGGCCGCCCGAGGTCTGGTAGACCTTGCCGCTGAACTTGCCGCCGGAGTGGAGCGTGGTGAGGATCACCTCCAGCGCCGACTGGTTCTTGAACTTCGGATGCGGATCGATCGGGATGCCGCGGCCGTTGTCGCGCACCGTGACGAAGAAGTCGGCGCTCAGCTCGACCTCGATCCGGCCGGCATGGCCGGCGACCGCCTCGTCCATCGAGTTGTCGAGCACCTCGGCCACCAGGTGGTGCAAGGCCCGCTCGTCGGTGCCGCCGATATACATGCCGGGGCGGCGCCGGACCGGCTCAAGCCCCTCCAGGACCTCGATGTCCTTGGCCGAATAATCGCCGCCCTTCCGGGGCGCGTTCTCGAACAGATCGCTCATCGCCTGCCGCATGCCGGTTCGTTAAGACTTGCCGCAGTGATACCGGCTGACCCGGCCGCCCGCAATCCGGAAAGCGGGACTGAGGTTATGGCTATAAAGCATTGATTTTGCGGCTCATTCTGCGAGTTTCCGGGATTTGGATCCGCCGATCTGGCGGAAGGCGCCAAGCCTATCAGGCCGACTCGGGAAGCGGCGAGCCGAAGGTCGGCAGATCTCCGCCGGCGCATCGCAATCATGGCGCCGCGGGCATGGTGCATATCCGGGTCCTCGCCTTGCACGACCCCTTCCCCTGAAATAGTTTCGGCCTCACGGCATTGATCGCCATCGGATCGGTCAGAAGGGGGGCTTCGCCATGCTCAAGGAATTCCGGGACTTCGCGATGCGGGGCAACGTCCTCGACCTTGCCTTCGGCGTCATCATCGGCGCCGCCTTCACCACGATCGTGAACTCGCTGGTCAACGACGTCATCATGCCGCCGATCGGTTTCGTCACCGGCGGCCTCGACTTCTCCAATCTGTTCGTCACCATCAAGGACGGCGCCGCCTCGGCTTCGCCCTATGCCTCGCTGAAGGCGGCGAAGGATGCCGGCGCCGTCACCATCAACTACGGCGTCTTCATCAATGCAGTGATCAACTTCCTGATTGTTGCCTTCGTCCTCTTCATGGTGGTGAAGCAGATCAACCGCTTCAAGAAAAAGGAAGCGGCCGGCGAGGTCCCGCCGCCGCCGCCGACCCGCAGCGAGGCGCTGCTGGCCGAGATCCGCGATGAATTGAAGAAAGCGCACTGAGCATCCTTCGCATGTCCAAACACACCTTCTCCTGCATCGATGCGCATACCTGCGGCAATCCGGTTCGCGTGGTTTCCGGTGGCGGGCCGCAGCTCGCCGGCGCCAGCATGAGCGACCGCCGCCAGCATTTCCTCGCCGAGTTCGACTGGATCCGCACCGGCCTCATGTTCGAGCCCCGCGGCCACGACATGATGTCGGGCAGCATCCTCTACCCGCCGACCCGCGCCGATTGCGACGTCGGCATCCTGTTCATCGAGACTTCGGGCTGCCTGCCGATGTGCGGCCACGGCACCATCGGCACCGTCACCGTCGCGGTCGAGAACGGCCTGGTGCGGCCGAAGACGCCGGGCGTGCTGCGCCTGGAGACGCCGGCCGGCCTGGTGGTCGCGGAATACAACCAGGTCGGGGAATACGTGGAATCCGTGCGCCTCACCAACGTCCCGGCCTTCCTGCATTCGGAGGCGCTGGAGATCGACTGTCCCGACCTCGGGATGATCAACGTGGACGTGGCCTATGGCGGCAACTTCTATGCGATCGTCGAGCCGCAGAAGAACTACCGCGACATGGCGGATTTCAGCGCCGGCGATCTGGTGCGCATGAGCCCGATCCTGCGCCAGCGCCTGAACGCCACCTACAGCTTCCAGCATCCGGACAACCCGACCATCCGCGGCCTCTCCCACATCCTCTGGACCGGCGCGCCGAAGGCGAAGGGCGCCGATGCCAGGAACGCCGTCTTCTACGGCGACAAGGCGATCGACCGCTCGCCCTGCGGCACCGGCACATCGGCGCGCATGGCCCAGCTCGCCGCCAAGGGCAAGCTCAAGGTCGGCGACACCTTCGTGCACGAGAGCATCATCGGCAGCCTCTTCACCGGCCGCGTGGTCGGCGAGGCCCGGGTCGGCAACCACGCCGCCATCATCCCCTCGATCGAGGGCTGGGCGCGGGTGACGGGCTACAACACCATCTTCATCGACGACCGCGACCCCTACAAGCACGGCTTCGTGGTGCAGTAAGGCTCGGAAAAACCGAGCGACCCCTCACCCAACTCCGGCTAGGCTCACCTTCGGTTCGCCAAGCCTCCGTAACCCTCTCCCTCAGCGGGGAGAGGGAAGAAGGGCTCTCATTTGCGCGCGCGAGCGCGCTTGAAAATCTCCCTCTCCCCTTGAGGGCGAGGGCCGGGGTGAGGGGTCGAAGATTCTCACCCCGCCACCCCGAGCCATTGCATCACGCCCTCCGCCGCTGCCACCGCCGTGCTCATGCAGCCCTGCAGCAGGTAGCCGCCGGTCGGCGCCTCCCAGTCGAGCATCTCGCCGCAGACGAAGACGCCGGGGATCGCCTTCAGCATCAGCCGGTCGTCGACCGCATCGAAACGGATGCCGCCGGCCGACGAGATCGCCTCTTCGATCGGCCGCGGCCGCTCCACCGGCAGCGGCACGTGCTTGATCAAGGCCGCAACGGCTTCGGGCCGGTCGGGCAGGGGATCCCTGACCTCGCGCAACAGGGCATAGGCGACCGGCGCCAACTTCAACTCGCCGGAGAGGAATGCGGAAAGGCTGCGCCCCTTTCGCCGTGCCGCCAACCGCTCCGTGACCTCGGCTTCGGCCATCTGCGGCTTGAGGTCCAGCATCAGCGTCACCGGCCGCCCGGCCGATTCCAGTGCATCGCGCAATACGGCGCTGACCGCATAGACGGCGCCGCCCTCGATCCCGGTCTCGGTGATCATCACCTCGCCGGCGACCTTCTCGCCGCCGAGCGCCAGCTTCACGTTCTTCAGCGGTTGCCCGGCGGCGCGTGCGCTGAAGTGCCCGGACCAGCCGCAGTCGAATCCGCAATTCGCCGGCCGCAACGGCGCGATGGCGATACCGCGCGCGGCCAGCAGCGGGACCCAGGCGGCTTCGGATCCCAGCTTCGGCCAGCTCGCCCCACCGAGCGCCAGCACGGTCGCACGCGCCATGACCCGCAACGGATCATGATCGGGTCCTTCGAACACCAGCCGCTCGGCGTCGAAGCCGGTCCAGCGATGCCGCAGGCGGAACTCCACCCCGGCGGCACTCAGCCGCCGCAGCCAATGGCGCAGCAAGCCGCTCGCCTTCATCGCCTTCGGGAACACGCGGCCGGACGTGCCGACGAAGGTCTCGGCGCCGAGCCCGTCCGCCCACTGCCGCAGCGCCTCCGGCGGGAAGCGCTCGATCATCGGCCGGAGCGATTTCGCCCCCGCGCCGTATCGCGCGATGAACCCGGCGAGCGGCTCGGAATGCGTCAGGTTGAGCCCGCCGCGTCCCGCCATCAGCAGCTTCCGTCCCGGCGTCGCCATGGCGTCGAACACGGTCACGCGAAGTCCATGCGCCGCCAGCCGCTCCGCCGCCATGAGCCCGGCGGGGCCGGCGCCGATCACCGCGATGTCGCTGGTCGATTCATCGATTTGAGCCATGGCGGCAAGCTAGCGGGGAGGGATGCGGCGGGCAACTTCGACGCGACCGCCGCCGTTGCAGCCCTCTGCCAATCTCCCTATTCTCCCAGCCCGACGAGACCACCCCACAAGACCAAGAAACAGGGACGCGCATGGCCACGCCGCACAAGGACTTTCCGCAGCTCCATGTGCTCGATCACCCGCTGATCAAGCACAAGCTCAGCATCATGCGCGACAAGACCACCTCGACCACCCAGTTCCGGCAACTGCTGCGCGAGATCGCGCTGCTGATGGGCTATGAGCTCACCCGCAACCTGCCGATGACCACCAAGGAGATCGAAACCCCCATCCAGATCATGCAGGCGCCCGTCATCGCCGGGAAGAAGATCGCCGTGGTGCCGATCCTCCGCGCCGGGCTCGGCATGGCGGACGGACTCCTCGAGCTCATCCCGGCGGCGCGCATGGGCCATGTCGGGCTCTACCGCGACCACGAGACCAAGCGGCCGATCGAGTATTTCGTGAAGCTGCCGGATCCGGAGGGTCGGATCTTCATCCTGGTCGATCCGATGCTGGCGACGGGTTATTCCGCCGCTGCCGCCGTCGACTCCCTCAACAAGCGCGGCGTCGTCGATGAGAACGTCCGGATGATGGCCCTGGTGGCGGCGCCGGAAGGCGTCAAGGTGCTGACCGAGCGGCACCCGAATATCTCGATCTATGTCGCCGCCCTCGATTCACATCTCAACGAGAATGCCTACATCGTTCCCGGTCTCGGCGACGCCGGCGACCGCCTGTTCGGGACCAAGTAGAATCGGCATCAAACCGCGCAGCCCGAATCCGGTTAATCCACCATTTCCGCAGGGTTGCACCCCCCGGCCGCCTGTGATCTGCTGCCGCTATGCGCTACTGGATGATCCTGCTTGCAGCATTGCTGCTGGCCGCATGCCAGCAGGCCGGCGACAAGGCCCGCCTCGCTTCGGGCGACACCGAGGCGGGCGGCAAGCGGTCGCTGCGCTATTTCGAGCCTGAATTCGTCGATCTCCGCGCACAGATGATCGACAAGCTGTTCAGCGCCTGCATGACCCATGTCAGCGCCACCGACGTGATGAACAAGTGCCTGCGCGACCGCTTCGCCTCCGCCTTCGACGACAGCCATCTCGGGCGCAAGAACTGCGACTATCACACCGAGCTCGGCGACTTCATCGGTTGCGTCGCCATCGGCAACACCTTCATCGACGTGCGGCGCCGCCTCGCCGACAACTCGCCGGTGCCGAGCGGCTATTGGAGCGGCGGCCACGCCATGGTCGATGCGGTGATCCAGAGCATGGTGGCGCGCGGCACCGAGAGCTGCGGCAAGGAAGGTTCCACGGCGGCGCAGACGAGCTGCTTCGACCGCTGGTACGAAGACCGGCTGCAGCTTCCCGAAAGCCTCGTCGACCGCTGCCCCGAGGCGGCGCCGGGCAGCGGGAGCGAGCGTACTGATCGGGAAGGCTGCCTCATCGAGGCCATCATCATCCGCTTCATGCAGGATCACATCCCGCGCCTGGACGCGATCAGCGCCTGATCCGGGCGCCCCGATCTGCGCATATCGCTATTGCGCGGGCGGGATGGCGCGATTGATGCGCTCGATCATCGCTTCCGGCACCGACTGGCTGCACATGAGATAGCGGTCCTCGCCGGCAGGCGCGTTCATCAGGTGATAGATCGCGAGGCCGGACTGGGCGAAATCCGGCTGCGCCAGCAGGTCGCGGGCCTCTTCCTCGGCCATGATCATGTAATCGACCCGGGCGCGGCTCACCATGCCGAGCTGGGTGCGGTTGTCGCCGGCATCGGTCAGCAGCTTCGGCGCCTGGGCGGCGATCTTGGCGTCGATGGCGGCGCCGTAGGAATAGCCGGTCTTGGTCAGCAGCGTCAGGTCCCGGTTGGCGAAGAGGGTGTCGATGGTCGGCAGGCCGGCAAACCTCTTGTCGTCCGCCCGCGCGACCACGATGGTCGGCAGGTCGCGATAGATCGGCAGGCTGAACTTCGCGAAGGCCTCGCGGTCCGGCCGCTTGAACCAGCCGAGCCCGCAGGACATCTCGGCGTTGCGCTTGATCACTTCCATCTGCCGCGCGCTCGGCAGGTCCTCCCAGTGATAGGCGATGCCGGCCGTCTTCAGCACCCGGTCGGCGACGTCGGCGGTGATGCCGTGCACGCCGCCATCGGCGCCGCGCACGGAGTAAGGCGCGCGCTCGTGGAAATAGAGCGTCAGCGTATCCTCGGCCGCGGCGGTGCCGGCGAATGCGATACAGCCGATAAGGAAACCGGCGCGGATCACGACGCGGCCGCCAAGGTCGCCCGGACCTGGGGCGTCTCGAGCCCGATCCGCGCCTGCCAGGCGGCGAGATCGGCGAGGGCGCGGCGCGACAGCGCCGGCTTGCGGCCGGCGCGCCATTCCTTCTCCTGCGCGCGGCTGAGCCCCGCCGGCATCGGCAGCTCGGGAAAGAGGCCGAAATTGACGTTCATCGGCTGGAAGGTCCGCGCATCCGCCGAACCGGTGATGTGGCTCAGCAGCGCGCCCAGCGCGGTCGTCGCCGGCGGCGGCTCCATCGCGAGGCCGAGCGCCTCGCGCGCCGCGAACTGCCCGGCGAGGAGGCCGATCGCGGCGCTCTCCACATAGCCTTCGACGCCGGTGACCTGCCCGGCAAAGCGCAGCCTCGGCTGGACCTTCAGCCGCAGCGCCCCATCCAGCAGCTTCGGGCTGTTGATGAAGGTGTTGCGATGGAGCCCGCCGAGGCGCGCGAACTCGGCATGCTCCAGGCCCGGGATCATGCGGAAGATCCGCACCTGCTCGGCATACTTCAGCTTGGTCTGGAACCCGACCATGTTGTAGAGCGTGCCGAGCGCATTGTCCTGGCGCAGCTGCACCACCGCATAGGGCCGCTGCCCGGTCTTCGGATTGGTGAGGCCGACCGGTTTCATCGGACCGAAGGTCAGGGTGCGCGGCCCGCGCTCCGCCATCACCTCGATCGGCAGGCAGCCTTCGAAGTAGGGCGTCGATTTCTCCCATTCCTTGAACTCGGTCTTCTCGCCGGCGAGCAGGGCGGCCAGGAACGCGTCGTACTCGTCGCGGGAGAGCGGGCAGTTGATGTAGTCGGCGCCGTCTCCGCCCCCTCCTGAACCACCGGGGCCTTTGAGGTCATAGCGCGACTGGAACCAGGCCTTCTCGAGATCGATGCTCTCCTTGTGCACGATCGGCGCGATCGCGTCGAAGAAGGAGAGCGCCTCCTCACTGGTCAGCGCCAGGATCGCCGCGGCGAGGTCGGGGGAGGTGAGGGGACCCGTCGCGATCACCACGTTCCGCCAATCCTCCGGCGGCAGGCCGGCAACCTCCCCGCGGGAGACCACGATCGCGGGATGCGCCTTCAGCCGTTCGGTGATCTCCGC
>Ga0335070_10005044_pt1 | contig 15487 bp, 15 predicted proteins | sample Lox_Sample_13_FD_206722 | JGI IMG/M metagenome (GOLD analysis project Ga0335070, IMG submission 206722) | Soil microbial communities from Loxahatchee National Wildlife Refuge, Florida, United States - Lox_Sample_1.3 | ecosystem: Environmental > Terrestrial > Soil > Wetlands | place: USA... | reverse complement strand
CCCTCGGCGACCGGGCCGCGTAGAACTTCTGGTACATCGACTGGACCCCCATCAGCAGCAGGAGGGTGGAGAGGAAGTACGAGAGGCCCTTCAGCGCGGGGTACTTCCCGAAATCGGGGGAGAACACTTCGAAGTGCCCCGGCGGCAGCACCTGGGCTGCGTGCGACCATCCGCCGGCCGCCAGCACCGCAAACGGGACCGCGAGGCAGCACGCCAGGACGATGATGATCCCGTTCGGCAGGTCGGTGTGGGCCACCGCGACCATCCCGCCGATCGTCACGAACAGGATCACGAAGGCGGCGGCGATCGTCTGGCCGACCGCGAGCGAGACCCTGCCGTCGGTCACGACGTTGAGGATGTACCCGCCTGCCCGGAACTGGTACGCGACGATGGTCGTGAAGGCGACGATCAGCGCCAGGGCCCCGAACAGGCGCGCGAACTTCCCGTACCGGGCCTCGAGGATGTCGCCCACGGTGTACTGGCCGAACGTCCTGATCTTCCCGGCGACGAAGTAGATGATGGCGATCCCAAGGAACGCTCCGGCCGGCTGCCAGACGGCGCTCCACCCGGCGTAGTACGCGTACTCGGCGCCCGCGATGAACGTCCCGGAGCCGATCCAGGTGCACACGAGCGTGAACACCATGGTCGTGAGCGACAGCTTCCTCCCAGCGACCATGAAGTCCTCCTGCGTCTTGATCTGGCGGGACCGGTAGAAGTTGAACCCCGTCAGCACCAGCAGGTAGCCGAGGATCACCCACAAGTACCAGCTCATGGCGCCTCCCTCCGAGGAGACGGGGTCATGGGTCGGGGGTCAGGGGTCCGTTCCCCTGCCCCGGAACCTCGTCGTCGGAGATCCACAGCTCCTCGCGGCCGGCGGCGGCGAGGAGGTCGCGCGCGGCCGCCTCGTGCTCCGCCGGAACCAGGATCGCAACCTCGCCGAGCCCGTCGAGCGTCAGGCCGTAGACCGAGCCCAGCGCCTCGCCGCGCGTGCGGGCGGGGATGCCATTGGCCCTGAGAGCCGCGAGGATCGGCTCGGCGTTGATCGCGCCCTGGACTCGGAGGACCTCGACCTCGCCCTCAGCCTCGTTCATCGCCGCTCACGGAACATCGATGAGGATCAGGTGCTTCTGCATCTCCCCGGCGACGTCGACCTTGCCGTCCGGCGTGATGAACACGTTGATCTCGGAGCGGGCGGCCATCTCCCCCGGAAGGTAGATCCCCGGTTCGATCGAGAAGCACACGCCCGGTACGAGCTGCCGGTCGTCGCGGGTCTCGAGGTTGTCGATGTTGACGCCGCTCCAGTGGACGTCCTCGCCGATCGAGTGGCCGGTCCGGTGCACGAAGTACTTCTCGTACCCCGCCTTGTCGACGACCGCCCGGCACGCGTCGTCCACCTCCCACCCGTACACGGGCTTGCCCGCGGCGTACCCGGCCTGGATGAACTCGAGCGCGGCGTTGCGGGCGTCGCGGACGACGCCGAAGATCTCGACGTACTTCGGCGGCGGGGTCTTCCCGACGAACCCGCACCACGTGATGTCGTAGAAAACCGCACCCGGCTTGTCGAGCTTCGCCCACAGGTCGATGAGGAGCGTGTCTCCCTTCCTGATCGGCCGCGCGTTCTCGGGCGTCGGCTCGAAGTGGGGGTCGGCCGGCTGCTCGTTCGTGCCCACGATCGGGTACTCGTTGCCGCAGGTGACGCCCTCCTCGCCGAACCGTTTGACGATGAACTGCTGCACGTCGTACTGCGTCAGCGTCCTCCCGGCTCGCAGCTCAGCGCCCACGTGCGCGAACGCTTCGGCCCTGACCCGCTGCACACGCTCGGCCGCGTCGAGGTGCGTCCGGTACGCCTCGTCGTCCAGCAGCGCCTGGAACGTTTGAACGAGCGCCGCCGAGGTCACGATCTCGTATCCGAACGACCGGATCAGCTCGACCGTGCCGGCATCCACGATCGAGACGTACGGCACGTTCGCTTCCGGCGAATACTGCATCGCGACCTTCCGGGCGGCACCGAGCGCCGCCTTCAGGTCCGCGTGCAGCTCGCGCCACGACAGGTACACCTTCTTCTCCCCCGGCAGCGAGTCGAGCTTTCCGGCCTCGACGGCCGAGACGATCCGCACCGGCGTGCCACGCGCGGGGATCCAGTAGAACCACCGGCGCGTCGTGAACCCGCCGAACTCCATGCCCAGGATCCCGTACGCGATCGGGTCCCGATTCCGGAAGTCGTACATCAGCCAGCCGTCGATGCCTCCGGCCTGGAGCTCCCTCTGGATGCGTGCGATGTCGGGCATCGGACCCTCCCTCAGTTGCCGGCACGGTGGCACACCGGACTCCGCCCGTCAACTCCGCTGTCGCCGGGCGCGGCGCTAGTAGACGTACCGGGGCTCGACGTTGACCACGACCTTCGCGACCGAGGGGAACCGGCCGCTCACTGCGCTGCGGAGCTTCTCGGCGACGGTCGCGGCGTGGTGGGCCTCCGCTTTGAGGTCGAAGATGACGTAGCAGGGATCGTCGCCGCCGACGATGCGCAGGTCGTGGAACCCCTCCGCGTGCGGGATCGCCGGTACGGACTCCTGAAGGAACTCCCGGACGTCATCGTAGAGCGGGTGGGTGCGGTTGACCGGGTCGACGTGAACCACCGCCCACCCTTTGAACCGCTCGTTGATGGCGCCCTCCACCGCCTCGGCCACGTCGTGTCCCCTCGTGATGTCGAGCGAGTGCGGCACCTCGACGTGCAGCGAGGTCACAGTCACCCCGCCGTAGAAGTGGACGATGACGTCGTGGACCTGGTACACCTCGGGGACCGAGAGCGCCGCGCCCCGGATGTCGGCCAGCAGTTGCGGCGACGGAGCCTCGCCGATGAGGGGGTTGATGGCGTCCTTCGTCAGCCCGTACGCGACGTACGCGATGAACGCCGCGATCACGAGCCCGCTGGCGCCGTCCACCCAGTGCTGCCCGTGCCGGCCGGCGAACAGTGCCGCGATCACAACGGCGGTCGCGAACACGTCGCTGCGGTGGTGCCAGAAGTCACCCTCCAGCACGCTCGAGTCGATCCTGCGGGCCAGACTGCGGGCGAACCGCGACAGCCACTCCTTCAGTGCGATCGTGGCGACGAGCACGGCCAACAGGGCGTACGACGCGGTCACGGGCCTGGGCCGCACGAGCCTGAGCACCGAGTTCTGGGCGGTCTCCCACGCGGCGACGAACAGCAGGATCCCGATCACCAGGGTGGCGACGCTCTCGGCGCGTCCGTGGCCGAACGGGTGCTCGCGGTCGGACGGGCGGGCCGCGACCTTGAACCCCCAGATGACGACGACCGCCGAGAGCACGTCGCCGAGCGAGTGGGCGGCGTCCGCGATCAGCGAGACGCTCCCGATCATGATGCCGGGGACGAGCTTGACCGCGGACACGAGCGCGTTGACGGCGATGCTGACCCACCCCTCGAGCGCCCCGTACTCCTCCCTGGTCCGGGGGTCGTCGACCCGGTCTGGAGTTGAGACGAACCTGCTTACAAGCCAACGTTCGAGCACGTCCCGAGCCTACCACGGACCCCACCGGGATGGTGTATCCTTCCGCGGCCCTGGCGCGACCGGGTCTGGAGTTCACGTGAACACGACGACCGTCCTCGACACGATCGGCAACACGCCGCTCATCCCCCTCCTCCGCGTGACGGGGCCGGGGATGGCGGCCGTCCTGATGAAGATGGAGGCGTGGAACCCGTCCGGCTCGCTCAAGGACCGCATCGTGAAGTACATCATCGAGGACGCGGAGCGGGCGGGGACGCTCAAGCCCCACCACATCATCATCGACGCGTCGTCGGGGAACACCGGCATCGCCCTCGCGATGGTGGCGACGCTGAAGGGGTACCGCTCCCGGATCTTCATGCCCGAGACCAAGTCCGTCGAGCGCCGGAAGATCATGCGGACCTGGGGCACGGAGCTCGTGCTCACGTCGGGCGCCGACCAGAACTCGCACATCTGGGCGGCGCAGGAGGCCGCCAAGGACGAGCGGACGTTCTTCTACCTCAACCAGAACGGCAACCCCGGCAACGTGCTCGCGCACTACCACGGCACCGGCGCCGAGATTTGGAGTCAGACGAACGGCCGACTCGACTGCTTCGCCGCCGGGGCCGGCACCGGCGGCACGCTCATGGGCGTCGCCCGCTACCTTAAGGACAAGGGGTGCCCGGCGGAGATCGTGGCCATCGAGCCCGACGACTCGCATTCGAAGATCGAGGGGCTGCTGCACTTCGACGGCACGTTCGTCCCGCCCATCTGGGACCAGTCGCTCATCTCGAGTCAGGTCCGCGTCACGGACGAGGTCGCGTTCGAGGCGGCCCGTCGCCTGGCGCGCGAGGAAGGGATCTTCTGCGGCCCCTCCACGGGTGCGATCCTCTCGGTCGCGCTGGCGCGGGCGCGGGCGTTGGGTGCCGGACGCACGGTGGTCGCGGTCGCGTGCGATCGCGGCGAGCGCTACCTCTCGACGAAGCTCGTTCCGGATTAGACGAGGTCAGTGGTCGCCCGGCGAACGGCCCGCCCGGCCCATCCTCACGTTGCGCCTATCAGAAACCCGCCGAGGATTCGCGCTCTGACCGCTTGCCGCTGAACCCTGACCCCTCTCTCGATCAGCTCTTGAGCTTGAGCGAGCAGCCGATCGCCTTGCTCTCCGCCGGCGACGGCTTCCCGCCGCCAACCACGGCGTCGATCGCGTCGCGAAGGTAGTGCCTGGTCACGCCGGCCGCGTCCTGCACGTTGTCGTCGATCGCGCCGTGGTACACCAGCACGCCCTTCGCGTCGAACAGGTAGGCCTCCGGCGTGTGTGTGGCCCCGAACGCGCGTGCCAGAACGGACGCGTCCGCGTCCATGACGTACGGGAACCCGTACCCGTCGGCACGCGCCCGGGTCTTCATCGTCTCGAGGCCGTCCTCGGGGAACGCCGCAGGGTCGTTGGGGTTGATCGCGATCACGCCCACGCCGCGCGTGACGGCGTCGTTGCCGAGCGCGACGAGCCTCGCTTCCCACGCCTTCACGTACGGGCAGTGGTTGCACGAAAAGATCACCAGCGTCCCCCTCGGTCCCGCGACGTCGTTGATCGCCAGCTCCCGCCCGTCGACGTTCTGCATCTTGACGTTCGCCGAGGGGATCCGGTCGCCGATCCCGAGGCCGAAGCACCGTCCCAGGCCGGCTCCCATCAGGACGACCGTCGCGACGGCGAATCTCGCGTACACGATGGCTGCTCCCTTCCCGCTCACGGCCCCTGCAGCAGCGGCTGCACCTTCGCCAGCAGCTCCGAGTACGTCGAGCTCCCCTCCCAGAACGCCACCTCGGTGCCGTTCCTGTCGAACAGGAGCGTCGCCGGCAGCGCCCCCGACCAGCGCCTCTCCAGCCCGTCGATGAATTCCTGGTCGGGTTGCGACTTTGCCAGCGTCGGGAAACCGACGCCTTCGCTCCTCAGGAACGCCTCGACTTGAGGTCGCTCGCCCGCGAGGTCGGCAGACACCAGGACGAGACGAAACCCCTTCTCGCCGAACTCTCGCCGCAGGCTCAGGAGGTCGGGGAACTCCAGGCGGCACGGGATGCACCACGTCGCCCAGACGTTGACGAGGACGACCGAGCCGCGCGCAGCCCGCACCTCCGCCAGCACGTCGGCGGCGGTCGCCGGCCTGATCCCGGCGCTCGCGGCACCGGCCGCCCGTGCAGCCGGCCGCGGCGTCGCCGCGCGGAGCGAGAGCGGAGCAAGCGCCCACGCGACCGCGAGCAGCGCCGCGACCCGGGCGGCGCGCGCGCCGGTACCGAACACACCGAAACGTCGTCCCATCGTCGATCGTGAGCGGAGCCCCTCGGCCTCCACGGCTGCCGCCGGGGCTCCCTGCCCGTCAACGGCCGGCGGCAGACCGCGATTCCGGGCCTGGACGCAGGCGCCGGCGAGGTGTTCCGCCCGGTGACGCCGCCGGCTATGCTGATGCGATGAAAACACCCTGGTTCACGCTCGGCTCGGCGCTGCTGGCCGTGGCCGTCGCCGCCGGCGCGCTCGGCGCGCACTTCCTGCGAGGCCGGCTCGACGCACCCTCTCTTTCGCTCTGGGAGACCGCCGTCCGTTACCTCGTGGTGGCGGGCGCCGGGCTGCTCGCGGTCGGCCTCGCCGACGACCGGCAGCCCCGGGCAGGGTGGACGGCGGCCGGGGCGTGCCTCGCGGTCGGCGCCGTGATCTTCAGCGGCACCGTCGGCGGGCTCGCGCTCGGCGGCCCCCGGTGGCTGGGGGCGGTAACGCCCCTCGGGGGTGTGCTGCTCATCGCGGGGTTCGCCGTGTCGGCGGCTACCGCGTTCCGCCGGCGGGTGTGACCTCTCCCCACCAGCGGCCGAGGCGCGTCACTGCGACAGAGAATCGTTCTTGACAGCGTCCTCGGCCCGCGCTAGATTCACCCCGTTCCGCCCCCCCGAGAACCGACGTCGGGACGCGTCGTGTCACATCCGTCGTGGTTTGGGGTGATCGGGGGGTCCGCAAGTGCACTGGGTGGCCGAGGCCTATCGAACCACGCTCGGCAAGAAGCTCGTGATGGCCGCGACGGGGACGATCCTCCTCGTCTTCGTCGTCGTCCACATGCTTGGCAACCTCCAGATCTTCCTCGGCGCCGAGGCGATCAACCGGTACGGTCGGTTCCTCCGCCTGGAGCCCGCGCTGCTGTGGGCCGCGCGGCTAGTCCTCCTGGCCTCGGTCCTGGTGCACATCGTCGCGGCCGTGCAGCTCACGCTGGTCAACTGGGCGGCGCGGCCGATCGGGTACGCGAAGCGCGAGTACCGCGCCACGGACTACGCCTCCCGCACGATGGTGTGGAGCGGGCCGATCATCGCCGCGTTCGTCGTCTACCACCTCCTGCATCTCAGCACCGGGACGGTCCATCCCGACTTCGTCCCCGGCGACGTCTACCACAACGTGGTGACGGGCTTCTCGGTGTGGTACGTCTCCGCCTTCTACGTGGCCGCGCAACTGCTCCTCGGCCTCCACCTCTACCACGGTGTCTGGAGTCTCTCGCAGACGTTCGGCGTGACGCATCCGGCCCTCGAGGTGTGGCGGCGCCGCCTGGCGCAGGGCACGGCGGTCGTCGTGGTCCTCGGCAACTGCTCCGTGCCGGTTGCCGTGCTGACCGGGCTCGTACGGTAGGAGGCGCAGGATGGCGCTCGACCCCCGAATCCCCGCCGGCCCGCTCGCAGACAAGTGGACGCGGTACCGCAACACCGCGAAGCTCGTCGCCCCGGCCAACAAGCGCAGGCACACGGTGATCGTCGTGGGAACGGGACTCGCAGGAGCCTCGGCCGCCGCGACGCTCGCCGAGCTCGGATACCGGGTCGTCGCGTTCTGCTACCAGGACAGCCCGCGCCGGGCCCACTCGATCGCCGCGCAGGGCGGCATCAACGCGTCCAAGAACTACCAGAACGACGGCGACAGCCCGTGGCGCCTCTTCTACGAGACGATCAAGGGCGGCGACTTCCGCTCGCGCGAGGCGAACGTCTACCGCCTGGCGGAGCTCTCGGCGAACATCATCGACCAGTGCGTCGCCCAGGGCGTCCCGTTCGCCCGCGAGTACGGGGGTTCGCTCGCGAACAGGTCGTTCGGGGGCGCCCTCGTGTCGCGGACGTTCTACGCCCGAGGCCAGACCGGCCAGCAGCTCCTCCTCGGCGCCTACTCCGCGCTCTCGAAGCAGATCGGGCTCGGCGCCGTCGAGATGCACCCGCGGACGGAGATGCTGGACCTGGCCGTCGTCGGCGGCCGCGCCCGAGGGATCGTGACGCGCGACCTCGTGACCGGGCTGGTCGAGGCGTGGGCCGGCGACGCCGTGATCCTCGCGTCGGGCGGTTACTCCAACGCCTACTTCCTCTCCACCAACGCGAAGGGGTGCAACGCGACGGCGATCTGGCGCGCGTACAAGCGCGGCGCCGCGTTCGCGAACCCGTGCTTCGCACAGATCCACCCGACGTGTATCCCCGCCGTCGGCGACCATCAGTCGAAGCTCACACTGATGAGCGAGTCGCTGCGGAACGACGGGCGCGTCTGGGTCCCGCTGCGTGCCGGAGATTCCCGCCGGCCGGCTGAGATCCCGGCGGACGACCGCGACTACTTCCTCGAGCGGATGTACCCCGCGTACGGCAACCTCGCTCCCCGGGACATCGCCTCGCGGGCCGCGAAACGGACGTGCGACGAGGGGCGGGGCGTTGGCCCCGGTGGCCGCGGGGTGTACCTGGACTTCGAGGACGCGATCTCGCGCCTCGGCCGCATCGTCATCGAGGACCGCTACGGGAACTTGTTCGAGATGTACGAGCGCATCACGGGCGAGGACCCGTACTCGGCGCCGATGCGAATCTACCCCGCGCCGCACTACACGATGGGCGGCCTGTGGGTCGACTACGCCCTCGCCAGCACGGTACCGGGGCTGTTCGTGCTCGGCGAGGCGAACTTCTCGGACCACGGCGCCAACCGTCTCGGGGCGAGCGCACTGATGCAGGGCCTCGCGGACGGCTACTTCGTCGTCCCGTACACGCTCGGGGAGTACCTCGGTGGCACCCGGCTGGAGGCCGTGACGACCGACGCTCCGGAGTTCGCCGCCGTCGCGCGCGTGGTGCAGGAGCGCACGGCCACCCTCCTCGGGCTCCGCGGAAAGCGAAGCGTCGACGCGTTCCACCGGAAGCTCGGCGCGATCCTCTGGGAGCACTGCGGGATGAGCCGCACGGCGGCGGGCCTCACCGGCGCGATCGAAGAGATCCGGGCGCTTCGCGACGAGTTCCGCACGGACCTGCGCGTCCCCGGCGATTCGGGCGACCTGAACCAGGAGCTCGAGAAAGCCGGGCGTGTCGCCGACTACTTCGAGCTCGGCGAGCTGATGTGCCTCGACGCGCTCGCGCGGGAGGAGTCGTGCGGGGCGCACTTCCGCGAGGACCACCAGACGCCGGACGGCGAGGCGCTGCGGGACGATCGGCGGTTCGCGCACGTCGCCGTGTGGGGGCACACGGGAGACGGCGCCGCGCCGGTCCGCCACGTCGAGCCTCTCGTGTTCGAGAGCGTCGAGCTTGCCCAGAGGAGCTACAAGTGACGAGCGCGAGCGGCCGGCGATCGGGGCCCTCCGGCCGGCGCACCGGCGCGGGCGAGCGGCCGCGCATCGGAGGTGGGAGATGAATCTGACGCTGCACATCTGGCGCCAGCGGGGTCGCGGCTCGAGAGGGGCGTTCGCGACGTACCCGGTTCGCGACGTCAGCGAGCACATGTCCCTCCTCGAGGTGCTCGACGTCCTCAACGATCAGCTGATATCGCGCGGCGAGGAGCCGGTCGCGTTCGAGCACGATTGTCGGGAGGGGATCTGCGGCTCGTGCGGGTTCGTCGTGAACGGTATCGCCCACGGCCCCAGGAGAGGCACCACGGTCTGCCAGCTCCACATGCGGCACTTCCGTGACGGCGACGTGCTCTACCTGGAGCCGTGGCGGGCGAAGGCGTTCCCCGTGGTCAAGGACCTCGTCGTGGACCGGTCGGCGTTCGACCGGATCGTCCAGAGCGGCGGGTTCATCACGGCCCGGACTGGAAGCGCCCCCGAGGCCAACAGCATCCCCGTCGCCAAGGAGACCGCGGATCTCGCGATGGACGCGGCCGAGTGCATCGGCTGCGGCGCGTGCGCGGCGGCGTGCCCGAACGGCTCCGCGATGCTGTTCGTCGCGGCGAAGATCACGCACCTAGGACTCCTCCCGCAGGGGCAGCCGGAGCGGCACGGCCGCGCGCGGGCGATGGTGGAGGCCATGGAGCTCGACGGGTTCGGCAGCTGCAGCAACCACCGCGAGTGCGAGGCCGTGTGCCCCAAGCGCATCTCGGTCAGGGCGATCGCCCGCATGAACAGGGATTACTTTATGGCGGCCGCGAGAGCGGGCGCGGCCGGCGGCAAGGTCAGCGGCTAGGGAGCTTCACCTCGCCGACCGGCGCGATCTGGGGCTCGACGCGGTTGCGCCCGCACTGCTTGGCGCGGAACAGGCTCCGGTCGGCCCTCGCGATCAGCGTCTCCGCGGTCACGTGATTCGGGTCGTCCAGCTCGACGAGCGACGCCAGCCCGATCGAGACGGACGTCGTGACCACCCTGCCGTCGTCGGTCACGACCCGCACCTTGCCGACCTGGTCCCGCACCTTGTCGGCCACCACGGCAGCACCCTCGATCTCCGTCTCGGGCAGGACGACGAGGAACTCGTCGCCGCCGTAGCGCCCGACGGCGTCGCTGCTCCGGAGCCCCGAGGCGATCGCCTGAGCCACGGCCGCCAGCAGGCTGTCGCCGACCAGGTGCCCGTGGCCGTCGTTGATCTCCTTGAACTCGTCGAGATCCGCCATGCCGACCGTGAGCGGCCTCCCGTACCGGCGCGCGCGCTCGAACTCCTTCTCGAGCTCGTGCAGGATCGCCTCGCGGCGAAACAGGCCCGTCAGGTTCTCGTACGTCGCGGACTCGAACAGCCGGGCGTTCTCGAGGACGGCGGCCACGTTGTGCGAGAAGAGGTTGAGCAGCTCGAGCTCCTCGGCCGGGAACCTCCCGCCCTCGCGGCGCTCCCCCGCCAGGAGCAGGCCCACGAGACGGTCGTGGGTCAGCAGCGGGACGACGACGGCCGCGCCGAAGTGGTGGAGGCGCTGGCCGAACGACGCGCTCTTCGACTTGAGCTGGTCCGCCGGCAACGGGCGCTTCGAGCGCTGGAGCATGCGGACGCCGGGGTCGTCGGGCGACAGCAGGAACGAGGTGTCGAGGTCGCGCTCGGGGAGCGCCGCGCTCGATGCGAGCGTGAGGAGCACGCCGCTCCTCGGGTCGGCGAGCAGGAGAGTGGCGCCGCGCATTCCGAATATCTCCTGCAGCTGGGCGACGAGATGCCTCCCCATCGCCGGCAGCTTGCCCTTGGCGGCCAGGTCTCTCGCGAGCGCCGTCAACCGCTCGTGCCGGCTTCGCCTCTCGGGGAAGAAGGTGCGGTCGATGAGACGCTGCACGAGCCCCCGGAGCGGCGCGAAGAGGAGGCCGAGCAGGAGCGTCGCCACCGCGACCAGCCACACCGAGGCCTTCCCGCCGCCGACCGCCTCGGAGAGCACCACGCCCCCGGCGCCCACGACGGCGTAGAACACCAGCACAAGCGCGCCCGTCAGCGCCGCGTAGATGAAGCTCCGCCGCACGACGAACTCGAGATCGAACAGGTTGAATCGGTAGATCGCGATGAACACGGCCACCGGGTAGCACAGGAGGAGCGGCGACCAGAGCGAGTCCACCCACCCCGGGACCCTCGTCCCCAGCAGGCTCGCGGTGGAGGTCCAGATCGCGATCCCGGCCCACGGCAGCGCCCCGAGGAGTACCAGCCCCGCCTGCTGGCGCCCCTCGGGCTCCGGGAACCTGAGCGCCGGGAAAGCGAGGAGGAGAACGACGGCGACCGCCCACGCCGGCACGGCTATGTCGCTGACCAACGACTCCGCCTGCTGCTGACTCCAGGGCAGCAACCTCGACCCCAGAACACCCTCCACCACGACCGCCGAGACCGCGCTCAGGACGACGGCGGCGCCGACCGAGTAGAACGTGGGTATCACCCAGCGGTGCCGCTCGACCCAGCGCGGCCTCGCAGGAATCAACGAGGCCAGGTGCAGCTCGACGCCGATCTGGAACCCCGTGAGCAGGTAGAACGCGATCGACTTCACGACGTTGAGCCGGACGAACCCGATGACGTCGGAGGGCAGCGCGAGCTCGAGCGCCACCCCGACCGAGAACAGGAACAGGAGGCGGGCGCGGATGTCCGTGGACCGCTGTCCGAACGCGAGGAGGCCGATCCCGATGAACGCGAGCGTGGTGACCGTCGAGAGGAGGTAGTCGCCCCAGGCGAACGGGACGCCCGGCGTAATCGCGAGGCGTACGGGGTTCCCTCCCCGGAGCACCGCGAACTCGACGGCCGCGGAGTGCCGGAACCCGCTCGCGATCCGGTTGTACTCGGTGGTGTCCGAGACCGGGACGCCGCCGACCCGGGTCAGAACGTCGTCGGCTTTCAGACCGGCGTGGTCGGCCGGTGAGCCGGGCTCCACATCGCGCACCTCGAGGGCCCCGGCGGTCTCGCGCACGAGCATGCCGACTCTCCGGCCGGCGCTGGCGAGGCCGACCCTGAGCTGCGCGCCGAGGAGGGCGACCGTGACCGCAGCGAGGGCGACACCTACGAGGAAGCGCCGCCGGTCGCCGCCCACCGGAGAAGCGCTGAGGTGCCGAGCTGGGTCCTGGGGGCGCAGCCAGGTCATTCGCGCGGAAGTATAGGCTCCCCGCCGCAGGTCGCAAGACCCGGGCAAGGGATTGCGTCGCAGTACGGTGCCGTCTCAGCGGAGGGCGAACGCCTTCCGGGCGATCTCCGCGATCTCCTCGCCGATGCTGATCGATGCCGTCGCCGCAGGCGACGGCGCGTTGAGCACGTGGACCTGGCGGTCCGCCTCGACGATCCGGAAGTCGTCGAGCAGCTTGCCGGAGCGATCGAGCGCCTGCGCCCGCACGCCCGCTCCGCCCGGCACGAGGTCGTGCGCGGCGATCTCGGGCATCAGCGCCTGCAAGGCCCTCACGAAGGCGCGCCTGTTGAACGAGCGCCAGTACTCCCCGAACCCCATCCTCCAGTAGCTGCCGGCCATCCGCCAGAACCCGGGGTACGCAGCCGTCGCGACGGCGTCCCGAAGCGAGAAGCTCCACCTCGAGTACCCCTCGCGCTTGAGCGCCAGCACGGCGTTCGGCCCCGCCTCCACCCCACCCTCGATCATGCGCGTGAAGTGCACGCCGAGAAACGGGAACTCGGGGTCCGGGACCGGGTAGATCAGGTTCCTGACGAGGTGGTGACGGTCGGGGGTCAGCTCGTAGTACTCGCCCCGGAACGGGACGATGAGAACGCCGGGGTTCACGCCCGCGAGACGCGCCACACGGTCGCTGTGCAGCCCGGCGCAGTTGATGAGGAACCGGCACCGCACGAGGAACTCCCCCGCCTCCACGACGATCCCGTCGCCGTCGCGCGCGATCTTCCGGACGGGGGCGGAGAGCAGCACCTCCCCCCCGGCGCGGCGGACCTCCTGTGCGTACGCCTCGGTGACGCGGACGTAGTCCACGATCCCCGTCTGCGGCACGAATAGCCCTGCGACTCCGGCGGCGTGAGGCTCGATCTCGCGGATCTCCTCGGGGCGCAGGCGGCGGATCCCGGCGAGCCCGTTCGCCTCCCCGCGGCGGTGCAGCTCCTCGAGCCCAGGGATCTGGTCGGCCCGCGTCGCGACGACGACCTTCCCGCATCGCTCCGCCTTGATGCCGTGCCGCTCGCAGAACTCCAGCAGCGCCTCCCGTCCGGCGGCGCAGTTGCGCGCCTTGAGCGAGCCGGGCTTGTAGTAGAGGCCGGAGTGGATCACCCCGCTGTTGTTCCCGGTCTGGTGCGCCGCGAGGCGGGGCTCCTTCTCGACGACCGCCAGGGAGACGTGCGTGCGGGACGTCACCGCCATCGCCGTCGCCACCCCCACGATGCCACCACCCACCACCGCCACGTCCACCCTCAGGTCAGGCATGCGGCACCTCTCCGCTCGGGGATGATAGCGCCGCTCCCCGCGGCGATCGCGGGTCGCGCCGAGGGTCGCGGCGCTGCCTCAGCGCTCGGGACGGCGCGTGGCCCGGCCGTGCACGGGCTGCGTTCGGCGGCGGTGCTTCGCCACCACCCGGTAGAACGCGGAGCCTGCGGCCCGTATGGGGCCGAGGCGGGCAGCCGCCGCCGCCACGCGCCAGTGCGGGACGGCCGACAGCGCGGCGGCGACGGCCTCGAACCCGCCCGCGGAGCGCTCGCCGGGGAGGCGCACCCAGACCGCTGAATCCAGGTTCTCCCGCGACACGGGACACGCGGCGCCCTCGGGCAGCGTGCTCGAGTCCACGAACTCGAAGCGGCCCGGGGGGGCGTGACGTTCGAGCCAGCGCCGCGACCGCCGGCACAGGGCGCACGATCCGTCGTAGTAGACCTCGATCGCCCTCGCCGGATCCGCATCGCCCATCGTCCTTCGCAACCGGAGCGGGAGATCGCCCCTTCCCCCGGAGCTCGCCGCGGCATGCCGCCCGTGCGACGGGTCGTCACTCAGCTCGAGAGTCGGCGCCGCCGCATCACGATGTACCGGACGAGCACGGCGAGCACGAGCACGGCGAGGACCACGCCCGACGCGATCGTGAGGTTCTCGTGAACCTGTGCGTAGACCCGCTCCCACTGCCGGCCGGCCAGCGCTCCGAGCGAAACGAACGTCAGGCACCAGAGGAACGCCCCGCCGTAGGCGAAGAGCGCGAAGTCCCGGTACCGCAGGCGCGTCGCGCCGGCAACAACCGCCGTCAGGTGCCGGATGCCGGGAAGGAAATACCCCCACATCAGGCCCCAGTGGCCGACCCGCTCGAACCACGCCTCGACCCGGTCGACCTGCTCCGGCGTCACGCGGACGAACCGGCCGAGCCGCTTCGTGACCACCCTCCCGACGCCGCGCCCGAGCCCGTAGCTCACCGTGATCCCGCACGAGCTCCCCAGGAACACGGCGAGGAGCGCCGGCTCGAGCTCGAGGTGCCCCCGGTAGACGAGCACGCCGGCGAACGTCAACAACGTCTCCTCCGGGACGGGTATCCCGACGATTCCGAACATCAGCAGCCCGAACAGCCCGAGGTAACCGTAGTGGCTGAGGAGGTGTGCGAGGGTTCCCATCGCGTCGAGGCCTGTCGCCCCTGCCGCCTACCCGCTCGTCCCCGGCACCCCGGCGAGCACGGCGGCCACCGACCCTCCGGCCAGGTCCACGCACAGCCACCGCTCCTCACAGCGCAGGTCCCAGACGCGCACCTCCAGGCCTTCGGGGAGGAACCGCCGGAGGTCGACGAGGAGGATGCGGTCGGCCGGGTCGAAGCTCAGCAGCCCCTGGCCGAACCGCCGCACCAGGGCGCCGAGGAGGGCCGCCGGCAGCGGCACGCCCATCGGTCCGCGGAGGCCCGCAACGCGGCACCCGAAGAACCGGCGGTGAAGCCGCAGCTCGCCAACCCGCGCCGAGATCTGGGCCGGGAACCCCCGCCACGCCGCCTCGACCCGGAGGTCGAGCTCGTCACCCGCCCCGCGGATCTCGACGTGGCGGACCACCGAGCCCCGCCGCGCGAGCTCACGGTTCGCGAGCAGCTCCGTCATGTCGAGGTCGACGCGGAGGGTGAACCCGTCCCACTTCACGAGCGGGCGCATCGCGAGACTGGATGACATGTGCGCAGTATAGCCGCCCGCAACTCGCACCGGACGCTTGACGTTCTAGAGTTGGGAGGTTCGAAGGTTCGAAGGTTCGAAGGTTCGAAGGTTCGAAGGTTCGAAGGTTCGAAGGTTCGAAGGTTCGAAGGTTCGAAGGTTCGAAGGTTCGAAGGTTCGAAGGTTCACCTGGGGGGAGAGGCAACTGCACACGGGGCCGCCCATTCCCGGACTCTCGGCGGTCTTGTCTCTGA
>Ga0335070_10005043_pt1 | contig 15487 bp, 9 predicted proteins | sample Lox_Sample_13_FD_206722 | JGI IMG/M metagenome (GOLD analysis project Ga0335070, IMG submission 206722) | Soil microbial communities from Loxahatchee National Wildlife Refuge, Florida, United States - Lox_Sample_1.3 | ecosystem: Environmental > Terrestrial > Soil > Wetlands | place: USA: Florida... | reverse complement strand
CACTTCGACCAAGGCCAGGCTGACATAGCCGGACAGAAATGGCGTGATGCGGTCCTGGAGTACCAGAGAGCGGTTTCCATCAAGCCAACTAGCGACGCCACTGCGGCTCTCAAGCAGGCGCAAGCGAACCTTCAATCCTCGAACGATCAGGCAGCGGCTGACAATGCTCTGCAACAGAGTAATGCCTTCGAGCAGGACAAAAAGTTCATAGAAGCTTACGAAGTGGTTGCCGATCTCCCCGAATCTCAGCGAGCACTGGTCAAAGACCGCATCCAGACGCTTCAACCTGAATATGTGAAGGCCGCGTCCGATGAGGCAAAGCGCTTGATGGACGCTCACAACCCAATTCAGGGGCGCGCCGACGAAATCGGAGTACAGCAGGCGTACTCCTACCTGCAACGCGCCTGCAACCTGGATCCTGAAAATCAGAATCTCAAGCTCCGTCGCGATCTCGCTTCGCAGACCCTCAGCGATTACTACGTGGCACGCGCCAAGATCTATCTCGACAAGCCGCTCGGGTCAGGAGTTGGCATTGCTTGGCTCTATCTGCAGGAAGCGCAGCAATATCAGCCCAATCGCGACGACATTCGCGATGAGCGCACGAAGTATTCCACCATCCACAACATCCGATCCACGCTTTCGATCAAAGTCACCTTCCGCGATCAGACCTCGCGCCGGGACAGCTCCGGTTTTGCCGATCAGCTTTCCGATGCCATCGCGACCGGTTTGGAGACCACTTCCCTCCCCGTGAGGATCATTCGCGCCGCAGACTCGACTCCCATCGACGCAAATTTCCAGCTTACCGGCGACGTTCTTGAACACCGTCCCGTGACGAAGCCCGCCATTGAGTCGCTCGATTCCGAGTACCTGGTCGGCACGCGAGATATACCCAACGAGGATTGGAACAAGGCCAACCGGGAGTACGACGCTGCCAACCAGGAGGTTCAGAGGCTGCAAAAACTCCTGGAGGCTGCCAATTCCAAGGGCAAGAAGAAGGAGATCGCAGCCGCCCAGCAGGCTGTCGATGATGCGCAGAATAGGGCCGCTGCACTGGGTCGGCAGCTGGACTCCGTCCCGAAGACCAAGATGATCGACGTGGTCAAGCCTTACAGCTACACAAAGAGAACGATTGACCTGAGTGCGATTGTGGAACTCGGCTTCCGCATCAGCGATAACAGCGGCTCGGTGATCGCCTCCAACCCTTCGATCAAGAAGCAGGCGGAAAAACAGTTCATCGTCCTTGAGAACGTGAAGCCCGAGGACACAAAGGGAGTCAAGCCCACCGGAACGCTCCCGGATGAGAATCAATTCCTGGGCGACGTCGAAATTGAGGCCCGTAGCGATCTGATCAAAGACGTAAAGCAGAAGGTCGAAACGCTCCCCAGCAAAATCCTGGCGCAAGCTCGCAAGCGCTTTATGGATGCAGATACTGACGGGTGTGCCGAGGCCTACATCCTCTATCTCAACTCCACTCCCGACGTCCAGACTCCGGAACGGGATGAAGCCAAGAAGTTCCTGCACGATCAGTTCAACATGCTCTGGCCGGGCAGCGCCGCCTAGCGCAGAACCGTTTTGCGCTGTATGATCCTAGGGCTGTAAAAATTGGCTGGCAGACCTGAAAGCCAGCCTTGTGGCGCAGCACTTCTTCCCCCGGGTGCCAGTTCAGCCTGGCAAAGCGACTCCGTGACCGCTCCGAATATCAAACGTATTGGGAAGTACGAAGTGATCGATGTTCTCGGTCGCGGCGGAATGGGTCTGGTCTATCGGGCCTTCGATCGGCAACTCAATCGCGAGGTCGCGATCAAGACGCTTACCGAAGGATTCACCGGCGATGAGGAAATGCTGAAGCGCTTCTACCAGGAGGCCGCCAAAACCGGCGCTCTCAGGCATCCCAACATCGTTACCGTCTACGATCTGGGCGAGCAGGACGGCTTTCCTTACATCGTGATGGAGTACCTGTCGGGCGATCCTTTGGATCGCGTGATCCAGTCTGGCAAGTCCCAGCCGCTTGCCTACAAGCTGAAGATCCTGGAGCAGGTCTGCTACGCACTGGGATACGCCCATCGCAGTGACGTCATCCATCGTGACGTCAAACCCGCCAACGTCATCGTGCAACCCGACGGGAGTGTGAAGCTGCTCGACTTCGGCATCGCACGCCAGGAGAAAACGGAAAGCCGTCTCACGCGCACCGGCAGCGTGATCGGCACGCTGCAATACATGGCGCCAGAGCGATTGCGAAACGCTGCGTTTGATGGCCGGTCTGACATCTTCTCCGTGGGCGTGATGATGTTTCAGTTGCTGACGGGACAACTTCCGTTTACCGGCGATTACGCCATCGTGCACAAGATCCTGACCGAGAAGCATCCTTCCCTCAGCCAGTATCTGGATAAATATCCTCCCGCTCTGGACGGCATTATCGACCGCGCCCTCGCGAAGAGTCCTGATGACCGTTACTCCACCGCAGACGAAATGGCCGCCGATATCGGATCAGTCGAACGCGAACTGCGGAAGGAGCAGGTCTCCGAATGGATTCAGAAAGCCGAGCGACTGGTGCAGAAGGAAGAATTCACCACCGCGCGAGACGTTCTGCTGGAGGTGCTGAAAGTTGATAGCCAGCACACCACGGCGCGACAAATGATCGCTCAAGTCCGGCAGAGCCTCAGTCTCAGGGCGCGTGCCGAACAGATCCGGCAACTGAAAGCCCAGGCCGAGGAAGCATCGGCGGACAGGCGATACGACAGTGCGATTCACTGCCTCGAGGAGGCCTGCGGCCTCGACCCATCGAGCTCTGAACTTTCGGATCTTCTCGAATTAGTTCGCCAGAAGAAGCGACGCCGCGAACAGATTGACGGTTATCTGCGCCAAGCCGACACCGCGCGCGAGCGCGGTGATTTGGAGGCTGCTAGCGCAGTCATCGCCAAAGCTCTCGAAGTCGACCGCGACGACTCACGTGTCCGCGCCGCTCACGTCGCGCTGGCCCGCCTGATCGAAGAAGCCGAGCGCTCGGCGAAAGCCAAAAAGCTTCTCGAAGGCGCGCGGCAGGAGATTGGAGCTCGCCACTTTACTGCGGCAATGGAAATACTCGCCGAAGTGGAGAAGGTCGATCCCTCCAATCTGGACTTGATCAAGCTGCAAGCCGCTGTCCGGCAAGGGCGCGAGCAGGAACAGCGCCGTCGCATCCTCGAACAACTCGAAAACGAAATTTCGGTTGCATCGACGGCAGAGGAACTGACGCGGGCAGCCAAACTGGTCGAGCAAGCGCTGGAGCGCCTCCCCGGCGAGCCCAGCCTGATCAAATTGCGAAGCAACCTTGATCGCAAGCTCCGCGATGAGAAAGTCCGCCGCCGTGTCGACGAGGTCGCCCTGCGCTGCAGAAGTTTAATCGAAAGTTCCCCGGACGAAGCTTTGAAGCTTGTGCATCAGCTTCTTCACGAGGCGCCGGGAAATGAGCGCCTGCTCGCGCTCCAATCCGCAATCGTGGGTCATATCTCGGAGCGCACCCAGGAACGTGCCCGTGCGGGGTATCTCCAGAAAGCCCACGAAGCATTGAGTGCCGGACGCTACAGCGAAGCTTTGCGTCTTCTGGAATCGTGCCAGAACGAAGGCATTGTCTCTCCTGAGCTTGCCGAACTAATGGACTTTGCCCGGCAGGAGGCTGACCGCAACCTGCGGAACACCCAGATTCAGGGGCTGCTGCGGCAGGCCCAGGATCTCATGGCCCACGGTGCGTATGCGGAAGTGGTCGATCTCCTCGGCAACGTCCAACCGGAACCGGATACGGCTTCGCTGATGTTCGTCCTCGAAGACGCCAAAGGTCGCGTGCGATCATTCCAGCACACGATCGAGTCTACCCTGCAAGCCGCGGAGGCACTTCGGATCCACGAACAATACGCTGAGGCGGTTCGATTGCTGGAGTCTCAGCCGCAGTTCGTCCTGCAAACGGAAGCCGTTCAGAGAGCGTTGACCGGATTGCGCGACGCCAGCGCTAGCGAAGTCAGCGCTCTTCAGGCGGTCGGGAGCGCGTATGCGTACCTTGATCTCGGCGATACGGCCAAGCAGGCACTCCCCGAAAATGCAAACTCTCCGCTGCTCACTCGGCTGGTGCCCATCTTCACGTCGCGCCGTAAGTCAGTGGCAGACCGGCAGATGTCATCAGCCATCGACCAGGCCCGTGCCGCTTTTAATGCAGGAGACAAGAAGCAAGCAGCGAGCGCCCTCGAGGCGGTGGTCACATTCGCCGAATACGCCAGCAAAGACCTGCAGAACGAATGGCAGACCCTCTGCCAGAAGGCCGGTAAGGCGCGCCGTTAGCCTCGGACTGGGACAGATGCAGTGCAGCGTTCCACCTGCGCGCTCATTTTCCAGCAAAAAGTTCCCGTCCATCGGCTTCAATCGCCGCCTGAGGGTTTACGCTAAGGGGCCAATACGTTACGATTCCCTGACCGACCCGCATGAGTTACTTGATTCAAGCCGCCGGTATGACTGACATCGGCCTCGTCCGCAAGAACAACGAGGATAACTTTGGATACGACCTGCGCCACGGCATCTTTGTCGTCTGCGATGGCATGGGCGGACAACAGGCCGGAGAACTCGCCAGCAAAATCGCCGTCGACACCGTTCTCAGTTATTACCGCAACACTCCAGATACCACGTCCGACGGAGTCCGCCGGTTTGAAGGCGTCTCGCAACGCGCGGCGGAGCTTGCCGCCGCCATTCAGCTCGCGAACCAGGCCATTCACGAGGCCGGCGCCAGGGACATCTCTATCGCGGGCATGGGCTCGACCATTGTCGCGGTTGTGGTAGAAGGGAATCAGTTTTCCATCGCCAACGTCGGCGACAGCCGCATTTACCTCATCCGCAAGAGCGACGTCATGCAGTTAACTCAGGACCATTCTTTAGTGATGGAGCAGGTCCGCCGCGGTCTGATGACTTTGGAAGAGGCCGAGAACTCGAAGATGCAGAACGTCATCGTGCGGGCTCTCGGAACCGATGACACGGTCGAACCCGATCTCGCTGACCACGAATTCAGCCCGGAAGATGTTCTGCTGCTCTGCAGCGATGGTTTGTCGCGTTATGTCAAAGAAGACAGAATGGCCGAAGCTGTCAATCAGGACTCTCTGGAACAAGCGTGCAACGACCTGATTGAAGCTGCCAAGTCCGGGGGCAGCGATGACAATATCACTTGCATGCTGATCCGGGCCACGCCGCCATCCTGGAAAGATCGCTTCTTCGGACGCCTTCAGACAGTGCAGAAGAGCTCTACCTAGCGCAATTCTGTCATGCCGAGCGTAGAACGAGATCGCGAGGCGTTCTCGTTTGGAGTCGAAGCATCCCTACCCCAAGGCCTGCTGGAACCAGGGATTTCTCCGCCGGACGCGGAGCCCGCATGGACTCTACCAATTCGTTCGCTACCTTCCCGCCACCTGACTCACGCACTTCAGTCCCGGCATATCGAAGAACGGATTGGCCTGGCCAGCCACCTGTAACTGATAGTCGTACGATTTGATCTTGCCGTTCGGCAACTTCACCGGTTGCCCGTTGTTCTCAATCACCCATTCCAAGTTGTTGTACGTCAGGTGATGCGCGCGCGCCACGAAGTGGAAAACTGCCCACGGCCCGCTCGCGGAATCGAGCGTATCCCCATTCTTCGAGACATCAATATTCTCCGGTGCACCAGTCCACACGAAGGTCTTTTGTGCTCCCGCGCCACTGAGTTTCTCGGCGCCGATTGTGACTTCCACTCCTTCCAAATTGCTGGGAAGCTGCGTCAGCGTGTAAGAGAAGTGGGGCGGCGGGGATCCGTTGGGATACATCACTTCGCCGAGAGCTCCCATCTTGCCAAGGAAGCGCAGGAATTCTGGTGAGGGCCTTGAAGCTGCGCTCGGATTTGGGGCATAGCCCGAGCCAACCTTCAGCACGAAAGGTTTCACGGCTTCATTCAACTTCTTCCATTCGTCGCCTGCCAACAACGAATAGAACTGGTCAAGTGGCATCTCCTTCGGTGAAGTCGGATCGAAGGGATACAAGCCTCTCATCTGGGAACAGAATCCCGCGGCCGCTGCCCCCGCGGCTTTTACCGGCCCTGCCCTCACGGCCGCGTCGAGCGCCGTAATGGGCTCCTCCAGGAGCCGCCGAACCTGTTTCTCGTTCCCCACCGGCTGGGAGTTGTCAACGGGAATGCCGCTAATGACCGCTGTCACGGCACTGGAAGCAGCGGTCTGCGCCCCCGAAGCCTGGGCCAACAAGGTCGGGTCCGGCGCGCCCGGACTCTGCGCAAGCGCGTGAATGGATGCGTCAAGCGTGCCCAGAGCCTTCATGTAATCCTGCGTCTTCGATGTAATCAGCACGTCCGGAGGTTTGTCTGCCGGTCCTGGAGGCTCAATAGCCTGCACAGGCGCAAATGGGACCTTTACATCCGCCGGGGCGGGGTCCACATTGTGCGAGACAAAGTAAAACAGCAGCATCAGCGGAGATTTCGTGTCCGTTATCTTCGTCAGCTTACGGTCCGCATCTGGAAATCCGCTATACCCAGGCACCATGGAAGTCTTGAGAACCGTATTCCATTCGTTCACGAAATCCTGGTTGTACCGCTCCGTCAGCTTCTGACGAACGACCGCCGGATCCAAACCCTGGGCGACACTCTTGCCCAGCACCCACTCCTCCCCTCCCATATACAACGACGGATTCTTCAATGCATCCTGTACGAATTGATATCCGCCGCGTGTGAATGCGCCTTTGACTTTGTGAGTACTTGATATGACGCCGATCGAGTCTGGATACTCTTCGTTGAAGCTCGTATCACGGTTGTTCTGTGCGGCTCTGCCCAACAACTGCACGTAATATCGATCGATTCCCGCGAACCCATTCAGATATGCCTGCGTGTGGACAATCATCGACGGCGAATTGCCGCTGGAAAACGGATTCTCTTTCGCAAGCTGGCTGCTGTAGAAATCGAACTGAGTCGATGCCAGGTCTTTGCGGTCTTTATCGATCTCTCGCTCGGCCACCCAGTGGCTCATCAGCACGGGCGTCAAGAACTCCTTCGTACTCTTATCGTGATACGACGTTGTAATGAGATAAGCTTTCAACTCGCTGTACGTTTTCTCATATGCGTCGTTGGGAGCATTAGCCGGTGGCGCATCGGGGAGAGCGACTAAATTGTCCACAATGCGTTTCTGCGTCTCGCCAAAAAGCAAGCGGCGAAAACGATCGAAGTAAACCGGCTTCGCGTCCTGATAAACCTCGTGTCCCGAATACAGCCCCCAGCGCATGCTCCAGGGCGCGCCGTTTTCCTCCCAGTCGGCAAGATCGGCGACGTCAGCGCGCAAGCGATCGAGCTTCTGCAGATCACCGATCGCGGCCGGTTGCCGCGCATCAGCCGGCGTTTGCAGCGTTCTTAAATCCGCGATTTCGTCTTTCACCCGGCTTTCAACTGCATGATTTTGGAAGTAGGAGATGGTGAATCCGGCAAGAAAAACAAGCCCAAGAAAAACCGCGCATCCCAGTGCAATGCGTCGAAGCAGATTGACGTGAGAACTGGATCCGCTGGCCGCCAGCGCAACGCGGTCTTTCACCAGGATGTCATTGAACAAACTGCTCAGGAACACCCACTGCGGCATCCGGCGCGGCCCGCCGCCACGAATCGCTGGAGGCGCCGCTACATGCGACCCTGCGCCTCGAAAAATCTGGGTTGCCCCCGAATTCAGCGATTCCTCCGCCGCTTCCGCAACCATGACGGGTGCTGCGACAACATCGTCGACCACAACGGGCCGCACGCCGGTGAAGTAAAAGCCCCGCAGGAATGGATTGGTCCCCAGTTGCGTAGGACGCAGCAGATCGACCAGGAACTGCACGAGCAGCGTACGCAGTTTCCTCAGTTCCCGCGGAAATTCATAGATCGCTGGCAGCTTGTCGCCGTCGTTTTCTCGCGAAAGGAGAATGATGCGGCGCTCAGCAAGTGAATAGAAGATTTCATCAAAAGCTTTGGTCAGCCGCTGGGTCTCCTGATCCCCATAAACGCCGGCGCTCAGCGAGCGCATGGGAAGAGTCGCTCCGAGCACTTCCGAGACTTCATCCTTGCTCATCCCACGCGCAAACTCGGTGAAGAATGAAATCCGGTCAACTTTCGTGAACAAAACGTAAACCGGGAAGCTGATCCCCAGTAGTTGCGATACCTCCTGCAACCGCGCCGACAATCTCCGCGCGGCCGACACCGTAGCTTCACTCGCTCCCGGCTGCAAGAAAGTCTCGCAATCAAAGCACACCATGGCGGCTCGCGGAGCCTGCGCCTTCTTACCCATAGCTGCAGAGAAGCGTGCCGGTTGCAGCAACTTCACCAGACGTCTCCAGCGCTCTCTTTGTCCCATGATTGCGCCGGCCGGATCGACGAAGATCGCCTGCCGCGTGTACCACAAGTTCGCAGCCGACGTGGGAAGCACCTCATTGTCGCGGTACACCTGGCCCGCTAACAATTCAGGATCGAGGGCGGAATGAATGACTACGCTGGTCTTCGTGGCGCCGGAATCCCCGAGGACGAACACGATGGGAAGGCTGCTGAGATCGCTCCCGCGCCCAAGTGTTGACCGCTTCAGTCGGCCAATAGCTTCGCGAACCAGCGCGTCCAGGTCGTCAGTTGAACTTCCTTCCGCACCTTCTTCACCAGAAGCCTCCCTGGCCTTTTTCACTTTGTACTGATACCAGAATGCAACTGCGGCCCCGATCAGCCCGAGCAACGCCAGTGCGCCGCGCAAAATCCACACATCGTTGCCATGCAGGGGTAACCATCTGCCAAGGAAATACACCAAGGTCAAATAGATCAGCAGAATTAAACCGATCACCCCATACATCCAGGACATCCCAACCCCCTATTTCAGCAGTCCAGCCGCCAGGGCGGAGAGTGAAGACGCACCTGACATTAATACGAACTTGTAGAGAACAAAGAGAACCACGACGACCCCCGCAGTAATCAAAGCCACCCGTCCCAGTAATCGGCTCACGCGATCCGATTGCACCACGCGAACCGTATCGGAGGGAATCGCCCCGCGGGGGGACAACGCGCCTATGGGCCCCCGAATCCGCCGGATCTTCTCCTGCGTAGCTGCCATGATAGATCGCAAGTCTCCGCCCGCTGCGTACCTGCCCTTGAAGCCCAGCACCATGCAGAGGTAATACACTTCGAGAAGGTCAGCGGTGTCCTGCGAGTCGCTCCGGTTCAGAGCTTTCTGCAATTCCTGGAAGAAAATTTCGCCGGCCAATTGATGTCCGAACAATTCGGCCTGCAGAGGCAGCCGCGGCCAGTTGACGAACACCGGATTTCGCGATGTCAGCACCGACTCATCGAGGAATGCGACCACAGCAAAGATCACTTGCTTCACGTCCTCGGCGCTGCATCCCCGGCTGCGCGCTTCCTGCTCGGCGACGCGCAATGCTTGTCGCATTTGCGCCCGGAACGTCTCGGCATCTGATACAGCCTGCCGGTGATACCGCAGCCGCACCACAGCCGTGAACACTTCCTGAAAACCAAGCGCCAGATTCCATCCCCGCCGCTCCAGCGCCGGACTCGACCCTCGATAACTTCCTAGCGGTGTAACTTGTGTGGAACTCATTTCAGCTCTCTAACAAGACAATCAGCTCCAGATCAGGCGAGGGCAGTTCGCCGGGGACATACACGCCTACATTGCGCGTCCGCATGATGTGCTCCCAGCATGGGCCGCTCCGGGTGACCACGAAGTATTGACTATCGACTTTCGCGGAGATGGCAGCGGGCGGCACTTGCCTGTGATCCAACTTCAACCCCGGCAACGCGCGTTTCACCAACTCCGCCACGAACTGGGCGGAACATACTTTCACCAATTGCAGGGTCTTGGCGATCAGATCCGCCTCCCCGACTGGTGAACGGATCCCAAGCATCCAGCGCGACGGGCCCAGGCATCGCTGATCCCGCACCTCCCCTTCGTAGAAGTATCGCGCCGTCGCTTTGAGGGGAATCACGATCGCCTGTGACGGAACTATGATTTCGAGATGCCGCAGGATGTGCTCTTCCAGAGCGGTGAATCCAGGTCCCGGATCGGCGTGATTGTATGCGGGCAGAGTTCGCGGATTCGAATCCAGGCTGAACGTGCACAGAGCCCCCGCCAGGCGCGACATCTCCCGGAACAAATCCTCCGGGTGCCGGTGCTTCGCCAGCAAAATGTGGCGTAACGGCGTCAGGCTCGAATTGATGGCATGCAAAAACCAGAATTGTGCCACCTGCCGAGCCGACATTCCGGTCTGAAACTTCTCTCCCGACTGCTGTTCTTCGCTGACCACTGCACTCTTCTCTTCCAGGATTTCCACCAGTCGCTGCAGCATCGATGACAGGCGTTCGCTGGCGCTCACGCGAAGACAAGGCGGGACGAACGTCGCATCGTAGACGAAATGACCGGATTGATCGCGCATCACCCGCGCGATCGGCATGGTCAGCAAGCTCTCGTCCGGATCGGGCAGCACCGCCAGCCGGATGTTCTTTCGCCCGATCTGCACCGGCTTCGGCTCCAAGCCCGTGTTTTCGTCGTGGACCATCTCTGTCGTGCTGAGATATCGCGCCTTCCCGGACGTGAAAGGATCCACATCACAATTCTGCTGCCCCGGCACCCATTTCGGAATTGCCAATGCGACGGTAAGGCTGTCAGTCGTCGGAAGGAACTTCTCCACGATGTTGTAGGGGTCAGGCCGCGGATCGCACTCGGGAATGTCGAAGGGGAGCCCATCCTGGAACATTCCACGAGCGCTTAAAAGGCTTACCGTACCATTGCGGAGTGCATCTGCATCGAGTTGGCAGGCAGCCAGTCCATAGGCGTCTTTCCACAGGCTGGTCGTGGCAAAGTGGACGGCCTCCTCAAAATACCGGTTCTGTGCCTGGAAATGGTGCGGCGCCAGATACATCCCCTCCGCCCACACCACTCTCGACAGCAACTTCATGCCGCTTCACCTGATCATTGGGGGAATTTTCGTGTCTCGCTTCACCGCCCCGACAGGAATCTGCGCGTCGCGGCCAAGTTTTGCGTCTGGCCAGCGATGCTAGGCGGATAGTTCCTCATTGTCAAGGTTTGCACTATTGCGGAATCCGAGGCCTCGTAAGCCCCTGCAAAACAGAGACGAAGCTCTCATTTGAGCCATGTTCCACGAACCGCCCGGTCTGGGTCCAAAGCGCAAATAGTTCTAGATGTGAAAGCCGCCGGGAACCTTTGCGTTGGGAATCAACGTGGACAGCGTGGTAGCCTATTCCGGCGAGGCAAAATCCGTCGCGATGGAGCCTCGTCGGGTGGTCATTGAAGCGTTCTCATGACGTTTGACCCCAAGCCGACGCGTCCTCCTGTATCTCGTTCAGAGCAAGGGACTTCCCTCGATCCAAACGACGCGTCCCAAGCGCAACTTTCGGCCCTGGATGGGGTTCATACTGATGTGAGCACAGCCGCGATGGATCGGGCCATGTTATCGGCTGCTACACCGCCGATACCAGCTATGTTTTCGGCGGGCACGGCGGTGGATTCGCAGTCCGACGCCGAAATCATGCTCCGGGTCAAAACGGGCGACCAACCGGCGTTCGACTATTTGGTTCAAAAGTACCGCCGTCCGATGATCAGTTTCATGTACCGGATGGCGCGCAATGCGGCGGTTGCCGAAGACCTGGCGCAGGAAGTTTTCCTGCGAGTGTACCGGTCACGCGAAACCTACGAAGCCAGTGCGAAGTTTACAACCTGGCTGTATCGTATTGCCACGAACCTTGCGGTGAATCATGCGCGCGACACGCGCCACGAACGCCCCGAGGTTCAGGTCAGCCTGGACGAGCCAGATGAGGAAAGCGGCACCACACTGGAGCTGCCTGACGCGTCGCCCAACGCCGAGCAGCAGATCGTGCACCGGGAGCGCCTGCTGGCAATCCGGCGGAAGATAAAAGCGTTACCCGAGCAGCAGCGGCTTGCCGTCATCATGCACAAGTACCAGCAGATGGACTACAAGCAGATTGCGGATGTATTGAAGAAGAGCGAGTCGGCGACAAAGTCGCTGCTCTTCCGGGCCTATGAGACTTTGCGAGAACAGTTAAAAGAATTCATTTAGCAGGATCATTGAAAGCGAAGAGACATTGGCGAAGACTGTGAAGGGGAAGTGAGTATGAAATGCGAGGAGATTCGCGAAAGGATGCCCGATGTGGCCGCTGGCGTCAGCGAGTTCACAGCGGACGAACGCAATCATCTGGCCGGTTGCACCTCGTGCACTGGACAGTTGAAAGGGATGCGCGCCACGATGTCACTGCTGGATGAGTGGCACGCTCCCGAGCCGTCGCCGTACTTTGATGTGCGCCTTCAAGCCCGTTTGCGCGAAGAAATGGCTAAGCCGCAAGCGGGATGGTTGCACTGGTTCCGTCGTCCCATGCTCGCCGCGGCACTCACCGTGATCATGGGCGTTGGCATCGGGTTATTCTTAACGCACGATAACGTGCCTACTGTGAAACCGCCAGTTGCCGAGGTCGGAGGCGCCGTGAGCGATCTACAGACCTTGGAGAAGAACAACGATCTGTACGCCGATTTTGATTTGCTTGATGACTTGGATCTGCAGCAGAACGTCGTGCCAAGCCCCCAGAACGCGGATAACACCGCGGATAACTAAGAGCACACACCGGTCGTAGTCGGGCAAGAATCATGCGAGGGGGAACACACATCACGGCATGTTTGGCCATCGCTGTCCTGGCTATGAGCACACTCCACCCCAGCTTCTCGGTGGCTCAAACAGCCACGCCCCATCCAGCGCGTGTGCCGCAGCAACATGTTTCCCGGCCTCCGGCCGTGCCAGCGCAGCAGGGGCGCGCCGTTCCGCCACAGGGCCACGCCGGAGACTGGTTGCGACGCTACAAGGATCTGCCTCCCGACGAACAGGAGCAGGCATTGAAGAGCGACCCTGCTTTTCAGAAACTTCCTCAAGCCCGGCAGCAAATATTACGGCAGAGGCTACAGCATTTCTCGAGCCTCTCTCCACAAAGGCAACTTGAGATCCTCAATCGCATGGACACATGGGAGCATCTGACCTCTGAGCAGAAGCAGGAGGCTAGGCAAATCTTCCGCCAGATGCGGCAACTTCCCCCCGATCGCCGCCGGAGGGTACGTACAGCGATTGACGATCTGCGCGCCATGCCCCCCGATCAGCGCGAGCAAGTCATCGATTCAGATCGCTTCAAAGGAATGTTCTCAGTGCAGGAGCGCCAACTGATGCGGGATGCTACGCGCTTGCCCCTGGCTCCTCCCGATAGGGGTGAACAGCCCGAACAGCCACAAGAGCCAGCGCAACCACAGGATTAGGATCCGATCTCGTTTGGCAGTCTCGGCCAATTGGCTCGGAAACTGATCCTGACGTCGGAGATCTGCTTTACTTTCGCAGCATGTTCCGCGCGACGAAGAACACGTTCGCTGGGCGCTCCCCCAACCGACGCATGAAGTACGGATACCACTCGGTCCCGAAGGGCACGTAAACTCGCATCCTCCAGCCATCACGCACCAGGCTCTGCTGCAGGTCGCGCCGAATGCCATATAGCATCTGGAACTCGAACGAATCCCGAGAGAGTTTCTCGCTGTCAGCAAAGGCTTGTGCCTCGCGAATGATGTGCTCATCATGGGTGGCCAGCCCGTGATAAATCCCGCTCTTCATCAAGATCTTCATCAGCCTGATGTAGTTTGCGTCCACATCGGCTTTGCTTTCGAACGCGATGCTTGCCGGTTCTTTGTAAGCTCCTTTGCACAGGCGAATCCGGATTCGCTCCGACAACAGCTTCTCGACATCGGCCTCGGAGCGCTTGAGATAAGCCTGTATTACCGTCCCCACGCTGCTCCCGTGCCCCGGCCTGCGGTGCAATTCATATACGAAATCCAATGTCCGCTGCGTGTACGGCGAGCCCTCCATGTCCACGCGCACAAATCCCGGAGGATTTATCGACGCCGCCTTAGCCACCAGTCCGCTGACCAGCTCGCGAGCCAGGGCTTCATCGACATCAAGCCCCATGTGGGTCAGCTTCAGGCTGATGTTCGCATTCAGTCCATTCGCCGCGATCGCATCCAGAATGTGGTGATAGAGCTGAGCGCTGTGCTTGGCCTCATCGGGATTCGTGACGTTCTCGCCCAGGTTATCGATGCTGACGCTCATTCTCGCGCGATTCACCGCTTGCGTTACGCGAACCGCATCCGCGATTTCAGTCCCCGCAACGAAACGGCTGGAAACCCGTTGTCCAATCGCCGAGCGCTCGGCGAAACTGCGCAAAGAACGATTCTCGGAAAGATGGACGAAGAAGGCTCTCAACATAGAGTTCCTGCCACCTCCAAATGGTTTGTGTCGTTCAACAGAGGAAAGGAGTTTTCGGGCGGAAGTGTGAAGACCACAGAATTTTGTATCACAACCGGGACTTACTGGGTGTGATCCGGCATATGAGGATGCTCGCCGGGAATCGTTCGGCGGGAATCACAGATCCCCGCCGACCCGGTTTGTTGTCACCACGAGTAATGCGCGGTGTAGGTGATCACCTTCTCGCCATCGGGAGAAATGGTGACAGGAAACTCGATCGTCTGACTGTCCTTCTTCTTATAGCTATCCGACTTCGTGGTGATCTCCCAGTTTTTTCCGCGATACAAATGCTCAACTACCCGAACCTCAGCCGACTCCTTCTTGTGATTTCGAACTCGGATCTCGAAGGTTTCGGTAGCGTTGCTTCTGCTCCCATCAACCGTGTAGTTCGTTCGCCGACGCTCTCCCGTAAGGTCAAATGCGTTCCCCGTATAGATCCGGATGGTCTCATCCTTCGGCGTGTGATCAATCATGTTCTCGCCCGTGAACTCGACCTGCCCGTCTTCATTGTGGCGATAAAAGCGGATCCGTCCTTTGGGCAGCGGCATGCCCAGATGATTTGTCTCCGAGTTTACAAACTCTCGCATGACCCAAATCTTCGGATTCGACTCCGTGCCGTACGAATGATCGTTGCGAATGTTCTCCCAGTTCCAGCCGCTGTACCGGTTGGGATCGATCTTCGCGCCGTCGTAAACATAGATCTGCTTCGCGGCCACGCCCACGGCATGTATAAACTCCACCTGCTTCGTCTCGCGGTCGCGCAGAGTCGTGCTGCGTTCCAGGTTATAAAGATGATATTCATCGAACGCCTTCTCGGTGACTGCGATACCCCCCACGGCATCGGCCGCCATCGCGACTCTCGCCGCCGCGTACGCCATGGGTTGTCCCGGTTGTACCTTGCTGACGTCCCCGGCCATCAGCTTGATGCGCGCATTCTCAAACGTACGTCCAGTCTGGTTATCGAGCGTCACCCAGCCCACGATTTCGACCACGTCCTCTTTTTCCGGCGCAACGATGTTGTAGTCCGCCTCCCAACTCATCCCTCCAGTGATATAAGAGAGTTCGGCCGGGAACCTTCCGGGCTTGTCGGTTGAGAGCAACCACTCGAGCCGCGGCTTCA
>Ga0335070_10005042_pt1 | contig 15487 bp, 13 predicted proteins | sample Lox_Sample_13_FD_206722 | JGI IMG/M metagenome (GOLD analysis project Ga0335070, IMG submission 206722) | Soil microbial communities from Loxahatchee National Wildlife Refuge, Florida, United States - Lox_Sample_1.3 | ecosystem: Environmental > Terrestrial > Soil > Wetlands | place: USA... | reverse complement strand
CCTCGAAAGAAAACGGATCCGGTGAACAATGCTGAGCTGCCGGACAGCGAAGTCTTTAAGACCGACCGTGACCGTGTAGTCAGCTCGGACTTGCTGATTTACCTTTGTCACTTTCCCAGCACGGGCGCGGGCGAGGAGCTAAGCTTCGCGTACGACGCCCTCGTACCCATAATCCTGATTGCACCAGGAGAACAACGCGTCAGCCGCATGGTTACAGGAATCCCGAGCGTAAAGGTTGAAATCCGTTACGAGGAGCCGGAGGATTTGCGCGCTCTACTTGAAGACCGGTTGCTGGAGCTCCGGCCGCTCTTGGAGCAGCGCAGGTTGACGATGGAGGGGCTTAGCGAGAATGTTGTGGGCGCAAAGATTAGAGAGCTTCGTCTCGATGCGAATCTCTCTAGAGAGGAACTGGCAGCTCGGGTTGGGCTTGCACCAGAGGGATTGGCACACCTTGAAGAGAACATCGACACGATCTCTAATCCCTCCCTGACAAAGTTGCGGCTGATCGCCACTGCCCTAAAAACAACGGTTGCTGAACTCGTGAATCCTGATTACCACGAGAGCATCCTCTCCAGCATCCAGTCCCTGATGAGTGAGAAGGCAGCGTCTGCAGCCGCGAGGTTTAGTGGGGTATCCGACAAAGACAAAAGGGCTCTGATGAGACGATTCTTGGCCAGATTGACGAACGAGCTTGAAGAACGATGGCGCGGTCTGTGAACGGTGTTACTCGAATCGATCTCATGACTGCTGGCGTTTCGCTACCCAGTCCTGAACGGATTACCCGAAGGTTACTCGACCGTGTCGAGATTACCGCACCTCCGGTCCATCTAACGAAGGTCGTCGCGCTCTGGCGCAACCTGCATGTTGTCGAAGAGGATCTCGATAGCGCAGGCTATCTGCTGCCGCTCGGAAAACTCGGAGCGGAGATTGTAGTCAACAAGAACGATCGCGACGAACGCAGGCTATTCACAATCGCTCACGAACTAGGCCACTGGGTCCTTGGCCTAATTTGTGAGAAAAAAATCGGAGAGTTTAGGCAACCTCCTGGCATCCCTAAGGCAAGCATTGAGAGTTGGTGCGACGCTTTTGCAACCAATCTACTCATGCCAGCATCCTTCGTCAAGGAATGGCTGCCACGCAAAGAACAGCCGATTCTTATTGATGCGATCCTACGGGCCGCTGATAGATTCAATGTATCGGAGGAAACATTTTTCATACGAGTGTGGGAATTACAGCGGATCCAAATTGCTCTAGTGAAGTTGAGGGGGACACCTTCTATCGAGAGGACTTACGGAGATGCGGAGAAGAACAAATTGCTGACGCAGACGCTTCGAGACCCCGCTGTAGACCAGCAACTGCGGTACGGAAACACGGCAGTTTTCTTCACTCTCCGCGATGCCAAGGGCAAGGTTTACGTGTCAGGAAGAAAGCGTGGTCCAGAAAGGTTTGTTTTGGCCGTGGCGTGGCCAGAATTAGACTAATGGCCGCATCTCAGGAGCGCATTTCCGAACTGCCCCTCTGACGGAGTCTCGAGCGCCCGGTCGAGGTTTCGGCTGCGTGCTGACACCTAAAACCTGGAACCTGAAACCTGGTTCATCCCGGGCAGGTCCAGGTAGGCGCGGGCATTGGCGTAGCAGATGTTGCGGATCATGCGGCCGGCGAGTTCCAGGTCGGCGGGGAGCTCTCCGCGGTCCATCTCTGCGCCGATGAGATTGCACAGAACGCGGCGGAAATACTCGTGGCGCGGATAGGACATGAACGATCGCGAGTCGGTGAGCATGCCGATGAAGCGCGACAGCAGGCCGCAGTTGGACAGGGCGTTCAACTGCCATTCGATGGCCTCTTTCTGATCGAGGAACCACCAGCCGCTGCCGAACTGAATGCGGCCCGGAACGCCGCCTTGAAAGTTGCCGATGAGCGCGGCGAACGCATAATTGTCGGACGGGTTGAGATTGTAGAGGATCATCTTGGGCAACGCGTTCTCACGCTCCAACGCATCGAGAAAGCGTGCGAGGCCCTGAATCTGCGGATAGTCGCCGATGGTATCGAACCCGGAATCGGGGCCGACGCGGGCCAGCATGCGCGAGTTGACGCTGCGGCGGGCGCCCAGATGCAGTTGCTTGGTCCAGTTCCTGCGGGCATCCAGCCGTCCCAGATGAATCATGAGAAACGAGGCGAACTGAGTGTGCTCTTCGGGGGAAGCGGCCTGGCCGGCGCGAGCTTTGAGGAAAATGCCGGCGGCAGTGCTCTCGGTGGTGTCCTCGGACGGGCAGGAATTCAGGCCGTGATCGGAGAGACGGCAGCCCATCGAGTGAAAGTAGTCGTGCCGGTCTTCGAGGGCGTCGAGCAATTGAGCGAGGCTGCGGATCTCGCGATTGGTGACCGCTTCGAGGCGCTGTAGCCATTCGTTCCAGCGGCCGGGCAAGTGAACTTCGAGCGCGCGGTCAGGGCGGAAAGCGGGATAGACCGCAACTGAAAAACCGGACGCCGCGATGGTTTTGTGATGAGCCAGATCGTCAGCCGGGTCGTCCGTAGTGCAGAGCGCGGTTACGCGAAAGCGCTGCAGAATGCCGCGCGCGGTGAGATCCGGACCGGCCAGCATGTCATTGGCGCGCTCCCATATGGCGGGGGCCGTGCGCTCCTCGAGCAGTTCCTTGATACCGAAGTACCGCTGGAGTTCGAGGTGGGTCCAGTGGTAGAGGGGATTGCGAAGTGTGTAAGGCACGGTGCGCGCCCAGGCCAGGAACTTTTCGTAGGGCGTGGCGGCTCCGGTGCAAAACTGTTCCTCGACACCATTGGCGCGCATGGCCCGCCACTTGTAATGGTCGCCTTCCAGCCAGATCTCGAACAGATTTGCGAAGCGGCGGTCTTCGGCAATTTCACGGGGAGGCAAATGGTTGTGATAGTCGAGGACCGGTTCCGGTTCGGCGTACTCGAAGTAGAGGCGGCGCGCGGTTTCCGTGCCAAGCAGGAAATTCTCGTCAAGAAAGGCCATGGGGTTCTAGGGAATAGTGTAGCGTTGCGTGTGGGGCGGGGAGCGGTTGATTTCGTCCGTTTGGGACCAAATCGGTTTTCGCGCGTCGAAGTTGGGATCGGGTTGTTTTCGGTACCATAACGGGATGCTGAAGAAGGCCCAGAAACCGCTCCCTCTGGTCGCGGCTCAGAACAGCGTTTACCGAGCCGGGACCGAAGGGAGCGGAAAGCGCCCAGATTTTTCAGCATGCTGTGAGAGACTTCGGGGTTAGGGAGGTTTTTGTGAACCATCATGCACGCAGTGTGGCTTCGATCGCAACGCTGCTAGTCGGTCTCGGATGCGGGGCGATTGCAGGAGACAGTGCATCGCAATTTACGGTTCCGATTACCTACTACAAACTGCCGAACGGGCTGAAGGTGGCGCTTTCGCGGGATACCACGGCGCCGCTGGTGGTGGTGGCGGTCTACTACAACATCGGATTCCGCATCGAACCCAAGAATCGGACTGGATTCGCGCACCTTTTTGAGCATCTGATGTTCGAGGGGTCGAAGAATCTTCCCAAGGGCGAATTCGACAAGCTGATCGAGGGCAATGGCGGCGTCTCGAACGGAAGCACGCGGTTTGACTTTACGAACTACTTCGAAGTTGTGCCATCGCACGTGCTGGAGACTATGCTGTGGGGCGAGGCCGACCGCATGAAGAGCCTGGCGCTCAGCGAGGAGAGTCTCAAGAATCAGCAAGGCGTGGTGGGCAACGAAGTGAAAGTGAATGTTCTGAACCGGCCTTACGGCGGTTTCCCCTGGCTGGATATGCCGCAGTACGCCAATAAGAATTGGTACAACGCGCATAATTTCTACGGGGATTTGGCGGATATCGAAGCGGCGACGCTGAAAGATGCCCAGGAATTCGAGCAAACCTTCTACGCGCCCAATAACGCGGCGCTGGCGCTGGTAGGCGATTTCGACGAGGATCAGGCCAAGAAGTGGATCGAGAAATACTTCGGCTCGATCCCGTCGTCCAAATTGCCGGAAAAGGCGGAGCTGAGCGAACCGCGTCAGGATGCGGAGCAGCGCTTCACGAAGACCGACAAGCTGGCCGAGAAGCCGGCGCTGGCGATTGCCTATCACGTGCCGGAGAGGCTGACGCCGGAGCATTATGCCATGGTCCTGCTCGACCAGATTCTGCTGCAAGGCAACGACAGCCTGCTGACGCAGGAGCTGGTGAAGAAGAGAGGCTACACGGATTCGGTGGACGGCGGGATCAACTCTGATCTCGGCAACGCGTTCAACTACAACGGACCGATGCTGTGGATGGCGAGCCTGATCCACGACTCGAGCGTGAAGCCGGACCAGATTCTGGCGGCGGCTGATCCGGTGATCGATAGCGTGCGGGAAAAGCCCGTGAGCAGGGAGCAGATGGACCGGGCGCTGGTGAAGCTGCGGGCACAGTATTACAAGGATATGACGCAATTCGGCGGCCTGGGCCGGGCGGACCTGATGGCGAGCTTTTCGTTATTCAACGACAATCCGGCGCTGATCAACAACCTAGAGAGGGATCTTCGCAGTGTTACGCCGGAACTGATTCAAAAGACGGCCAAGGAGTATCTGCGGCGGACCAACCGTACAGTGTTGGTGGTGGAGGCGGGAGCTGCGGGGAAGGCGAAAGCGGCAGGAGGTGAGCAATGAGGAGCTGGGCATTGGCGATTATTTTCGCCGCTGCATGTTTTGCGGCTGAGGACCGGGAAGCGCCGCCGCCTCTGGGAACGCCCAAGCCGTTCGCACTGCCGGCTGCGAGCACTTTCACGCTCAAGAACGGAATGAAGGTAACGCTGGCGGAATACGGTTCCGTGCCGGTGGTAACGGTCAACGCCAGGATGGCGTTCGGCCACGCCAGCGAAAGCGCCAATCAGGTGTGGCTTTCGAATTTGGTGGCCGAGCTAATGAAAGAGGGCACGGCGACCATGACGGCAGAGCAGGTGGCGAAGGAGGCCGCGCGCATGGGAGGCCAACTGGAAGTGAACGCCGGGACCGATGAATCGTCGGCGGGGATCGAGGTCCTCAGCGAGTTTACGGCGGATGCGGTGAAGCTGGTGGCGGACGTGCTGGAGCATCCCAAGCTGCCCGAGAGCGAACTGGAGCGGGTGCGCGGCAATCTTCTGCGGCAGCTCACGGTGCAACTGTCGACGCCGCAAGCGCAGGCTGACCGGGCGTTTGCGGCCACCCTGTACCCGGATCATCCTTACGGAAGATTGTTTCCGAGTGAAAGCCAGTTGAAAGGTTACAAGATCGATGACTTGCGGAAGTTCTACGCAGACAATGCGGGCGCGCAACGGACGCATCTGTACGTGGTGGGACGCTTCGATCCCGCGGTGAGAAAAACCATTGAGGCGGTTTTTGAGACCTGGGATACCGGACCCGCCGTGAAACGCGCTCCGCCCGATCCGGCGGTGAACAAGAATCTGGTGCTGCTGGACCGGCCGGGAGCGGTGCAATCGACACTTCGAATCGGCTTGCCGGTCAAGATCGGCCCGGCGCATCCAGACTATATTCCGCTGGAGGTGACTGACTCTCTGCTGGGCGGCGCGTTCACCTCACGCATCACGAATAACATCCGCGAACAGAAGGGGTACACTTATTCGCCCTTCAGCCAGGTGGTGACGCGCTACCGCACGGCGGCCTGGCAGGAGTCAGCCGACGTCACCACGAAGTTTACGGCAGATTCGGTGCGCGAAATTGAATCAGAGATCAGCCGGTTGAGAAAAGAGCCGCCGGACGCCAAGGAGCTGAAGGGGATTCAGAATTTCATGGGAGGCATCTTTGTTCTGCGGAACTCCTCCAACCAGGGCATTGTCGGGCAGCTCGCATTTGTCGATCTGCAAGGGCTGACCGATGATTACCTCAAGACCTACGTGCAGAAAGTCAACGCCGTGTCCCGGCAGGACGTGCAGCGAATCACCGAAACTTATCTCGATCCCGCGAAGATGACTCTGGTAGTCGTGGGCGATAAAGAGAAGATCGGGGATTCGCTGAAAGCGTTCCGCTAGCGCCAGCGGTCGTCCCGGTCGCGGTAATGGTGCTCATGGCGATAGTGGTAATACGGGTCGCGTGAATAATACCCCGCGCGCACGGCGCAACCGGTCAGGGAGAAAGCCACCAGTACCAGCAAGAGAGCTCGCTTCATATCAGCCTCCTACTGATGGGAACGCGGGGCGCTTTTCCGCGGTTGCGGCGTTCATCTTCCGTTAATCAATGAGTCCGGTGCGTTTGCACCCTTTTCATTTGCCTGAGTCGTCACGGATGAGGGCGCGGAGCTGTTCGTACTGATCGGTGGCGATGAGGTCCACGCCGGCATCGAGCGCTGCTTGCCAGCGCGACTCGACGGCGCGGCGGGATCCGAAATTGTAGCTGTTGTCCCAACCGTTATTTTCATCGGGTGCAAAACCGTCGAGAGTGTAGAAGCGGATCCAGTACCCGAGCTGGTGAGCGCGGCCGACCAGCGCGCGAAGACGCGCGGCATCGGCCGGAGTCCAGTCGCGGGCCTTGTTCTGTCCGCCTTCTTCGACTTCGTACCAGGAATTGTTCCACCAGCGCCGATAGTTGGTGGGGCGCTCGGCGAGAAGCCGTTCCGGCGGGAGAGTGGCGGCCAGGTGAATGCGTTGTTGTTCGGACCCGCGGATACGCGCGGTATGAGCCGAGCCGAAAACGCGCAGCCGGGAGCCAGCGGGCAGGTTGCGGAAGAAGATTTTCTCCTGCGCGTCGGCGTCTTCGGTGAGGACCAGTAGCGGCTTCGGATCGAATGGAGCGAGCTGATGAGGATCGCGAGTCTGCGGCGCGGTGGTGATCCAGCTTTGGTACTCGCCCAACAGGTCCCAGACGGCGCGAAGCAATTGCGGATTGAGCGATTTGAAATCAAAATGCAGAATGATCATTGGCCACCGGGCGCGGTCGTTTTCCGCAAGCGCTTTTTCGATGACGGGGCGGACGCGCTCGAAAAAGTGATCCCGCAGAGAGGGCTCGGCGCCGGTGGTCTTTTCCGAGTGCGTGACTACGGGGTACCCCTTGCCGGTTTTGCGATCTACGGCCCAGGCGATGTCTTGTTCAATAGCCACGGGGAAGCCGGTGTGGAGAGCCCGATCTATTCGATCGGCGTAGCGGCCTTCGTAGGGATAGCAATTATGCGCGTCGAGGACCGGGCGATTATGATTGAGGAAATCGAGCTGCGGCTGCTGCGCCCAGAGGGCGATCGCGGCGAGAAAGCAACCGAAGAGCGGTTTCATCCTTGTGGTTGAAATCTGAGTGTAACCGCAGAATCCGGGATTAGCGGAAATGGAACCTGTCAGACGGCGTGCGGGGCTTGGACGGGGCTTGTGTGTGGTACAACGCTCTCCGCGTGCCAGGGTCCGGCCTCAGCGGCAGCAGCGCGGACGGCTGGAAGTTCAGCGACGCGCCGGGTAAGATCCAGAACCCTGAGCATGATTTCGCTGACGCGCGCCATCGTTGCACCGGCGTCAACGGAATCGTTGGGGATCAACGAATCCTCCCGATGGATATTCAGCGCGCGCTCACACTCCGCTATGCTTTGCCGGATGGCTGCAAACGTGGCTCCGGGGGTACTCTGCAAGGATTCCATGGCCTCGTTTGTCCGGGTTACGAAGACAGGGCTGTAAGATCCTGTGCGTAGTCCGATCACCAGGGGATCCCGGCGGCCTTCCGTGTCGTAGTATTCCTCGAGCTTGCATCTCAAACGGCGGGCCTGCACACGCACGATGGGATCGATGCCAGGATTGAAAAGTTCCCCGCGCTCGAAAACCATGGTGCCGATGAGAGACTCCTTCAGCGCTTCCGCGTTGCCATTCAGCGCCTCTTCCACCACGAATCGCAGGAACCGGCAGAGTTGCTTGGAGCGGGCGAAGATATTGCTGGCGACGATCTTGTTCAACTGCCGCCGGACAGCCAGAGCGGAGACGGCACGGCCGCCGGTGTCCTGGCGGCAATCCGGGAACGGCACCATGCTCTCGCGAGCTTGCGGATCAACGAATGTGCTCTCAACGGTTGGTGTCATTTCGAATCGGGCGCGCTTAGCGAAGATCCCTCAGCGGGGACTGAAACACTCCTTTGACATCCGTGTACTGGGAGACCTCGAACTTGGCGAAGATGCGATCCCATTTCGCGTTGTCTTTGCACATGGAGCAAACGCCGCAGCGGCACCGCCGGTAAGGAGCCAGGGGATTGTGAAGCGCCGTCTTTCTGGGCCGCCCGATGCCTTTTTTCGGCGCATCCGGTATGGGCTTTGGAACGCCGGATCCTTGTATTTCGAGATTCATGGAGCAATGACCTTCTAAAGAATGGCACGACTTTTAAAGGAACAACAATCGGAGCGCATCTGAGCTTGTTGTAGACCTTGGGACACGAAGGAGGTCCTGGTTTGTCCGACCGGGGATAACAGTTGTGGGCAGCGATCTTTCGGCAATTATCCAGAGGCAGCGGGCGATGGCTGGCGATGGATAGCAAGAGTCAGGTTAAGCGCTGTCTCGCCCTTCTCACGTGCAATTTGACGCAATATATTTGGAATTTTGTCAAAATCGGCGGATTGTTTTCAAAAAATGATCGGCTCCTGCATCTTTGCACTTGGCAGGATTCAACGACCATCGTGGGACGTCAGAATGAGGCGCGCGTTTGCAGTACGATCTTGGCGGCTGGTCTTGCGGGGGGTATTACCGAATCAATCCACCAGGGTGTTGCGGATGCAATATTGGACGAGCTCGGCATTATTGGTGAGCCCCATCTTGGTCAGGATGCGGGCGCGGTAGGTGCTAATGGTCTTGACGCTGAGGAACAACTGCTGAGCAATCTCGCCAACAGTTTTCCCCGATCCAAGCATGCGCAAGACCTCAAACTCGCGGTCGGACAGGGATTCGTGGGGCAGCTTGCTGGTGTCCGGGTCCAACTGCACGGCCAGTTTTTCGGCCAAGGTGGGGCTAATAAACTTGCCTCCGCTCAAAAGGCGCCGGACGGCGTAGGTCAGTGTTTCATGAGGACTGTCCTTGGTGAGATACCCGGCGGCGCCGGCCTTGAGAGCGCGGATGGCAAATTGTCCTTCCGAATGCATGCTGACAATCAGGACCGGGACCTTGGGACGCGCCGACTTGATCTCCTTCAAGACGTCGATACCGCACCGGCCCGGAAGACTGATGTCCAGCAGGATGAGGTCCCAATCCTGTTTCCAGGCTGCCTCGATGGCTTCCTGACCGGACCCGGCTTCCACCAGGATGGCGCCGGTCAATTCGCTGGCGAGAATCCGAATAATTCCTTGTCGAACGACGGCGTGATCATCCACCACCAGGATGCGCAGCGCGGTGCCCTTTTTCTCTCCCAGGGGCGCACTCTTCGAGGCCATTGCCGTACGGTTCTCAGAGGAATTCGTTTCACCGGGGGCGGATGGCAGGGGGTCGGAATGATGACTCATGGGCGCGAGAGTCCTTTGCGAAGTAGCGGCCGAGAATAATTACATTTGAACATTCGCGAGTGACATTTGTCTATCGGTAGTGTTTCAAAACACTACCTGTTTACAGGGCGGCTACCAATTGGATCCCGTCCTCGGCGATAAGGGTGCGCAATTTAGCCACGCTTGCCTGCCTTTCGTGAAGAAAGCGGCAGAGTGACCTTCACGGTGGTTCCGGTCTTTCGCGCGAGGACTTCCAGGGCGCCCCCGACTTGTCGTGCTCGTTCTCTCATCCCGGAGATGTGGGCGGCGGCGGTCGCACTCTTCGCCCGCGCCCCGCTGGCCCGACGAGCGCCTCCGCGCTCAATGACTTCCAGGATGAGCCTCTCACGCTGATGCGCCAGCCGGATGCGCGCCGATTTGCCGCTCGAGTGCCGCTGAATGTTGGCCAGGCCCTCCTGCACGATACGGAAGACATTCAGTTCCAGTTCCCGGGAGAGCCCGTCGAGTGTCCGCGGCAGGTCCAGGTCCACGCGCATGCCGCTCCTCTGGGCGAAACCCTCCACGTACGCGGCCAGGGCAGATCCGAGACCCAATGCCTCGAGTTCTGGTGGATGCAGCAGGTATGCGAGCGTTCGGATTTCACGCGCGCTCTGGTTGGCGAGGGATATGGCTTCCCGCAGCGCGCGTTGCGCGGGCGGGCTGAGCTGGTCCGTGGAGCCCTCTACCACACCGAGGTTCAGACTCAGAGCCGCCAGGATCTGCGCGGTGCTGTCGTGCAGTTCGCGCGCGAGCCGGCTCCGCTCTTCGTCCTGCAAGCGGCGCAGACGTTCGAAAAGCCGCCTCAGGGCGGCCTCGGCTCGTTTCCGGCTGGTGATGTCTTCCAGCATGAGCGTGAAAAACCATGGTTGCCCGAATGCGTCGTGCACCAGTGTGCCGGTGGCGCTCACCCATACAATACGGCCATCCTTGCGCCGGTAACGCTTCTCATAGCGGTGCACGTTTTTCCTGCCCGCGATCATTTCTCTTACGATCCACCGCGTCCGGCCACGGTCATCTTCGTGAGTCAACTGCAACGTGGTGAGCTGCTTCAACTCCGGCTCGGTGTACCCGAACAGGTGCTGCGCTGCAGGATTGGCGCTCAATATCCTGGAAGCCACATCCACGGTGAGGATAGCCATCCCTGATTTCTCGCACAGAAGTTCCCAGCGGCTTTCGCGTTCAGGCTTGTTGACGGCGCTGGCATCCAAAGCCACGCCTTCCACGCCCGTAGCGGGGTCGAGACGAGAGTCTCGAGTGATCGTCCCCGGTGATCCGGTTTTTCGTCGTGAATGAGACAAGAAAACACTCAATGGGTGCCGGAGGGAGTGGGGGGTGGCCAGCAGCCGAGCCCGGTGCTGGATAGATACGGAAGCCTCTCACCGGACTTGGCTATCAGTCTGGCATACCAACGCGTGGCTTTCAAGCCCGCGGAAACTATTTCCGAGGTTGAGGGGCCATGCCGGTGGGGGGCGGGGCCGACAACCCCTCCAGGTGCGCTTTGAACCCTCGTTGCACGGCTTTGCTTTCCTCTTCCAGACGCGGGGTCAGCAACTGAACTTCGCGCAGGTTGTTCTCTTTGGCCAGAGCTTCGATTTGCGCGCAAATCCCGCCAATGATCTCTACGTCGAGCTGCCTGGCGCTGCCTTTGATGCTATGAGCTTGTTTCGCGACGGTTCCAAGATCACCTTGAGCCGAGGCGGCGGATAGCAGTGGAACGGTGGCGGCCAAATGATCGAGAAATGCGTGGATCAGCTCCATCGCGAAGTCCACTCCCAAGTCCTGCTTCAGTTGCTCCAGCAGCGCCGGAGGTGACCAGCTTTGCCCCTGCCCGGTTTGAGGGAGAGTCGGCATAAATGCCTCGATGGACAAAATCAAATCAAAACGAACTTCAACGCGGGTTGAATGTTCGTTTGGCTAAGCCGTCCGGCGATCCACCGTCTGCAAGGCTGCGGGCTGGCGCTGCCGCTCTTCGTCAGCCTTGACCCACTGCGCTTCAGCCTCCCAGCGGCGCTGCAACTCTGCTTCGGCCTTCTCCCGGAGCATGGAACAGTTTACGGCCCGGTAGTTTTCCCAGTTGGCGAGCTGATGTTTTCCGCCAAAGCTCACCGGCGGCGTTGAGATTCTTTGCAGCGGATCGTCGAGCGCTGCAATACGCTCCAGGCTCTCAAGGCGCATCGCGTGGGGAAAGTCCGCGATAATCTGCTCCAGGATGCGCACTCTCGATTCCGCACAATCGCGGTGCGTGACGCCTTCGAGCGCCCAACGCACGGCGCGAGGGTGGCCAATGGTCGCGAGCACCGTGGCGGCCTTTTGTTGGTGCTGCTCGTCGCCGCTCTCGAGCAAAGAGGTAAACTTATCGATCGCTCGTTGACGGGTCGCCCCATCAGGTGAGTTGAACTGTAATTTCCACCACCAGAGCATCGTCTTATTTCCCACCTAAAGGTGGGATTCCTCTCTCTTATTATATCGGATAGTTTTCGTTACTTAGCCAAGAATTAATGAAGTCGAAAGATTGGTTAACCGGAGTTAGCAATCGAATGATACAAGCACTTAGATCGAAATATCGGTTGAGTTACTCGAAGTTATGTCGAACGATAATATTCGATCCGGCCGGCGAGTCTGTAAGTGCTGGCCGAACATGTCCAGGACATTTCCGGCCTACATCGCAGCCATCGTAGGACGAGCCATGCCTCATCTCTTGTTTGCGTCGGTTTCGAAATCACAGGACACTTTAACTGGCCCGATTGATGCTGGTGCCCGAGAAAGGACTTGAACCTTCACGGCCTTTCGGCCACTGGAACCTAAATCCAGCGCGTCTGCCAATTTCGCCACTCGGGCTTCTTGAGGGTTCTACAGCGAATTATAACAACCCGTGTTCGGCGCCGCAGATGCTGACCTCCAGGCCCATTTCACGGAATGCCGCGGCCTTGGTGGCAAGAGCCAGGTTCGCGCTGGCGGCGTCCGGTGCGTAGGCGACCTGGATGTGATTCGACTTATGTCGTGCCATCATCTGGTCGCGCGTGATTCCGTACGTCACGGCGTGCATGATAGGCCATTGGGGAGTGGTAATGCGCCATCGCCGCTCAGTTTCCTCGCGCGGCAGTTCGACCACCTTGGCGCGGCCGAGGTCCGCTTTTAAAGTTCCGTTGTCGACAAACACGCGGCTCCAGACAATTTCTCCGGGTTTGCTGATCCCTTTCACCGTCCCGCCGCCCAGCCGAAAATACATGGGTGGCTGGCGCTCACTCACCGCACCCGCATATTCGCCGATGAGGTGCTTGGGGGGGACCGATCCGGAGATCTCGAACACCCAGACGAATTCCCCTTTTCCGTTGGCGCCGTAAGTCTCGCCGTAACGAACGTCGTGGAGCGTGGTTTCGGGGTCAAAGTGCAGATGATTCCAGATCCGGTTGGTGACGAGCGCGTCCAGGCCCGCACATTCATCCACTTCATTAAAATGCGGCAGCGCCTGATTCTCATAGAGCACGCGTCCACGGGGATCACGCACCGGCGGACGGTCGACGTTGTTCAACATGCCCTCGGCGAGGTCGGAAGCCGGTGTGAGGTCCTTCAAGCCTTGCTGATACTGGATGCCGATGGCATCGCAGCCGAACTCGTCGGCGATGCGCATGGCGGCGATGTACATCTTGCACTGCTCGAGAATCTGCGCGTCGGTGAGTTCCGTCTCCGGGTCCATGCCCGTGCGAAACTGCATGCCACGCGCGTCGAGCCATAAACGTACATGATGCCCTTCCTCATCGGAGACGCATTGCATGGCGGCATAGAGCGCCGACTGGCTGAGGCGCTCCTTGAAAACGCCGGTTGGATGAAGCAGTTCGTCGGGAATGATGGCGTTGTACATGCCCATACAGCCCTCGTCGAAAACGCCCATGATGGCTTTGTTGCGCCGGAGGTCTGCGGCCAGGGTGCCGGCGATTTTCTCCGCGCGCGCGGGTAATTTGAAATCACCGAGGGGGTGGACGTGGCTGGTATCGTGCTCAATGGGTTTTCCGGCGAGCCACCGCCGCAGACCGCTGAGAAAGAACGGATCGCGAAAATCCACGCTCCACAGCGAGCTGTACTTCACGCCGGCTTTGGTCAACGACCCGTTGAGGTTCAACATGCCGACCAGCCCGGGCCATTCGCCGCTCCAGTTGGCGACGGTGAGGATGGGGCCGCGGTGCGTGTACAGCCCATGCAGCACGTGGTGACTGTACTGCCACACGGCCTCGACCACCACCAGAGGGGCGTCCGGCGGAATTTCGCGAAAGACTTCCATGCCGCGCTTCTGGCTGTCGATGAAGCCGTGTTGCTTCGCCGGATCGTAGGGATGGCCGCGTTGGACTTCGCGGCCTTCGCCCCGGACGGCGTCCATAACAGCCTCTTCAGCGCGCGATTGTGCCGGCCAACACTTCTGATTGGCGGCCAGGCGCAGATCGCCGTTAGCGATGACAACCACAGATTCTGGCATGACAACATTCTGCCACTGAAAATTCGCGCGCGTCCATCGTCGAAAGAATGGTCCGGAATACGGCTGTGTTAAGCTGAAACCGTCCCACCCTCAGGGCCGGTAGCTCAGGCGGTAGAGCATTTGCCTTTTAAGCAAAGGGTCGCGGGTTCGAGTCCCGCCCGGCTCACCAGACTAACTAACGCGTCGTCTGTAAGTTGGGTGCCTTCTCTATTTCGTGCCGCGGATACATTGCCGGATCGGAAGTGAAATGATGGGCGGGGCGAAAGGGGTGCGCTTTCTTGCGAGGCGCGGACCGCGCGGCGATCACTGTTGCCGGAGAGAAGTAAACGGGTCCACCTTCGTGGCCTGGCGCGCGGGTAGATAGCTGGCCAGCAGCGCCACCACAGCCAAAAACAAACCCACTCCGCCGAGGATCAGAGGATTGCTGGCGCTGAGATTGACCAGAAACCCCGCAATCAGCCGTGCGGCCACCAGAGTCAGAATCGTTCCCGCCACCAGGCCGGCCAGCGTGAGCAACATCCCATGCCGGACTACCATTCCCAGCACATCGCGCGATTGCGCGCCCAGCGCCATCCGAATGCCGAACTCATGCTCCCGCTGGCCCACCGCAAAAGCCAGCACGCTGTAGAGTCCCAGCGCGGCCAGCAGCAATGCGACGGCGCCGAGAACGCTCAGCAGTGCCGCGGCAACCCGCTGCGGAAAGAGCGCGGCGCCCACATGTTCTTCAAATGACATCACCGGGAACGCTGCCGCACTCGGCTCCACCAGGGATGCCTCGCGCCGGACCGTGGCGATCAGGTCGCGAGCCGGCCCCGTCGTGCGGATGAAAAACGCAGTCCAGAATTCACCGCCGTGGTCCTGGCGAAACGGCAAATAGAAATAAGGTGTGGGCGCTTCGGTCACCGAGCGATATTTGCTGTCTTTCACCTCGCCGACGATGGTGACCCAGGGTCCGCCGTCCCCGCGGATTCGGTGTCCCACCGGGTCCCCGCCGGCAAAGAATCGAGCGGCGAAGGTTTGATTCACGATCGCAACCGGGGCGGTCTCCGGTGTGTCCCGTTCGGTGAAGTTACGGCCGCTGAGGAGCGGAATCCCCACCGCGTCAAAGTACCCGGGCGACACGGTGTTGTTACCGGCCCGAGTGTCCTCCTCGCGGCGCGGCGCGTATCCTTCAATCTGAAGTACCGACGAGATAGTGTTGCCGAGAGCCAGCGGTATGTCGAGACCATAGCCGACCACAGCGATCCCGGGCTGCGCGGCCAGCCGGTCATGCAGCCGGAAGCAGAACTGCGCGCGCTGTTCGCTGGTGGTGCAGAAAGTGTCCACGTGATACTGCACGAGCAGCAGGTTGCGGGCATTAAGACCGGGGTCTATTGCTCGCGCATTCAGGAAACTTCGGGTGAACAATCCCATACCCACCAGCGCCAGCATGGCCAGGGCAACCTCGGCGACAACCAGAATTCCGCGCACCTGTTGCAGGCCCGCACCGGAAGTGGCGCTGCGCCCGCCCTCCTTCAACGTCTCGTTCACATCGGCGCGGATCAGATGCAGCGCGGGCG
>Ga0335070_10005041_pt1 | contig 15488 bp, 16 predicted proteins | sample Lox_Sample_13_FD_206722 | JGI IMG/M metagenome (GOLD analysis project Ga0335070, IMG submission 206722) | Soil microbial communities from Loxahatchee National Wildlife Refuge, Florida, United States - Lox_Sample_1.3 | ecosystem: Environmental > Terrestrial > Soil > Wetlands | place: USA... | reverse complement strand
CAAAATCGCCGGGACGCCTTACTAGTAGCATTCGCCTCGTCATCTGCCAATTTTGGCATTGCGGCACTCGCCCTTCCTTGTATCTACAATCGCGATAACTAGCGCTTCTGGTAGCAGTTACTCCGCTTGTGCGCGCCTAGGATCCCTGGCATCTGGCGTGCTACTGTGAACGGCGCGCATTAAGGGTGACGCAAGACTGAAGTCTTGCGGCTAAGACAGCCTGAATCATTTCCCAACGAGCTACGAGCGTGTCTCGTGTGCCCGAGAAGTAGGAAGTCGCCTTGCTGACCGCCCCTTGGATCAGGGAACTGAAACGAACTCTCTGCACAAGAATAGGTTTGCAGGGCTCTTCAGAGGGGTCAATACTTCCATCTCACGAAAAGGGAGAACAAGATGCACAATTTGAAACGAATCACGTGTCTAGGACTAGCGGTAGTTTCTTTGGCGACGTTTCTCGTGTCTCGTGTGGCTGCCCAACAGGCAGTCTCCGGAACGGCCCTCGGGACAGTAACCGACCCGACGGGTGCTGTAGTTCCAGGGGCCACTGTGACTCTGCGGAACCTCGACACGAATGTCACAATAACAACAACAACGAACGAGTCCGGCAATTACATTCAAACCCAGTTACAACCCGGACGGTATGAAATAACCATAGAGCAGACGGGCTTCAATCGTATTGTGCAACAGAATGTCACTGTAACTGTGGCCCAAAGCACGAGGGTTGACGCCGCACTGCAAGTGGGCGAGGTCGCCCAGCAGTTGATCGTTGCCGAGGCGCCTTCCGGGCTGGAGACGGACAAGGCGGAGATAAATAGCTCGCTCGGAAACCACCAGGTAAGCGAGTTGCCGCTGATGAACCGGAATTTTACCAATCTGACACTGCTGGTGCCCGGAGCAACGCTAAACACCTATCAGCATGCGGTCGCCGAGAATCCCCAGCAATCGACGCTAGTGAACACCAATGGGCAGATGTTCGCTGGCACGAACTACCTACTCGACGGCATGAACAACAACGATGTTGTACTAGGCATCGTTATGGTGAACCCGCCTATCGATTCCGTCAGTGAGCTGAGCGTGGCCACCAGCAATTACGACGCGGAGTTTACACAGGCTGGCGGTGCGGTAGTTCGGATTGAGACGAAGTCCGGCACGAATCAGTGGCATGGCTCGGGCTTCGAATTTCTGCAAAACAACTACCTTCAGGCGCGCAATTCCTTTTCCCAGGGCCTACAAGAACCTGGAACCACGTCGTCGCATAAAGGGGGACCGCCAGAGCTGCGGTGGAACCAGTTTGGCGCTTCTGTCGGAGGGCCAATGATCAAAGACAAGCTCTTCTTTTTCGGCGACTACCAGCGCACTTACCGGCGAGTCGGCGCGTCAGAAGTTGTACGTGTACCCACAGCCGCCGAGCGCACCGGGGACCTCAGTGACTTGGGCGTGCCGATTTACGACCCAGCCACCGGCAATGCGGACGGTACCGAGCGCACTCTTTTCCAGGGCGGTATCATCCCGCAGAATCGCATTTCAACGCCGGTCTCGAACCTGCTGAGTCGGCTTCCACTCCCCAACATCATGCCAGCGAATCCGGCCGACCCGAACTACTCCGCTTCATCGGTGGAGCAGTTCGATACGCACCAGTTCGATGTCCGGGTGGACCATTACATAACGGATAAGCTGCGCTACTTCGGGAGATACAGTTTCCTGGACGCCAAACTCAATGCGCCCGGAGCTTTTGGGGAATATGGCGGCCAGGCATTCAGCACTTGGGGGGTGACCGGCAAATCGATTGACCGTAACCAGAGCGGGTCGGGCGATGCGACGTATACCTTCAACCCCACCTTGATGACAGACTTCCGTTTCGGCTATTCGCGGTACAAGGTAAAGGCGACCCCATTGGACATAAACAGTATGCTCGCGACGCAGATCGGGATTCCCGGTTTGAACGATCCGAGCCGGAAGGATACCTGGGGGTTGCCTGACTTGGACATCAATGGTACCGCCGGACTCCAGCTGGGCTATCGCTGCAACTGCCCGCTGGACGAGCGGGAGTTCGTTATCGACTTAAGCAATAACTGGACCAAGATCCACTCCAACCACACCTTTAAGTTCGGTGGCACTTACGAGTACGCCCGGAACAAGCGGCTGCCCAGCGATGACCATCGGGCGGGTGTTTACGAGTTTGATCCTACCGTGACCTCGCTGGCGCCGAACGGCACCGGCGGCCTCGGACTCGCCACGTTCCTCCTCGGCGATCCGAATCAATTTCGGCGGTTCGGCCAAGTTTCGACGAACCAGGAGGACCTTCAGGATCGGATGTTTTACTTCGTGCAAGATACCTGGCGGGTTACACCCAAGCTGACCCTCAGCCTTGGAGTACGGTATGACACCTGGTTCCCCGATGAATCTAAGAACAAGGGCCAAGGCGGCCGCTACGACGTTGTGTACAACCTTGTGTTTATTCCTGGCGTCGGAGGGGTTTCGATGTCAGGTAACCAGCAAACGCAATGGCACAATTTCGCCCCAAGGTTTGCCGTGGCTTATTCCGTGAATCCCAAAACTGTGGTCCGCGCCGGTTACGGCCGGAGTTACTTCCAGGGTACTTTTGGATGGACCTTTAACAACCTGGACGCGGACATCTATCCGTCGATCGTGACGCAACAGTTGAACAGCGCTTCACGATACAGCGCGGTGTTCCCGCTGACCACGGCGCCTCCGGCCATCCAATTTCCGTCCATACCATCATCCGGGAGGATCGTGCTGGCGAATGGCATCTCTGACGCCTATATGCCAGCCGGCCAGAAACTGCCTTCTGTGGATCAGTTCAACTTCACCATCGAGCGGAACCTTCCCACGAATCTGAACGTCTCGGCAGGTTACGTAGCCAACGTGGGCCGGCATCTGAACGGTGGTTTCAATTTGAATGCCGCGGTTCCGGGCCCGGGCGACATGAACTCCCGGCGCCCGCTTTATGACACGTACGGCCTGACGCAGGGGATCTTCGACAAGTGCGATTGCACCAGCAGCAACTACAATGCGCTGCAGGTGCGCGCCGAAAAGCGCTTCTCGGGGATGTACTCGTTGTTGGCCTCCTACACGCTCTCGAAGACCCTGGACTTCGGAGAGTTCGGGACACCGACCGACCAGTACAATGCGAAGCTGGACTACGGCCGGGCCGATTTCGATAGACACCAGGTGTTGACTGTGGCCCACACTGTCCTTTTGCCGTTTGGGAAGGGACAGCACTGGCTAAATCATACGACCGGATGGAAACGCCAACTCACCGACGGGTGGCAATTCGCCGGCATTACGACCGTCGAACAGGGGCTGCCTTTCTCGCCCACGCTCAGCAATAACGGCTCGCTCAATTCGGACATGTCTCTGCGTCCCGATCAGATCGGCGATCCGACCAAGGGCATTTCGCAGAACCGCAACCAGTGGTTTAATCCGGCTGCCTATGCGGTGCCCGCCCTCTATACCTTTGGTACTGCGGCCAGAAACTCGGTTCGCGGGCCCAATCTCTTCACTATGGATCTGTCTCTATCGAAGAGCTTTCCTATTAAAGAACGGTACAACGTCCAGTTGCGCTGGGAGGTGTTCAACGCTCTCAATCGCACGAATCTTGCTCAGCCGAACACCAACGTGGATGCCGGCGGAACCGCAGGATTGATTACCGACGTTCAAGTGCCCATGCGCAACATGCAGATTGGTGCGCGTGTGACGTTCTAACTACTGTCTGTGGCGAGGGGTGGCAATGCCACTCCTCGCAACGATTAATCTGTAGGCCTGACATTCCGACCAACGCCCTGAGATTCACGGCGCCGCGGGCCGGAGTTTGCGAAGTCTATGGAATGCATGGAGAACTGAAATGAACCCCGGTTGCGGAATTCCCTTCAAGCACACTTCATCCGAACCAGCCACTGCCTTGGCGTGGTCCTCTTGTTCGGTTGTGCTCTGTTTGGACAGTCCCACCGTTCCCGGTCTTTCGGATGGGACCCACAATTACCATCGCACACATTTTCCAACCCGAGTATCGCTGTGGAGAGGCCTACGGCCGCCCCAAACCGACCTGGATCAGACACCGTTACTGTCCACCAACTGAGCCACAAGGTCCCGAACAAAGCGCGCCATGAGATGGAAAAAGCCGAGGAAGCGCGGAGCAAACACCGAACAGAGGAAGCCATTAGTCACTTCAATAAGGCTGTCTCGATTGACCCTGAATTTGTAGCAGCACGTAATAATTTGGGGTCGCTGTTCTTGAGTCTCGACAGGCCACAAGAGGGAGTCGCGCAACTCGAAGAGGCTGCCAAAACTGACCCGCATCAGCCAGCTCTATTTAATAATCTCTCCGTCGGGTATGACATGATGAACAACTTCGAGGCTTCCGAACGAGCGGCCCGTACCTTGTTAAGTCTGGATGGGACGTGGACGCGCGGCCCGCTGCTGCTTGGGTGTGCGCTGGTGAAGCAGAGAAAGTTTACCGAAGAGACTCTTCAGTGTCTTGAGCGGGCGCACGACAAATATCCGCTGGCTTACCTGCTAACTGCGCAGGTTCTGGAAGCGAAAGGTGAGCTGGAAAAGGTAAAATCGGAACTTCGAGCCTACCTCAATACCGGAGAGCAGAGGTTGCGTGGATTCGCCAACCTCTGGCTCAAGCGTATTTCCCCAGGCGAGCAGGAAGCTGTCGTATTGCGGCCTCGCTAAATGCCGGCCGTTTCAGAACACGGCGCATTTACGTTTCCGCAATGGCTTTTGGTCGCTGCATATACGACATGGATTCCATTCCCGCCAAGACTTTCTGCATAGCGGTCGATCTTCACCTTCAGGCGGCGATCAGCCGAGCGGGATCAAGCCGCCTGTTTCCCTTCACAATCCCACCAGGACGGCGGTGCAGTTACCATCCGCTGCATAGTGCAGGTAGAACGGTCCCTTCTTCCTGCCCGCTCACAGTTCTGCTCTGCCTCAGTGAAATCCCTCCCTCACTTCGCGCGACCTTTTGGGACTAATCGCCTGACTACATCGCAAGCAATCCGAGTTGTGTTACGGCCAGACAGATGTGGCGAGGGAAGTGCCGTCGGTTTCCAATCTGCGGCGGCGATGAAGACTGTACCACGTATGCCAGAAGGCGCTTTGGGGTCCACGTCTGAGGCGTGGCCGCGATTGCAAATAGTCTTTTCGCATCAATCGCCTTGCACCCCCTGCATCGGCCGCTGTCCGGTGGAGAATTTCTCCGTAGGCACAGCCAGGCCGACATACGGCGTTGGTATGATCTGGTAGTTTGCATAGGTAATGGTCAGAACTGCAGTACCAACGAAGCGTACCTTCGACACGCTCTGATTTGATTCGGGCAGCCAAAAGTCGCCGATCTTTTCGTATGTCAGGGTGAAGTGACTCTTGTGAATCCACCACGACGGATTGACAACCGGCTCACCTTCGATTCGAGTTATTACGAACTCTTTAGCATTTACCCAAACACGGCCTCGAAACAGGAATCTGTTCTTGCGTCGCGGCTGTGCCTCAACTACGTAGAATTCGTCAGCGCCGATCTTTTGACAGCGCACCAGCCGGAACCTGTAGTTGTCCGATGTGATGGCCGACTGTTGCTGGTTCGCCAGTTGCATGGAGTCCAGCTCGGCCGCCAATAGAGCCCGAAAGACTCGATGCCGTATCGCGCTGGATCCGACCTCCGATACGATGGTGAAATCCTCCTTGTTCGGCCGTTCGTAATTTGCACGAACGAGCATATCTGCATTTTTATGGACAACACCGTGGCATTCAAGATGGTAGCTGCGAAAGCTTGAATAGCTATATAGTGCCTCGGCGCGGAGGTCATTCATCGCCACCACACGTCGCATCACCTCATCCGGGCCCAGATTTTCAAGCACGGTGTTTTGCTGAACGGCGGCCTGTGAGCAAATCGCCAAGAATGCCAACGTCCGAAGCAACCAATGCACGCGGCGGTTAAACAACCCCAAGCAGTTAGTCATAGCAGTTGTCCAAGGGAAGCTGCGACGAAACCAAATTCGCCGGGCATAGGTTATGTGTGAGAGTCGCTAGATCGGCCTTGAAAGCACCGGCATAGCAGAAAATCAAAGTGAAACCAGCCAAACGCCGAACGAAACCAGCAGAGCTGCCGCCCATCGTCGCCAGCAGATGTGTTCCTTGAGAAAGATTTTTGCGAAGAGGGTCTTGGCTACATTTCCGAGCGCCGTTGCCGGCACGGCGAAACTAAGGTCCGCCACGCCTAACAGAGCGGCGAAGGAAAAGAAAGACACCGCCTGCGCCAGAATTCCAGTGATCATGAAAACGTCGCCCGCCAAATACACAATCGTGGTCGCCACGGCAGCAGGCCGGAAGTCACAAATCTCACCGAGACTGCGCATCGACTTAGCGTTCAACAGATCGCCTGCTGTTCCCGACAAGACACTGACGATCACCAACAACCAGGCACTCATGACGCGATTCCCTGTGGGCTGACTTTGCCTTTTGGAGAAGTGTGCAGGACCAACATCACACCGAACGAAATGACACAAATCCCGGACCAGCGTTGGAGCGAAATGAACTCGTGCAGAAGGATCCTGCCAACCACCGCAGTCAAGACATAAGAGGCCGACGTGATTGGCAGGACATAACTCAGGTCCGCACAGCTCAACAACGAAAGCTGTGAGGCAAACCAGATGATCAGCAGAATAACGCCGGCGTCGATGCACGGGTTCGCGAACATGCGTAGGTAATCAAGGGGTGATGCCGAAGGTTTCAACTGAATTGCGTGCATGCCGACGCTCAACAGGAAATTGCCAAATGTGTTGGCAACGACGGCGGCGAAAACAAGCAGGTAAAGTTTCAACTCGCGGCTTTGGCTGTCGGCCGCCTGGGCGTTCCGCCTGGGAGCTGAACTATCGAGAACCTGTTCCATGCTTACCCTCCGGGGCCAGTGGGCGACCACAGTGACACTCGATTACTTCACGTTCTCCGTTCTGAATTCCGGCGTAGGTCTGGTTTCGTTCCCATTGTCCTGCAACTCAGTCGTAACCTTAGGTTGCTGGACTTCTCCAGGCACGAAATGAACGCGCCGGTTTTTCTGCCAGCATGACTCGTCAGATTCGGTGCACTGTGGCCGTTCTTTTCCGTAACTGACGTTGATCAGTCTGTCGCCCGGAACACCGAGTTCGCTGAGAAACTTTTTGGTAACGGACGCCCGCCGGTCGCCCAATCCAAGGTTGTACTCTGCTGAGCCGCGCTCGTCACAGTGGCCTTCGATCACTATAGTAGCGGTTGGGAAGTCATTCATAATGGCTTTCAGAGTATCGGCATCCTTCTCCAGTGCTTTTGTAGCATCGTCCCGCAGGTTGGCCCGATCAAAATCGAAGAACGCGTCCTGTACTTCATTGAGCCGCTCGTCAAAGGGTATTGTTTTGGCAACCGGTGTCGGAGGGGGTAAAGTCACGTTAAGGGTTGCGTTTGCCGTGGCGCCGCCACCCGGACCTTTCGCGACTAAGGTGTAGGTTGTAGAGTCGCCGGGAGCAACTTCCCGCTCGCCAGATGCACTCACAGCACCGATTCCCTGATCGATCTCAACCTCTGTGGCGTCCTGCACCGCCCAACGCATTTTGGCCGACTCTCCTTGTCGAATCGAATTCGGTTCGATAGTAAATGCGTCAACCGAGGGTGCCGATGGTTTGGCAACTTCGGCGGGTGCGGCCGCTGGTACCGGGGGCGCGGTCGTCGCCGGTACTTTCTTTCGGCAGCCTGCCGTCACCGTAACCAACAAAATACCGATTCCGCAAAGAATCACCTTACCTTTTGGTTTCATGAACTTACTCCGTTTCTCCGGCCAAAGTGCCGGTCTCTCTTGTCAAGTTTTTGCTTCCGTAAGATCGGCCCACGGACCGAGTAGCCATATGAGTGCACTCGTTTTTCACGGCTGTACCGTTCGGTTGCCGCTCAAGCAAGTTTGCAAGCCTCGTACCCAATGCATATGCATCCGTTTCGGGGCCAATTGCCACGGTAACGTAAGCGGCCCTTCCTAACCGGGCTACGATCTGAACGAGATCTGCGTGAGCAAGCACTACGAATCGGAGGCGGTGAGAATTTGTGCCGCCCTCATCGCCGTACAGGCCGGCGGGCCCCTCTGCCGCGAGGAACAGCAGTGGATCAACAGGTTCAGCGTCGTGCGTCGTCGTACATGCACGCAGTTCTCCGTTAGCTGGATCTCGATATGCCCATCGGGGCTTCTGTCCAGCCTCTTCCAGTGCGAGCCACCGAATGGCCGCGCCTAGCGAAAATACCTCTTTTGTGAGGATGCCGAAGGCCGTTTTTCCGTTGGTGTAGTTGGCACGTGCATCCGTTGCCCGTTTCATAGTTCTTGCTCTGTCGGGCCGCTGTCCGATATCCGATTGTTCACGGAAGTGGCTGACACCTGGGTACCGGCTGGACGCAACGCCCGGACTAGAAAACAGGTGTAGACCCCTTTTCCAACTAGCTGCACGCCTTTGGCGGCTAGCCGGCGTAGCATGGCGCGGCCGTCCTCATCGATGTCGCCAACGTCGCGCAAGAGCAAATACACCTGCTTGCCGCTTGATTGAGCTTCGTGGCAGCTAGTCTCAATGAGTTCCACATAGTCGCTCGATACTTTCCCTTCAATCGTGATGATCGTCCGTTCCCACGGCTCGGCCTTTGTGACCCGTAACATGTCGGATAATCTTCCACAAGTTAGATTGCACTCTTGTATCCAATCGAGATCCTCAGCCAACGGCTGTTGTTTTGGGCTAGAGAGGAGCATTCCACAGGTGAATGACCAGTCTTAAGATTCCGTGGACAGGTCCAAATACCGGACTACTGCTGAAGACGGCATATGCTGTCGGCAGGTGACGAAAATCGGCTTGAATGCCTCAGGCGCTTAGTATTCGCAGTGGAGACTTTAGAACGCGTCCACTCGCCTACGACGTGGATAACAACACCCCAACGGAAGTGCAAGCCTTGTGCTAAGCGCAGAAGCCGCCACAGCTTTCTCGCAGATGGAAGTCGTTTGCGATTTCTCGGGCGAAGATGCTTCCGGCACGCCTTAGTCCGGCTGAAGTGCAGAGGAATGGATTTGTTTTTTGCACCTCCGGCGCCGTCGCCAGCACAGCCCGGCACAACATGTCCGCCTTCGGTGCCGGTCCGCGGGTTTCGGCGCAGCAGTAATGCCCGGAGGTTATGCCGGTTATTGGAACGTGGGATGCAGGTGTGAGGTTGTCTGCAATTTCTCGGGCCGTATAGCTTTCTGAGGAATATCAGAGCAGCGAAGAGCAAAGGCGAAGCAAGTTCTGGCTCCGCCGTTTGCTCAATGTTGCTGAGACATTAAACAAATTCAAGGAGAAGTGAGATGTTCAAACGTTTAGCAATAATCGCGCTACTGAGTGTTTTGGTTGTCAGCGCGAAAACCTCCACGAAAACTTACACCTTCAACATCAGCGATCACGCCACAGTCGGCAACGCCCAGTTGACACCAGGCGAGTACCATCTCAAGCTGGATGGAGAACAGGTCGTGTTGACCGACAACGCCAGGAACCAGATTGACGTCACTACAACGGTCGAGACCGTTGATCACAAATTTGTCCAAACCTCGGTTACGTTTTCAACGGCGGATGGCGGCAATCGAATCCTTTCGATCGAGCTTGGTGGCACCAGGAACAGAGTTGTGTTCCAGTAGGCGTTGAGCTGCACCAAAGATCGCCGGAATGATGTTGAACTGCGCGATCCAGAAATAGTGCCGAAGTCGGCATTCGCCGTCGGCGCACGTCCGGCTTCGGCCTTAATGGGTTGGCGCTCCTTTAAAAGGCCTACACTGCGCAACCCATCCACCCCTGGCTGAGGATGCACCATGCCTGTTCCGGCGGGGATCTCATGCTAAGTGCCAAGCGAGCGCTTTTCGAGCACAGCCGCGGCGCAGCACTCCTTCCGTCGGAACCATCATGGTAATCAGCTACTCGCGGAGTTTACCCCGCCCGGTTCCGCCGCCAGTGGTGAGATCTATGACGATGCGATGCTGGGTTTCGTCGGTTCACCCGGTGTTAAGTTCAAAACGGCCTCCCACGCCGCCACGCTGCTGAACAACGATTGAGCCCGAAGCCCGTCCTCAAAGTATTGCGTGATAGCCTGGCGCGGATTCGTCGCCTATTGATGGAATTCGGAGTACCCGACCTCCTCCGCTTGTCCGCCTTACATCGCGCTCGCTTCCGAACCAAGGGCCTTCGATAGCATCAGCAGGAAGCAGGTGTGGTAGTGTGTCCTCGACGATGCGGCTCCCAAACCTCGTCAACGGCTCTTTCGACAAGGCGGACGTAAGTAGAGCATTGATGTGGTCGGTAATCGTCAGTCTCCTGTCGGGAGGCCAAAGTATTTCCGCATTTAATGGGCGTTGCACCGTGTTGCAAATCAAAATCGATATCTTCTCCGCATCGAATTCGATTAGAGCTAAGGAGAAGCTGCTAAAGCAGCGCAAGACCGCGAACGCGATAGTTCCTCATTCGGCAACAATCGCAACGGATGTCCGGCAAATTCTCAGTCGTCGCGACCTGACAAGCATCGAAGTCGTTGCGGGCTGCGGCCGCGTGCGTTGTTTTGGACTAACGTCGCCAGCCAGGAGAGATGTCGGAATCGGCATCTGCTGCGGCACTTGCCATCCGTGCCCATCTCGCCTGAGCGCCTGAGCAATCCTGGCTCGCAGAGCCAACAGCACTTCGAGCACGAGCTTGCCTGTTACGGCATTGTCCAACCACTGGCAGGAATCGTGCACTGTTAGGTCGTCGGAACAGAAGAGCAAAAGTCGCCAACGCGAGCAGCTCCTCTGTTTGCGACAAAGGACGGAGATTTTTGTGGGTTATTCACTTTGCGTACTTGCCACGGTTGCGGTGGTCGCGTTCTGCCTGAGATGTAGGAAAGCGCTATGGTTCTGCTTGGCCTTCGTTGCGGTAGCCTGCTGCCTTGCGCAGGATGCGAAGTTGGCGCCAGGCTCGATTACGGGAGAGGTCTTTACTAACGACGCGGACGGGCAGCGATCGTTAGTGCCCGGAGCACATATAAGCCTCCGCGGCCCGGTGAAGCGCCAAAGGGAATCGGACGCAAGCGGCCAGTACCGCTTCGAGCTGTTGCCGCCGGGCCGGTACGTGGCTGAAGCAACAGCGCCGGACTTGAGTGGGACCGTCACGGTAGACCTCGCAGCAGCACAGACGGCAGCTGTGCCAATTGCAGTGGAGCTCACGACCGCGACCAGTTCGGTGGCCGTGAGGGCCACCGATTCGGCCATATCAACGATCTCTACGGAATCTGCGCAATCCACGACGATCACGCAAGCGGCCGCCCAGTCCGCTCCGAAGCAACTCGCGCGGGGCTCGATTACGGGAGAAGTTTTTACCACAGACCCAGATGGCCAGCGAGGGTTAGTGCCAGGAGCGCATATAAAACTCCGCGGTCCAGTGGAGCACGAAACAGAATCGGATGCAAGTGGCCAGTACCACTTTGAGCTTTTGCCGTCGGGACGGTACACGGCGGAAGCAACGGCTCCGGGACTAAGCGGAGCTGTGCTGGTAGACGTGGCAGCCGGAGAAACCACGGCGGCGGCGATTCCATTGGAGCTCACGACAGTGACGAGTTCAGTGACTGTGAGCGCCACGGATTCGGCCGTATCAACGATCTCTGCGCAATCCGCGCAATCCACGACGATCACGCAATCGACAGTCGAATCGGCGCCGAATAGAAATGAAAAAGTCGAGAGCCTGCTGCCCCTCGTTCCCGGAGTGGTCCGAGGGCCGGACGGGCGCATCAATATGAAGGGCGCGCGCTCCACGCAGGGCGGATGGCTGGTGAATTCGGCCAACGTCACCGATCCGGCAACCGGCGCCGAAGCAATGAACCTGCCCATCGACGTGGTGTCCTCAGTGCAGGTCGTCTCGAATCCCTATGATCCGGAGTACGGAAGGTTCACCGGAGCCGTCTCCAGCGTTGAGACTAAGTCCGGCAATCTGAATAACTATCATCTTTCGATTCAAAATCTGATGCCGCGACTCAGGGACCGCTCTGGCGACATCGTCGGCCTTGAATCGGTGACACCGCGCCTGACCGTAACCGGCCCCCTGGTGAGGAAGCGCGTGGCGATCACTCAGTCTTTCGAGTACCGCTTCGTGCGGACACCCGTACAGAGTCTGCCACCTATGCGGCGGGACGCGAAGCTGGAGACGTTCGATTCGTTCACCCAAGTCGATCTGTCGCTGAACGAGACACATAGTACAACGCTTTCGCTTTCGGTATTTCCGCAAAAGCTGGCATACCTGGGGCTGAACACATTCACGCCGCAGGAGTCGACACCCGACCTGCACCAACACGGTTATCAGGGCTCCGTGCAGGACCGGTACGTTTTGGGGTCGAACGGGCTGCTTACCTCTCAGGTCAATTACCAAAAAAATGACGCCGATATTTTGCCGAACAGCACCGCTCCGTACCGGCTTCTGCTGGAGACTACAGAAGGCGGTTTCTTCGACCGGCAGAACCGGCAAAGCAGCCGCTACCAGTGGCAGGAAATCTACCAATCCGGTCAGCGAAATTTTCTGGGCACACACACTCTGAAGGCGGGTCTCGACTTTTCGCACAGCTCCTATGACGGGCGTCAGGCTTTTTCGCCGGTAGACATTGTCGGTACTGCCGATTATTCGATCGAACGGATCGAGTTCGGGGCGCCCACTCGTTTTTCCGTTGATCAGAATGAGCTCGCTTGGTTTGCCGGCGATCAGTGGCGCCCGGCAGAGCGAGTCTCGGTCGATCTCGGGCTGCGGTTCGATCGCGATTCGGTCACCGATTCCACTCATGCAGCTCCGCGGGCCGGCGTCGAATTGGCGCTAACCCGGGATCGAAAAACTCTGCTCAAGACAGGAGCCGGACTGTTCTATGACCGCGTGCCGCTGAACATTCGCGCATTCCCAGAGTTCCCGGCACGCACTGTGCTAGCCCTGGGACCGCAGGGAGACGTACTGGGCTCGACTGCGTACACGAATACAATCTTCGGCCAGCTCCGAAATCCCCGGAGTACCGCCTGGAATGTCGAGCTTGATCGCCAGCTGCTCGAAAAGCTGGCGCTCCGGGTTGCTTATCAACAGCGGAGGACACGAGATAGCTTCGTGCTAAGCCCAACCGGTGCGTCCCTGATCGTCTCGAACGCCGGGCGCGATTCGTACCGCGAGTTTCAGATTACAGGAGCGTATCGGTTCCGACGTCACACTCTGAATGCTTCTTATGTGAGGTCCCGGGCATATGGCGATCTCAACGATTTCAATCAGTTCTTCGGAAACGATCCGGTGGCGGTGATTCAGCCGAACGCGCGCGGGCGCCTTGGGTTCGATGCGCCGAATCGTTTTCTGACATGGGGGGAGATCGCGGGTCCCAAGCACATAATGCTCGTCCCGGTTTTTGATGTTCATACCGGATTCCCGTACTCGAAAGAGGACCAGCTCCGGGAATATGTGGGACCGCGAAACGTTGACCGATTTCCGCGCTTCGCGTCCCTTGATATTCAAGTCACCAAGGAGATCCACTTCCCGGGTTTCGGCAAGAGCCGGAAGGCCAAAGTCGGCTTCGGTGTATTTAACATACTCAATCAATTCGACCCCAGAGACGTGCAGAACAATCTGGACAGTTATCGCTTCGGCACATTCTTCAACTCGGTGCCGCGGACGTTCAGAGGAAAGTTCGTCCTGGGATTTTAGGTGGACAAATGATACGTGTAAAACAATGTTTGATTCTGGCCGCAGGCAATGGTACTCGTCTGAGGAAAATTTCCGCCGACCTCCCGAAGCCCTTGGTGCCGTTTCAAGGCAGGCCCATCCTCGAACACATAATACGCCGCGCTCAGCAAGCCTGGATCGAGGAATTCGTGATCGTGCTGGGGTATCGCGGGAACCTGATCCGCAACTGGTTCGAGAGCCGGTGGAGCGGCAGAGCGCGATTCACTTGGGTGGAGAATCCGGACTATCACAAAAGCAATGGAGTCTCCGCTCTAAAAGCTCGAAACGCACTCCACGATAACTTCCTCCTGTTGATGGCGGACCACCTCTTCGAGACGGAAACAGCTCGAATGATGATCCGACAACGCCTCGCACCCGGAGAAGTCATCCTTGGCGTCGACCCCAAAATCGACGGTATGTTCGACATTGACGACGCGACCAAAGTCCGCCGCATCGGCGACCGGATCGTGGATATTGGCAAGGACATCCAGGCGTACGACGGCATAGATACGGGTATGTTCCTGTGCAGTCCGGCGCTGTTCGACGAACTCGACGCGGCGAGCAAGGACGGGAACTGTTCCCTGTCGGACGGCATGCGCCGGCTGGCAAGCCGCGGACGCCTAGGCGCCTTCGAGATCGGTGATGCCCGCTGGCACGACCTGGATACGCCCGAAGCCTTCGCCCACGCCGAAATGGAGAACCTTCTTTATGCTGCCTGAACCGGCGGTGCGCGGCAAGCTGTGGGGCCGCCTGGCTGCTGCGCTGATTGGCCTGCTACTTCTGGCGTACTTGGTGCGGCGCGCGGGCCCGTCGGCACTTTTGGAAGGAATCGCCTCTATTGGATGGGGACTGGTAGTCGTGATCGCCCTGGCAGGGTTGTCGCACGTTGTACGGACCTGGGCGTGGCGCCTGACGCTTCTCGACGCCCGGCATCGGCCTTCGTTCGGCAGGATGCTCGCGTTGCGCCTGGTGTCGGAGGCAGCGGGACAAGTCGGCGTGTTCGGTCAGGTCTTCGGCGATACGTGGCGAGTTGCAAGACTCGGGTTGGAATTGCCGCTTTCGGTGAGAATTACTTCCGTAGCGCTGGATCGTGCCCTGTACTCCCTGGGCAGCACAATCGTGACCATCGCGGGCATCACTTCAGTGGTTTTTCTCTTACCTCTGCCCGGCAGGATTGCTCTTTACGCGAAGATATTCGGCTTCGCCCTTATTGCGAGCGTGCTCCTGGCGGTGATTGCTGTGCGAAGGCGTTGGGCGGTGCTTTCAGGTCCGGCGGGAGCGTTCGGCCGGCTCGGGAAAATCGGGCGCCGGCTGGAAAGCCAGCGGGAGATGATCCGGTCTGTAGAAAACGGGCTGCTGGATTTCTTTCACCATTCGCCCGCTGCGTTTTGGGAGAGCTTCGTCCTCAACATGGCTGGACAGGTGGCCGCAGTGCTGGAAGTTTATCTGATCCTGCGCTTAATGGGCTGCCAAGCAAGTTTCTTATCAGCCCTGGCGATTGAAGGGTTCACCAAGCTGATCAATGTGATTGGCCTGATCAACCCGGGAAATGCCGGGACTTATGAAGGTGGAAACATGCTCTTAGCGCGACTCGTGGGTATGGGCGGAACCGCGGGATTAACTTTGGGCCTGATCCGTCGAGTGCGCGCGCTGTTTTGGGCCGCTGTGGGAGCGCTTTGTGGTGTGATCCTGTCCGGGCCGGCGCGGCGGGAAAAGCCGAAAGTCCAGGCCCCT
>Ga0335070_10005040_pt1 | contig 15489 bp, 13 predicted proteins | sample Lox_Sample_13_FD_206722 | JGI IMG/M metagenome (GOLD analysis project Ga0335070, IMG submission 206722) | Soil microbial communities from Loxahatchee National Wildlife Refuge, Florida, United States - Lox_Sample_1.3 | ecosystem: Environmental > Terrestrial > Soil > Wetlands | place: USA... | reverse complement strand
GAGATGGTCACCGGCCGGCGCGCTTTTCATGGCGATTCGAAACTCTCCACTCTCTCGGCGATTCTCAAGGACGACCCGAAGCCGGTGAGCGGCATCCTGCCCGATGTGCCGAGAGATCTGGAGAAGATCATCTCCCACTGTCTGCGGAAAGATCCGGATCGGCGCTTCCAGCACATGGCTGACGTGAAAACGCTTCTGGATGAGTTGAAGGAAGAGTCGGATTCGGGAAAACTCACCGGGATCACGGCTGGCGGCACTCCAAGACGGAAACCCCGGCTGCCGTGGGCGCTCGCTGGTACGGCCGTGCTGCTCGCTACGACGGGACTTTGGCTTTGGTTGCTGCATCCGACTCCTCATGCGATTCCGAAGACCGTTCCTCTAACCAGTTATCCGGGCTGGCAGGGGACCCCCGCATTCTCGCCCGACGGCAAGCAGGTGGCCTTCACCTGGAATGGGGAGAAAGAAGACAATTTCGACATTTACGTCAAGCTTGTGGACGCCGGGACGCCGCTGCGACTCACGAGTAATCCAGCAGATGAATCCTCGCCCGCCTGGTCTCCCGATGCCCGCTACATCGCTTTTTGCCGGTCGGTGTCTGGCCACGCTGAAATATGGATGATTCCCTCACTGGGGGGCGCGGAGCGAAAGTTGGCAGAGTCGGTAAGTTGTGATTTGATGTCCTGGTCGCCAGATGGTAAGTTCTTAGCGCTAATTGACAGAAGCGCGCCGCGAGAGCCCGTTGGCATTTTTTTGCTCTCGGTCGAGACTGGCGACAAGCAAAGGGTCACGTCACCGCCCAGCGGGTATAGCGGGGATGCCGCTCCCCGCTTCTCTCCGGATGGCAAGACCCTCGCGTTCGCTAGATTTCATTCCACTCTCAGCGGCGACGTCTACGTGCTGCCGGTCGTCGCCGGCGGAAGGCCGGCAGGTGAACCTCGGCGCCTGACTTTCGAGGAACGCTTGGTCTGGGGCCTCGACTGGACTGCGGACGGTCGGAAAATTGTGTATTCCTCGGGTCAAGTCGGCAGCACCAATCTGTGGATGATCCCGGCCTCTGGAGGAACCCCTGAACCTGTGGCCATCGCGGGCCAGAACGCTGAGAACCCGTCCGTTGCTCACCTTGGCAATCGCTTGTTGTACCAACGGGATCTGTTTGACTCGAACATCTGGCGAATTCCCGGCCCGAACTCGTCCGACCAGAAAAGCGAAGCATCCAGGCTCATCGCCTCCACCCAGGTGGATTTGGAGCCGCAATTCTCTCCCGACGGCAAGAAGATCGCTTTCACCTCGTCCCGCTCGGGCAGCTACGAAATCTGGGTCTGCGATCGCGAGGGCCGCAACCCCGTGCAAGCGACTTCTTCCAACGGCCCCCAATTGGGGAGCCCGCGATGGTCTCCGGATAGCAGATGGATTACCTTCGACAGCCCCAAAGCCGGCAATTCGGACATCTACCTTATCAGCGCGGATGGAGGTCCGGCGCGCCGCTTGACCAGCGGACCGTCTAATAACGTGCGCCCGAGCTGGTCCAGGGACGGCCGTTGGATTTACTTCGGGTCGAACCGAAGCGGCACTTCGCAGATCTGGAAAGAGCCCGCCGCGGGCGGCACGGCTGTCCAGGTAACCAAGGGTGGCGGCGAAGAAGCCTTCGAGTCGGCCGACGGCAAGTTTGTCTATTGGGCGAAGCTGGGTGTAACGGGTATCTGGCGGGTTTCCGTGGAAGGCGGTGAAGAGAGCCAGGTACTTGACGGATCCACTGAGAGCCTGTGGGCATTGACTGGTCAGGGAATCTGCTTCTTCGACCTAACAAATCCCGTCGAGCCCGCCCTCAAGTTCTACAGTTTCACGGCAGGCCAGACGACGCTACTCAGGCAGTTTCCTAAAAACACGAGCATCGATACGCAATCGACCGCGCTCTCCGTCTCACCCGATGGCCGCTGGGTTCTCTACACGCAGCTTGACCAGGCGGGCAGCAATCTGATGCTGGTGGAAAACTACCAGTAACCTTTTCGGCTGCGCGCAGTATAGCAGTATAAAGGTCGATGGCCACCCTCCTGCAAGACCTGCGCTATGCCGTTCGCACTCTGAAGAAATCGCCTCTGTTCGTTTCCGTAGCGGTGCTCTCACTGGCACTGGGAATCGGCGCCAATACCGCCATCTTCACGCTGATCAACCAGCTCATTCTGCAATACCTGCCGGTGCGGCATCCCGAAGAATTAGTGCTGCTTACCGCGCGCGGGAACCATTACGGCAGCAACAGCGGCTCGAACGCTCTTTCCTACCCGATGTACCAGGATTTTCGCGACAAGAACCAGGTGTTCAGCGGCATGTTCTGCCGGCACGGGGAGACCATGAGCGCCAGCTTCGAAGGCCGAACCGAGTTGGCGTCCGTGGAGATGGTCTCGGGTAACTACTTTCCGGTGCTGGGAGTGGGCGCGGCTTTGGGACGCGTCTTCACGGCTTCTGATGACCTGATGCAGGGCGGCCATCCGCTCGCCGTTCTGAGCTATGGCTACTGGCAGGCGCGCTTCGGCGGAGATCGCGGCGTGGTCGGAAAGAAGATCGTGGTGAACGGTTATCCGCTGACCATCGTGGGAGTGAGCCAGGCGGGCTTCAACGGCGTACAGCCCGGCTATTCGCCGCAGATTCGCGTCCCCATCACCATGCAGGACAGCCTGCCGCCCGGTCAGACCTTCATGCAGTTGAACAACAGGCGCCGCCGCTTCATTCAGGTGTTCGGCCGGCTCAAGCCTGGTATGACGATGGAGCGGGCCAAAGCGGGGTTGCAGCCGCTGTTCCACCAGATCCTCAATATGGAAGTGCGCCAGGAGGCATTCGCCAAAGCCGACCCCTATATGAAGCAGGAGTTCCTCAAGATGTGGATGGACGTGCTGCCCGGCTCAAAGGGACGTTCGCAACTGCGGGAGCAATTTTCGAAACCGCTGCTGGCTTTGATGGCGATCGTGGGCCTGGTGCTGCTGATCGCGTGTTCCAACCTGGCCAATCTGCTGATTGCGCGAGCGTCCTCGCGGCAGAAGGAGATTGCGGTGCGGCTCGCGCTGGGCGCGGGCAGGTGGCGCCTGATTCGACAACTTCTGGTAGAGAGCATTCTGCTGTCTCTCGTCGGCGGCACGGTGGGCCTGATCCTGGCGGTATGGATGGACCGGGCGCTGATCAGCTTCCAACCTCCGGACGTCGGGGGCATCGCGCTTTCCACCACTCCCGACGCGGCGGTTCTCCTTTTCGCGCTGCTGGTTTCGCTGTCAACTGGCGTCATTTTCGGGCTGGCGCCGGGACTGCTGGCCACCCGGCCGGAACTGGCCTCGACTCTGAAGGACGAAGCCGGTTCCGTGGCCGGGGGAGGATCTTCCGGGCTGCGCAAGAGTTTGGTGGTGGCGCAGGTAGCGCTCTCGCTGCTGCTCTTGGTCGGCGCGGGACTCTTTCTCCAGAGTCTGAACAACCTGAAGGAGCTGCATCCCGGATTCGAGACCCGCAACCTCGTCACGGTGGCCGTGGAGCCGACTCTGAATGGGTACAAACCGGAGTTGGGGCGGCAATACTACCGGCGATTGGTAGAGCGGCTGGAAGCGCTGCCCGGCGTCAAGTCCGTGGCGCTTGCCGTCATGCCGCTGCTGGCGGACAACGAATGGGACAACTGGGTGACGATTGAAGGCTTCACGCCGAAGCAAGGCGAGATTCCTGATCCTCACATGCAGTTCTGCTCGCCCCGTTTTTTTGAGACGCTGAAAATTCCGATTCTGCTAGGGCGGGATTTCACTATTAAGGATGGCCAGGGCGCGCCGAAAGTGGGCATCGTGAACGAAAAATTCGCCAAGCGTTATTTCGCCGGTGTCAGTCCAATCGGGCGCCACGTAGGGTTCGGCGGTGATCCGGGAACCAAGGCGGACATTGAGATTGTCGGCGTGGTGGGCGATACCAAATACGAGAACATGCGGGAACCCGTCCCATACGAATTTTATGTGCCCTGGGTCCAGCAGGACTGGGTAAACGGCATGACGGTCTACGTGCGCACCGAAACCGCGCCGGTGAGCTTCTTCAGCACCTTGCGGCGTGCCGTGCGCGAGGTCGATGCGAGTGTGCCGATGTATGAAATGCGGACGCTCGACAAGCAGGTGGAGAATTCCCTGGTGACCGAGCGGCTTTTGGCAACGCTCTCCAGCGTTTTCGGAATCCTGGCCACGTTGCTCGCAGCCATCGGACTTTATGGCGTGATGGCCTTCATGGTGGCGCGGCGCACGCGGGAAATCGGCATTCGGATGGCGCTGGGCGCTACCGGCGGATCGGTGGTCTGGCTGGTGATGCGCGAAGTGCTGATGCTCGCGGCAGCGGGTCTTGGGATCGGGGTGGCCTCGGCGTTGGGCCTCACGCGGCTGGTGGAAGCGCAGTTGTTCGGTGTCAAACCCACAGACTCTGCGACGCTGATTCTGGCGGCTGTGGGCATCGCGGCGGTTGCGATGCTGTCAGGCTACCTGCCGGCGCGCCGCGCTACGACGATCGATCCGATGCAAGCGCTACGGTTCGAGTGAAAAGTCTGATAGCCGAGACTCGCTGTTGCGTACCAGGCTCTCGGACGTGGTGTCAACTGCCGCCCGTCAGCTCCATGAGACCACATACGCCAGGTTCAACGGGAGTGTCCACCATATTTGGACTGGCGATCGCCACAGCCGTTTGGCCACACTGGGGAGAGAGTAGAAACGCTGATTCGCATATCGAAATCCCGCCAAGAGCTCGTCCACGCTCATTTGCTTCGGCTGAAACACCACGTCGGTCCGTCCGTTGAACTTTCGCCAGTCTCGAGTCAATATGCGCCCCTGGGCTTCCAGCCTTTCAAACAACGGCGTGCCCGGATATGGCGTCAGGATATTGAACGTCGCGTTCTGAACTCCCGTCTCTTCTAAAAAATCAAGAGTATCCTTGAAGATCGCCGGAGTATCGTTGTCAAAGCCAAAAACAATCCCGGCTTGCACGGCAATCCCATGTGCATGGACACGGTTGACGATGCGGGCATAATCTTCCACTCGGTTGAAGCCTTTGCTTACCTCCTTCATGCTCGACTGGGAGACCGACTCCAGGCCCAAGAACAACTGCTTACACCCGCTCCGGGCTGCCGCATCCAGAAGTTCATCATCTTGGGCCGCATGGATAGTGGCCTGGCTGCTCCACCACTTGCGATAAGGCGCGATCGCGCGAAACAACTCTTTTGCATACTCTCTATCTGCGGTGATGTTGTCGTCCCAGAAGATGATTCTCTTCCCGTGAAAAGAACCGTATTCTGCCGCAACTTCGGCAATGGGCCGCTTACGCAGTCCGTGCTGGTACATCACGACGACGGCGCAGAAATCGCAGCGGTTCGGGCATCCCCTAGTGGCAAACAAGACGCCGCTCGTGAAGTCGTTCCGATGATAGAGTTTTTTGCGCGCCATGGGGACACCTTCCAGAGACGGCGGTCCGGCCTGCCGGTACACGCGACGATAGGTCCCCATGACAAAGCCGTCCAGGAACTCCTCCCATAGGCCTTCGGCTTCTCCGACAAAGATCACGTCTGCATGCCGGGCGGCCTCATCCGGCAGTAACGTCACGTGCGGGCCGCCCATCACCACGCAAACTCCTCGCGACCTGAAACGGGCCGCGAGACGATAGGCGTGATGAGCACTAGGCGTATGAAAAGTGATGCCAACTACATCGGGTTGATCCGTCCAGTCGATTTCTTCGGCCTCTTCATCGACGTGAGTTACTTGCCAATCGGAAGGAACCCTGGCGGCCAGATACGGCATGGTAATCTGCTGGAAATTAAGGAACCGGGACCTTCGCGCTCTGCGAATGTCATCCGAGGATGCAGTAATCAGAAGGAGTTTCGGCATGGCATCCCGGGTTCGCCAAGTCGATGTCGCCGGATCAAGCTGCTGGTCAAGTTCAGCCTATTGCAAGTGACGCACTCAGATCGTTTCGTTAAGCAGTTCCGGCCTCGGCGACGGGATCACCACCTTATTGACCAGCATTCCCTTCCGGCCGACAACCTGCGCTCCGGCGTCGATGGCGCTTTGCACGGCGGCCACGTTGCCCGTCAGGGTCACGAAGGCCTTGCCGCCCAGCGCCATAGCCAGCCGGATTTCCAGGAGCTGCACATTGGCCGCCTTGACCGCAGCGTCCGCGCCTTCAATCAACGCCGCCACGGAAAACGATTCCAGAATGCCCAATGCCTCCAGGCTTTCCACCTTCGACGTTCCGCTGATGGCGGGAAACACCCCTTCGTGCAGATTGGGAATCACGAAGGAATCGATCACGGAAAACTTGCCGCCGCTGATGCCCGCTGAGACGCTGGCCTGTACTGCTGCCACATCTCCGCGCACCATCACCATGTACTTGCCGGAGCAGATCGACCGCGACAACAACAGGTCCACGTCAGCGGTCTTCAACATGGCGTCGCACACCTCGAACCCGGCGGCGATGCTGGTCAGCTCGATCAAACCAATTGAATTCTTTGCCATGGCTTATGCCACAATCTCGATCATTTCCGGCGTTACCGTGCGCACCTGGCCGCTGATGCCCGCATGCACGTGCGCCCCGAGTTTTAGATCCTCCACGCGCCCCACCACCTGCCCCAACTGTACGTTCTGGCCTTCGCGCACGACGGGTCGCGCGGCTTGACCCGAGTGCTGGAGCATCTTGACGCGCGTCACGGCCGGCCGACATTCCAGTCTCGCGAACGGGGCCGGTTTTTCATACTCTTCGATCTGCAACCGGCGCCGCAATTGCGAAAGCGGCACGCGCCGGTACTCTTTCATGGGGTGCAGCTCTACCGGCTTCTGCTGCACGAACTTCAGCCCAGCCGCGCGCCGGTCATGTTTTCCCTGGTCGCATGCCTCCTTAGGGTACAGATCCTCGGGACACGCGTACAGCGTACAGATCCCGCACCCGCAGCACAGCTCGGCCCACTGATTCCAGATCTCGCCGCCGGTCATGGTGAACCCCAGGCTGCGCATCACCTTGTGGGGAACCACTTCGTAGCCCATCAGGTACCGCGGGCACAGTTCGGTGCAGTAGCTGCACTGGTCGCAGGCCGATTTGCCAATGTGGTTCATTTGCCGCTGCGACCGCGTGCGGCGCGTCATCAGGTAATGGTCTCGCGGCAGCACAATCAGTCCGGCCGTAGTCTTGGTCACCACGTCTTCCAGATCGAACGTCAGGGTGCCCATCATGATCCCGCTGACAAAAATGCCGAAGTCAGCCGCCGTGGCGCCACCGGCCAGTGCCAGCAGGTCGCGGAACGGCGTGCCAATCGGCGCCCACAGCGATTTCGGCTCCTTCACTGCGCCGCAGACGGAAAGGAATTTCTGAGTGACGGGCCGGCCCTGATCGGCCAGGTGCACATTGTAGAGCGTCTCCACGTTGTTGACCACGCAGCCCACATTCAGAGGGATCCCCGCCGGCGGAATCAGGCGGCCGGTAGCAGCGTACACCAGTTCGTATTCGTCGCCCGAGGGATAGAAATCTTCGAGCAGAACGAACTCGATGCGGTCTGATTTCAGACTCAGCTTGAGCGCGTCGATGGATTCGGCGTTCTTGGTCTTGACCCCCAACTTCCCCGACTGCGCGCCAACCGCCTCCATCATGGTAGTCATTCCCGCCAGGATTTCCGCGGGAAAGTGCTTCATGATCTCGGCATCTTTGTGAATCAGCGGCTCGCACTCGGCGCCGTTGGCGATCAGGTACTCCACCTGAGACTGTGCTTTGACGTATGTGGGAAATCCAGCGCCTCCGGCTCCCACCACGCCGCACTCGCGCAACTTCTCGCTGAGCATGAACTAAAAGCATAACCTACGCGGGCAGCGGACAGGCCTGACCTCGGGCCATCGCGGGAAAGCGCCGGCATCCCAGCGCCGATTTGTTAATTCCAGCATTGGCGGGTTGATTCCCTCTGGCTCGAAGTCGCATATTAGCCCTATATGTCCAACACTCACATCATTCGCTTGCTGACGCTTGGCGTCTCGCTCCTGATCCCGGCCGCGCTGTTCGCGGCATCGAGCGTATATGACTTCACGCTGCCGTCGATTGACGGACAGGATGCGCCGCTCAGCCAGTTCAAGGGCAAGGCGCTGTTACTGGTCAATGTCGCCAGCAAATGCGGTTACACGCCGCAGTACGCGGGCCTGGAAGCGCTCTATGAGAAATACAAAGACGAGGGCCTGGTGGTCGTCGGTTTTCCGGCGAACAATTTTGGAGCGCAGGAACCGGGAACGAACGCGGAGATCAAAACCTTCTGCACGCGCAATTACAAAGTGAGCTTTCCCATGTATGCGAAGGTATCGGTGAAGGGCGAGGACAAGACGCCGCTCTACCACTACCTGACCGAAGAAGCGAATCCAGCGACGAACGGGGATATCCGGTGGAATTTTACGAAGTTTCTAGTGGATCGCAACGGCAAAGTGATCGCGCGCTTCGAATCAAAAGTGAAACCTGACGATGCGGAGCTCGTCGAGGCCGTTGAGAAAGCACTGAATCAGTAGGCACCCCACCCGGGTTTAGTGACTGGGTGGTGGTGGTGGTGGCGGCGGTGGCGCTGGAGCCGGCGGCTTGTTGCCGTTGCCCCCTCCGCTTCCTCCGCCGGTTCCGCCTCCTCCGCCTCCCCCACCTCCGCCGACGGGCACGCCTCCGCCTGAAGAGGACGGAATACGGGAAGTGCGATACATCACTTCATAGAGCGCGTCGGCCGCCGCACGCATGGCGCCGCGGATCACGCCGCCGTGATCGACGCTTTTCGCCTGCAGAGGTTGGGTCTTGTAAACGCGGATCCACTCGCCGGCATTCAACATCTTGGTGCCGCTCGGCAGCAACGCGTGCCGCACCTCAACCTGTCCCTCATCCACGACGACGAGCGTAGTCGCGTCCTCATCTTCCACGCTCACATCGAAGACAGTGCCGCGCACGGAAATGACGGCGGTGGGCGTGCGGACTTTGTTGTAGTTCGGCTGGCCGCCGATCTTTTGGATCTGAATCTTCACGCGCCCGAGAAAGACTTCGAGCAGATCTTTCCAATTGCCTGGATTGTCACGGAAAACAACGCGCGAATTCGGGAAAACTTCGAAAGTGCTGCCGTCGGAAACCTGGAGCAGGGCGTACCCGTCAACGCCTGTAACGATGATCTGGCGCGGCTGCACGGAGTCGCCGACGTTCACAGCCCACGGCGAATTGTCGCGCAGGATCGAAACCTGGCCGTTGAGCGTGACCACTTTGGCGGCGCCGGTTTCTTCGGCGCGACACGTGAAAGCACACACACCGAGCAGGAGGGCTGCACCCAGCCATTTGCCCGCAAACCCTTTACGGGGCGCAATTTCCCTTGTTTCCGACACTTTCGCCCCCTAGTCTAACACCAAAGATCGGTTGCAACTAGCTGGCCGAGATAAAAACCTAGCAATAACCAGTGTAAATAGAACACCTTATATCCAACACCCCCTATTTTTGCGGTAAAATAAGACACGCCGATGTGTCAGTTGGCCACACACGCTCCAACGCGCCGGGTGTTGTTTGGCGGCCTTCTGGCCTGTGCGATTGCACTGGGCCAGACGGCGAGTGAGTCCCTGCGACCGGACTGGCGCAAGATAGGCAGCACTTCTATCGAGCGGATGCTGGCGGCGCCGGCGACGGGACCAGTAGATCGAGTCTGGTTCGCGCTGGACGGGCGTACGCTTTACGCGCGCACTCATTCGGGAAGAATCTTCGAGACCGTCGACTTCGAAAACTGGACTGCGTCGGCGGCACAGCCGCCTCGCGACGATGCTTCGGGTTCCGCCGCGCGCCTGCCCGCTCAGAACGCCGTTCTCCGCACGAGCCCCGCGGATGCTCGCCGTGTTTACGCGCTTGCCGATCATGTGTACGGGTCCGAAGACGGAGGCCGCAACTGGACTAATTTGACGGCGTACAAGGACCAGTCGGTGATCGGTGCAGGACAGCACGATCTGGTGGCTTCGCCTCTCGATCCCAACGAATTGGTTGTAGCCAACGAGCACGGGGTGTGGCGGTCGCTCGACGGTGGGATGTCTTGGACCGGGCTGAATCGCTTTCTACCGAATCTGACGGTCCGGCGCATTCTGGCGACTCCAGCAAATGGCCACGGTGTCGAGGTCGAGATCGCTGGCGTGGGCGCCGCCGAATTGCCGCCCGGGAACAACACGGCTTACGCGTGGCAACCGGTTGTGGATGGGCGTGTGGAGCAGAGTGCCGAGACGCGGCGCGCATACTCGGCCCAGCTTGGGGCTGAGATTACGGCGTTTGCGGCAGCGGGTGATGTGGTTTATGCCGGATCGTCGGACGGCCGGATCTGGGTTTCGTTGGATCGGGGGCGCACGTGGAATCTCCCGGCGAGTGGCGGAAACGGCCCGGTGCAGGAGATCGTTGTGGACGCACAAGGGCCACGCGTCGCTCTAGCGGCAGTGGGCGGGTCCGGGGCGCACGTAGTTCGCACCACCAACATGGGCGGGTTTTGGGACGATCTAACCGCCAATCTTTCCGATGTTGCGGCGCAGGGAGTGGTGGCCGACCGTGCCACGGGCTCGGTTTATGTGGCGACGGATCGCGGTGTGTATTGGGCGCATGAAGATCTGGAAGCTCCGGGGCCGCCGTCCGCGTGGACGCTTCTCTCCTCGAATCTGCCGGCGACACGCGCCACTGCCATAGCACTGGATGCCAGCGGCAGCCAGCTCTATGTTGCACTCGAAGGGTACGGGGTCTATGCAGCGGCCGCGCCACATCGTGCGAGCTCGTTGCGGGTGGTGAATGCGGCGGACTTCAGCACCCGCCCGGCAGCTCCGGGGTCGCTGGTGAGCGTGCTGGGCGGTCCCGTGCGCTCGGCACACGCCGGAGGACTCGAGTTCCCCATTCTTGCGTCATCCGAAACCGCCACACAACTGCAAGTTCCGTTTGAAGCGAAAGGGCCGTCGGTGGCGCTGGCGCTTGACGGCGGATTGGGCCCAGTGTCAGTGGATCTCTCAGTGCGCGCGGCTTCGCCGTCGATTTTCGTCGATCGAGAAGGCGCGCCCATGCTCCTTGACGCGGACACAGGCCTGATGCTGGACGCCGCCAACACCGCGCGTTCCAATGCGCGCATCCAGATTCTGGCAACCGGCCTGGGCCGCGTGAATCCTCAATGGCCTACCGGGCAGGCCGCGCCCCTCGAGAATCCGCCATCGGTTGTGGCGAAAGTGCAGGCCTTTCTGGATCGGACGCCAGTCGAAGTTACACGCGCCACACTCGCTCCGGGTTACGTGGGCTTTTACTTGATCGAATTGCAATTGCCGGCGTTAGTCAACGCGGGTCCCGCCGAACTGTATGTTACTGCCGACGGTCAGGAAAGCAATCGCGTCCGCGTGTACGTGGAACCGTAAGAGCGGCGCCACAGGGTTACTTCACTTCAAGAAGAGGCCCTAAATTAGAAAAGCCGCCTCAAGGGCGGCTCCTCGTTGTGAATGTCGGGGGGGTGTGGTTACAGTCGATTGACGTTCTCAGCCTGCAGACCCTTGGGGCCCTGCTTCACTTCGAACTCTACCTCCGCTCCTTCATCCAGAGTGCGGTAGCCGTTTGCCTGGATGGCCGAAAAATGAACAAACACATCGTCGCCACTGGCACGCTGGATGAATCCATAACCTTTGGCGGCATTAAACCACTTCACAACACCTTTTTCTTTCACTACGAACTCTCCTGAACATTGTTGACCACATGCGGAGCCCTAACAACAAAAAAGCTACGATAACAACATTCGTAGCCTGATGGGTTCACCGTTTTTCTGTGCCAACAACCATTTGAAACTACGTCTGTATTGTCTCAGATGCCCTGACTCGGGTCAAGCCGGACAGGGGCATATCCCGGCTGTTTTAAGCGGCATAGGAGAGCGTATCCTAACCAGTGAGAGTTGACTGAAGAAAACATTCTCGAACGGCTGCGGCGGCAAGTGGCCATCCCGCGCGCTTCCGGCATCATCGCAGGCATTGGCGATGATTGCGCCATTTTCCGCCCGCAGGGAACCAAGGAAGATCTGCTGTTCACCACCGATCTGCTCATCGAAGGCGTGCATTTCGAAACCACCACGCATTCGCCGGCCATGATAGGCCACAAAGCGCTGGCACGAGGGTTGAGCGACATTGCGGCCATGGGCGGCGATCCGCTGTTCTGCCTGGTTTCTCTCGCGATCCCGGACTTGGCCGGCCGCCGGTGGGTGGACCATTTCTACACCGGCCTGCTGAAACTCGCGAAGACCACGGGTACGATGCTCGCGGGCGGCGATCTCGCGCGTGCACAGTGGATCGCGTGCGATATCGTTGTGGCGGGCTCGGTTCCCAGGGGTCGCGCTCTGCGCCGCAATGGCGCGCGGACCGGAGATGCGGTTTACGTTTCCGGACGGCTGGGAGGCTCGGCGCTGGGGCTTGAGACAAAGCGAGGGCGCGCGTATCGGCGTCACTTGTGGCCGGAACCGAGGCTCGCGCTGGGACGGTACCTGCGTGAACTTGGAGCCACCGCTGCCATGGACTTGAGCGACGGCCTGTCGCTCGACCTGCACAGGCTGGCACTGGCATCGAAAGTATCGGCTGACATTGCGGCGCCACCCGTATTTCCAGGAGCTACTTTGGAGCAGGCATTGCACGGTGGCGAGGATTACGAACTGCTGTTTACAATCCCCGCTGGGACGCGCGTTCCGCGAAGATTCCAGAGTCTGGAACTGACACGTATCGGCCAGGTGCGGCGTGGTCCGGCGGGCCGCGTGCTGTTGGACGGGCAGCCGTTACCCGCGCTCGGCTACGATCATTTCAGACGCACATGAATCCTCCGGATCCCGCTCCTGTTATCGATCTGATTGAAGCCTTTCGCCGCTCGAAGACGATGTTCGCGGCAGTCGCGCTGGGCGTGTTCGACCGCCTGGAGCGCGGCCCTGCGGACGCCGCCACCCTCGCGGAGGACATGCACGCCAAGACCGAATCGCTCGAGCGCCTGCTGGATGCCTGTGTGGGCCTCGGATTCCTGCACAAGAGTGACGGGCGCTACGCCAATGCTCCCGTGGCCGCCACCTATCTCAGCCGTTCGAGCGAGCGTACGCTGACGGGCTACATTCTGTACTCGAACGAAGTGCTCTTCCGCCTCTGGGCGAATCTCGAAGATGCCGTACGCGAGGGCAGCCATCGCTGGACGCAGACGTTCGGCCGGGAAGGCAGCATCTTCGACCACTTCTTCAAGACCGATGAAGCCATGCGCACGTTTCTCGTGGGCATGCACGGCTTCGGAGTGCTAAGCTCGCCGAAGGTTGTGGCGGCTTTCGATCTGTCTCGCTTCCGCAGGCTGGTGGATCTGGGCGGCGCGACGGGGCATCTGGCGATCGCTGCGTGTGAGCGGTATCCGGAGTTGCGGGCAACGGTGTTCGATCTGCCGCGTGTGATCGAAGTGGCGCGGGAACAGGTAGGCAGATCGGGCGCGGCTTCTCGCATCGAACTCATGGCCGGTGATTTCTTCAAGGACGAGCTGCCGGAGGCGGATCTGTTTGCCGTCGGCCGCATTTTGCACGACTGGTCGGACGCCAAAATCGACGCGCTGCTGCGCAAAGTATACGCGCGGCTGCCCGCAGGAGGTGCGCTGCTCATCGGCGAGAAATTGCTGACCGAGGAGAAAACCGCACCGGTGCCGGCGCTGATGCAATCGCTCAACATGCTGGTCTGCACGGAAGGCAGAGAACGCTCGCTCGGTGAATACCGGACATTGCTGGAAGCGGCGGGTTTTCGAGAGATCGAAGGGAGGATGACGGGGGCGCCGCTGGATGCCGTGCTGGGGGTGAAGCGGTAGGGCGAAGCCGCGCTACGTTTCCTTGCCTCCCCATGAGCCTGACGCAGTTGCTTGAGGGTAGCCGAAGATATCGCTACCTCGTGCGGTCCCCGCCGGATAGCCGAAAGGCCTTACAAGCCTCGGGAAGTCGACCGGTTGCGCTGCCGATAAAGTTGGCATTTTTGGCCGCTCCCAGGAATAAGGCGATTCCTTTTCCGACCATCTGGTAATACTTTTCAGACATGAGAAACGCGCCCGAGCGCCTTATTCGCGATGCCCGACGGGGGAAGGAAGCAGCATTTTTGCGGCTCTTGGACGAGCACCACCTTCCGCTCTTCCGCTTCGCATGGCGGCTCACGGGCTCGATTGCCGATGCCGAGGATATCGTACAGGAATGCTTCATGGCGCTCCTGCGGCAGGATTGCTGCTTCGATCCAGCGCGCACGGCGATTCGCACCTATCTCTTCGGTGCAGTCCGCAACCAGTCGCTAAAACGCCTGCGGCAACGGGAGCCGGGTGTGGCACCGGAACCGGCGGATCATCGCACCCCTGAAACGGAGGCGCTTCGTGGCGAACTGGCAAAAGCTGTGGCGGGCGCCATTGCCGAGCTTCCTGAGACACAGCGCGAGGTGCTGCTTCTGGCGCACTATGAACAATTGTCGCTGGCCGAAATAGCGGAGATCACGCAGTTGGAAGTCACCGCAGTAAAGTCGCGCCTACAGAGGGCGCGCGCCACGTTAAGAGAAACCCTGGCGGCTTACGCGCCGCGAACGGAGTCGACCATATGAACGAGACTGAACTCGATCGATTGTTGGATACCTGGGTTGCGCCTGCGCCGCCGTCATCCTTGCGGGAGGGCCTTCGCGCGAGATTTCCACGGGCTGAACGGCGCAGCTTCGCCCGCCCGCTGGGCTGGGTGCTGATGGTTGCCGTCGCGTCCGTCACGTTGGCGATAGGTATGGGACAGAACGGTGAGAATCTTCGGGACCTCCGGCTCGTCCGGATCCTGAACCAGCTGTACGAAGATTTTCTGAATGGGCTCGAAGCTTGGCAATCAACCATCATAACGAGGCAGATCCGGCAATCCGATCCCAAGGTATACGTGGATGGCCTGCTGGTTGCGCCGCTGGAGTATGGCCCTGCCGCCAGCATCAAGGTACAAGTGCCGGGAGACGGCGTGTACATCATCACTTCGTATCCAATGCCCAGCCACCAAGCGGACGGGGGGCTGACCGGCTGGGTCGAAGCCGGCCATATCCATGGCAACGTAATCGAATTTCATGCAGGCAGCAAGCAGGTTCGCATCGAATGCAACAAGCTGATTGTCGATTCCGATCGTTCGGTCTTCGTCTTACGCCGGCCGTGAGAGCGGGCAGAATTGCATCCCGCCGTGCCCATTTGGCGGCCTGCTTTTATCTTGTATGACCGGCTGGTCGAAAATCATTCGCGAGCCAAGGCGGCTTTGTCTTAGACCGTTGGTATGAACTGGGTTGCCGGAACTGGCGCGCCAGGCATTTCCGATTTCAATTGGCTGTGTAACGCGCTCCAATGAGAAGTCGCTATTCGAATCGCGTTTCCACGTGGTGGGTCGCCGAAATGGTTTAGCTCTACGCCACAGGAAACTGAGGGTGCTGTTTGATCTCTTCGATCTGCGCGGCGTGACGCGCGGGA
>Ga0335070_10005038_pt1 | contig 15496 bp, 15 predicted proteins | sample Lox_Sample_13_FD_206722 | JGI IMG/M metagenome (GOLD analysis project Ga0335070, IMG submission 206722) | Soil microbial communities from Loxahatchee National Wildlife Refuge, Florida, United States - Lox_Sample_1.3 | ecosystem: Environmental > Terrestrial > Soil > Wetlands | place: USA... | reverse complement strand
ATTTCGCGCCGCGCGCCGCCGCCTTCGAAGAACGCATCGACGGCGTTGTGGCGTACGACACCATGTACGATTTCGGTGCGATAGCGGGTCCACTCATGGCTGCAGCGAAAAATCCTCTCGCGATGAATAATATTTCCGTTTTGTGGGCCTACCGCAATGCGTTGTGGACCATGGGTACCAAGGACGTCGACGAAACCCTTAAGGCATGCGCTGCTTACACGCTCGCGCCCGTCGCCGATCGCATCCGGCAAGACGTATTGATCCTGGCAGGTACGGAGGATCATTTCGTTCCGTTTCGCCAGACCGCGGACTTCGAGAAAGCACTCGTCAACGCACGCAGCGTGACCACACGGGTTTTCGATCGGCCATCGGGTGGCGCTGGGCACTGCCAGGGGGGCGCCTTAACGCTCTATCACGCAGCCGTTTTCGATTGGCTCCTGGATAAACTCCCCGAGCGCCCTACGCACGGGCTATGACCTCGGATGACGAGGGTCGGATCATGCTAACGGTCCGAGAATTGTGACCCGGGGGATTTAAGATATGGACAAGGGAATCATTAAACTTGCCGCTTCCATCCTCTCCGCTAACTTTGCCCATCTGGGCAAGCAAGTGGCTGAGGCGGAAAAGGCGGGAGCCGATCGGATTCACATTGACGTGATGGATGGGCACTTCGTGCCCAATCTTTCAATGGGGGCGCCGATCGTCCAGTCGCTTCGTTCGGCAACGCGTCTGCCTCTGGAGACGCACCTGATGATTTCCGACCCGGATTTTTTCCTGGACGAGTTTACGGAGGCGGGCTCCGATTCGTTTCTTGTGCATTGGGAGGGTAACAACAATTTACATCGTACCGTGCAACGCATCAAGTCGCTGGGCAAGCGGGTCGGCGTGGTCATCAATCCGGCCACCCCCGCGGCAGTTCTAGAAGAGATCCTCCAAGACGTGGATCAGGTGTTGGTGATGACGGTTAACCCGGGCTTTGGACATCAGCATTTCATCCCCACGATGTTGCCCAAGATTCGGAGCGTCCGCCGGATGATCGATGAAAATAAGCCCGGCTGCGATCTGGAGGTTGATGGCGGTATCGACGTGGCGACTGCACCACTCGCAGTCGATGTGGGAGCGAATATTCTAGTTGCGGGGTCGGCAATTTTTAGTGAGAAGGAAGGCGTCGCCGCAGCCATGAAGCGTCTTCGAACAGCCGCGGATCAGGCCGTGACCTTTTCTCGCTTACTGAGCAGATAAGGGATGAGCAAATTGGGGATGAGAGGAGGATATATGCGCGTTGGAATTGCTACTGATCACGGTGGATTCGGTTTGAAGGAAGAATTGCTCGGCCAGCTTCGCGCTGCGGGACATGAGGTGGTCGATTTCGGCGCTCATCGCCTGAGCGAGGGGGACGACTATCCCGACTACGTTGTCCCGCTCGCACAGGCCGTGGCCGCGGGGAAGGTGAATCGTGGCGTAGCGATCTGCGGCAGCGGCGTAGGCGCGTCGGTCTGCGCCAATAAGGTTCGGGGGATTCGCGCGGCGTTAATCCATGACCACTTCTCGGCCAGGCAAGGGGTCGAGGACGACCACATGAACATTCTTTGCATGGGCGGTCGGACCGTGGGGCCGGCTGTCGCCTGGGACCTCGTCCAGACATTCCTTGCCGCCGAGTTCAGCCAGGCCGAGCGGCACCTACGGCGCCTCGGCAAAGTGGCTGCCCAGGAGGCGCGAGCGGCCGACGAGCCGCGAGAGGCAGGATCTACACCGTTGAGGACATAGCGAGGGCACTCCATATGGCTGGAATTACGATTGACAATCAGGGCAAGAGCTTTCCGCTCGGCGCCGCGGTATGCCCTGATGGCGTAAACTTCAGCATCTTCTCCAAACACAGCACTGGGGTGGACTTGCTCCTCTTCGAGCGCGTGGACGAGTCAAACCCGTCTCGCGTGGTCGCTCTCGATCCGTGGACGAATCGCACCTACCACTACTGGCACACGTTTGTGCCGGGGGTGAAGACGGGACAACTCTATGCCTATCGAGTCCGTGGCGCGTACGCTCCGGAGCGCGGGCTTCGATTCGATCCGAGTAAGGTTCTCCTGGATCCCTACGGGAAGTGCGTGGCCCGGCCGCCAGGATACAGCCGCCAAGCCGCGTGTCATAGCGGAGACAACGCCTCAGTGGCGATCAAGAGCGTCGTCGCGGACCCGAGCACGTACGATTGGGAAGGCGACAGCCCCCCACGGAGGCCCTTCGCCAAGACGGTGCTTTACGAGATGCATGTGGGCGGCTTCACCAGGCATCCCAGCTCCGGCATTGCGGCCGCCCGGCGGGGCACCTATGCCGGACTGGCCGAAAAAGCCCCATACTTGCAGGACCTTGGAGTCACTGCGATCGAATTGCTCCCCGTCTTCGCCTTTGACGAGCAGGATGGTCCCGCGGGATTGGGCAATTACTGGGGGTATGCCCCCCTGTCTTTTTTCGCCCCCCATGATGGCTACAGTTCCCGCCGCGATCCGCTGAGGGCGCTCGATGAGTTCCGGGATATGGTCAAGGCGCTGCACCGGGCCGGAATTGAGATCCTCCTGGACGTCGTGTACAACCATACCACAGAGGGCAACGAGACCGGTCCGACGCTGTGCTTCCGAGGACTGGCGAACGACACGTACTACCTCTTGGGGGAGGACCGGTCTTCCTACGCCAACTACAGCGGGTGCGGCAACACGCTGAACGCCAATGAATCCGTATGCCGGCGATTGATCCTCGACAGCCTCCGCTACTGGGTCAGCGAGATGCACGTGGATGGCTTTCGCTTCGACCTCGCCTCGATCCTGTCCCGCGACTCGCTCGGCCGCCCGCTGGAGAACCCTCCCATCCTCTGGGACATCGAATCGGACCCGGTTCTCGCCAACGTCAAGCTCATTGCAGAAGCCTGGGATGCAGCTGGTCTCTACCAGGTCGGCAGGTTTGTCGGCGATAGCTGGAAAGAATGGAACGGTCGATTTCGCGACGACGTGCGGGCCTTCCTCAAGGGAGATATCGGAATGGTCCGGCCCGTGGCATATCGGCTGATCGGAAGCCCGGATGTGTATGAGCACAAAGAACGGGAGCCGGAAGAGAGCATCAACTTCGTCACCTGCCACGATGGCCTGACGCTCAACGACCTGGTCTCCTACAATCGGAAGCACAACGAGGAGAACGGGGAGGATAACCGCGACGGAACAGACAACAACCTGAGCTGGAATTGCGGCGCGGAAGGACCCACACAGGATCCCGCGGTGGAGCGACTGCGCAATCGCCAGGTGAAGAACTTCCTGACGCTAACCCTGCTTGCGGTGGGAACCCCCATGCTGCTCATGGGAGATGAGATGCGACGCACCCAGCGCGGCAACAACAATGCCTACTGTCAGAACAACGAGACCAGTTGGTTGGATTGGGAGCTGCTCGTCCGGCACGCGGATATTCACCGCTTCGCGAAGCAGCTCATTTCGCTGCGCCTCATGGCGCCGATCGAACGGGCCGACATGACGCTGAACGAACTGCTGCGTCGGCAACCGGTGCAATGGCAGGGGGTCAGACTGGACGCTCCGGATTGGAGCTATGATTCCCACAGCCTGGCGGCGACGGTCCGGCTGCTGGGAGACCGGGTGGTGCTCCACCTCATGGTGAACGCCTACTGGGAGGCGCTCCGATTCGAAATCCCCGGGGTCGGTGAGGCCGGGGAGCCGTGGCGACGGTGCGTAGACACGTTCCTGGATTCCCCGGACGATATTTGTGATTGGGCCAAGGGCCCGATCGTATCGGGTGCTACATATCTGGTCCAACCCCGCTCCGTGGTACTTCTGGTCGCCCAGGCGCCAGGGGGCACGGGACAGAGCAAGAGCCTAGCAGGGTCCTGAAGAAAGCCACTTTCGCAGGATCCTCAAAAATGCCCAGATGCAAGGCGCCCGAAATCCTGAGGAGTGAGGCGTACGTTGAACGTACGCTGCAACGACGAAGGGTTAGGGCAACGCCGCAGATGGGCGTTTTTCAGCATCCTGCTACAGGAACTCGAAAGGAGACACCCATGAGTCTCGGGCAAGTTGTCCGATCAACCACAGAGGCGGATATGGTCCAGCTCTCCATCAACACCATTCGAACGCTCTCGATTGACGCGGTCCAACAGGCTAAGTCCGGACATCCGGGCACGCCGATGGCGCTCGCGCCGCTGGTCTACACGATCTGGAATCGCGTGATGCGCTTCGACCCGCAGGACCCCATCTGGCCCAACCGCGATCGGTTCGTGCTGTCGAATGGCCACGCTTCCATGCTGCTCTGGTCCATGCTCCATCTCACCCGCACGCAGGCAGTGAATGCCGATTACGAAATCCTCGGCCAACCTTCGGTCTCGCTCGACGATATCCGCCGCTTCCGTCAACTCGACAGCAAAGCGCCTGGACACCCCGAGTATCATTGGGTCTCGGGCGTTGAAACCACGACCGGTCCACTCGGTCAGGGGGTGGCCACGAGCGTCGGGATGGGCATCGCAGAAAAATGGCTCGCCAACCACTATAACCGGTCCGGCTTTGAGATTTTCAATTACAATGTTTATGCCGTTTGCGGAGACGGATGCATGATGGAGGGTATCGCGTCGGAAGCAGCATCACTGGCGGGCCACCTTGGGCTCGACAATCTTTGCTGGATCTACGACAACAATCACATCACCATCGAGGGGAATACGAGAATCGCCTTTACCGAGGACGTCGCAGCCCGTTTCCTGGGATACGGCTGGAATGTATTGCGGGTGGGCGACGCCAACGACATTGAGCGCATCGAGCACGCCCTTGACATCTTTCACAAGACGAAAGACAGACCAACCTTCATCGTTCTTGACAGTCACATCGGCTACGGCTCCCCGCACAAGCAGGACACTTCCGCCGCCCACGGCGAGCCCCTCGGAGATGACGAGGTCCGCCTCTGCAAGCGGTTCTATGGCTGGCCGGAGGATGCGAAGTTCTTTGTGCCCGATGGTGTGTATGAACACTTTGCTTCCAGCCTCGGTGCGAGGGGTGCTCAGATGCGGCGACAGTGGACGGAACTCTTCGCCGCTTATCAATCTAAGTATCCCGACCTGGCGAACGAGGTCGAGCAGATGCAGCGGCGCGAACTGCCCGCCGGCTGGGATCGCGACCTTCCCGTCTTCCTTGCTGATCCCAAGGGGATCGCGGGACGGGACGCTTCGGGCAAGGCGCTGAACGTTCTTGCTCAGAACATTCCCTGGTTGCTTGGAGGCTCGGCCGATCTTGGGCCATCGAACAAGACTACTCTGACGTATGAGGGCGCGGGAGACTTCCAGGCCGATACCCCGGCGGAGAAAAACCTGCATTTCGGCATCCGCGAACATGCGATGGCTGCCATTGTGAATGGGCTTTCATTGTCTAAGCTCCGCGCTTTCGGCGCGACGTTCTTCATCTTCAGCGACTACGCGCGGCCGGCGATCCGGCTCTCCGCTTTGATGGAGCTTCCTACCATCTTTATCTTCACACACGACGCGATGGGCGACGGCGAAGACGGCCCGACCCATCAGCCGGTAGAGCATCTGGCGTCATTGCGGGCGATTCCCGGCCTGGTCACCCTGCGGCCCGGCGACGCCAACGAAGTGATTGAAGCCTACCGCTACATCATGCAGTTGCGTCATGAGCCCGCCGTGCTGGTGCTGTCGCGCCAGCCCCTGCCGACGCTGGATCGGAAGAAGTACGCGCCGGCATCCGGTGTCGCACGGGGTGCGTATGTACTCAGCGACGCTTCAGGGGGGAACCCTGAAGTGATTCTTATCGCATCGGGTAGCGAAGTCAGTCTTGCGGTAGAAGCCCACGAGAAGCTCGTCGCCGAGGGAATCCGTTCGCGCGTTGTATCCATGCCGTCCTGGGAAATATTCGAGCATCAGACGCAGGAGTATCAGGACCACGTGCTGCCGCCGGAGGTGACGGCGCGCGTTGCCGTGGAGGAAGCGTCAACTTTCGGGTGGGAGCGATACATCGGCAGATCGGGCCGCATGATCGGTATGAAAACGTTTGGGGCATCGGCGCCGCTAAAAGAACTCCAGAGAAAGTTCGGTTTCGAGCCGGACAAAGTAGCGACCGCCGCGAAGGAATTACTCGGCAGGAAATAAACCTGGATTATGCCTGAGCCGGCGCGGCCTGCGGTGCCATTTCCGCGGTTCTGGGGCTCTACCTGGCGACGGCCGGCCTCTGGGCAGAGCGCGGACACTGGGTTACCTTCGTCGCCTCATCTATCACCATGTTTTCCGGTGCGAAGCCTAACCCTGATGGCCCATCGACCGGGTAGTCCATCATGCCCGTACGAAAACTGAATAGAAGGGACCGGGCAGCTGTCCCGTTTATCAATTCGTTTTATCACGCCTCCGGCTAAGTCAAGAAGGCAGCGGCGCTGGCTCGGAATATACTTTGTTAAGATCAGGTGTTGTGCATGACGGATGCCTTGTCTATGCAGAAACCATCAACGCCTTGCATGGGGAGATAAAGCCATGAACACTTCGATACTCCATGAAATCGTGCAAGCCATTCCTGTTCTGGCGGCGGCAGGTGGGGTGTTGTATGCGGCCTTGCAGTTTCGGGGGTGGCGGGTCTCCCAGTACGTGGCGAACTTCACCAAACTTGTTGAACTCCAGTTACAAATCCGGAAGATGGTCATGGACGATCCCGCTTTGGGACCGGAGGGAGTTCCCAAAGAGGAAACGCGGGCCTACTACTACAACCTTATACAGCTGAGCTTGTTCGAAATCGCTTGGTATAGCCACAAGTATGGCCAGTTGACAGATGATTATTTTGCCTCCTGGGAAGTCAATATGGCTTCTGTCGCTAAACGCCCAGCCTTTCGCGCCATGTGGCAGAGCGACCGAACGAAGATATTGCATGATGGTTTCCGCAAGTATATGGAGACGTTGATGCAGGAGAGACCGTGAACGCGCGCCGGTAGCGCAGGTTCCTTTTCCGCACTAAACGATGTATAAACTATGTCGTTTCGATTTCTTCTGACGACCGAAGGAGACACAAGATGATCAATATTCGCAATAAAATGAATCCGTTGCTAAACTGCATCGGTCCGACATTCCGGCTCAAGATTTGATCAGGGACGATGCGAGGGGTGATCGGTGCATCTCCGGCAACAGAAGAAGGTCAATGAATGATGGGGAAACAAAAAGAAAGCATCTTCGGATATCTCACTAAATCCTGGTCCGAAGAACGGAAACTGACAGCGTTGGTGATAGCTCTGACGTTTGAGACGCTTATAGGCTATCCTCTTGTAAGTGTGATCGGCAGCAATGTTGCAATTCGACTTATAAACGATTTGGTTATGACCGCCGTACTTTTACTGGGCCTTTTTGCGTTCACCCGCCATAAAATCACCCGGATGGTTCTTGGCGGGATTGTTCTAATCGTGATCTCTGTCCGTTGCGCACGCTTTGTCTTCGGAGCACATTGGCTCCTGGGGTGGGACATCTTGCTGGCACTGGTGGCGTTAATTGCATTTGTGAGTTTTACCATGAGATATGTCTACGAAGAAGGCCGAATAACCTCGCAGCGCATTCAAGCAGCCGTTGCAGCATACTTGCTCATCATAATCGTATTCGCTTTAGGCTATACTCTGATCGCCTTTCTTATCCCCGAAGCCTTCAGGTTCCCGGATAAGCCACCAAACATTAGCGACCCCCGATTTGGCTACATTTTTCATTATTTCAGCATCTCGACGATTACCACACTGGGGTATGGAGACATCGCTCCTGTGCATCCTTTCTCCCGGACTTTAGCGACGGTAGAAGCCCTTGTCGGGCAGCTTTATACGGCCATCCTTTTAGCGCGACTGGTGTCATTGTCCGTAATAGATAGCCAAAGGTCTGATAAGCAAAAGACGATTAAGCGTTAATTAAATCTAAACGTTGCAAAAAAAGGTGTCAAACGAATTGACTCCCTGGTTTAAAGCCCAGGGTACGTCCTTCGTCGAGGGGGCTTCGTATGAAAAAGGACTATCCAGGCCTCAAAAAAATCTTGTTCCCGTTGCAAAAGGCCCGGGACTTTTTGGATACCTCAGGTCCGGCCCGGGTGATGTTCGGCCCAGCTTCGGAAACGGCCGCAGGTGAGAGGGGACGGGACCTTGTGGACTTCCTCAAGCAGGCGTCTCTCTTCACGGACCTCGCGCACGGGGACCTTAGACGGCTCGCCCGGATCGTCCACGAACGGGTCTACCGGGACGGCGAGATCATTTTTGAACAGGGAACACCCGGCGTGGCCCTGTACCTCCTGCGAGGTGGCATGGTCGAGATCATAAGGAAAAAGCGCAATGGTGAGGAGATCCCCCTTGCCATGCTGGAGCCGCCCGCTTCCTTTGAGGAGCTGGCTGCGGTGAGGGCTGAGGTGGTCCACTGGGCCTCGGCCCGGGCTCACGGCCCGGTCTCCCTGGTGGCCATCGGACGTTCCGACCTGGAAGCCCTCAGTCGCAACTTCCCTCTCCTGGCTAATAAGATCCTCAAGAAGCTCGCCCAGATCATTGCCGTTCAGTTCCAGATGCTTTTGGAGGCTGAATATTTCAATGAGGAGAGGAGTGTGAACAGTGATTCCCCGCAATGAGTTCAGCCCTGCAGGCATGTTCTTCAAGGCTCTCGTGGCAGCGGCCGGCGTGCTCCTTTCAGCCTACCTGCTTTGGAAGCTGCGAGGCCTTATCGTTCCTGTTGCGGTCGGTGGCTTGATGGCCTACATTTGCCGCCCCCTTATTACGAAGTTGGAACATTATCGGATTCCACGAGGTCTGGGGATGGGGCTGCTCCTGGTTGTTTTCGTGCTCGCCGTGCTTTTTATCGCGGGCCGGATAAGCACCATGATGCCTTCCGAAATCACGGTCATCGAGCTCAAGGTCCAGGCGTTATACAAACTCAACAAGGGCTACAATCGCTTGATGGGGCTTGACCCGTCATTAACCAAGGGCAATCGAGCCTACCGATTGTTGCATGAAGACTTGGATCCTATCGTTGAGCGGATCAACCGGTTTCTCACCCTTACCCGGGAAGAAGAATCCCAGTTCCTCGCCTCACATCCGCACGGCCACGAGGCAGCGAAGGGCTCTGACCGTTTGCTTGATTACCATCGCGCAAACCTTAAAACACTCAACCTGCGCGGCCCCGCTGCACTCCCCGAAGCCGGAGGAGTTAGGACTGCTCCTGCGGCTGCTGCCCAAGCGCCGGGCCCGGTCTTGAAGACGCCTCTCGCAACCCTGGGCCACATCCTCTCCGCCTGGTGTGTAGCTCCCCTGATCTTTCTGTTCCTTCTGCGGGATACCGGCGAGATCAAACGCGGCCTTCTTAGTGTGGTCCCCAACCGCCTGTTCGAACCGGCGCTAATAATCCTGGAGGATCTCGACCGGGCGCTGGGTGACTATGTGCGTGGCATTTTTCTTGAGTGTGTCGCGCTGGGTTTTACCGCGATGTTGCTGCTCGCAATCGTGGGCGTTTCCCCCCGGTGGGCGATGGCCATCGGGATCTTCACCGGCGCGAGCAATGTAATTCCGTACATGGGCTCCGCGGCTGCCTTGGTAGGAGGACTGGCCTATGCTCTCCTGGCGGAGGAAATCCATCCGCTCCTGCCGATGGTGAACACAGAGAATCTTGCGTTCTGGGTGATTGCAGCGGTGGGAGTGGCGGAACTGCTCAAAAACATTTTTTACGAACCGTTCGTTCTTGGCGGCGCGGTCAAGCTTCACCCGCTCGTGGTGGTGATCGGGATCGTGGCTGGAGGCATCCTGTTCGACTTTGCCGGGGTGTTGCTCGCCATCCCCGTGATCACCGTCTTCAAAGTCTTTTTTTCGAGCACCATCAGGCAACTCAAAGCCTACGGGCTGATTTGAGTGCCGGTTGACATGGATTTGCCACGGCGAAGGAATTATGGGCGCACGCGAAAATGGACGAAAGAGGTCAAGAGGGATGGCAAACGTCGCAGCTTCAGGTGCAGTCACAGATGAAGGGCTACTCTTAGCCGCAAGGGAAATCTTTGCCCGCAAGGGCTACAGTGGAACCTCAGTCTGAGAGATCGTGGCAGCCGCCGCTGTCACGAAACCGGGATCTGCAAAACCCGAAGGAAGGACGCGGGTGGAATGGAGGAAAGGACCATGAAAAAGCTCATTCTTTTTTCGTCTTTTTTAGTTGTGGCCTTATTCGTCGCTCATCATGGATGGACACAGGAAAGGCAAGTGCTTCATACGCCCGTAATTACTCATGCCTATGCGATAGATAAGGGGCCAAACGGGACAGTCTGGAAAATATATATTGAGGCAGAGGATGCGGGTGGCGATATGAATTGTGTTCTCGTCGTCGTGGACCAGATTGGCCAGGGTCGTTACCCGCTTGATCGCGTTCTATTAGATCCTCGGCACCGAAGTCATCTTAAAGGATTCCTTCAATGGAACACACTTAGAGCAGAAGGGTTGAGGGAGGGAACCCACATTACGGTAACGATCTCCATTCAAGACATGGCTAGACATGTAAGCAAGGAAGTGGTTTTCCCATTTACCTTTGTGTCAGGGGTAAGCGCTCAAGAAAACATACCTGCCCCTTTTGACGAGCAAAACCTTCCGAGGATCGGGCAGATCGGTGTAAGTCTTGTGAACCCGGACCGTTATTAGTGGCGAAGGCATTGGCGAACTCGAAGACCATCACGAAGGAGGATGAGCGCAAACGAATTCTAATTGCACCTCGAAACTCGAGGCGCAGGTAATGCAATCCGGGGCTATCCTGGATAGTGAGGCTTCCAGGAAGCACATCCACAACGAGCTAAGGATTCAGATCCAGGGAGGCACATCGTATGACCAACCGGCAAGAAGCCATTGAAGATCTCAGCATGTTTGGCATTAAGGAGCCCTATACCTATCTCCTCGACATTATACCGCTGATTGAGATGATCTGGGCGGACGGCGAGGCACATGAAAGCGAACTCGCCATACTCGATGAATACCTGCACAAGCGTGTGCAGCAAATCAATGAGATGGCGGGCTATAAAGTCATGAGCTTCGAAGATGCCAAGGCATTTGCCAATCGCTTCATTAGGCAAAGACCTCAACCGGAGTTCCTGAGAAGGCTCAGGTCGATGGTCGGCCCCGTCATTCTGTCCTCCTCCGACGCTCGCTATGGAGAGCCCCTGTTAAAGTTAATGTTTGAAGCATGTATCGATATTGCAGCCAACGCGGTGCGAAAGTATCCTTATGGCCTTCACGATCGTTTCGATTCTGATGAAAAGAGATGTTTTTATGAGATCATTATGACTTTCATTGATTTCAAGTGGCCCGAAAGGGAGAAAAAGAAGTGATCCATCGCCCGGAATCAGGGCCAATCATCTGCCTACAAGTGGAGGCATGCAGAAGATGATCGAATCGATGCAAGAGGAAATGGGCAAACGATTCTTGAGAGGGATTGCCGCCTCTCCGGGAATTGGCATCGGCAAAGCTGATCAACCAATGAACATGAAATAAAGAGGGCGTCACTTCCGGTATTAGGAGGGACATTATGAAAATCCGATTGATTATTCTGGCCGCATTCATTCTTATAACCTGTATTTCGAGACCATCAGAACCCAGAAGTGTGGCTGAGGTCTTTAAGCAGGTGAACGGCTCGGTGACGGTGATTGTGGCTTTGCATAAGAGTTCTTCAGTCCCTACCGGTCTCCAGCAGACCATGGGCCTTGATCTCGGCTCCGGTGTTCTTATTTCCAAGAGCGGAAAAGTCATCACCTCGGCTCATCTGGTCAATACCGCTGATCAGATCACCGTCAAATTATCGACTGGTGAAGCCGTCAGCGCCCGGGTCGTCGCATCAGCTCCCCTTTTCGATGTCTCATTATTGCAGCTGGAGTCCATACCGAAGGAGGTTGTCGTCGCCAAGCTTGGCGATTCTGAGAAAGTGGAGGTTGGTGATGAGGTTCTCGTCGTGGGTGCGCCGTACGGGTTAGGCCATACCTTGACAGTGGGTCATATCAGCGCGCGGCATAAACCGAATGCGATATTGAGCGGGTTTGAGATGGGCGAGTTCTTTCAAACCGATGCAGCGATCAACCAGGGGAATTCCGGAGGGCCCATGTTTAACATGGCCGGAGAAGTCATTGGAATAGCCAGCCGCATTCTTACAAAGTCCGGAGGGTCCGAAGGGCTGGGGTTTGCCGTCACGTCCAATACGGCCAGGCGGTTATTGCTGGAGGAGCAATCTTTCTGGTTTGGCCTGGACGGTATCGTGCTTGCCGATGAATTCGCCGCCGCCTTTAACGTTCCCCAGCCCATGGGATTTCTCGTCCAGGAGGTTGCTGACAAATCTCCGGCTGCGCGCCTGGGGCTCCAGACTGGAAAGATTAAGTCTCAGATCGGCCCGAGCGAGATCTTTCTTGGAGGAGACATCATCCTGGAGGTGGTCGGGATTCAGGTCAGCGAGGACTGCTATGAGAAAATTCGACACCGGCTCAGTAAGATGAAACCTGGAGATACTATCAGCGTAACGGTGCTGCGGGCGGGACGCATACTGCAATTGTTTGCCACCCTGGACCGATGAAGGGAGATGCGAAGATCCTTGGACCACTCGGCTGTTGTTAATAGTAAGCATATCCAAACCCGAATGAGGGGCATCAAGGAGACCTCTGGAATAAAACCGATCATCGCGATACTAAGCATCCTCATGATCCTCTTGCTTTCACCGGTGTGGGTCCTATCGGCTGAACCAGAATTCGAACCGAGCTCATCGGAAAAGATTATCTGGGGGGATGGCATCGGCAGTGGGTTCCGCAAGGGTCTGTACCAGGTGGGGGGAGCACTTGGCGGTGGTTTTGGAACCAAAGTCTTCGGAAGTAAGGAGAGGCATGATCTCGCGTCAGCGTCAGTGAATGTGGGCTGGGTATTTACAGACATCATCGCGCCCGATAAATGGTACCGCGGCAACTTCGAACTGCTGCTTGAACTCTTCGGAGGCTGGCAGTTTAATCCAAACAGTCGCTATTTTGTCGGTCTGACTCCATTCATTCGCTATAACTTTGCGACTGGCAGCCGCTGGGTGCCCTTTGTGGAATTCGGGGCGGGCCTCTCGGCCACGAATATTGAAGGCAGTGACCTCACCGGGACTTTCCAGTTTAACCTTCAGCCCGGTGCTGGCCTGAATTATTTTATCAGCAAACGGACTGCACTGACCCTGCAATACCGCTGGTTGCACTTCTCTAATGCGGGTATCCAGCATCCCAACCGCGGGACGAATACACAGATGTTTCGTCTGGGTGTGAGCTCGTTTTTTTGAGGAATGAAATGGAAGCATCACTCGGAGACATTGCGACCCAGGCTGAGATCAGTCTGGAGCGGCAGGAGGATCGGAAACTTCTCGTGGCGCTTTCCGGTTCGTGGAGACTTGCATCTTCGCCTCCCTCGGCTGACGAGCTTACAAGGCAAATCGACCCAAATCAGGTCCGGAGTATTGCCTTTGAGACCGGCGAATTGAAAAGCTGGGACAGCAGGCTTCTGACCTTTCTCATCAAAGTCAATCAATTCTGTTCACAGAATAGGATTCGATTGGAGCCGGAAGGCCTTCCGAAAGGGGTAAGGCGGCTCCTGAAACTGGCCGCCGCCGTGCCCGAGAGGGAGGGTGTGGGCGAGAAGCCCAGGAAAGAAGTGTTCCTTGATCTCTTTGGAGCAAGGACAATCGTCTTTTGGCGTTCAACACTGGACATGGTCGATTTTTTCGGAGAAGCATCGGTTGCCTTTGGACGACTTTTAACAGGCAGGGCCTGGTTCCGTCGATCGGATCTCACCTTGCTTCTTCAGGAATGCGGCGCCCAGGCATTGCCCATCGTTTCTCTGATCAGTGTGCTGGTCGGGTTGATTCTCGCATTTGTCGGCGCCATCGAGTTGAAGATGTTTGGCGCACAGATCTACGTTGCCGATGTAGTGGGGATCGGCATGGTCAGGATCATGGGGGCCGTCATGACCGGGGTTATCATGGCCGGCCGCACGGGTGCAGCCTTTGCAGCCCAGATCGGGACGATGCAGGTGAATGAAGAAGTTGACGCCCTTCAGACCCTTGGAATTTCACCGGTGGAGTTCCTGGTTCTTCCGCGAATGGTTGCCCTGATTGTGATGATGCCGCTGCTCTGCCTTTATGCAGATCTGATGGGGATTCTCGGAGGCATCGTGGTCGGGATGGGCATGCTGGATCTTAGCCTGACCCAGTACCTCGACCGGACTCGGGAAGCCGTCACCATGGCGCACGTATGGATCGGACTTCTTCATAGTGTTGTTTTCGGAGTGCTGGTGGCCTTGGCAGGTTGCCTGAGGGGGATGCAGTGCGAAAGAAGCGCTTCGGGAGTAGGCGAGGCGACGACATCGGCGGTGGTGACGAGCATCGTTGCCATTATTATGGCAACAGCAGTGATTACGTTTGTATGTGAGATCCTGGGAATATAAGAAATGGAGTACTGGAGTAATGGAATAATGGAGTGATGAAATAAATCACTCCAAAGATAATATGTTTGGTAAAGAAGACTCCAATACTCCAGTACTCCAAATAAGTTCTTAGAGATGAGCTCCATGGCTCCAATGCTCCAGTGGCTTTCTGACTATTAGAGATAAACCCTATGGCAGGGGAACCTGAAATTACTGTGAAGAACCTCGACATGGGATATGGGGACTTCGTCGTCATGCGGGATCTCAATTTCACCGTCAACCGGGGAGATATTTTCATCATCATGGGTGGAAGCGGCTGCGGGAAGAGCACCCTTCTCAAGATCCTGATCGGGCTGAAAAAGCCTTCAAGTGGGAAGGTTCTTTACGGGGATACGAGTTTCTGGGAAATCGACTCTTCGGAAAGAGAGCAAATGATGAGCCGGTTCGGGATTCTTTACCAGTATGGAGCCCTCTGGACTTCCATGACCCTTGAAGAAAACATAGCTCTGCCGCTCCAATATTACACCCAGCTGAACCCTGGTGAGATTCAAGAGATTGTGTCGCTGAAACTCTCTCTGGTCGGGCTTGCGGGTTTTAAAGACTTCTACCCCTCGGAGATCAGCGGGGGCATGATGAAAAGGGCCGCCCTCGCCCGGGCCATGGCCTTGGACCCGGAGATCCTTTTCTTCGATGAGCCCTCGTCGGGGCTGGACCCGATCAGCGCACGTCTACTGGATGACTTGATCCTTGAACTGAGCGCCAGTCTGGGGACGACGATCATCGTTGTAACGCACGACCTGGCGAGCATTTTTGGAATCGGAAACAACTCCATCTTTCTGGACGTGGAACTTAAGACCATGAGCGCGAGTGGAGACCCCAAGAGACTGCTTGCTGAGTCAGGAGACCCCACTGTGCGTCGTTTTCTCACCAGAGGAGAGGAGGGAAGAAGGGAGGAGAAGTGATGAGCAAGCTGGCCAACAAGAGATTGATCGGTATTTTCGTTCTGGGTGCGATTACCTTATTGGTCATCGCCATCGTTGTCCTGGGTTCCGGGGATTTT
>Ga0335070_10005037_pt1 | contig 15497 bp, 8 predicted proteins | sample Lox_Sample_13_FD_206722 | JGI IMG/M metagenome (GOLD analysis project Ga0335070, IMG submission 206722) | Soil microbial communities from Loxahatchee National Wildlife Refuge, Florida, United States - Lox_Sample_1.3 | ecosystem: Environmental > Terrestrial > Soil > Wetlands | place: USA: Florida... | reverse complement strand
ACCGCCGCCTGCGCACCGAGCACCGAGAGCAAATCCTCGTCGGCGTCGCTGAAATCGCCGCCGCGTTTATTGATCGCCTCCAGGACGCCGACGATCTTGTCCTTGGTGATCAGGGGCACGCCCAGGAGGGACTCGGTCGTTACGAGGGTCACTTGCTCGACAGCTGGGTAATACCGGGCGTCCTCGTGGGCGTTCGAGACGCGCACCGGCTGGCGGTGCGTGACGACCCATCCGGCAAAACTGCCATCCAGCGGGACGGCCAACCCGCGCATGGTCTGCAAGTCGAGATTGGTCGCCACCTGGAAATGCAGCTGGCGCCCGGCGTCGTCGTAGAGCAGGATGGAAGCAGCCTCGGCGCCGGTGATGTCCGCCGCGGCATGGATGATGCGGGTGAGCAGGATGTCCAGGTCGAGGGTCGACGCCAGGTCGCGGGCGATTTCGATCAGCCGCCGATACTCTGCCAGTCGCACTTCAGTTTTAGGCATGCCGTTCTCATTTCATACGATGGGATAAGTCGTTAATTCCGAAAACCGGCGGATCAAACGCCTGATCCTTGAGAAGTGAACGAGACAGACAAATATCCTTGCGTGTCCAACCAATGATATCTTCCAGCCGGTCACCCAACCCTGCCTCTGGTCGGGAGTATGCGACCATCCGGGCGGAGAAGAGCATCAGGGCTGCTGTTTTTCGAGTTCAAGCATCGCGGCGGCCAACTTGGTAAACTGCTGGGCGGTTAGGCTCTCGGGCTGTGAAAGCACGGCGATGGTTTTCATGCGCGTCGCCATGTAGAGCAGCTCCGGAGCAGGAGTGACGGCGACGACCGGCTCCTGGCCCAGCACCTCTTGCACCTGTGACCAGTTTAATTGAATCTCGGTACGGATGCGGTTGACCACAACGGCTTGGATGGTGCGTTTATTAAATCCTAGTTCGGTCAGGTCATTGATCAACGCCCTGGAATGGATGACGGAATTGCTGGCGGGCTCTACCACAATGAGAACCTGATGGCAGGCGGCGACAATTTTCTGGGTCAGGGGCGGCAGGCCGGCTCCCAGGTCGAGGATCAGGTAACGCGAGAGGTAGCTCAACCGGTTGACTAGCGCTTCGAAGGCATCCAGAGAGTTGAGCAGGGTGCCGTCCTTGGGCTGGACGGAACCGAAGAGCAGGCGCAGGCCGGTCTCGTGGACATGCAGCGCATCCTTGACTTTTTGGCGGTTCATGTCAGCGGCGTTGGCCTGCAGCAGCTCGGTCAGGATGCGTGGGTGGGACTCACCCAGCTCGGGGCCCAGGGTGCCCATTCCCGGGCGCAGTTCCGCCACAATGACTTCTTCTTTGCTGGCAGCCTGCATGGCCGCCCCCAGGTTCACCGCGGTCGTGGTGACCCCCAGACCGCCGCGTGCTGCCAGTACGCCGATGGTAAAGGCGCGTTTCTCCGATTGGACCGGAGCAGCGCCGGCTTTGCCCTTGGTCGAACGGGCCAGCAACGCCTTGACATGGACGTTCAACTCGGTGGGATGGGTCGGCTTGGTCAGATAATCATCCGCACCGGCCTCGAAACCGGTGACCTTGTCGTCCAACTGGGTTTTGGCAGTGAACATGAGGATGGGGATACTGCCGGTTGAGGGATTGGCACGCAGGCGTCGCGCCACCTCGTACCCGTCCATGTCAGGCATCATTATGTCCAGCAAGATCAGGTCAGGGTTTTCGACCTCAGCCTGGGCGATCCCCTGGGTGCCGTTGGGCGCCGCCACGATCTGATAGCCCTGTTTTTGAAGCATCAATCCGACCAGTTTCAGAGTGTCGATGTCGTCGTCAATGATGAGGATTTTCTCTGCCATGATTCTATCCTTCTCGAGTTCAATCAAAGTCTAGCACAAAGCACCAGCCGAAGCAAGCTAATCTAAGACCGGTCGGAAGCAGAAATGGAGGGGATTCATTGACCGGGATGATCTTCCCGGCACCCAAATTCATGTACGCAAGTCAGGAACGACCAACGGTCAGGGAGTAAGGAGATGGGTGAGGCGGTCGAACAGGGCCGGATTAAGCTTTTCGAAGCGCATATCATAACCGGTGACAGCCAGCAAGAGGCTGACTATCACAGAATAAAGTGTCAATCCGATGACCAGGGTGACAAACAACCCGCGCAGAGCAGGCTTTTTTTCGAGGTACCCCAAACACATCCAAAAACCCAAGGTAGATAATAGAACCAGCAGCGGAACCGCATCGGCAAGATAGCGCATCGTCGCCGTGATAAACAATAAGACCGGTCCAAAAGCCAGGAGGGCAACCCCGCTAAGCGTCCCTGCGATCCACTCCAGCGAACCATTCCCTTCCCTGGCATCTACTCGACCACCTTTTTGAGATTGCGCCGCCATTAACCGCCAGCCGCGCCAGAGTAAATAAAGAATTGGAACCAATATTAGAATAACGTACGGAAAAGTCGGGATCAAACCGCTGATTTGTTCACTGCGATAGTAATTGGGGGTGCGGATGACAAAGAAAACAAAATGACCGCCCCACTCGGGTTTTACAAATGGAAAAACCGACAAGGTACGGAATGGGTTAAGCACGTAATTGTGCAGGTTGGAGAGAAGGTTAGCAAATGAAAATTCGTGCACGGCACTTGTATTGAAATTCGTAATCGTCAATTGGTAGCGGTGACCAAATTCGAACCATAAACCAAAACGCACTTGATTGTACAACCCCATCCCTCCGAGACCAATGGCGAATGGCAGCCCCAAGGCAACGCAGGATACTGCAAACCTGACCATTCCTGGGCGCATGATGAATATCTTCCAGGCTGTCATCAGGATAAGAAATACCGCCGCCAAAGCCAGACTCACCCTGCTGGCGATCGTCATCGCCAGACAAATGCCAGCCAGGGCGAGCAACCAGGCGTTAAGGCGGATTCGTTCTAACGAAACAATAATGAAATAAAGTGCGGCAAGCAAGAAAAATTGGCCGGCGGCAATCGCAGCCTCGTAAACTGCCGGTCGGTTCAATAACCAGGGCAACGGATTGGCGAAGCCTGCCATCAGGACCCCCGGAATCACATAAGGCCATTTCAAACTGGGAAAGAATTTCCGCCGCAAGTGCAAGATCAGCAGACTGGAAAACAAAAATGCCCCGGATACAAAGGTAAAAACCAAGACTTGATCATCAATCTCCGACCGATAAATGATTTGAACAGCTGTCATGATTAAAGCCGGACCAGGACCCCAATAGAGATAAAACTTGCCGTTATATAACACGACGTCCCATTGATATGGAAGATTTCCCCGGCTGCTTAATGTATACGGATCGGCCAGCTCCAAAAGCCTTGGGTCGGGTTGTATTAGAAGGCTGACCTGCCCCTGCCGAAAGGCATCAGCCAGTTCCTGATAATAGGAACTGGATTTCGGCCAATCGGTCCACCGACCAACACTCACAAACCAAACGTAGACGATTATTACGGCAATGCCCAGGACGGCTGCTACCAGGGCTGCCATGTGATCTTGCGAATCGACATAATAACGAACGATCCGGGACCGCCGCAGCATCATCAGTATGCGCTCGAAGGACGGTTTTACATACGCTCCAAACCACCGACCAAGTCGCGAGCGATCCCAGGCAATTTTGCAGGCATTAAACCTGGCTTGACTTGCCTCGGATAAGCGCTGAAAAGGTGGGAGGCGAAACAATGAAGCCAGGAAACGATTGATAAAATCACCGATGCCCCCGAGTGCTCGCCTCCAAAAATTCCAGGTCACCATTAAAAAGGAGACCATAATCAGGAGCATGCCGACCGCGGCCACGATCTTTCGGCCAGGTCCCCACTGGCTGCTATGACCTATCCCAAGTTGTAGTGCGAAGAAAGCCATACCTGTAAAGGCCACCCCAATCGCGGCAACCACACCCGCCATGATTTTTTTATTCATCAGCGACCCTCTCAAAAACGCAGAGCTGAATTTTTCGATTGTAAAAACCAACCTGACCCGCGATGCGATTGCCAATTATAGCAGAAGAGAGATCCATCGCTCGCGGTATAATAGCCGATTGCATCTTCTCTAATGAAATACCTGAAACAAATGTGCTATAATTATTGTTAGGACATCCGTTCTAATCCGAGGGACATATGTCGTCAAACGCCATCCATGTCGTTGGTGCGCGCGCTCACAACCTGAAGAACATCAACGTCGAGATCCCACGCGACAAGCTGGTGGTCATCACCGGCCTGTCCGGTTCTGGGAAATCCTCCCTGGCCTTCGATACCATCTTCGCCGAAGGACAGCGCCGCTACGTCGAAAGCCTTTCCGCCTACGCCCGCCAGTTCCTGGGCCAGATGGAAAAACCGGACGTGGACTATATCGAAGGCCTCTCCCCGGCCGTTTCCATCGACCAGAAGGGCACCTCCCACAACCCGCGCTCGACCGTCGGGACGGTGACCGAAATCTACGACTACCTGCGCCTTTTGTTCGCCCGTGTCGGCATCCCGCACTGCCCGGTGTGTGGACGGGAGGTCGTCAAGCAGTCCGCCCAGGAGATCGTCGACGCCGTCCAGTCCCTGCCCGCACGGACGCGCATCCTGGTCCTGGCGCCCGTGGTGCGCGGCCGCAAAGGCACTTACCAGGCGGTGTTCGAGGAGGTGCGCAAGGCTGGCTTCGCACGCGCCCGCGTCGATGGGACGGTCTACAGCCTGGACGAGGAGATCAGCCTCGACCGCTACAAGATCCACACCATCGAGGCGGTCGTGGACCGGCTGGTGGTCTCCGGCCCGGGGCCCGAGGAGGAGCGCAAGGCAGACCTCACCCGGCTGACGGATTCGGTCGAGACCGCCCTCAAGTTCGGCGACGGCTATCTGACCGTCCAAGTGCTCCCCCACCCCTCGCCCTCCTCCCCCAAGGGGGGAGGGGAAGGGGGTGAGGGGAACGACCTGCACTTCTCCGAGCACCTGGCCTGCCCCGAGCACGGCATCAGCATCCCGGAGATCGAACCGCGCACCTTCTCGTTCAACACCCCCCACGGGGCCTGTCCGGACTGCCAGGGACTGGGCAACAAGCTCGAGATCGATCCCGAGCGGGTCGTCGATCCCGACAAGTCGCTGTGCGACGGCGCCCTGATCGCCATGGAATGGAACAACCTGCGCGAGGACAGCGGCTACTATTGGCAGCTGCTCGAGGCCACCGCGCAGCACTTCCACATCGACATGGACACGCCATTCAAGGACCTGCCGACTGAAAAACAGCAGATCATCCTGAACGGCACCCAGGGCGAGAAGATCCGCATCCACTACCACAACCGCGACGGGCGCCAGGCGACTTTCGACACCGCCTTCGAAGGCGTCATCGGAAATCTGGAGCGCCGCTACCGCGAGACCAACTCCGAGTACATTCGCGAGAAGATCTCGGAGTACATGTCCGACCGCCCCTGCCCCACCTGCGGCGGCAAGCGCCTGCGCCCCGAAGCCCTGGCCGTGACCGTGGACGAGGCCAACATCCTGCAGGTCACCGAGTGGCCCGTCCTGCGCTCGCTCGCCTGGGCGCAGCACCTGGCCGGCCCGCAGACCCCGCTCACGACCCGCCAGAAGACCATCTCCGATCGCATCTTGAAGGAAATCATCTCCCGGCTGGGCTTCCTGGTCAACGTCGGCCTGGAATACCTGACCCTGCATCGCTCGGCCGGCTCGCTCTCCGGCGGGGAGGCGCAGCGCATCCGCCTGGCCACACAGGTGGGCTCGCGCCTGGTCGGAGTGCTTTATGTGCTGGACGAGCCGTCCATCGGCCTGCACGCACGCGACAACAAGCGTCTGCTGGATACCCTGAAAGGGCTGCGCGACCTGGGCAACACCGTCCTGGTGGTCGAGCACGACGACGACACCATCCGCACCGCCGATTGGGTCATCGACCTGGGGCCGGGGGCGGGCGAACACGGCGGGCACATCGTCGCCGAGGGCACCCCGGAGCAGATCATCGCCCATCCCAAGTCGCTGACCGGGGCATACCTGTCCGGCCGCAAGCACATCCCGGTGCCCAAGAAGCGCCGGACCGGGAACGGCAAGCACCTCACCATCGTCGGGGCGCGCGCCAACAACCTGAAGAACCTGACGGTAAACCTCCCGCTCGGCAAGCTGGTCTGCATCACCGGCGTCTCGGGCTCGGGCAAGTCGTCGCTGATGACCGACGTGCTCTACAACGCCCTGGCAGCCAGGCTCCACGGCGCCCATACCCAGGCTGGCGATCACGACCGCATCGAGGGCCTCGAGCTTCTGGACAAGATCATCAACATCGACCAGTCGCCCATCGGGCGCACACCGCGCTCCAACCCGGGCACCTACACCAGCCTGTTCGACGAGATCCGCAAGCTCTTTGCCGAGCTGCCCGAGAGCAAGGTGCGCGGCTACAAGCCCGGCCGTTTCTCCTTCAACGTCCACGGCGGGCGCTGCGAGGCCTGCCAGGGCCAAGGCGAGCTGCGCATCGAGATGCAGTTCCTGCCCGACATCTACGTCCCCTGCGACGTCTGCCACGGCACGCGCTTTAATCGCGAGACCCTGCAGGTGCATTTCAAAGGGCACAGCATCGCTGACGTGCTCGACATGACCGTCGACCATGCCCTGGCGGAGTTCTCGGCATTTCCGTCCATGTTGAGCAAGCTGAAGCTGCTGCAGGAGGTCGGGCTGGGGTACATTAAGATCGGCCAGCCTGGCACGACCCTGTCGGGCGGCGAAGCGCAGCGGGTCAAGCTGGCCAAGGAGCTCTCAAAGCGCGCCACCGGCCGGACCCTGTACGTGCTCGACGAGCCCTCGGTCGGGTTGCACGCTGCAGATGTGCACAAGCTGATCGAGGTCCTGCAGCGCCTGGTCGACGCCGGGAACACCGTCCTGATCATCGAGCACAACCTGGAGATCATCAAGGTCGCCGACTGGATCATCGACCTGGGGCCGGAGGGAGGCGACCAGGGCGGAGAGCTGATCGCCGAAGGCACGCCGGAACAGGTCGTCAGGAACAAGCGCTCGTACACGGGCAAGTTCCTGAAGCACCATTTAGTGCTCCTTGCATAAATTTCTGAACTAAAGCGGCCAAAAAGCAAACTCGCAAATTACGGGACCTTGGTTTATATATTTAGGCAGCATCCTGTAATCAATCTCGCCTGAGTCGAAATTATGGCGCGGGTGGGTGATTCCTCAGAAAACCTGTGCGCTTGGTACCCGGCAGGGGTCGCCTTTCCGGCCTTCCAGCCTCTCTCGCAAAATCCCCGAAGTTCAGGTAGAATTATCTCCGCTACCCTGGAAATAATGCTTTCCAGCGTACTGTCAGAGAAATGGATGGGATAAGGTTATGACTATTAAAAATACCATCGAGACCTACCGCAAACGCCGTAACCAACTCACCCCGCTGCTCATCGGGATCGCGGCAATACTGCTGGTGGTGATCGGAATCGTCATCGTCGTCACCTCCCTCGACGGCGGCAAGGCGGGCGGCTGGAACCCGTTCGTCAGCAAGACGCCCACCCCGACCACCACCTACACCCCATCGGACACCCCGACACAGACCGACACACCGACGATCACCCCTACACCCACCATCACCGGCACGGCCACACCCTCCGCGCCCTGGGAATACGTCGTAAAACAGGGCGAAACGCTGACCACAATCATCAAGGACAACAACCTGGGCGATAATGCCCTGATCAACATCCTCATCCTCAATCCCGGTCTCAATCCCGACCTGATCCAGGCCGGGCAGAAGATCATCCTGCCGCCGCCCAATTACCCAATCGTCACACCCACCCCGATCCCCACCGGGCTGGCAGCGGGCACCCGCATCAAATACCTGGTCATGCCCAACGACAGCCTGGGAGGCATCGCCGCCAAGTTCAACACGACCGTGGACGCCATCGTCAAGCTGACGGAAAACAAGGCCGTGCTGCCGAATGGCGTATCGACGGTCATCCACCCGGGACAGGTCCTGACGATCCCCGTCAACCTGGTCGCACCCAGCGCCACCCCCTCAGCCACACGTACCTCCCCGCCTCCACCAGCCACCGCCACGGCAACGAAATAACTTCGCAATCCCCCCTCCCGCCCCCGTTTTTGGACGAAAACGGGGGCAATTTTTATGCCAGGCTCCCAATTCCTTTGACATAATGAGAGGCAGCGACTAAAATGTTAAGTAGCAAAATGTTGCCTGACTGAGGAAGCTCTGTGAGCAAGTGGCCTGGGAAATACGTCATCGGTCTCACCGGAAACATCGCCACCGGAAAGAGCGTGGTGCGCAGGATGCTGGAGCACCTGGGTGCCTACGGCATTGACGCTGACGCGCTGTCCCACCGCGCCGTTGCCAAGGGTGCACCGGGCTATCAACCGGTCCTCGGGGCATTCGGGAAATGGATCCTGGACGATAAAGAGGAAATCGACCGGACCAAACTTGGGCGTCTCGTCTTCAGCGATCCGGATGCGCTCAAACAGCTGGAGGTCATCGTCCATCCGCTGGTCGAGCACGCCGTGGATCTGATGGTCCAGCGCGCCAGCCAGCGTGTCATCGTCATCGAAGCCATAAAATTACTGGAAGGCAACCTCGCTGCCGCCTGTGATACCATCTGGGTAACCGACGCCCCGGAAAACGTCCAGCTGACCCGTTTGCAGAACAAGCGCCAGCTGAGCGAGCCGGAGGCGCTGCAGCGCATTCGCAGCCAGCCGGCTCAGGGTAAGAAAGTCGCCGCGGCCAGCACTGTGATTCATAACACCGGATCCTTTGAAGACACCTGGATCCAGGTGGTCGCGGCATGGAAGCTCATTTCGCCGAGTTCCGACACCGGGCCGATCATCCTGCACAAGGCCGCTAAGGGCGAGCTGGCGGTGCAACGCGGCCGCCCGCGCGATTCCGCCAACATTGCCGCCCTGATCAACCGTCTCAGCGGAGGTACCCGCCAACCGACCGCCGATGAGATCATGGCCGCCTTCGGTGAAAAAGCCTTCCTCCTGCTCACCGCGGACAACTCCCCGGTCGGTCTCGCCGGCTGGCAGGTGGAGAACCTCGTGGCCCGCACCACCGACCTGTATATCGACAGCGTCATTCCGCTCGAGCAGGCCATCAAGACCCTGATCACCGAAGTCGAACGCGCCTCGCAGGACCTGCAATGTGAGGCCTCGCTCCTGTTTCTGCTCCCCCAGCAGGCTACGCAGGAAGCCGTCTGGAAGGAATTGGGCTATTCACGCCGTACCCCCCAGACCCTCGGCGTTCAGGCCTGGCGGGATGCTGCACTGGAATCGCAACCGCCAAACACCATCCTGCTCTTCAAGCAACTGCGCCAGGATCGTGTTTTACGCCCGATCTAGATTTCAGGCGAACGGTGAAGTAGGCTGGCTTCCTTAAGGGGCGCGAGGGGTGCGTCCCCGCCTGCAGTTTTGATTCCTGATCCCGCCACCATGGCCGAGTTGTTGAGCGATCTCCTTTTCATCTTCCAGCGCCTCGACTGGCTGAGCCTCATTGACATCCTGCTGGTCACGGTGATATTTTTCAGCATCCTTTATCTTGTCCGGGATACGCAGGCCATGGTCCTGCTGCGCGGCATCATCCTGCTGCTCGTCCTGGTGGCACTCCTGACCAGCCTGGTCAACCTGCCGGCCTTTTCCTGGCTGGTACGCACCGCCTTGCCCGCCATGGTCATTGCGATCCCGGTCATTTTCGCCCCGGAAATCCGCCGCGCCCTGGAGCGCATCGGCCGCGCCGGCACATTCCTGCGCAGCTCGGACAAGAACACCGCCCAGGAAATGCAGGAGACCATCCAGGCCGTGGTCAGCGCGGCAGCCCGCCTCTCGGCCCGCCAGCACGGCGCCCTGATCATCCTGCAGCGGTTCGATAACCTGGACGAGTATCTGCACAGCGGCGTGCTCATCGACGCAGGCGTCACCCCGGAACTGCTCATCCAGATCTTCTACCCCAACACCCCGCTGCACGACGGGGCGGCCGTCGTCTCGGGGAAAAAAGTGCTCGCCGCGGCCTGCGTGATGCCGCTTTCCGCCAGCGGCATCCTCGCCCGCTCGCCGGAACGCCAGATGGGCCTGCGCCACCGTGCCGCCCTGGGAATCTCGGAGGTCTCGGACGCCATTGCCGTGGTCGTCTCGGAGGAGACCGGGGCGATTTCCATCGCCCATTCCGGCCGGATGATCCGGCGGCTGGACGTCGAGCGCCTGGAAAACATCCTGACCGCCTTTTACAATCCGGAAAAGGCCAGCCAGGAGAATTTCTTCCGCCGCCATTTTCCCTATCTTTTTCCCCGCAAGGACGAGTGATCCATGCTCCGCTGGATTGGCACCAACCTGCGTACGCTCCTGCTCGCTTTCGCCCTGGCCCTGGCCGTCTGGGTGTCTGCGGTGACCGCCGCCGACCCAGACGAGACGCGCACCTATCCGTCCCTGGTGCCGATCGAGATCATCGGTCAGGACCCGAACCTGGTGGCGACCGGGCAACCGCCGCAGAATATCCAGGTCACCCTGCGGGCACCGCGCTCGGTTTGGGATAAATTTTCCGCCGGGGAGGCCGCCATCCGGGCCGTCGCCGACCTGACCGGTCTCGGCTCCGGGGAGCATGTCCTGACGGTGCAGATCCAGATCTCGACCCGCCCCGTTAAGGTGATCTCCGTCACGCCGCGCACCCTCAACCTGGTCCTCGAACCGCTGGTGACCCACAGCATGCCGGTCAGGCTGACTTTCATCGGCGAGGCGGCCATCGGCTACGAAGTCGGCAATCCGATCCTGGACCCGGGGACGATCGTGGTCTCCGGCCCGGAATCGGCCGTCTCCAAAGTCGACCACATCCATGCCTCGGTGGACCTGACCAACGCCCGCCAAAGCATCGAGACGAAACTGGCGGTCAGCGCGGTCGATGCCCAGGGCGCCTCGGTCAGCGGCGTCACCTTGCAGCCGGCCAGCGTCGACCTCAACCTGCCGCTTGCCCAGCAGGGTGGCTATCGCGACCTGGCCGTCAAGGTGGTGACCGGCGGAAAGCCTTCCAGCGGCTATCGTTTGACCAGCGTGGCCGCTTTTCCTCCGATTGTCACCGTGTACTCATCCAACCTGGCGCTAATCGATTCGCTGCCCGGTTACGTGGAAACCGCACCCCTCGACCTCAGCGGAGCCAGTGACAACATTGACACCAACCTGGGCATCGCCCTGCCGCCCGGCGTGACCTTGATCGGCGACCAGACCGTGGTCGTCCAGGTGGGTATTGCCCCCTTCGAGGACAGCCGTCAGCTGTCCTACCGCCCCGTCGAAGTGTTCGGGCTGGGATCCGGGCTGCAGGTGCATCTCTCGCCGGTGACCGTCGACGTGATCCTCTCCGGTCCGGCCCCGGTGTTGAACACGCTGTTGATCACGGACGTGCACGTCCAGGTGGATGCGACCGGCCTGGCCCCCGGGACATATCAGCTGACCCCGATGGTCAAAACGACGGACCAGCGGGTGACGGTCGATTCCATCCTGCCCGGTACGGTCGAGGTCACCATCGGCAGCCTGACCAAGCCGACCCCGTAAGACCTTCCCGCTTCCTCTCCTGGATTTCCGGACAGTTTTCATGAAACCCGTCGTCGCTCTGGTCGGACGCCCCAACGTGGGCAAAAGCACCCTGTTCAACCGCTTGACCGGCGAGCGGCTGGCGATCGTCGACGAGACCCCCGGCACCACACGTGACCGCATCGTCGCCGAGGCGGAGTGGAACGGGGTGAAGTTTGACGTCGTGGACACCGGGGGCATCGACCCGACCCACGGCGGCAAAACCCCGCTTTCGGTCGGCTCGGCGGACTTCATCCAGGAGATCCGCGCCCAGGCACTGATCGCGGTGCGGGACGCGGAGGCCATCATTTTCCTGGTCGACGGCGAGGCCGGGGTCACCTCCCCGGACCGGGAGGTGGCCGAAATCCTGCGCCGCCACCAGAAAAAGGTCGGCGGGAAAGCTTGGCCGCCGATCTTCGTCACGGTCAACAAATGCGAAAGCCCGGCGCGCCGCAACGCGGCGGCGGAGTTCTACGAACTGGGGCTGGGCGATCCCTACCCCATCTCCGCCGTACACGGCATCGGGACCGGGGAGCTGCTCGACGACCTGGTGGCCGCCCTCCCGCCGGCCGGGGAGGCCGAGGAGGATGAATCGGTCAAGATCGCCATTGCCGGCAAGCCGAACGCGGGCAAGTCCAGCCTGCTGAACAGGCTGGTGGGCGAGGAGCGTGCCATCGTCAGCCCCATCCCCGGCACGACGCGGGATGCCATCGACACCCGCCTCGAATACGCAGGCGTCCCCATCACGCTGATTGACACAGCCGGCATCCGCCGGCGCGGCCGGATCGAGCGCGGCGTGGAAAAATACAGCGTGCTGCGCGCCTTCAAGGCCATCGAGCGCGCCGACGTCGTCCTGCTGCTGGTCGACGCCGCCGAGGGCCTCACCGCCCAGGACACCCACATCGCCGGCTTCATCCTGGACGACTGGAAGAGCACGGTCGTGCTGGTCAACAAGTGGGATGCCATCCCCAAAGACAGCGCCACCCTGGACGAGTACACCCTTCACGTGCGCCAGCAGCTCAACTTCATGGATTACGTCCCGCTGCTGTTCATCTCGGCCAAGACCGGCCAGCGCGTCGACCAGGTCCTGCCCCTGGCGCTGCGCGTCCAGGAGGAGCGCCTCGCCCGCCTGACCACCTCCAACGTCAACCGGGTCCTGCGCGAGGCACAGGACGCCCACCCGGCCCCAACCCACGCCGGCCGCCAGCTGAAGATCTACTACGGCTCCCAGGTGCGCGTCGACCCGCCGACCTTCGTCCTGCACGTCAACGACACCCGGCTGTGCCACTTCTCGTACTTGCGCTTCCTGGAAAACCGCTTCCGCCAGGCCTATGGCTTCCTGGGCACGCCGATCAGGATCATCGCCAAGGGGCATAACGAGAAGGAATAAAAAAGGGGAAAGCCTGACGGACTTGGGGGCGATACAATCAGGAACCGGCCATAAAAAAAGAAACGGGCTGCACAGATTGCCTGCAGCCCGTTTTCCTATCTGAGCAATGGCAGCCTACGGCGACAGGTTGTCCGTATCCACGGCGTCATTATTAATTGCCACTGGATCTGGTAATGTAGCCGGCGTTGCAATATGGGCGCTGACCGTCATCGGTCCGGTGGTGGGGTTGAGAATGGGCATGGTGATCGTATAGGTGACCTTCTTGCCAGCCGGGATAATCACGGCGAGGTCTGAAATCGATGTGGTGGTCGCCAGCGGAGAACAGCCTGCTCCCAGGTCGGGTGTGCAGGTTACCGTCCATGTCGTTCCGTTCACCTGGATCGGCGTGTAAATGGTGAACTGGGCCAGTGAAACGTCGGACGGCCCGTTGTTCGTGACCACGGCGATAAAGGTGTTTGTCCCGCCGGGGGTAAAGGTAGTCGAGTGGTCGGTGAGGGTGACCATCAGATCCGCGCTGGGTGGCAGGTCGGTGTCCGAAGCCGTATTGTTCGAGGCGACCGGGTCGGTGATGCCGGTTGGAATGGTGATATCGGCCCGGTTGGTCAGGGCCCCGCAGGGCGAGCAGCTGCCGATGGTGGCCACGATCGTATAGGTGATCTGCTTGCCGGCCGGGATGTTGACCGTATCGCCAATATTATCCGTAGGCGCCAGTGGGCCGGAAGCGGTACAGACTGTACCTGGATCACCCGTACAGGTGAACGCCCAGGAAGCTATTTGCGTGGGCCGGTTATCCGTAAATATTGCGCCGGTCACGTCCACCGGGCCGTAATTGGAGACCACGATGGTATAGGTCGTCGTTCCCCCGGGCGTATAGAGGGCGGCGCCGTCAGTCAAGGTGGTAATTGCCAGGTCGGCGTACGGGGGATTGTCGTTGTCCGTGGCAGTATTGTTGGCCGGGACGGCATCCGGCACGCCGTCGGGCGGGGTGATCTGGACGGAGTTCGATAGGATGCCGGTGGACAGGCCGGAGGTCCAGGCAGTAATGGTGTAAGTGATCTTCTTCCCGGCCGGGATGTTAACCGTGTCGGTGATGGCCACCCCGGTGCCGTAGGTGATCGGGCCGGTTGTGCACAGCGCACCTGGGTCGGATACACAACTCACCTGCCAGCTGCTTACCTGGGAAGGCTGGGTGTCGTTGAAGACCGCACCGGTCACGTTCAAGGGCCCGTTGTTGGAAACCACGACGGTATAGGTGACTGGCGAACCGGGCGTATACGAAGTCACGCCGTCCGTGATCGTCACTTTGAGGTCTGCGCCCGGGCCGGTGGTTGCGGTGGGGCCGGGGGTCGGGCTGAGCACCAGACGGGCGATGCGCGGGTCCCAGATGGCCCGGTCGCCGGTCGGCAGGCCGTTGGCGTCCACCCTCAGGTAGAACTTCACACTCTGGCCGGCCAGGGAGGTCAAATCCGCATCCCAGCGGGTATAGTCTCCATCGTTGACTTCATGGCCGAACTTGAAGGTGGTCACCGTTCCGGAGCCGATCTGGTATTGCAGGCTGAAATTCACGTCGCAGGAAGATCCGTATTCACAGCCGACGAGGGCCTGGAAATGGTCGCCGGCCTGGACCGAGAAGGCCGGGTACTGGCCCTGGATGAAGCCGTCGGTGACGTTCTGCGGGAAGACCAGCATGCCCGCAGCACCGTAAGTGCCATCCTCCAGGCGGGGTGAAGCCTGGCCGAGGACGAAGCCGCGCGAATCACCGTCCGTCCCATAGCACGGCAGGACACCCGCACCGCTGCTCCAGCTGGCGTCACACGCATGGGTGGCAAAATCATAGGCGGTGGTGTAGGCGCCGGTGATGTTGATGTCCACCCAGAAGGTGTATGCACCTCCCGTGCCCACCCCGAATGGCGTCCCGGCGGCGTTGCGCAGCCGCCAGTAGCCGCGGTAATGGCCGGCTATTGAGGGGGCGACCATGTTGACGGAAAGGTCAATGGTGGCTCCCGGGGACACGGTGGAGGGCAGCGGGATGGTCGTCGTGGCTCCCATGGGATCGCCGCTGGCAAAAATGAGGGCGTAGGTGCCCATCACCCAGGTGCAGGTGCCGTTGTTCTTCAAGCGCCAGGTCTTGACGAAGGGCGTGCTGGCAGCCAAGACGGTGCCATCCGGGATGGTCACGTCGGCAATGAAGACGGCCCGGTCACAGGCGGTGGAGGGCATGGGGGTCAGGATTGGGCCCGGGGTGCCGCTCACGCCGCCCCCGCGCACGATGCGCGACCCGCTCCACACCGCCCGGTCGCCGGAGGGTACGCCGCGCCCGGCGATATCCGCCATGTAGAGGATGAATTTAACGCTCTGTCCGGCCAGGGAGCTCAGGTCCAGGTTGGTGCGGAAGAACAGGCCGTCATAACGTTCCTTGAATGTCCAGAATGTCAGGATCGGGCCGCTGCCGATCTGGTAGCGCAGCTGGAAGTTCACATAGCACGAGGCGGCGCCGTAGGCGCAGTTGACGATGCTCTGGAAGCGGTCGCCGGCCTGAACGGTAAAAGCCGGGTAGGTACCCATGATATAGCCGCTGGTAAC
>Ga0335070_10005036_pt1 | contig 15498 bp, 18 predicted proteins | sample Lox_Sample_13_FD_206722 | JGI IMG/M metagenome (GOLD analysis project Ga0335070, IMG submission 206722) | Soil microbial communities from Loxahatchee National Wildlife Refuge, Florida, United States - Lox_Sample_1.3 | ecosystem: Environmental > Terrestrial > Soil > Wetlands | place: USA... | reverse complement strand
GAGGAACACCAGCCCGATTATTATCGTGACAATGGCGATGACGTTGGCAAATATGGGCCGGTCGATAAAGAACTGCGATATCACGGTTTTGCCTCCGCTGCTCCCGTCGGGGAGGAGAAGCCGGTTCCCTGCGGCGGCTTTCGCCACTGCGGGTTTGCCTTGCCGCCCGGGTGGACCTTCAGAAGGCCCTCGACGATGACCCGTTCGTTTCCCTGGAGACCTCCTTCAATGATGCGCATGTTGTCCACCGCGCGGCCCGTAATTACGCTGCGCCGATCCACGGTGTTATCCCTGTTGACAATCATTACATATGAACCTATCTGGTCACTGGCAACGGATATCTCGGGCAGAAGCATGGCAACCCTGTTCACCACCGGCACATGCACTTTTACGTACAGTCCGGGCAGGATATTTCCCGACGGATTCGCAAATACGCCGCGCAGCAGCAGCGTGCCGGTCGTGTTGGTTACGGTCGTGGCGGCGAAGTCGAGACTCCCCTCATGGGGATAGCCTTTCTCCCCGACCAGGCCAATGAATACGGACCGCTTTTTCACGCCCGGCGCGGTCGGCAGGCCGTGGGAGCTTTCCATCAACCTGGCCAGGTCCTTGTCGCTGATGGTGAAATATGCGTAGATGGGGTCAATCTGGGTCAGTTGGACCAGGTTTGTGTTGTTCGTCCCCGAACCCACGAGGTTGCCGGGGTCCTGCAATCTCCGGTCAATACGGCCGGCAAAGGGGGCGGATACCCGGGTGTAGTCCAGGTTGAGCTTTGCCAGGTCCCTGTTCGCCTCCGCCGTTTTCAGGTTTGCGATGGCGGAATCCCGCTGGTACCGCCAGTTGTCCACGTCCGACTGAGCCGCGGCCTTTTGCGGCAGAAGGGCCGTGTAACGCTCCAGCTGTGCCTGGGCGTATTCCAGCTGTGCCTTGATGGCCAGCACCTGGCCCTCGGCCTGCTGGAGCCCGGCCTGGTAAGTGTCCTGCTGGATGAGGAAAAGCAGCTGTCCCTTTTTCACTAATTGCCCGTCATGGAAGAAGACCTTGTCCAGGTAACCGGATATACGGGCGACCAGTTGAACGGTATTGACGGCCTGGGTGGTTCCCGTCGCTTCGAGGTATTCGGTTATTTCCCTCCGCTCGGGAAGGACGACCGCAACCTTCGGCGGCGGGGGCTGCGGCGGCGGTTTTTTCCTGCAACCGGCCGCGAACTGGGAGAGAACAATTAGCAGAGCGTACGCGGCGAGAGCCGCCATGTGCCGATGAGTTCTATTTGTTCGGAGATGCATTGCATTCCCTCCGGTGGTTACAGTAATCAGGATCAGACGCTGGGTCCGAACCCGGAAAATCAAAATTGTTGCTATTTAGCGCCATTCGTCTGCTTGCCCCCTCATCCGCCCCTTCGGGGCACCTTCTCCCTCATGGAGAAGGGATGGATTTCTCCCCTCTCCATGAGGGAGAGGGTGGCGCATAGCGCCGGGTGAGGGGTAGATCTGTTTGCTTTATCCGCGTCAATCCTGTCCATCCTGTTCTGTTGCCTGCAAGGGTTCACCAGTCCGGTGCCCTTACAGAATCCTCCGGTCCCCTGTCGATCGGGGGATTATACGACGCCGGGGCGAGCAGGCTTCCCCAGTTGGTGCGTTTCGTCATCTCGTCTCGGACTTCCCGCGGCACCAGTTCCTTTCCTTCCCGGACCTCCCAGCCGCCGCCCAGCGCCCTGTAAACCCCCACCAGGCTGGCGGAGATGCTCCCGAGGGTAACCGCCAGGCTGTCCTGTTCGGTGAGCAGCGCCTGCTGGGCTGTCAGCACCGTCGTAAAATCCTTGATTCCCTGCCGGTACTGAAGGACCGCGAGGTCGAATGCCTTGCGCGCCGCCGCCGCGCTTTGGGCAAGCAGCCGGGCCCGCTCGCCGCCTTCCAGGAAGGCCGCCAGGTTGTCCTCCACCTCCTGCTGGGCCGTCAGGACCGTGTTCTGGTAGGCGATCAGCAGCTCCTGCAGCCGCGCGTCCTGCACCCTGACGTTGTTGGTGATCCTGCCGTAATTGAGGATGTTCCACTGGAACGAAGGCCCGGCCGACACGCTGCGGCTGCTCCACTTGAACATGTCCGAGAGGGAGGATGCGCCGATATCCGTGGCGGTGAAAGTGAGGTTTCCGGACAGGGAAAATGCCGGGTAGAGGTCGGCCTTGGCCACACCGATCTGTGCGCTCTGGGCCGCGGCCTGGTATTCGGCCAGCCGGATGTCCGGCCGCCGGCGCAGCAGATCGGAGGGGATGCCGGCGATAATCCCCCTCGGCGAGACCGGGATGTCCGAGTTGTCCCCAAGATTGACGGGAAGGTCGCCGGGCGGCAGGCCGAGCAGGACACTGAGCGCATGTTCCGACTGACGAAGCTGCGCCTGGAGCGCGGGAATGGTGGCGAGGGTGTTGTCGAGGGAAGTCTTTGCCTGCTCCACATCCAGTTCGGTCACTGTGCCGAACCTGAACCTGGCTTCGGTGATGTCGAGGGTTTCTTTCTGGACTTCAGCGTTCTGGCGGGCGATGATAATACGTTTCTGAAGAGTCCTGATGGAGATATAGGCGTTTGCCACATCCGCCGTCAGGCTTACCATGGCGTTGTCGTAGTTGGCGACCGAGGCGAGCCAGTCCGCGTCGGCCGACTCGATCCCCCTTCTGAATTTTCCCCAGAAGTCTAGCTCCCAGGCGGCATTGACCCCGATCTGGGACTGGAGGAACCCTGTCGAGGGAACTGAGGTCGGTGTCGAGGCGCTTGCCCTTTCGTACAGCAGCGAGCCGGCGGCCTGTTGTGTCTGTGGATAGAATTCCCCGACTGCGATGCCAAGCTGGGCGCGGGCCTCCAGCACCCTGACGCCGGCGATCCTGAGGGTCAGGTTTTCCTTGTATGCGCGTGCTATGAGGCTGTCCAGGACCGGGTCGTTGAATACCCTCCACCAGTTCCGGTAATCCGCTGTCCCTGCCGTAACCCGCCCGTCCCCGGTTTCCTTCCAGCCGGGCGACAGCTTGACCTTCGGCCTGACGTAATCCGGCCCCACCATGGCGCACGCCCCCAGGAGCATAATCATCGCGACAGCCGCGGCGCGTCTTCCGGCGGCGAAGACCGTTTTGCAGACTTCGATGGACATTTTTACTCACCCCGTTCCTTGCTGGGGAGTCTGCTTTCATGAACAGCTTGTTTCTATTTTACCAGATATTCGGCGGGTTTCAGACGCCGGCGGCGGATGGGCGTTAACGGACGGTATCCGGCTGCCTTCGCGAGTGCTCGCGGAATGGCAATAATCCTAAAAAATCATTTGAACCGCAAAGACGCGAGGAACGCCAGGAAAAAAAAGAGAGTCAGCCCAATAATCATATTCACCATGGAGGTTGAATTTCGGATTTTCTGTATTTTCCGCGAGTTTTCGATTTCCTTTGTGAAATACTTTGCGATCTTTGCGTCTTTGCAGTGAAACTGCCGTTTTTGATAATTGGGGAGGGATTACAATTTCAGTTTCATATTCTCACCTGGGCCAATGATTAACTGGTAAAATAGCTGTATCGGAATGCGGCTTTCTGCATCCGGTCTTCAGGAATAAAACAACCGCAAGTCAATGAAGATCAAGGGGGATACCATGGGCGCAGCAGAATTCAGGAGTTTTGCGGAACCGGATGAAGTGCGCCGGTTTCCGATGGGAAAGCTTGAACTGGTGAGGATTGGCGGAGCCTTGATCGGTCGCGCCACGCTTGAGCCGGGCTGGAGATGGTCGACATCGGTACAGCCGATTGCAAAGACAAAGAGCTGCGAAGCGCCTCATTTCCAGTATCACGTGTCCGGAGTCCTGCATATCCTGATGGACGACGGCACCGAATTCGACTGCGGACCGGGCGCCGTTTCGCTGCTTCCCTCCGGGCACGACGCATGGGTTGTCGGTGACGAGCCTGTGGTTATAGTTGATTTCCAGGGCATGGCCGACTACGCGAAAACGAAGTGAATACCGATTACGGTCCATCATTGACGACCGGAATCACCGGTGATAAGGTGAGAAAACTTTTCTAATCGTCCCCGCCGCTGGTACCTTGCGAGCACGAGTGAGGCTGGAATGCAGGAGAAGAACGGACATCATACTTTTGGCGATTCCGGGCAAAGTCTAATGACGGGTATTCCAGTGAAACTTCATGAGGTGCGGAATAAATGTGTGAATTTTGCCTGAAGCATGGGGAAGGAGAGAAATGGTACCTGCAGGCAAGGAACTATTCCGAGGACATGCTGAGCGACATTCGCCGGCTTAAATTTCTGGAAAAATTTGCCGACCCCGAGTCGCTGGAACGCGAATTCGCAAAGATGAACAGGGGCATTGACCGTCTCAGGAAGGCGCCCTGGTTCATCAGGAACATGATCAGCCGGTTGATTACCGGGAAGATGAAAAAAATCCATTTTGGCCAGGTGGTTCCAATCGAAGACATAGAGCGGATATTTGAATTCACCAATTCCATCGTCCGCGTCGCCTGCGTCTGCCGCCAGTCCACGCTCGGCAAGGAAAAGCGCTATTGTTACGGGATCAGCATGGGACCAAACGGCGGGAAGCTCTTTGAAATTTTCCGGGCTCTGGAAGAGAAATTCTCAGGCGGAGTCGATGACGGAAGGCGGAAAACACTGGTGTCAGGTCTACACATTGACAATTCTCAACCGCACCATTAGTCTCTGGATTATTCTCTTTATTTCCTCATCTTCATCAATCTTCTGGCCAAACCGTTTGCTGATCTGTGATACCGCCGACTCGCCTACGCCAAATCTCTCACCGATCTCTTTTAATCGTGTTCCGCTGTATTTGTGGCACAGGTAGATGATCGCCTTGTCCGCTTTACGCTCTTCACCGAGATGGCTTCTACCCGCTTGTATGATTTCATCCAGCGATAAACGCCTGGTGATTTTTCTCAATTCAGGCAGATTCCGGTCAGTTTCCTTTTCTCGGAGATATTTCCCCTTGATTGCTGCTATAAATTCCTCGCTGCCCAGAATAGCGGCGGCGACGGATCGTCCCAGCGGACTCGAATAATCCTGTTTAAGGAGATCGTTCACAAAGCTATGATATTTGTTTTCGGCTTCTTTGCCATCCTTTCCGAAATAGCCGAGAATGAATCCCGTCTTGAACCATTCCGGTGGCCGACATTGTCCGATGTATGATCGGAAGCTTGACCACCGATACTCTTCAGGGGTTGAAACCATTCCCACTCGCACCGGATTTAAGTGTATGTATCTTGATAACTCTGTCGCATAATCATCGGCTTCAACAAGTATCGCCTTGTACCTACCTTGGAAAAGATGCCCCGAACGCTTCCTTTTCGCATTGAAATAGTTGGTGTAAACGCCGTTTATGTGAAGCATGATCTGCGACAGATTGCCTCCAGGGGTCTCAAGCAACAGGTGATAATGGTTGCTCATCAGGCAATAGGCATGGATCATTGCCCCGTATCGCTCTGTCGCCGATTCGAGATACTCCAGATACTTTTCCCGGTCTATCTGGCTTTTGAATACGTCCTTCTGCTCATTCCCTCGCGACGTTACGTGATAAAATGCCCCAGGATATTCTATCCTTAACGGCCTCCCCATTTCCGGCCTCCTTTGACGCTGTGGTCTGTTGCCTTACCTCAGCATAACAAAAGGTAGTGAACTGTCAATGTGTAGACCTGACACCTATAGGAACTAAAAAAATCAAACAACTTTAAAATGCCAGCAGGCAGCACACGCCATTGCACTGTTCTTTGAAATGCAACGCTTGCCAATGGAGCAACATGTTGCTACCAGTGCAGTTGTCGCCGCGGCACAACATCAATCTATTGATGCCAAGCAGATTATAATTAAACAAATTCCCCGTAGACTCCCTCAATATTCCGAGACCGGTTATCAGGAAAAATCTGATTCTCCGGAATGGGATCAGGTTATCGGCAGACTCGCCGATGAGATCAAGGTCAGGCACTATTCCAGAAAAACACTGAGAACTTATGCCCATTGGTCCAGGCAATTCCAGAATTTCCTGAGAAATAAACCGCCGGTGGAATTAACAACTGCCGATGTAAAGGAATACCTGACCTGGCTTGCAGTAAAATGCCATGTGGCGGCATCTACGCAAAACCAGGCCTTTAATTCATTGCTGTTCCTGTTCCGTCATGCGTTGAAAAGAGATTTCGGCGAACTGCGCGATGTGCCCCGCGCGAAAAAATCACTCTATATACCGGTGGTGCTATCCCGTGAGGAGGTCGACTCGATAATTCAGTACCTCTATCATCCCTATAGCCTCATCGTGAAATTGCTGTTCGGCTGCGGCCTGCGGTTGTTCGAGTGCCTGCAACTCAGGGTGCGAGATTTTAATTTTGACGCGGGAATCCTAACCATCCACGGTAAGGGGAAGAAGGACCGGACCGCGCCTTTGCCGGAATCGATAATCGATCAATTAAGGGCGCAGATAAAGAGGGTAACCGATCTGCATACACGAGACCTGGCCGATGGCTATGATGTTGTCTTTATTGACGACGCGGTGGAGAAGAATTACCCGAAGGCCCCGAAGGAATTGGTTCATCAGTGGTTCTTTCCGTAACGGTCTTTGACCGAGGTAGAAGGAACCGGCCAGCGGCGACGCTGGCACGTACATGAAACGAAGTTGCAGAAGGCATTATACATTGCTGTAAGAAAGGCCAACATCCCTAAGCGCGTCACTGCCCACACCTTCCGCCACTCCTTCGCCACCCATCTTTTGCAAGCCAATTACGACATCCGTGTCATCCAGAAGCTCCTGGGTCACGCCAGCCTCAAGACGACTATGATCTACACCCACTGCGTGCCGGTCAGGTCGGTTAAAGAGCCGAAAAGCCCACTGGATTTTTGAAGGGGAGGTCGCCGCGGCTTTTCTTATGCGGCGGATTTGAGAGGAAAATTAATATTGCCGGAATTGATTTTAACCACAAACTGCTGACAGCAGAATTCCTGCTACTGACTACTGACTTCCTGAGTCAAACCATCTCCTGATAACGAAACATTTCTTGCCGTTTATCAGGCCGTCCTTGTAGGAATCGAGGGGAATCCTGGTTTTCATGACGCCCGCCAGGGCCTCGCGCAGGGGGCGCACCTCAACCCCGCCGTTGTTGCCGCCGCAGTCAAGGCGGCTTTCGATGACCCGTTCGCGGTCGAGGATTATCATTACATGGCCGTTCCAGACTATCAGGTCGAGGGGTTCCACCTTTTTGACGAGTTGATCCGCATTCAGTCCGGCTATCTTCACGGGCGAGCCGTAATTAATGAGCGCGCTGGTATTCCTGGGGGTGTACCCGCCGGTTGCCTCGTACAAAAGGCCGGAACAATCGACCCCGCGCAGCTGCCAGTGTTTTCCGGTTTCTTCAGGAATTGGACGTCCCGTCTGGGGAGGAAACATTGCGAGCATTTGCGGTATGCCGCGATGGAAATTGCCTCCCCAGACATATTTGCTTCCCTGCGCCGCGAGCAGGTTCGCAAGCACCGCGGACCGGGACGGAAGCCGACGTTCCCGGAGCGGCGGCATCGCATCGGTGGTCTTGACGAACCGCGCGTCAATGAAATAGCCCTTGCCGGTCGGATAAGGGTATTCGTCGGTTGTTACACGGTAGACCACGGCACGTTTTTCTTTAATTGCCGATTCGATGTGGAAAACGGAGCCGGGGATGGCGATAAATTCCAGTTCGCGGATCTGCCCGCACGGATCGAGTTGGAGCGAGTCACCGTTCTGGCCGCCGAATATCCGGCTGAAGTCGGGGGAATTTATTACCGGCGTCGGCAGGACCGCCACCGCGTAGCGCGGGTTGCCGGCCGGGAGGGAAGGGGTGGACGGGATAAGGAAAACAAGCAGTATTGCGGTAATCGCGGCGAATCTCATTTATGACCCAAAAACCACTGGTGAACGAATGCTCCGGCCAGCCAGACCGCGAAACCGGCCGACATGACGAGATAGAAGGGCAGCTGCTTGCGGAAGCAGGCATAGGCCGCCGCAAAAAAAAGGACGGTGGGAATTATTCCCCACAATACGCCGACCGTATAGTCGGTCAGCAGCCCGTAGCCGCCGGGATTGTCGGAATGGAGCCAGACGAGGACAATGAGGCTGGTGAGCGGCATGGTGGCAATCAGCCCGCCGAGGGTCGGCAGCTTTTTGCCGATGAAAACGCATGCCAGGATAACGGCGTTGGTAAGCAGCAGCTTGATGATGATTTGCATGGCCTTGTCCTAACCCTTCAATCCATCACCCGCCGGTGGACGAACGACCAGTAGCGGAGGCTCTTCGGCATATGGCTGCCCACCATGCCGAAAACAAGCACCGCCGTCAGGATGGGCGCCAGGAGATCGGGGCGCACATGGACCAGGCCGAGCAGCCCGACGTGAATGATGGCCATCACTCCCCGGCCCTGGTAGGGCCAGTGGCGGGAATGGTAAACTTCCGAGGCGATGAGCGTGCATCCGGTGGCAATGGCCAGATAATGCCATGTAAATAGCTTGTAGAACGGGACTTCGCAAACGGCCCCGCCGAACAGGATACTCGTCACCGCCACATGGGCCGTTCGCAATACGACGTCAAGTGTGCGGGTCCAGGAAGGACGCTTGTTTTTGTACTCCCGGCCCGTATTGCTGTTGTCAGTCATGTTTTTCCTTCTGGATGTGATGAAAAATCCGATCGGCCGCGGCGAGCCGGGCGCCTGTCAGGGCGGGCAGCATGCGCATACCGATCTGAAGAGCGTGGTGCTGAGGTAGCGGTCGCCGCGGTCCGGCAGGATGGTGACGATGGTGCCGTGATCCATGCTTTCGGACAGCTTGAGGGCGCAGGCAATGGCCGCTCCGCCGGACATTCCGACGAAAAGCCCTTCGCGGACCGCGAGCATCCGAGCCGTTTCGAAGGCGTCCTCGTCTTCCACGGTCATCTTCTCGTCCAGGCTTTCGGGCTTGTATAACGGTGGCACGATTGCTTCCTTCATGTTCTTCAACCCCTGGATCTTGTGCCCGATTACGGGTTCTGCTCCGACAACCGTGATCGAAGGGTCTTTTTCCTTGAGGTATTTGCCGACACCCATCAGCGTTCCGGTCGTGCCCATGCCGGCCACGAACACGTCGATATCGCCACCGGTCTGGGCGTAGATTTCGGGGCCCGTGGTCTCGTAGTGTGAGAGCATGTTGTTGATGTTGGCATACTGGTTGGGCATGTAGAATTCATCCGGGTTTTCCTCGAGAATCCGGTGGGCGAGCCGGATCGCGCCGTCGGTTGCCTCGTGGGCGGGGGAGAGCACCACTTCAGCGCCATATGCCTCGAGAATGCTTCTCCGCTCCAGGCTGACGCATGCGGGCATCGCCAGCTTGACGCGGTAGCCCTTCGCCGCCCCGATCATGGCGATGGCTATGCCGGTATTGCCGGAGGTCGCTTCAAGTATTGTTTTGTCCCTGGTGAGCTCGCCGGATTCCTCGGCTTTCGTGATCATGTAGTACGCGGGCCGGTCCTTGACCGATCCTCCGGGGTTGTTGCCTTCAAGCTTTGCGCATATTCTCACCCTCGGGTTTCGTCCCATGTTTTTCAGGCAAACCAGGGGAGTATTGCCGATCGCCTCGATGACGCTTCTGTTCGCCGCCGCGGTCTCCGGGATATTTTCATTTTTCTTCAGGTTTTCACAATATTTCATTTTCTTCCCCTTGCGGACAATCGACACGAGAATATGGTTGCCCAACTGTCCCATAATTTTGTACAGTAGCAAATTATTGTCTTTGCGGTATCGCCAACCGTATACGAAAATATCATGTAAGCGAGCTAATTACAAGCCGGATAAACCGGACCGGCCGATTGCCGGCCGATATGGAACATACTCATCAATTTCACGCGGTTCAAGCAACTCACAAATTACCGGAGGTTTTAAAAATGCACGATGACTTGAAAGCGAAAGGCGCCATCATTCAGCGGGACATGGAAACATACGCGATAAAGGCGCACGCGCCGGGCGGGTTCGTGGAACCCGCCGATCTGAGGAGGATAGCGGACATAGCCGAACGCTACAAGGTAAAGGCCGTCAAGCTGACCAGCGCCCAGCGGTTCATGATGATCGGCTTGCCCGAAGACAAGATAGACGAAGTGATTTCGCAACTGGGCGAAAACGGGACCGCGGCCGCGGGCCTGTGTGTGAGATACGTTAAAGTTTGCCCCGGCAAACAGCATTGCAAGCGAGGCCAGCAGGATTCGCTGGCGATGGGAATGGAGCTGGATGAAAAGTATCACGGCCTGCAGGTGGGTTGGAAGTTCAAGATGGGGGTTTCGGGATGTCCGAACGACTGCAGCGAGGTCTGCATCAAGGACCTGGGCCTTGTCGGGTCCCCGAAGGGATGGACCGTCATGGTCGCCGGAAATGGCGGGTCGAAACCCCGCCTGGCGCGGAAACTCGCCGAAAACGTTCCTTCCCGCGAAGAGGCCCTGGCGATTATGGACCGCGTTATCGAATGGTTCAGGGCCAGCGGGCGCACCTGCCGCATCGGCAAGGTGATCGATGAAATCGGACTGGACAAGCTGCGGGAAGAAATTCTCTAGCCCGATGCAATAGGCAACAGGATTTTGGGTTTTCGCGGGTTAGACGGGAAACTGTATGATAAAAAGACTATGCCGTGAATGCGGTTCTGAAATGACAAGGAAACCCGGCCCGGAAGAAGCCGGGTTTTTCTGCGAAAAGTGCAATGCTGAACCGCATACGACGAGCTCGAAATGGAGGCGCACTGTCCGGTTTGCGGCAGGGAACTCGTTTTCTGCGCCAAATGCGGCACGGGATATTTCTGCAATCAATGCAACGATCTCATATCCAGCAAAAAAGTGGTCTGGATGAGAAAATGAAATATTGCTCCGGCAAGCGGCAATCTGGTCCAATGGCAAACTTTCTATTGATCATAACCGGATATACGAATATATTAAGCAAATGAAAACAACCGCAAGAATGTTCAAGGCCCTCTCCGATGAAACCCGCCTGAGGATACTCTGTCTGCTGCTGGACGGAGAGCTCTGCGTCTGCCATATCATGGCGGTCCTGCAGCTTCCCCAGTCGACGGTGTCCCGCCATCTGGCCTTCCTGAAAAATTCAGGCTGGGTCGACGACCGGAGGGAGGGGGTATGGATGTATTATTCCATTTCAGACGGGGACAGCGAAATCAGAATGGGGCTGATTGATAATCTGCGCCGTTGCCTGCCGAAAATTCCCGCCGCGGCGGCCGACAGGGAGCGTCTCAAAATAGTCGGGCCAAACGGCGGCTGCATGTAATTTTTTAATTTTTTATATCCGCACATGCGGATAATAGTGTTTATATGACAATAAAGAAAAAAGTCCTGTCCCTCTGCACAGCCAATTCCTGCCGGTCCCAGATGGCCGAAGGGATCGCGAACCATTTCCCCGGAGACAGGGTCGAAGCCTTTTCCGCGGGGCCCGGGGCGTCTTTTGTCAATCCCGGGGCAATTGCGGTCCTGCGGGAGAACGGCATCGATATATCCGGCCACCGGTCGAAAAATGTAGACGGGTTTGCCGGGGAACGGTTCGACTTGACCATTACGCTGTGCGGAGATGCGAGGGACAGATGTCCCCTTTTCCCGTGTACATCAGGGTTCATCCGTGGCTGATACCGGTTTTGCCGTTTCCGTTTCCGGTTTGTTCAGGTTGGTTTTATTCACTTTTTGTGGAGGGCGTACTGGAATTCAAGGACTCATGAAGAAGTTGTCGTTTTCGGACCGGTATCTCACACTGTGGATCTTTCTGGCCATGTTCTTCGGTCTCGCCCTCGGGTATTTCGTGCCCGACTCGAAGGCTCTCATCAACCGCTTTCAGGTGGGTACAACGAGCATACCCATCGCCATCGGCCTGATCCTGATGATGTATCAGCCCCTGGCCAAGGTCAAAGAAACTGGCTGAAGACTGAAGAGTTACCTTCTGCCGGACGGTTTTTTACTATGAAAGATCGAAGCGATTTGTTATATAAATAAACCTTGCGGAAGTTTCTTGAACCGGCAATCATCTTCAGGCCGCGGCCTGATAAATAACCCGCTGTTTATGTTCTCTCCGGGATAACTTCACGAAAATCACGCCAATGATCGAACAAACAAATGAGAAGGTTAAGGCAGCCCGGCTGTCGATAATCTCCAATACATCGCTGGTGGCGCTGAAATTATTGATAGGCTTTCTGATGGGTTCCGTTTCGGTACTTTCCGAAGCGATTCACAGCGGGCTCGACCTGATTGCCTCCATGATCGCCTACTATGCTGTGGGCAAGGCCGGCAAACCGGCCGACGAACAGCATCCGTACGGGCACGGCAAGTGGGAAAACGTGTCCGGTGTAGTGGAAGCCATCCTGATCCTGGCGGCCGCCGTTTATATTATTTACGAAGCAGTGCTTCGTTTTACGAAAGGTTCCACCATCGAGCATCTCGGCTGGGGCACCGCTGTCATGGGCGCATCGGCCCTTGTCAACTGGGTCGTTTCACGGTACCTGTTCCGGGTGGCCAGGAGAACGGATTCCGTGGCCCTCGAAGCGGATGCGTGGCACCTCAGGGCTGATGTCTACACCTCCGCCGGCGTCTTCGCGGGTCTGGCGTTGATCGCGATAACGAAAATCACGATACTCGATTCCATCGCGGCCATTGTCGTGGCGCTTCTCATAATAAAGTCTTCGATAGACCTCACCAGGAGCGCGATGGGCGATATATTCGACACCAAACTTCCGGCCGGGGACGAGGAAATAATAAAAGAGGTCATCTCACGCTACCAGGGCGAATGCATAGGATTCCACAGGCTGAGGAGCAGAAAATCCGGCTCCGCCAGGTTCATAGATATGCATCTCGTCGTGCCCCGTAAATGGTCGCTGGAAGATGCCCATCAACTGAGCGACAACATCGAAAGAGATATAAGCGAAGCCTTGCCCAACACACATGTCATCATCCACGTGGACCCCTGCAACAAAAGCATCGAACCGTGCACCAGCACTGTCTGCAGGAAAGAAACAGATTCCTGAGAGCCTCCGGTTCGCGGAGGCGGCGTCCCAGGCCGATTCGCAACCAATGTCCAGGTTCCGACAAGGAAAGTTCAACCCGAAATCCTAAATGATGAAATATAAGTGACGGAAAACTTTGCGTCGCGTCTCGCTGACAGACCAGTTATTTCACCAGAAATCCTTCGAGCTTCAGTCTCAGGGAGTTTATTGCGGCGTCTGAAGGCGCCGCGCCTCCGATGCCTTTTATCCAGAATCTGTCCGATATTCTTCCCTGTTCCGTTTCGATGATCATCCTTTCCGGAAATAGCGCGTAAAAGGCCAGGCTGTTGAGAAGAGCGCCGAGAAAACCCAGTTGGTCCCTTGCCTTGATTTCCATGTACAACGCTCCGCCGTTCAGTTCTGGTCTGCCGAGGGAGAATGCTTCGAGCGTTATCTGCACCGCCGGCCCGGTATCGACGCCGTCACGGGCGACAGTGATGAAATCGATGTTTTTCAGGTCCGTCGCAAACCGGTCCGGCATGATTTCCAGCGAAGCTTCCCAGGAAAACCTTATCTTCCGCGCCGTACCGCTGATTATGTTTATACGGTTCCTTGAAAGCCCCGAAGACAGATTACCCAGCCAGTCAGGTTGAAAGCGACCCCTGATGGACAGGTTAAACGTGCCCGATGGATTCCTGCTGACTTCGAATCCGTCCGTTGCATCTGCATGGAATCCCGGGTTCGGAACTTTCGAATTTATGTATGCCATAACATCTCCGATCTGTCCTTTCCTGGCCTGAAATGTGATGTGAATCAGCAGTGTCGACAGGTGTCGATGCAAACCTCCGGCCATAATGCAACATCCGAAAATAACGATGTTTTGTTTCCGGCAAAGAAAGTCCTCGCCGGACTCTGCAAATATTTTGAGCACAAAATACTAGTGGTGTACATTCTTTTTGCAGCCGGCTGTTCTACCGGTAGATGACTTTTCTTCCTCGGCATGCCTTTGCAACAAATCAAGAATTTTGACATGCGTCATAAAAATTTCCCATGATCGCCATTATCCTGTAACCAACAACTACAGGAGGAACGAGATATGACGCCAGGACAGTCTAATGCGGTGAAACGGTTGGAGGACTATTTTGCGGTTGCCCCCGCCACGCAGGGGAGGGCAAACGAGGCCTGTCCTCTTGAAAACTCTGATACCCCGGCCTTCCGGGAGTACCCCTCCAGGCTTTTCGTCGAAACGACCACCCGCTGCAACCTTAAATGCCGCATGTGCGTGAAGCAGTCCGGCGACGGGTGCATCCGCGAAGGGGACATTTCCCCGTCGGTCTTTGCCGCCCTCGAGCCCGCCCTGCCGCACGTCGAGGCGCTGGTGCTGAACGGAATCGGCGAACCCCTGCTGCACACCGGGTTGGAAGATTTCATCCGCAGGGCCAAGGAGTTGATGCCCGCGGGAAGCTGGGTCGGCTTCCAGAGCAACGGGCTTCTGCTCGACAACGACCGCGCCGATTCGCTGGTGCGGGCCGGCCTGGACCGGATCTGTCTCTCGATGGATTCGGTCTGCCCGGAAACTTTCAGGGAAATCAGGGAAGGGGGAGAGGTGCGAGACCTGGAGAACGCTCTTTTCGCCCTGCAAACGGCAAAAAAGCGGCATGGCACTGACCTGAAGGCGGGAATCGAATTCGTGCTCATGCGCGACAACGCCCATGAATTGCCCGCCGCCCTCCGCTGGGCGGCCGCGAAAGGGGTATCGTTCGCCATCATCACCCATCTTCTGCCCTATGACCGGCACCATGTCGACAGGATTGCCTATGACGCCAACACCGATGAGGCGGTCGAGTTTTTCCGTCCGTGGCGGGAACGTGCGGAAAGGGAGGGTATCGATTTCAACGTTTACTTCAAGGTCAGGTGGAATTACCTGCGGTCGCCGGAGGAGCAGAGGGTGGTCGACTTCGTGTCGGAAATCCAGGCCGATGCGCGTTCCCGGGAGATATTTTTTCATCTGAAGAATCTTATGGCAAGGGATGAGCGCTGGATCGAAGACCTTGGGTCGATTTTCCGGGAAGCGGAAAAAGTGGCGAAGGAAACCGGGCTTGAGCTGTCCCTCCCCGAAGCGACCCCGAAAAGCGACAGGAAATGCGATTTTGTCGACAAGGGAAGCGCCTTCGTATCGTGGGATGGAGAGGTGCACAACTGCTATTTCCTCTGGCACAGGTTCAATTGTTATTTCTCGGGCCGGAAAAAGTACGTCAACACCAGGCCCTTCGGCAATCTTTCCGGGCGGGGCATCAGGGATATCTGGAACGATCCGGTGTTCGTGGCGTTCCGCCGGGATGTCCTGCTCCATGAATACCCGTTCTGTTCAAACTGCAACCTGGTTCCATGCGAATATATCTACGCCGAGGAGTTCGAGCAGGACTGCTTCACCAACACCGTGCCGTGCGGCGATTGCTTCTGGTGCATGGGGCTGTTCAGGTGTATGCAGTAGAGGCGGGCGAAAGGCTGAAGG
>Ga0335070_10005035_pt1 | contig 15500 bp, 15 predicted proteins | sample Lox_Sample_13_FD_206722 | JGI IMG/M metagenome (GOLD analysis project Ga0335070, IMG submission 206722) | Soil microbial communities from Loxahatchee National Wildlife Refuge, Florida, United States - Lox_Sample_1.3 | ecosystem: Environmental > Terrestrial > Soil > Wetlands | place: USA... | reverse complement strand
ACGCCACGGGCGGTGGCGAGCCGAAGGACCTCTTCTTCGCCCCGATCGTGGCCGTGCAGAACCTGATGAAGCAGGAAGGGAAGACGATCGCGGCCTACGACCTCATCGAGGCCAACGAGGCCTTCGCGGTGCAGGCGATCGCCGACGGCCGGGCGCTGGGGTGGGACTGGTCCCGCGTGAACGTGAACGGCGGCGCGGTCGCCCTCGGCCACCCGATCGGCGCCAGCGGCGCGCGGGTCCTCACCACCCTGCTGTACGCGATGGCCGCGCGCGACGCCGCCACCGGTCTCGCCACCCTGTGCCTCGGCGGCGGCAACGCCGTGGCCCTCTCCGTGGAGCGCATGCGATGACCCAGACCCCGTCCACCGCTGCGGTCCGCGCCGACGCGCCGGACGCGCGCCGAATCGCACCCGACACGTCCGATGCGCCGCCGGCAGGATCCCGCGCCGTCACGAGTGCCGCCCGCAGCCGCGTCTCCCCGCTGGTCGCAGCCGCCGCCGGCGCGCTGGCCGTCGCGCTCGCGTCGCAGGTCGCCGTGCCGCTCCCCGGCACGCCGGTGCCGATGACCCTGGCGCCGCTCGCGGTGCTCCTGGTGGGCGGCCTGCTCGGTCCCCGCCTCGGGCCGGCGAGCCTGGTGCTGTACCTCGTGCTCGGCGCGGCGGGGCTGCCGGTGTTCACTCCCGGCGGTGCGCCCGGATTGGCGAGGCTGATCGGCCCGACCGGCGGATACCTCCTGGCCTACCCGCTCGCCGCCGCCCTCGTGGGGTGGGTCGCGGCGCGCCAGCCGGGCTGGAGCGGCGCGGTGGCCGGCCCGCTGCTCGGGATGGTGGCGGTGCACGCGGGCGGCGTCGCGCAACTGGTGATCCTGACCGGCAGCGCGCGGCTGGCGGTGGCGGCGGGCACGCTGCCGTTCGCGCTGGGAGACGCCGTGAAGGTGGCGCTGGCAGCGCTGGTCCTGCGCCGCACCCTGCCGCTGATCCGCGCGCTCCGCTGAGCGCGCGCCGTGTTGCGGGCGAGAGCGTGAGTCGATGAGCACCGTCGCGGTGGTGGGCGCGGGCACGATGGGGAGCGGGATCGCGCACGTCTTCGCGCAGCACGGCTGGGACGTGGCGCTGGTGGACGTGTCGCGCCAGGCGCTCGACCGGGGCGTTGCGACGATCCATGCCAACCTCGAGCGGCAGCAGCGGAGGGGAACGCTGTCGGCCGAGCAGCTGGACGCGGCGCTGGCGCGGCTGCATCCCGGCATCGAGCTGGCGCCCGCGGCCCGCGCGGAGCTGGTGGTGGAGGCCGCGTTCGAGAGCGAAGCGGTCAAGCTCCCCCTGTTCGCCGAGCTGGATCGCGTCGCGCCGGCGGCCGCGATCCTGGCGTCCAACACCAGCTCCATCTCGATCACGGCGCTCGCCGCGCAGACCCGCCGCGCCGACCGGGTCGTCGGCATGCACTTCATGAACCCGGTCCCGGTGATGGCGCTGGTGGAGATCATCCGCGGCCAGGCCACCTCCGACGACACGGCGCGCCGCGTGGTGACGATCGCGCAGCAGCTGGGCAAGACGCCGGTCGAGGTGAGCGACTACCCGGGGTTCGTGTCCAACCGCGTGCTGATGCCGATGATCAACGAGGCGGTGTTCTGCCTGATGGAGGGCGTGGCGTCGGTCGAGGCGATCGACACCGTGATGAAGCTGGGGATGAACCACCCGCTCGGCCCGCTCGCCCTCGCCGATCTGATCGGGCTCGACGTCTGCCTCAACATCCTGGACGTGCTGCACCGCGGGCTCGGGGACGACAAGTACCGGGCCTGCCCGCTGCTCCGCCGCATGGTGGCCGCGGGCCAGCTGGGGCGGAAGTCGGGCCGCGGCTTCTACGCGTACGACGACCAGCCGGCGGCCCGATGACCGTCCTGCCGACCGAGGAGCAGCAGCAGGTCGTGCAGCTGGCGCGCGACTTCGCGGCCGAGCACATCGCGCCGCACGCGGCGCGCTGGGACGCCGAGAAGCACTTCGATCGCGCCACGGTGGACCGGCTCGGGGAGCTGGGCTTCCTCGGGATGCTGGTGCCCGAGGCGTACGACGGTCTCGGGCTCGACACGGTCACGTACCTCCTCGCGGTCGAGGAAATCGCGGCGGCCGACGCGTCCATCGCCGTCTCCGTAGCGGTGCACAACTCGCTCCCCAGCCAGATGCTGCTCCGCCACGGCACCGACGCGCAGAAGGAGCGCTGGCTCAAGCCGATGGCCAGGGGCGAGCTGCTCGGGGCCTTCGCGCTCTCCGAGGCGGACGCCGGCTCCGACGCGGCGGGCATCCGCGCGCGGGCGGTGCGGCGCGGCGACGCATGGATCCTGAACGGCGCCAAGGCCTGGGTCAGCAACGGCGGGACGGCGGACGTCATCCTGGCGATGGTGCGCACCGACCCGGAGGCCGCCCCGCGTGGGTCCCGCGGGATCGGCTGCTTCATCGTGCCCGCGGGCGTGCCCGGCCTGGTGCCGGGAAAGCCGGAGGACAAGATGGGGCTGCGCGCCTCCAACACGGCGGCGGTCTTCTTCCAGGACCTCCGGCTGCCGGCGGACCATCTGCTCGGCGACGCGTCGAGCGGCCTGATCTACGCGCTCGAGGCCCTGGACAGCGGCCGGCTGGGCATCGCGGCGCAGGCCTGCGGGATCGCGCGGGCCGCGCTCGAGCACGCGCAGCGCTACGCCGCCGAGCGCCGGCAGTTCGGCCGGCCCGTCGGCGAGTTCGAGGCGATCCGGTTCAAGCTGGCCGACATGGCCACGCGGCTCGCGGCGGCGCGGGCCCTGCTGCACGAGGCGGCGCGGCGCAAGGACGCGGGTGAACCCACGACCCGCTGGGCGGCGATGGCGAAGCTGTTCTGTTCCGAGACGGCGATGTGGGTCGCGACGCAGGCGGTGCAGGTGTTCGGCGGCTACGGCTTCATGCGGGACTACCCGGTCGAACGGCTGATGCGCGACGCCAAGGCCACCGAGATCTACGAGGGCACGTCCGAGATCCAGCGCCTGGTGATCGGGCGCGAGCTGTTGAATCCCCATTAGCGCGTCCACGAGGCCCACCCGAATGGAGATCTTCGAACTGCTGGCCGGCCACGACCACGAGCAGCTCGTCTTCTGCCACGAGCCGTCGTCCGGGTACAGCGGGCTCATCGCCATCCACAACACGACCCTCGGCCCGGCGCTCGGGGGCACGCGGTACTGGCACTACAAGAGCGAACACGACGCGGTCATCGACGCGCTGCGCCTCTCGCGCGGGATGACGTACAAGGCCGCGGTCGCCGGGCTCGCGCTGGGCGGCGGCAAGTCCGTGGTGCTGGCCGACCACGGCGTCCACGACCGGGAGGCGGTGTTCCGCGCCCACGGACGGTTCGTCGAGTCGCTCAAGGGCCGGTACATCACCGCCGAGGACGTGGGCACCAGCCCGGCCGACATGGACTACATCCATCTCGAGACCGAGCACGTGGTGGGGCTGCAGGGGCGGTCGGGGGACCCGTCGCCCGTGACCTCGTACGGCGTGTACTGCGGGATGAAGGCGAGCGCCAAGGTGGCGTTCGGGAGTGACAGCCTGGCCGGCAAGACGGTGGCGGTGCAGGGATGCGGGCACGTGGGGTACAACCTGTGCCGGTTCCTGCACGAGGAGGGCGCCCGGCTCGTGGTCACCGACATCGACACCGAGAAGGTGAAGCGGGTGGTGGAGGACTTCCGCGCCCGCGCGGTGGGGCTCGACGAGATCTACGGCGTCCAGGCCGACATCTTCGCGCCCTGCGCCCTCGGCGCCGTGATCAACGACACGACCATCAAGCAGCTCAAGGTCCGGGTCGTCGCGGGCGGCGCCAACAACCAGCTCGCCGAGGAGCGGCACGGCGACCTGCTCGAGGAGAAGGGCATCCTGTACGCCCCCGACTACGTCATCAACGCCGGCGGGCTCATCAACGTGAACAGCGAGCTGGAGGGGTGGACGGCCGAGCGGGCGCAGCGGAAGGCGGGAGAGATCTACGACACGCTGCTGCGTCTCTTCGCCCTGGCGAAGGAGGAGGGGCTGCCCACCTACAAGGCGGCCGACCGCCTCGCCGAACGGCGCATCGCCTCCGTCGCCAAACTGAAGCGCACCTGGGTCTGACCATGGATACCTGGAACGTCCAATCCGAGCTCGCGGCCGCCGACCCGGCGGTGGCGGACATCCTCGCACGCGAGACCGCGCGTCAGGCGTCGGGCCTCGAGCTGATCGCGTCCGAGAACTTCGCGTCGCCCGCGGTGCTGGCGGCGATGGGCTCGCCGCTCACCAACAAGTACGCCGAGGGCTATCCGGGGAAGCGGTACTACGGCGGCTGCGAGGTCGTGGACGAGGTGGAGGCGCTCGCGATCGAGCGCGCGAAGCGGCTGTTCGGTGCGGTGCACGCCAACGTCCAGCCGCACAGCGGCACGCAGGCGAACCTCGAGGCCTACCTCGCGGTCGCCAACCCCGGCGACACGCTGATGGGGCTGTCGCTGCGCCACGGCGGGCACCTCACCCACGGGGCCCCGGTGAGCGCGTCGGGCCGGCTGTTCCGCGCGGTGCAGTACGGCGTGCGCGAGGCCGACGGCCGGATCGACCTCGACCAGGTCCGTGACATGGCGCGGGCGGAGCGGCCGAAGATCATCGTGGCGGGCGGGAGCGCCTACCCGCGGACGATCGACTTCGTGGGCTTCGCGGCGATCGCGAAGGAGGTCGGCGCCGTCTTCATCGTCGACATGGCGCACTTCGCCGGGCTGGTGGCGGGCGGCGCGCATCCTTCGCCGGTGCCGCACGCCGACATCGTCACGACGACGACCCACAAGACCCTGCGCGGCCCGCGGGGCGGGATGATCCTGGCCTCGGAGGCGTACGCCAAGGCGGTGGACAAGCAGGTGTTCCCGGCCAACCAGGGCGGCCCGCTGATGCACGTCATCGCCGCCAAGGCGGTGGCGCTGGGGGAGGCGCTCCAGCCCGCGTTCCGCGAGTACGCGCGGCAGGTCGTCGCGAACGCGCAGGCGCTGGGCGAGGCGCTGGCCGAGCGCGGGTTCGCCCTGGTCTCCGGCGGCACCGACACCCACCTGCTGCTGGTGGACTTGCGCGCCAGGCAGCTGACCGGCAAGCTGGTGGAGGAGACGCTCGGGCGGGCCGGCATCACGGTCAACAAGAACACGGTGCCCGGCGACACGGCGTCCCCGTTCGTCACGAGCGGGATCCGCATCGGCACGCCGGCGCTCACCACCCGCGGCATGGCCGAGCCCGAGATGCGCGCCATCGCGGGAATGATCGACCGGGCGGTCAAGGGGCGCGACGACCCGGCCGAGCTGGAGCGGATCCGGCACGAGGTGCTGGAGCTGGCGTCCCAGTTCCCGTTGTACGGGCTGCCGCTGAGGGAGGCGGCCGCCCACCGGGCGTAGGCCACCGCAACCGGAGGCCACCACGACCGAACCACCGGTTCCCCGCAGCTCGGGTCGCGTCGTTCGCCAGAGCGTGATGGCGCTGCGCGTGGAGCGGAAGAAGAAGGGCCGGCGCCGGTGGATCGTGGGCCTGCTCCTCCTGGCGGCCCTCGTGTGGGGCATGAACGCGTACCTGTACGGCCGGCCGGCGAGCGCGGCCCTCGCGGCCGACCCCCACACCTCCCGGATGGCGCTCGCGGCGCACCTCCGGTACTACCTGGACCCCACCACGCTGATCCTGGATCTGCGGCGCGCCGACGTGGCCGATCCCGTGGACCTGTTCCGCGGACTGCTCCGGGCCGTCAAGAAGGCCGACGACGCGACGTGGATCCCGTCGACCGTCGACCTGCGGCGTTCGGGAACGACCGTGTACACGATCGCGGGCGCGGACATCTCGCGCCTCGCCTACGAATTCAGCATCGCCCGGAACCCCAACTCCGTGGTGGTCCAGCTGCCCGGGAAGCTCCGCTTGCCGGACGGCGGCGCGCTCCCACCGATGCAGGTGTCGGACGCCGCCACACGCTGGGCCCGCGCCCGTCCGTAGCTCCGTCCCGACAGCTTCACGCTTGACCCGCCGCCGGCGGGACATAGGTTCGCGGTATGGCTGACCGTCCGCGCCGGTGCATTCCTGGTCGCCTCGAGAGGCGTCCTACGCGCCGCCCGCACAAGGGCTTACGGCATGGCTGAGCCCCCGCGCCGGCCCAACGCGCCGCGGCCCTCAGGGCCGACGACGCCGCACATCGCGGATGAGCTGGAAGTCTATTTCAACGACTACGTCCGCGGCTCCCCGGTCGGCTTCGTTTCCACTCCGAAGTGGCGTCCCGCCACGGACGTCTACGAGACCGACGACAGCTTCGTGTTCGTGATGGACATCGCGGGCGTGGAGCCCGGCGAATTCAGCGTCGCGCTCGACGGCGGGATGCTGACCGTGAGCGGCGAGCGCAAGGAGCGCGCGAGCGGGCGCCGGGAATACCACGCGATGGAGGTGAAGGTCGGCCCGTTCGAGCGGAGCTTCCGGGTGCCCAAGCCGGTGGACGCCGCGTCGCTCAAGGCCACCTATGACCTGGGTTTCCTCGAGATCCGGCTCACCAAGTTGCCGGTGGCGCCGCCGCGGGCCGTCGGCGTGGTGCGGAAGTGAGTACGCCGGTGCCGCCCGCCCCGCCCGCGGCGCCCGCGCAGGGGGGCGAGGCCGGCCTGCCCGAGCGGCTGCCGGTCCTGGCGCTCTCGCAGCTGGTCGTCTTCCCGCACGTCGTGGTCCCCGTCTCCGTCACCGCGCCGCAGCTGGTCGCCGTGGTCAACCGGACCGTGGAGTCGCACAAGCACCTCCTGCTCGGCATCGTGCGGCCGCAGGGCGGCGACGAGCTGCCGCAGGGCGTGCTGGACACCGCGGCCCCCGATTCGCTGTTCGAAGCCGGGACGCTGGCCCTGGTGGTGCGGTTGCTGCGGCTCGGCGACGGCACGCTCCGGATGCTGCTACAGGGGATGGACCGGGTGCGCCTGCGGGACGTGCAGTCGTCCGCCGCCGAGGGGCTGAGCGCGCGCTTCGAGCGGATCGCGAGCGCGGTTGGGGATCCGCTGCGCACGGAGGCGCTGCGCCGCTCGGTGACCATGCAGATGGAGAAGGTCATCGAGATGACGCCGAACCTCTCCGGGGAGCTGCGCGAAGTGCTGGTGGGGATCACCGACCCCGGCAAGCTGGCCGACTTCGTGGTGGCGAACATCGACCTCTCGGTGGACGCGAAGGCCGAGCTGCTCGGGACGGGGGACGTGGCGGCGCGCCTGGAGCGCCTGGCCTCGCTGATCACGCAGGAGCTGCAGGTGCTGGAGGTGGGCTCCCAGATCTCCGAGAAGGTCAAGTCGCGCCTCGACGAGCACCAGCGGGAGTACGTGCTGCGCGAGCAGCTCAAGGTGATCCAGGACGAGCTGGGGGAGGGCGGGCCGGAGGGCGAGGCGGGCGAGCTGCTGAAGAAGCTCGAGGCGGCCAGGCCCACCGAGGAAGCGCTCAAGGCGGGCAGGCGCGAGCTGGAGCGGCTGGGGCGGATGTCGCCGCAGTCGGCCGAGTACCAGGTGGCGCACACCTACGTCGAGGTCCTCGCCGGGCTGCCGTGGAGCGTGCTGACGGAGGACCGGCTCGACATCGCCCACGCGCGGGAGATCCTCGACCGGGACCATTTCGACCTGGAGCGGGTGAAGGACCGGATCATCGAGTACCTCGCGGTGCGGTTCCTGAACCCGGAGGCGCACGGGAGCATCCTCTGCTTCGTGGGCCCCCCGGGGACGGGCAAGACGAGCGTGGGGCAGAGCATCGCCGAGGCGCTGGGGCGCGCCTTCGTGCGGATGGCGCTGGGGGGGATGCGGGACGAGGCGGAGATCCGCGGCCACCGCCGCACCTACGTCGGCGCCCTGCCGGGGCGGATCATCCAGCTGCTGCAGCGCGCGGGATCGCGGAACCCGGTCTTCATGCTCGACGAGGTGGACAAGCTCGGCGCCGACTTCCGCGGGGACCCGACCTCCGCGCTGCTCGAGGTGCTCGATCCGGCGCAGAACCACGCGTTCGTGGACCACTACGTCGAGGTGCCGTTCAACCTGAACGACGTGATGTTCATTGCGACGGCCAACACCCTGGCGACCGTCCCGCCGCCCCTCATCGACCGCATGGAGGTGCTGGAGCTGCCGGGGTACACACCGCGCGAGAAGCTCGAGATCGCGCGCCGCTACCTCGTGCCGCGGCAGCTCAAGGAGACCGGGCTCGCGGGGCGCCACGTCGCGTTCGGCGCGGCGGCGCTGCAGTGCATCATCGCCGAGTACACGCGGGAGGCGGGGGTCCGGCAGCTCGAGCGCGAGATCCAGCACGTGCTGCGCCAGATCGTGGTGGACGTCGTGAGCGGGAAGGCGGCGCGGGTGCACGTCACCGCGCGCACGGTACGCCGCCGGCTCGGGCCGCCGAAGGTGCTCCCCGAGGTGGCGGGCCGGGAGCCCGAGGTGGGGATTGCCACCGGGCTCGCGTGGACGCCGGTCGGCGGTGACATCCTGTTCATCGAGGCGCTCAAGATGGCCGGTTCGGGGAACATCCGGATCACCGGCCAGATCGGCGACGTGATGAAGGAATCCGCCGAGGCGGCGTGGAGCCTGATTCGCGCCAAGGCTCCCGGGCTCGGCGTGCCGCCCTCGGCCTTCAAGGAAGTCGACGTCCACCTCCACGTGCCGGCCGGCGCGGTGCCCAAGGACGGTCCCTCCGCCGGCGTGGCGATCGCCACGGCCCTCGCCTCCCTCTTCTCCGGCCGGCCGGTGCGCCACGATCTGGCCGCCACCGGAGAGCTGACGCTGCGCGGTCATGTCTTGCCGGTGGGTGGCATCAAAGAGAAGTTGATAGCGGCCGAGCGGGCCGGGATAAAGCTGGTGCTGGTGCCGTCCCGCAATGCGGCCGACGTGGCCGAGCTCCCGGAGGAGGTGCGGAAGGCGTTGGAGATCCGGCTGGTGGGGACCGTGGACGAGGTGCTCGAGGCGGCGCTGCTGCCGGCGACGCTCACCGAGGCGGTGGCGGCGCAGCCGCGCCGCGGCCGGAGCGAGCGCGTCGCCGCGCGGCCCGTGGAGTCAGGCCTCAGATGAGCCAGCTCGAGTTCGCGGACGAGCTGATGGCGCGGATCGCCCCCCGGGTGGGGCGGTTCCATCCGCGCGCCTTCCTGTTCGTCCTGGCGGCCCTGGAGCACATCCAGCGGCGGCTCCCGGAGCGCCGCCACGTCTCGGGCGAGGAGCTCGCTCACGCCTGCCGCGACCTCGCCATCGAGCAGTACGGTCTGCTCGCCCGCACGGTGCTCGCGCACTGGGGCATCGGTTCCACGCGCGACCTCGGCGAGATCGTCTACGCGCTCATCGACGCGGGCCTGCTGGTGCGGCAGCCGGAGGACAAGCCCGAGGACTTCCACGGGGTGTACGCGTTCGACGCGGCGTTCGAGGCGGAGTATCCGTGGGGGAGCGTGGAAACGTGAGGAGTGAGGTGTGAGAGGTGAGAAGGCGGAGTGAGGAGTGAGAAGTCGTAGTGAGATGTTCAGGTGAGAAGGCGATGGGGCCGCTGCTCACGCCCTTGCCTCTCACGTCGTTCCCTCTCACTCCTCACGTGAACCTCTCACGTCTCACTCCTCAGCTCTCACCTGGCCTCATCGAGGGCCCATGACCGTCGCCACCCGTCAACGGAAGCCGGCCGTCGCCGGCCAGTTCTATCCCGGTCAGCCCGCCCAGCTGCTCGCGGCGGTCCGCGGGCTGCTGGCGGCCGCGGCGACCGCGGTGCCCGGCCCGGCGGTGGCCGCCGTCGCGCCGCACGCCGGCTACGTCTACTCGGGCCGCACGGCCGCCGAGGTGTTCGCGCGCCTCGACGTGCCGCGCTGCTGCGTCGTGATCGCCCCCAATCACACCGGCATCTGCGATGCCGCGCAGGGCGGCAGCGTGTCCGCCGTGGGGAGCTTCCTCACGCCCGTCGGCGAGGTGCCCGTGGACGAGACCGCCGCGGCCGCGCTCCTCGCGCACTGCGACGTGCTCGAGGATGACCCGTCAGCGCACGCCCGCGAGCACGCGGTGGAGGTGCAGCTGCCGTTCCTGCTGGCCCGCCGCCCCGACGTGGCGATCGTCCCCATCGTCCTCGCCTGGTCGGATTGGCCGCGCACGCGCAAGCTCGGCGAGGCGCTGGCCGCGCTGGTGCGCGGATCGCGGGAGCCCGTGCTGCTGCTCGCCAGCTCGGACATGAACCACTACGAGTCGGCCGCCGTCGCGGCCGAGAAGGACGCGCTGGCCCTCGCGGAAGCGGTCCGTCTCGACGGCGAGCGCCTGCTCGAGGTCACGCGCCGGCGCGACATCACGATGTGCGGTCGCGTGCCGGCGGCGGCGGTGCTGCACGCGGCCCGCCTGCTCGGCGTGGCCGCGGCGGAGGTGGTGCACCACTCGCATTCGGGGATGGTGACGGGGGACGACGACTCCGTGGTGAGCTACGCCGGCGTGATCGCGCGATGAGCTCGAGGCGCATGCCGCCGGCGTGCGGGCGGCGCGGATGTGGTGTCGGGTGCGACGCGACACCCGGGGCGGCGCGATGAACACCGTTCCGGTGCTGTCGGCCGCCGAGGCGTCGGCGTGGGATCGCCTGGCGCGCGAGCAGGCGCGGATCCCGAGCCGGGTCCTGATGGAATCGGCCGGCCGCGCCGTCGCCGCAGCCATCGCGCGCGAGTACAAGCCCCGCCTCGCCTCCGGCGTGCTGGTCGTGTGCGGGCCCGGCAACAACGGCGGCGACGGCTACGTGGCCGCCCGCGCCCTGGCCGCGCTCGGCGTCGCCGTGACGGCGGTGGCCCTGCCCGGCGACGCTTCCCCCGACTGCCGCGAGAACCGCGTGCTCGCCGAGGCGGGGGGGGTGCGCGTCATCGCCCCCGACGACGCCTGGGACAGCTGCGGAGTGGTCGTCGACGCGCTGCTCGGCACGGGCGCCAGCGGCGCGCCGCGGCCGCCGGCGGCGGCGGCCATCGAGCGGCTGATGCGCCTGGGCGTCCCGGTCGTCGCCGTGGACGGGCCCTCGGGGCTGGATCTCACCACGGGCGAGGTGTTCGCTCCCTGCGTGCGCGCGTCGCTGACCGTCACGTTCGGCGCGTTTCGGCGCGGGCACCTGCTGCAGCGCACGATCTGCGGCCGGGTGGTGGTCGCCGAGATCGGCTTCCCGCGGCCCGAGCCCACCTGGCCGGCGGCGGTGACGGACGCCTGGCTGCACGAGGTGCTGCCGCCGCTCCAGGCCGAGATGCACAAGGGCGATCGCGGCCGGGTGCTGGTGGTGGGCGGCAGCGACGGGATGGCGGGCGCCGCGATCTTCGCGGCCAAGTCGGCGGCGCGCTCCGGCGCCGGCCTGATCAAGATCGCCGCGCACGAGGCGTCGGTGCGCGCGGCGCAGGCCAACAACCCGGACCTGATGACCGTCACGACCGCGCTGGGCGAGGAGCTGGAGCCGGCGCTGAGCGAAGCGCTCACCTGGGCGGACGCCGTGGTGCTGGGCCCGGGCCTGGGGCGGGGCCCGGCGCGTGAGCGGTTCGCGCGCAACGTGCTGGGGGCGTCCCGGGGCGCGGTGCTGCTCGACGCCGACGGCCTCATGGCGTTCCGGGGCTGCGCCGACGAGCTGACGAAGATCCTCGGCGGTCGCGCCGCCCTGCTCACGCCGCACCGCGGCGAGTTCGCGGCGCTCGTCCCGCACCTGGCGGAGCAGGCACGCCGCGATCCCTTCGGCGCGGCCGCGGCGGCGGCGGACGCGCTCGGCGCCGGCGTCCTTCTCAAGGGCGTGCCGACGGTGGTCGCGGCGCCCGGCGTCCGGCCGCTGGTGAGCGCCGCCGGGAACCCCGGCCTCGCGACCGGAGGCACGGGCGACGTGCTGTCGGGGATGGCGGCCACCTGGCTGGCCCGCGGCGCGTCGCCGCAGGTCGCCGGTGCGGCGGCCGCGTGGGTGCACGGGCGCGCGGCGGAGGACGTGGCGCAGCACCGCTCCGTGCGCTCACTGCGCCCGGACGATCTCCTCGGCGTGCTCAGCCCGCTGTGGCGCGACCTGGAGGAGAAGCCCGCGGAGGTGGACCCGCCGTTCCTCGCGCGCCTCGAGCCGCCCGCCGTCCACTAGTGCTCCATCCGCCCGCAGCGCTCCCTGTCGCCGCGGCTTCGCCCGAACCCGGAGCGGGGCCGACGTGACGGGCCCGATCGACACCCCGCTCGGTCCGGGGAAGGAGTTCGACCGCATCCGCGCGATGGCGGCGCGCTGGGGGGCGCGCGCGCGCGGCCTCGGCGACGACTGCGCCTTCCTCGATGCCGGGGGCGAGCGCCTCGCCGTCTCGCTCGATCTGTCGGTCGAGGGCGTGCATTTCACCCGCGACTGGCTGGCGCCGGCGGAGATCGGGTACCGCGCCGCGGCCGCCGCGTTGTCCGATCTCGCCGCGGTCGCCGCCGAGCCGCTGGCGCTCCTGCTCGGGCTGGCCGTCCCCGCGGACGAGCCCGACGAGACGGTGTCGCAGCTGGCCGACGGCGTCGCCGACGCGGCCGCCGACTGCGGTGCAACGATCGTCGGCGGCGACCTCTCCCGGGGGCCCGGGATCGTGGTGGACTGCTGCGTCATCGGGCGCGCGGCGGCCGAGGTGCGGCGGCGCGGCGCGAAGCCGGGGGACAGGCTGGTCGTGACCGGGGAGCTCGGCGGCCCGCTGGCCGCGCTGCTCGAGTGGCAGGCGGGACGCGAGCCGCCGCCCGCCGCGCGCGAGCGCTTCGCCCGTCCCGCGTCCCGCCACGCGGCCGCACGGTTCCTGGCCGCGCACCGCGCCCGCGCCATGATCGACGTGTCCGACGGCCTCGCCGGCGACCTGCGGCACCTGCTGGCCGCGTCCGGCGTCGGCGCCACGCTCGAGGTCGAGCGCATCCCGGTGCTCCCGGCGGCCGCGAAGCTCGCCGCGCGCCTCAGGGAGGAGCCGTGGAGCTTCGCCGCGCGCAGCGGCGAGGAATACGAGCTGCTCGCCGCCGTGCCCGCCGAAGAGGCCGAGGCGATCCTGGCCGGGTGCCCCGTCCCGGCCACGGTGATCGGCACCGTCGAGGCGGCGCACGGCCTCCGCGCCACCGAGCGCGGCAGGCCGGTGCGGCTGGCGGACGGCTTCGACCATTTCGGCGGGGCGTGAGTTGGTCGCGGTCCGCTACCTCCTGGCGTTGATCGCCGGCACGTTGTGGTACGGATCCACGGTCATCGTCGCCGCGATCTTCCGCCGGCCGCACGAGCGGGAGGGGATCTACCATCGCGCCGCCCGCGGCTGGGCGCACCTGCTGCTCTCCTCGGCGCGCGTCACGGTCACCGTGGAAGGGACGGAGTACCTGTCCCGCACCGAGGCCCAGGTCATCGTCGCGAACCACCAGTCGTGGTTCGACATCCTCGCCCTCTTCTACGTCCTGCCGGTCGAGATCCGGTTCGTCGCCAAGAAGGAGCTGTTCGCGATCCCGTTCTTCGGCCAGGCGCTCCGGGCGCTGGGGCACGTGCGGCTCGACCGGGCCAACCTCAAGGCGGCGATCGAGGCGTACGAGGTGGCGTCGCGCTACATCCGCCAGCAGAAGCTCAGCGTGCTCGTCTTCCCCGAGGGCACGCGGTCCCGCACCGGCCTGCTGCAGCCGTTCAAGGCGGGGCCGTTCGTCCTCGCCATCCAGAGCGGTGCGCCGATCGTCCCGGTCTACGTGGCCGGCACGTTCGGCATCCTGCCCAAGGGGTCGATCCGCGTGCGCCCCTGTCCGGTGCACGTCAGCGTCGGGCCGGCCATCCCGACCACCGGCCTCACGCTCGAGGACCGCGACACCCTGCGCAACCGCGCGCACGCGGAGGTGGCCCGGCTGCGCGCCGCGAGCGTTGACGCTGTGCGCGACGCGTCATAGGTTGGCCGACCATGAGCACGATCATCGACGTACACGCGAGAGAGGTCCTGGACAGCCGCGGCAATCCGACGGTCGAGGCGGAAGTGGTCCTGGCGTCGGGCACATCCGCGTCGGCCATCGTGCCGAGCGGCGCGTCCACCGGCGAGCACGAGGCGCTCGAACTCCGAGACGGCGAGGAGGGACGGTACGGGGGCAAGGGCGTGCGCGACGCGGTCCGCAACGTCAACGAGGTGATCGGCCCGCGGCTGGAGGGCGCCGAGGCCGACGACCAGGTCGGGGTGGACGATCAGCTCCTGGAGCTGGACGGGACGCCGAACAAGTCGCAGCTCGGGGCCAACGCGCTGCTGTCGGTCTCCATGGCCGTGGCGCGCGCGGCGGCCAAGGATGGCGGGATGCCCCTCTACCGCTATCTCGGCGGCGTGATGGCGCACGTGCTGCCCGTGCCGATGATGAACGTGCTCAACGGCGGCGCCCACGCGTCGAACAACGTGGACGTCCAGGAGTTCATGATCCTGCCGGTGGGCACCGACCGCTTCCCCGAGGCGCTGCGGATGGGCGTCGAGGTCTTTCACGCGCTGAAGAAGGTGCTGTCGAAGCAGGGGCTGACCACCGCCGTCGGCGACGAGGGCGGGTTCGCGCCTACGCTTCCGTCCAACGAGGCGGCGCTCGAGGCGCTGCTGGTCGCGGTGAAGGAGGCGGGGTACACGGCCGGCGAGGATATCGTCTTCGCGCTCGACGCGGCCGCGTCCGAGTTCTTCCACGACGGCAAGTACGTCTTCAAGAAGAGCGGCGGCGCGACGCGCACCGCCGCCGAGATGATCGACCTCTACAAGTCGTGGTGCGACAAGTACCCGATCGTCTCGCTGGAGGACGGCCTCGCCGAGGACGACTGGGCGGGGTGGGCGAAGCTCACCGAGGCGCTGGGCGACCGGATCCAGATCGTGGGCGACGACATCTTCGTCACGAACATGGAGCGGCTGGCGCGCGGCGTGGACGAGGGCGTCGCGAACGCGATCCTGATCAAGCTCAACCAGATCGGCACGCTGAGTGAGACGCTCGAGTGCATCGACCTCGCCAAGCGGAACGGGTACGGGAACGTGATCTCGCACCGGTCGGGGGAGTCCGAGGACACCTTCATCGCCGATCTCGCCGTGGCCACCGGCGTGGGGCAGATCAAGACCGGGAGCGCCAGCCGGACCGACCGCGTGGCGAAGTACAACCAGCTGCTCCGGATCGCGGAGGAGCTGGGGGACACGGCCTGGTATCCGGGCAAGTCGCTGTACCAGCCGTGAACCGGGAGGCCCTGAAGCGTCCGCTCGGGATCCTGGTGGTGCTGGCGATGGTGGGGTTCGCGGTGGAGGGCGGGGAATACGGCACGGTCGATCTGCTGAGGCTCAAGGGGCAGGTGCGTGACACGCGCGACTCGATCGTGGCGCTCCGCGGCGAGGTCGATTCGCTGGCGCGCTTCGAGCGGGCCCTCCAGACGGATCCCGCGACCCAGGAGCGGGTGGCGCGCGAGGTGTTCGGGATGATCCGGCCGGGGGAGATCCTTTATCAGGTGGTGCCGGCGGACAGCGTGAAGCCGTGATTCGTGCTTGACCGGTGTGGGGCCGGGGACTAGTTTTGGGTCCAGCGACGCGGG
>Ga0335070_10005034_pt1 | contig 15501 bp, 18 predicted proteins | sample Lox_Sample_13_FD_206722 | JGI IMG/M metagenome (GOLD analysis project Ga0335070, IMG submission 206722) | Soil microbial communities from Loxahatchee National Wildlife Refuge, Florida, United States - Lox_Sample_1.3 | ecosystem: Environmental > Terrestrial > Soil > Wetlands | place: USA... | reverse complement strand
TGCGCGGGACGCCGATGCCGCCTCCACCTCCGCGCGCGCCCGAGGCCGCGCGTCCGCCGGCGGAGGAAGGCGAGGCCGAGGCCGAGCCTCGCTTCGAGGAGGAGGACGAGGAGCGCGAGCTCGCGGAGGGCGAGGGCGACGCGAGCCTGCGCGAGGTGCCCGCCTGGGCAGAGGAGCCCCTCGAGCCGAATCCGCCGCCGCAGGCGCTCTCCGCCGAGCCCCACGCCTTCTGGGCCGGCGGGAACTTCCCGGCCGAGGAGGTGCGCGAGACGCGCATCCCGGCGGTCCCCGCGGCGCTCACCAAGCGCCTCGGCGCGCTGCCCTTCCAGCGCGGCGAGGATCCCTCGGCGCTGCTCGAGCGCATCTACCGCAATGCGTCGCTGGGCGGACTCGAGGTGTTCCTGGGGGAGCGGGCGGAAGAAGGCGAAGGCTAGTCGTGGCCGCGCGGCGCCTCGACCCGCTCGAGTGGATCGCGCGCGCGCACCTGCCGGGCCTGGCGCGCTGCCGCATCCCCGACGACCTCGACGCCGTCACGTCGCGGGGCTGGGAGGACCCCGGCGGCTCCGACGTGCGGGCGGCGGACGTCGAGAAGGTCTGGGACTGCGTCGTCGCGCTGTACCGCACCGGCGTGCACCCGGCGCTCCAGATCTGTGTACGCCGCGACGGCTGCGTCGTCCTGCACCGCGCGATCGGCCACGCGCGCGGCAACGCGCCGCAGGATCCGGCGGACGCCGAGCGCGTACCCGTCACCACCGCGCACCCCTTCGACATCTTCTCGGCGTCGAAGGCGGTCACCGCGATGCTGATCCACAAGCTCGACGAGGACCACGTCCTCCACCTCGAGGACCGCGTCTGCGACTTCATCCCGGAGTTCGCGCGCCACGGCAAGCACCGCATCACGCTGCGCCACATCCTGGCGCACAAGGCCGGCATCCCCAACCTGCCGCCGGAGGCGATCGACCTCGAGCTGCTGCCGCACCCGGAGCGGATCGTGTCGCTCCTGTGCGACGCGCGGCTCCGCATGCGTCCCGGGCGCCTGCTCGCCTACCACGCCGTCTCCGGCGGCTTCGTGCTGGCCGAGGTGGTGCGCCGCGCCACCGGCAACGACATCCGCACGGAGCTCGAGAAGCGCATCGTGGGTCCGCTGGGCTTCCGCTGGATGCGCTACGGCGTCGCGCCCGCCGACCTGCCCCTCGTGGTGCGCGACGCGCAGACGGGCCCGCCGCTCCTGCCGCCGATGTCGTGGATCCTGCGCAACGCGCTCGGCATGTCGGTCGCCGACGTCGTGAAGACCGCCAACGATCCGCGCTTCCTCACCGGCATCGTGCCCTCGGCCAACGTGGTGACCACGGCGGCGGAGCTGTCGGATTTCTACCAGTGCCTGCTGGACGAGGGCGCGCTGCGCGGCGTGCGCGTCTTCGCACCGCGCACCGTGCGCCACGCCACCGCCGAGGTGAGCTACCTCGAGGTCGACCTCACGCTCGGGATCCCGATCCGCTACAGCCTCGGCTTCATGCTCGGCGGCCACGCGCCGAACCTGTTCGGGTCCGACAACCCGCGCGCCTTCGGGCACGTCGGCTTCACCAACACCTTCGGCTGGGCGGATCCCGAGCGGCGGCTCGCCGTGGCGCTGCTCGCGAGCGGGAAGCCCGTCGTCAGCGCGCACACGATCCGGCTGGTTCAGCTCCTGCGCGAGATCGGCCGCGTGTTCCCGAAGATCGCGCCGCGCGGAGCCGCCGCGGCGCGCTGACCGCCGGGCAGGATCCGCCATCCGCGCTCGTCACGGCCCGGCCGGCGCGGTGGCGGCCGCCTCCGCCTGCGCGAGTCCGTCGCGCGCCTCGGGTGAATCGGGCCGCAGGCGCAGCGCTTCGCGGTACGCGGAGCCCGCCTCGGCAGCGCGCCCCCGCGACAGGAGGAGATCCCCGAGCATCTGCCAGGCGGGCTCGAGCTCGGGCCCGAGGCGCACCGACTCGCGGCAGGCGCAGCGCCGCGCGGTACTGATCGATCGCCTCGTCGACGCGGCCGACCACGTTCACCGTGGCGCGGATCGTCGAAGCTGACGAAATCGAAGCGCAGCGTGCGTGCGTAGACGCAGAGCGCTGCCGCGACCAGCAGGCCGCCGATCACGGCGTTCGTGCGAGGGCCCGGCTGCGAGAGCGCGGAACGCTCCGCCCGCGACGGCCCTCGAGAGAGTGGCGGCGGCGCTCTCCGACTTCCGGTCGTGCCCGCTGGCGAGCGCCGCTGCGCCGGGGACGCCCTGCTCACGGCGGCGTGCCGGCGGGCTTCGCCGGCGCGCGCGTCCAGCCGTGCTGGTTCATGCAGGCCTCGAACTGCTGCCAGTCCGTCCACGAGATGCCGCTCGCGTCCCGGAACGCGGCCTGGTCCTGACAGGTCTTGCTGATCTCGTCGAAGGGCGGCGCGTCCCCGCCGGCCTTCGTGTAGCCCTCGAGCGGCGACAGCTTCCGCGCCACGGCGCCGCCGCAGGCGAGGGCGAGGGCGAGGGCGAGGGCGAGCGCCAGTAGCAGAGGTGCACCCAGCCGTGTCAGGGCCGCAGCGCGGATCTCGCGACTCATCCGACCTCCCGGGGCGCGTCCGCCGCGCGACGCGCCGGCGCGACGCGCGGACCGGCCAGCGCCATCAGCTCCCCCGCGAGGCGCGGGCCCACGCCCGCGTCCTCGTGCTTGAAGAACACGTAGGCATCCGGCACGGCGAGCCGGCGCAGCCGCGCCGACCATTCCGCCAGGTCGCCCGCCGCGTAGGCGCTGCGCCGCAGCCGCAGGTACGCGAAGGGCGCCGTCGCGACCAGCTCCGGCGCGGCCTCGTCGTCGACGTCCGCACCGCACAGCGCGGCGCCGCGCTCGCGCAGCAGATCCACGACCTGCGCGTCGCGCCACGACTCGTGCCGGAACTCGAACGCGGCCGGGACGCGGCCGCCCAGCAGGTCCAGGAAGCGCGCGAGCCGCTCGGCGTCGAGCTTCAGGTTCGGCGGGAGCTGGAACAGCACGGCGCCGAGCCTCGGGCCGAGCGCCGCGAGAACCTCCACGAGGTAGCCGGTCTCGTCCTCCGCGCCTTTCAGGCGTTTGATGTGCGTGATGCGCCGGGACGCCTTGATCGCGAAGCGGAAGTCCTCGGGGACCTGCTCCGCCCAGCCGCCGAGCACGGAGGCCTTCGGCAGCCGGTAGAAGGTGTTGTTGATCTCGACCGCGGGCAGCCGCTCGGCGTAGTACGCGAGCCAGCGCCGCGCGGGAAGATCCTCGGGGTAGAAGGAGCCCTTCCACCCTTCGTAGCTGAAGCCGCTGGTCCCGGCGCGCAGCATCCGCTCCTCCTGACGCGCCCGCGAGCGGGCGTCCGGGGGGAGGGCCGCAGCATGCCACAGGCGCGCGTCGCGCGCGCGGCGCGCCGCTCCGGCTTCGCGTCAGTTCGCGCGATAGATCAGGAAGATCTGGCGCGGCAGGAATTCGTGCTGCGCCTCGAGGCGGAAGCCGGCCTTCGCCAGCTCCTCGCTGATCTGTGCGGGCGTGAAGCGGAACTCCTCGGGCGGGCCGGACGGCGCGCCCTTCCGGAAGTCCACGATCGCGATGCGTCCCCCGGGCCGCAGCAGGCCCCTCAGCGCCGTGAAGTAGGCCACCCGATCCGGAAGGTGGTGGTAGGTGTCCACGATCAGCACGAGGTCCACCGGCTCGGGAAGATTGCTGCGATCGCGCGACGCCAGCACCGCGACGACGTTGGAGAGCCCCTCCTGCATCGCGCGGTGCCGCACGTACTCGACCATCGAGGGCTCGACGTCGACCGCGTAGACCTTCGGCGCCGCGGGAGATCTCGCGAGGCGCACGCTGAAGTAGCCGGTGCCGGCGCCGAGGTCGGCGACGCGCTCGCCCGGCCGGAGCTGCAGCGCCTCGATGACGCGGTCGGGCATCTGCCAGGCGTCGCGCGCGGGGTCGTCGAAGCTCTTCGCCCAGGCCTCGGCATCCTCGAAGCGATGCTCGAAGTGATCGGGATGCCCCGCCTGCTGCGGGGAGCGCGCGCAGGCGGCGACCCAGGCCAGGGCGAGCAGCGCGGCGGCGCGCGAGCGCAAGCACCGCTTCATGGCGCGCAGTACCCCTGCCACGCCGCGCGATCGATCGCGTAGACCGACACCTGGCGGCCCTGGAGCTGCCGCCTCTCCCGGAAGCGCTCGCCGAGCTTCTCGGCCACGCGGATCGACGCGGCGTTGGCCGGCTCGATCACGCTGATCACGCGGCGCGCCGCCAGACACCGGAATGCGTGGGCCAGCGCCGCGGCTCCGCCTTCCGTGGCGAAGCCCTCGCCCCAGCGCGCGCGCTCGACGAGCCAGCCGACCTCGAGCCCGGGCCAGCCCTCGGGCCGGTACAGGCCGATGCGCCCGACGAGCCGCCCCGTCGCCTTCTCCTCGGCCGCCCACAGGCCGAAGCCGCGGATCTGCCAGTGACCGAGCACGTAGCCGAGCGAGCGCCAGGCCTCGTCGCGCGTGAGCGCGCTGCCCCCGACGTAGCGCATCACGTCCGCGTCCGACGTGATGCGCGCCCAGGCGTCGAGGTCGTCCTCACGGAACTGGCGCAGGCGCAGTCGCGCCGTCTCGAGGACGACCTCCGCGCCGGGCGTTCGCGGTCCGACGCGCACGTCTCAGTCGGACTCGGGCGCCGGCTCGGGCGCGTTCGAGACCCAGGGCACCACGACGCCGAGCTCGAGGCAGAGCGCCGGCAGGCCCAGGAACGCGTCTGGCCGCTCGTCGCATTCGCCTCGGCTGAAGCCGACCGAGATACCGCCGCCCGCGGACTCGCGGGCCCGCAGCGTCTCGCGGCCGACGCGCGCGACGCAGGTGGCGGGCCCCGACTCGATCTCGCCCACGACGTAGAACCACACGGTGTAGGCGTGGCGCCCGGGCGACAGCCGGCCGTCGTGCCGCACGCCTGCCTCGAGCAGCGGATCGATTCCGAGCACCTCGAGCAGATCCAACACCTCGGGCGTGTAGACGAGGTGACGCGCCGCCGCGAAGTTGAAGCACTCCTCGCAGCCGCAGCACTCCGCGCCGCCCGCGTCGATCCGCGCGTAGGCCTCGCGGGTGAGCTCGGGATCCGAGCTCACCACCCACTTGCGCAGCTCGAGCGTCTGCATGGCCCATCCAATCACGCGGCGCGCGTCAGGGCAATGCAAATGCGACGAGCGCGTCGCCGGGCTTCTCGTTCAGCATGCCGTGCCCGCCGGCCGCGACGACGACGAACTGGCGCCCGTTCTCGCGCAGCCGGTAGGTCATCGGCGTCGCGTGACCGCCGAAGGGCAGTCGGCCGCGCCACAGCTCGCGGCCGCTCTCGGTGTCGAAGGCGCGCAGGTAGTGGTCCGTCGCCGCCGCGATGAAGGTGAGGCCGGAGGCCGTGGTGATCGCGCCGCCGGAGTTCGGCACGCCGAGCGTGCCGAGCACGAGCCACACCGGGAACGGCGCCTGGTCGCGCGTCGTGCCGAGCGGCACGTCCCAGGCGATCTCGCCCGTGGCGAAGCGCACCGCGGCGAGCGTGCCCCACGGCGGCGGATTGCAGAGCGCGCCGAGCGGCGAGAGCAGCGGCACGCGCTCGAGCGCGTAGGGCGTGCCCTCCTGGGGCTCGTAGCCGAAGAGCGGCGGGCCGTTCGGGAATTGCTTCTCGTACTCCGCGCGCGGCACCAGGCGGATCTTCGTCGCGGCGCGTTCGAGCGGCAGCACGATCAACCCACGCCGCGGATCGATCGTCAGGCTTCCCCAGTTCGCGCCGCCCGCCATGCCGGGGTACTGCACCGAGCCCTGCAGGGAAGGCGGCGTGAAGATGCCGTCACTTCGCAGTGACGCCACCGCGTCGCGACAGGCGCGGCGGTCCCACGGCGTGAAGCCGAACGCCTCATCCTTCGTGAAGGTCGTCGGCTGGAGCGGCGGCGGCTTCGTCGGGAAGGGCTGCGTGGGAGAGAGCGTCTCGCCCGGCACGGCGCCCTCCTGCGGCACCGGGCGCTCCTCGACCGGAAAGAGCGGCGCGCCCGTGCGGCGGTCGAGCAGGAACAGGTGACCCATCTTGGTGGCCTGCGCGAGCGCCGGCACGGGCCCGTCCGGTCCGGGGAACTCGAACAGCGTCGGCTGCGCAGGCACGTCGTAGTCCCAGACGTCGTGGTGGACCGTCTGGAAGTGCCACGCCACCTCGCCCGTGTCGGCGCGCAGCGCGACCACGGAGCTCGAGTAGTAGTCGAGCCCGTTGCGCAGCCCGCCGTAGTAGTCGGGCGAGGTGTTGCCCGTCGGCACGTAGACGAGGCCGAGGGCCGGGTCGCCCGAGAGCGTGCTCCAGGCATTGGTCGTGCCGCGGCGGTAGCGCGGCGCGCCGTCGCCCGAAGGAGCCGGCGCGGGCGCCTGACCCGGCGGAATCGGATCCCACGCCCAGGCGAGCGCGCCGCTGCGCGCGTCGAAGGCGCGCACGACGCCGCCCGGCGCGTCGACGCGGCGGTCGTCGAGCACCATGGCGCCGGTGATCACGCGGTCGCCCATCACGAGCGGCGCCGAGGTGACGCCGTACTCGCCGGGCCGGGCGTCGCCGATGCCCTCGCGCAGGTTCACGACGCCGCCCTGGCCGAAATCCCGGCACGGGAGTCCGGTCGCGCCGTCGACGGCGATCAGGCGCGCGTCGAGCGTGCCGACGTAGATGCGCAGCGCGCAGGTCGCATCGCGGGGCGCTTTCGCGTCGCGCCAGGCCGACACGCCGCGGCAGTTCACCAGATAGAGGCCGTGGCGGTCGACCTTCGGGTCGAAGCTCCAGTGCTCCTTCCCGGTCTCCGGGTCGAGCGCCACGATGCGGTCGAAGGGCGTGCAGAAGTAGAGCGTGCCCTCCACGACGATCGGCGTGGCCTGGAAGGAGCTGGTCAGGTGCGCGATGCCGTGACGCCGCTCGATGTCGCCGTTGTGGTGCACCCAGGCGACCCGGAGCGCCTGCACGTTCTCCGGGCCGATCTGGGTGAGCGGCGAGTGGCGCTCGCCTCCGAGGCTTCCGCCCCACGCCGGCCACTCCGCGACGGGTCCGCCCGAAGGGATGGAGACGGAGCGCGAGCAGGCCAGCGCGCAGGCGACGAGGAGGACGAGGCCGGAGCAGCGGCGCTTCTGCATCGCGGCATTCTAACGGCCGCGCGCCGATCCGATACTGCCTCGCGCTGATATCATGCGCCGCGATGCGCCCGCGCCTGCTCGTCATCGTCCCCGCGCTCGACGAGGAGGCGACCATCGCGGCGGTGGTGCGCGGCGTCCCGCGCGAGATCGCCGGAATCGAGCGCGTCGACGTCGTGGTCGTCGACGACGGCAGCCGCGACCGCACGGCGGAGCGCGCGCGCGAGGCCGGTGCGGCGGTGATCCGCCACGAGCGGACGCGCGGCGTCGGCGCCGCGTTCCACACCGCCCTGTCGCACGGCATCGAGAACGGCTACGACCTGCTCGTCAGCATCGACGCGGACGGGCAGTTCGATCCGGCGGACATCCCGCGGCTCGCCGAGCCCATCCTCGCCGGGCGCGCCGACTTCGTCTCGGGCTCGCGCTTCGCAGATCCCGCGCTCGTGCCCGAGATGCCCGCGGCCAGGCGCTGGGGCAACCGCATGATGAGCCGCCTGATCTCGCGCCTCGCGGGCGAGCGCTTCCACGACGTCTCGTGCGGCATGCGCTGCTACAGCCGAAGCGCCGCGCTCCAGCTCCATCTGCTCGGCCGCTTCACCTACACCCAGGAGGTGTTCCTCAACCTCGCCTTCAAGCAGCTCCGCATCGTCGAGGTGCCGATTCGAGTGCGGGGCGAGCGCGAGTTCGGCGAGAGCCGCGTCGCCGGGAACCTGTGGAGCTACGCGTGGCGCAGTGCGCAGATCATCTTCCGCTGCTACCGCGACTATCATCCGCTGCGCTTCTTCGGCGGCCTCGCGCTGTCGCTGGCCGTCCCGGCCGCGGGGCTCGCGGGCTTCCTGCTCGTCCACTACCTGCGGACGGGCGCCCTCACGCCGCACAAGTGGGCGGGCTTCGGCTCCGCCGCGCTGCTGGCGCTCTCCCTGCTGGTCCTGCAGGTCGGCATCATCGGCGACATGCTGGCGCGTCACCGCGTGTACCTGGAGGAGGTGCTCTACCGCCTGCGCAGCCGGTCGCCGGACTGATCCCGGCCTACCCCGCGGCGATGACGTTGTAGTCCTCGCGCGGGAAGTGGACCACCACGTCGCCGGCGCGCTCGCCCGTGCGGCGCACCGCGATCTCGTGGAGGTCGGAGGGCGCGAGCCGGCCCGCGACGGTGCCGCTGCCGTACTCGTCGGCGAAGACCACGACGGGATCACCCAGGGCGATGCCGTCCGGGAGCGCGGGGTCGCCCTCGAACTCCGCGGGGCTCGCGGCGCGGGCCACGGCGATCGCGTTCGCCGAGGAGATCTCGCTGCGTTTGCCGTGGCCGACGGCACGCACGCGCTCCATCCAGGCGGGCACGCGGCGCAGTGGCGAGAGCAGCGCCGCCGTGCGCGGGTGCATGCCCAGGCCCATCAGCGGATGGAACGCGGAGAAGTCCGCCAGGCACGGCTCGGAGCCCAGCAGGAAAGCGCGCCCGTCGCCGAGGTGGCGCTCCAGGCGGTCGAGATTGGCGCGGATCTGGAGCAGCTTGCTGCCGACGATCCACTTCGTGCGGTCCATGTCGGTGCCCGGCGGCACCATGGTGCGCCGGCGATCGTCGACGAACTCCGGCGGGAACACGCCGCCGATCCCGAAGAGCGCGAGGATCACCATCATGAAGGTGGTCTCGGCCCAGCGCGAGAGGCCGTGCTCGAGCGCCTCCTGCCCGGGCGGCGAGAGCGGCGGATCCGGAAAGAACCGGTCGAGCGCGCGCGCGATGCAGTGCGTGTCGCAGTAGACGTCCGCGCCGATCTGCAGCACCGGCACGCGCCGGTAGCCGCCGGTCAGCTCGACGTGGTCGGGCTTCGGCATCACCATCGGCGTCTGCACGGAGCGCCAGGAGAGGGCCTTGCGCCCGAGCGCCAGCCGGATCTTCTCTGCGTACGGGGACATGTCGTAGTGGTGGAGGATGATCTCGCTCATGCGGCGAGCTTGGGGCAGGCGCGGCGAGAGTGCTAGCTGTAGGCGGACGCGACTCCCATGCACCGGCTCGACTTCTTCTTCGACTGCGGCAGCCCCTGGACCTACCTCGCCTTCCACAAGATCGAGGAGGTGGCCGCCGAGGCGCGCGCCGAGCTCGTCTGGAAGCCGATCCTCGTGGGTGGCGTGTTCAACGCCGTGAACCGCGCCGTCTACGAGGCGCGCGCGAATCCCACCCCCGCGCGCGCCGCCTACCACCGCAAGGATCTCGCGGACTGGGCGCGCTTCTACGGGCTCACCATCGGCTGGCCCCCGGTCTTCCCCGTGAACAGCGTGAAGGCGATGCGCGGCGCGCTCGTCGCGCAGGACCGCGGCGTGCTGCCGCGCTACGCGCGCGCCGCCTTCGAGGCCTACTGGGGCGAGCTGCGCGACATCTCGCAGGACGACGTGCTGGCGGACGTCGCCGCGCGCGCGGGCCTCGAGCGCGAGAAGTTCTTCGAGCAGATCGCATCGCAAGGGATCAAGGACCGCCTGCGCGTCAACACCGAGGAGCTGATCCGCCGCGGGGGCTTCGGCTCGCCGACGATGTTCGTCGACGGGACCGACATGTACTTCGGCAACGACCGCCTCGTGCTGGTGCGCGCCGCGCTCGCGAGACCGCAAGCCGCCGGAGGCGGCGCGCAGCGAGGCGAAGCCGAGCGGAGTTCGGAGTGAGCCCGCGCGATCCCCTCGCGACGCTGCTGCGCTGCCTCGCGCTCGAGACCCTCGACGCCGATCTCTACCTCGGCGACCCGGGGCCCGGCGAGGGGCGCCTCTTCGGCGGCATGGTGGCGGCGCAGAGCGCGATCGCCGCGGGGCTCACGGTGCCCGCGGACCGCGCGATGCACTCGCTGCACGCCTACTTCCTGCGCCCCGGGCGCCACGACGTGCCGATCCGCTTCGTGGTGCACCGGATCCGCGACGGGCGCAGCTTCACCACGCGGCGCGTGGTCGCGCACCAGGCGGGCGAGGCGATCTTCAACCTGGCGGCGAGCTTCGCCGTGCCCGAGGAGGGCATCGATCACCAGGATCCCGCCCCGCAGGCGCCGCCGCCCGAGCAGTGCGAGGACTGGGAGGTCGCGCGCGCCCGCTTGCTAGGCGGCGACGCGAGCAACTTCCCTCGCGAGAGCGCCGCCGAGGTGCGCATCGCCGAGACCTATCGACCAAACGAGCCGGGTCCCGCGCACCAGATGATCTGGCTGCGCCTGCGCGGCACGCCTCCAGAGGATCCGCTGCTGCACACCGCGCTGCTGGTCTACCTGACCGACCGCACGCTGGCCTCGACGGCTGCGCGCCCGCACGGGCTTCCCTGGGGCAAGCGCCTGACCGCGAGCCTCGATCACGCCGTGTGGATCCACCGCCCCGTTCGTCTCGACGGGCGCTGGCTCCTCTACGCCAGCGAGAGTCCCGCCGCCCACGCCGCGCGCGGCATCATCTTCGGCGGAATCTTCCAGGACGGCGTGCGCATCGCCTCGGTCGCGCAGGAGGCGCTGATCCGCGTGCGGAAGTAGGGATCATCCGATGAGACCTACCCCGATCACACTTGGGATCCTGCTCGGGATCGCGGCAGCGGCCGACGCAGCCACGCTGACCATCACTCCGGACAAGGCCGGTGTGCCCCAGTTCAAGGTGGGAGCACCAGGAGCTTCTGGTCTCGCGTGTGCAGGAACCTCTGGCTGCGAGGCGCCGCTCTAGCCCTCCGCCCGCTCCGCGAACTCCGCGTCCCGGATCTCGAACGCGCCGTCGGCGAGGTCGTCCTGCGCGGCCAGCGTGTGCTCGTGGCAGCGCGCCGCCGCGAGCACGTCGTCCAGGACGCGCGCGAGACGCGCGAGTGTCTTCGGGTTCGCCGCGATCGTGAGGCGCAGGATCTCGCGACCCGCCGACACCGCGGCGTCGGCCTTGGCCTTGTGGATCGCCGCGAAGCAGGCCATGGCGATCTCGAAGCTTCCCTCGTCTTCGGGCGGCGCGATGCCGGCGAAGTCCGCGTCTCCCGGCCACGGCGCGCGGTGGATCGACGGAGCGCCCGTCGCGGCGGCGAAGTGCCACGACCAGACCTCCTCGGTGATGTAGGGAACGAACGGGGCGAACAGGCGCAGCAGCACCGAGAGCCCGAGGCGCAGCGCCGCCACCGCCGAGCCGCGACCGTCCGCGCCCGACGGCGACTCGTCGCGCGCGCGCAGCTTCACCAGCTCGAGGTACGCGTCGGTGTAACGGCTCCAGAAGAACGACTCGGTCTCCTGGAGCGCCTGCGCGTGGTTCCAGTCCTCGAAGCTGCGGGTCGCGCTCTCTGCCAGCTCGCGCAGGCGCGCGGCGAAGGCGCGGTCGAGCTCGTTCGAAATCGGCCGCAGCGGACCGCTCTGCGCCAGCGCGAACTTGCCCGCGTTGAAGATCTTGGTGACGAGGCGCTTGCCCACCTTGTAGACCTTGTCGTCGAGCGCCGCGTCGACGCCGAGCCGCGCGCTGCCCGCCCAGTAGCGGATCGCGTCGGCGCCGTACTCCTCCACGAGCGGCAGCGGCGTCACCACGTTGCCCTTGCTCTTCGACATCTTCTTGCGGTCGGGATCGAGCACGAAGCCCGAGATCAGGACGTGCTTCCACGGGATCGCATCCTCGTGCAGCAGCGCCTTGGCGATCGTGTAGAAGGCCCAGGTGCGGATGATGTCGTGGGCCTGCGGGCGCACGTCCGCCGGAAAGAGCCGCGCGTGCCGCGCGGGATCGATCGACCAGCGCGAGGAGATCTGCGGCGTCAGCGAGCTCGTGAACCAGGTGTCGAAGATGTCGGTCTCGGCGTCGAAGCCGCCGGGCTTCCCGCGCTGCGAGGCGTCGTAGCCGGGCGGCACGTCGGTGGTGGGATCCACCGGGAGCTGCGATTCGTCCGGCAGGATCGGCTTCTCGTAGGCGCGCTTGCCGTCTACGCCGAGCGGGAACCACACCGGGATCGGCACGCCGAAGTAGCGCTGGCGGCTCACGCACCAGTCCTGGTTCAGGTTCTGCGTCCAGTCCTCGAAGCGGCGCTGCATGTAGCCCGGGTGCCAGGCGATCCGAGCGCCCTTCTCGAGCAGCGCCTGCTTCCACGGCAGCAGGCGCACGAACCACTGGCGTGTCGGCACCAGCTCGAGCGGACGGTCGCCCTTCTCGTAGTACTTGACCACGTGCTGGATCGCGCGCGGCTCGCCGCGCAGCGGCGCACCCTGCCCCGTCGCACTGGCGGACGGCTCGCGCAGCAGCTCGACGATGCGCCTCCGCGCCTGCGCGAGGCCCTTGCCGGCGAGCTCCGCATAACCTCGGTTCGCAGCCTCTGCGTCCCGGCTCTCCCAGCCCGGGCTGCCGAACGAAACCGGCGCGAGGCGCCCGTCGCGCTGGACGATCTGGCGCAGCGCGAGGCGGTGCTCGCGCCACCACTCGACGTCGGTCGCGTCGCCGAAGGTGCAGACCATCAGGATGCCGGTGCCCTTCTCGGGGTCGACCTTCTCGGAGGGGAAGATCGGCACGGGCACGCGGAACAGCGGCGAGACGGCGCGGCGGCCGAACAGCGAGCGGTGTCGCGGGTCGTCCGGGTGCGCGGTCACGCCGACGCAGGCCGCGAGCAGCTCGGGCCGCGTCGTCGAAATCGTGAAGCTGCCGCCGCCCTCGACGGCGAACTCGAGGTCGTGGTAGGCGCCGGGCACCGTGCGGTCCTCGAGCTCCGCCTGGGCGATGGCGCACTGGAAGTCGACATCCCACAGCGTCGGCGCATGGCGGCTCTCGACGTGACCCTTGCGCCAGAGGTCGAGGAAGGAGTACTGCGCGATGCGGCGGCAGCGCGCGTCGATGGTCTGGTACTCCTCGCGCCAGTCGAAGGAGAGCCCGAGCCGAGTCCACAGCTCCTTGAAGGCTCCCTCGTCCTGGCGCGTCACGACCTCGCAGGCCGCGATGAAGTTCGGGCGCGAGACCTTCTGCGGCGGCTCCTTGCGCCGCGCGGCGCTCGCCTCCTCGAGCACGAGACTCGGGTCGTAGGGCACCGACGGGTCGCAGCGGATGTGGAAGTAGTTCTGGACGCGGCGCTCGGTGGGGAGGCCATTGTCGTCCCAGCCGATCGGGTAGAAGACGTTACGCCCCGTCATGCGCACGTAGCGCGCCGCGATGTCGGTGTGCGTGTAGCTGAAGACGTGGCCGGGGTGGAGCGAGCCCGACGCCGTCGGCGGCGGCGTGTCGATCACGAAGGTCTCGGCGCGGGGCCGCGCCGGGTCGTAGTGGTAGATGCCGGAGTGCTCCCAGAAGGCTCCCCAGCGCCGCTCGGCGTCGCCGGCGTCGTAATGTTTCGGCAGCGACGCCGGGTCGATGGCGTCGAAGCGATCCTTCGGCGCGGTCATGGGAGTGCTCCTCGGCGGGCCGGGAAGGGCGCGAGCATACGGCATGCCGTCCGGGGTTGCGGCCCGCCGCCCCTGGGGATAGCCTCCCCGCCCTCCGGAGGACCCCCATGGCCAAGCTCTCGCAGGTGCTGCGCGATCAGCGGCGCATCAAGCTGATCCAGAAGTATGCGGAGCGCCGCGCGGCACTGCGCAAGAAGCTCAACGACGCGAACGTCTCCGTGGACGAGAAGCTCGAGGTCCAGAAGAAGTTCGCGAAGCTGCCGCGCAACTCCTGCCCGACGCGCCTCAAGCGCCGCTGCAGGATCACCGGCCGCTCGCGCGCCTACTACCGGAAGTTCGGCGTCTCGCGCATCGCGCTCCGCGAGCTCGCGCTGAAGGGCCAGCTCCCGGGCGTGCGGAAGTCGAGCTGGTAGGGGAAACCGTGCGCGACGGCATCCATCCCGACTATCACAAGGTGCTCTTCGTCGACTCCGCGACGGGCAACGAGTGGGTCTCCCGCTCGACCCTTACCTCGAACGAGAAGCGCGAGATCGACGGCGAGCAGGTCCCGGTGATCCGCCTCGAGATCTCGTCGTACAGCCATCCCTTCTGGACCGGCACGATGCGCGAGCTCGACTCGGACGGGAAGATCGACCGCTTCCGGCGCCGCTACGCGCGCAAGAAGTAGACCGAGAAAAGCCGAGGATCGTCATGCCGCGCCGCTGCGAGCTCACCGGAACGACGCCCCAGACGGGCCACAACGTCTCGCACTCGAATCGCAAGACGCACCGCACCTTCGACGTGAACCTGCAGAACGCCACGTTCTACAGTGACGCGCTGCGGCGCGCGGTGCCGCTGCGGGTCACGACCCGCGCGATCCGCACGGTCCAGAAGGTAGGCGGCCTCGACGCGTTCCTCGTGAAGACCGCAGACGCGAAGCTCCCGCCCGAGGGCCTGCACTTGAAGCGCCTGGTGAAGAAGGCGCTGCGCGGGCGCCGCGGCGCGAGCGCCAGCGCCTAGCTCAGCTCGGCGCCTGCTGCTCGGCGAGCATGGCCCGCTCCAGCGTCTGGAAGAAGTCCCGGTACGGCTCCGGCGCCTCGACCGGCTGCAGGTAGAACTGCGCAGCCGCTCGCACGACGATCTGCTCCGCGTTGCGCGGGCGCACCGTGACGGTCAGGCGGACCAGATCGGTGCGGTGCAGGAACGGCCCCCAGGTGCGATAGGTGCGCGTGAACACGACGAGGCTCTCCTCGTCGTAGAGGTAGAAGGTGGTATCGACGCCGAAGAACTGATCGGGCTTGTCGATGCCGGCGAACTTCTTGCCCGACACGATGCCCAGCGTCTCGTCGAGCACCTCGATCTGGAAGCCCAGATCCTGGAAGGTCGCGACGACGGCCTGGAGCGCGCGCTGCCGGTCGCTCGTGTCGAAGACGCGGCTCTGGGCGTCGCGCACCATCACCTGGCTGGCCTCCGCCTGCCAGATCTCGTCGCGCGCGTCCCAGCGGATCCCGTGGCGGCTCATGTAGGGCGTGCTGCAGCCCGCGGCGAGCAGGCATGCCGCAACGCCCCCGAGCCATGCGCCGTGCCGAGGACCCACCGGACGTCCTCAGTTCTTCCCGACGAAGAGCGAGCGCTCGAGGGTCGCGAAGAAGTTCTGGTAGATCTTCGGGTCGGTGATCGGCGCGTTGTTGTAGATGGCGTTCGCGCGGATCTCCATCTTGTCGCTGCCCTCGGCGTGCACGGTGACCGTGATGCCGACCACGTCCTGGTAGTTCGGCTCCGCGAAGCGCGCGGCGGTCACGAGCCCGAGAGGCTCGTTGGCCCGCTCGACGATGAAGCCGAGATCCTGGAGCGCCGCGATCACGCCGCGCATGGCCTGATTGCGGTCGCTCACCTCGAAGCTGCGCGTCTGCATCTCGCGCAGCGCCGCCTGCTGCGCGTCCGGGGCGAGCAGGTTTTCGGGAGGCTTCGGCGGCGAGGCACAGGCGGAGGCCAGCACGCCCGCAGCCAGCCACGGGAGCAGAAGATGGACGGGGGTCGAGCTGCGCATCCGGAGCCTCGCGG
>Ga0335070_10005033_pt1 | contig 15501 bp, 33 predicted proteins | sample Lox_Sample_13_FD_206722 | JGI IMG/M metagenome (GOLD analysis project Ga0335070, IMG submission 206722) | Soil microbial communities from Loxahatchee National Wildlife Refuge, Florida, United States - Lox_Sample_1.3 | ecosystem: Environmental > Terrestrial > Soil > Wetlands | place: USA... | reverse complement strand
TCGCTTGCGCGCCGGTGTCGCGCTCGAACTCACACACTCACTCTGTGCCGACCTCGTCCGCTGCGATAGCGAATCTGCTATCGTCGGCGTCGAGCTACGTAGACGCTGCCGCTTCGCTGCGGTGATACGCGCACCGGATACGGCTCGGGCGCGCCGGTCGATCAGTGACCCTCAGACGCGGTTCACGCGTTCGTCTCTGTCGCCGGCGCGCCGTCCACTCTGGCGGGCACTTCCTCCCGCGGCGGTGAGACGGCAGCTATGTGTGATGCGAGGACTGCAATAGCCGCACGCTCAAGTGCGACAAGCTCGACGGCGATGCGCACGTACTCGTCGCGTGCGAGGTAGTCACCCTCGTACGCATGTAGCTCGGCGCGCTGACCGGCGATGCGCTGCGCGTCGTTCAACGCGCGCACGAGACTAACGGCCATTAGTACGATCCGTGTAGCTCTCGGAAACGCAGCGCGCGCACCGGTGACCGGTAGCGGCGTGCGATGTACGCGATGAGCCAGTGAACCTGTGCGCGCCAAGTGGACGCGAGCCGGCCGCGCCACTCGCGCGGGCACGGGTTGGCCTGCGGGATGCCGCACGAGCTCGAGCCCGTGTAGCCGCAGTCGTGACGTCCCGGCCAGCGCGCGCACGGGTCGAAGTGTGACTCGGGCGTGACGATCGCGACGACGGCGCGCCACTCGTCGGCAGCGGGCCAGCGTCGCCGCACGAGCCGGTGCGTGTACGCGGCAACCTGTCGCGCCGGCGGCGGCGTAGCTCGTGCGGTGTGCAGGGTGACGGACGCGACGGCGACAACTAGGACGCGACCCTCTCCCGCGTGGCTTGCGCGTCCTCGCCGCGCGCGGCGGCGGCATGTTCGAGCACGAACGATTCGAACGAGCGATTACACAGCACGGCGGCGCAGCGGGCGGCGCGTAGATAGTCGATCGCGGCGGCGGGCTCGTAGCCGTCGAGCACGAGCGCGACCGCGACGACGAGCCCTGAACGATTCAGGCCGGCCTGACAGTGGACGAGCGTTGACGCGTCGGCGCGGCACGCGTTGACCCATCGAGCGGTTGCGATCACCTGCGCCGCGTCAACCTCGCCGTCACGGTCGTACATGACGACCGATAGCGCCGACGCGACGTAGGAGTGTGCGCGGTACGTCTCCCGCGGGTACAGCGACACGACGTGCCGCACGTGCTCGGGCAGCGGGGCCCCGTGCAGACAGCCGCCGATCGCGAGCCGATCGTCAAGCTGTGTGAGCAGCGGGCACGCAAACGGCGTGTCGCCGTGCACGGCGACGCCGCGCGTGATGTGCGTGTACGGGTCGATCGCGGCGACGCCGGTGCCGCGCGCGTCGGGCGGTGTCCATAGTTCAGGCACGAGGCACGTCTCTGCGCTCGGTGTAGTGGCGGTCGAGCGCGTCGGCGCCGACCGTGTCGGCGTACGCGGCAGCCTGTGCAGCGTACGGCGGCAGCCGGTAGTCCCGGGCGAGCGTCGCTAGTGGACGCTTGACGAGTGGCACGCGGGCGGCTACGGAGCGGCGCGGCATGGGCGGCTACGTTACCTCGGCGCGTCGGCCGCGTCCACTCTTGTACGACGACCCGAATCGTGCTACATGGTCGGCGTCGGTCAGGCGCGGCGCGCCGTCGGCGATCCACGCGTACAGGCCGGGATGGGTGTCGCGGAACCGTTCGAGCGCGCGGAGCGCGTCAGGTAGCGCGTTCGGCGGCACTGGGATCACCCGTGACGTGTTGCGGCGCTCATCGAAGCGTCCGGCGGCGCCGGCGTAGACGTGGCCGAGCCGGTGCGGTGTCGCGGTCACGCCGCGCCGACCGCGTACGCGAGCAGCCATGCGAGCGCGAACCCGACGAGCCCGCCCACCGCTGCGACCGTGACGACCCATGCGAACACGGCGACGACTTCGCCGGCGAGCCGTGCCGCGCCGCGCAGCCTGCGAGTCTGCGGCACTGTCGTCACACGTACCGGCCGAACTCGATGGTGGGCGGCGGCGCACCCGAATCGTGCGGGCCTAAGATCGGCAGCGTTGACGCGAGCGCGGCGAGCACGACGTCCAGCGTGGCGATGATCGAGAGCAGCGGCACGCCGCCCTGATCGCGTACGCTCGCGTGGTAGAGCTGCGGCGGCGGGCTCATGGACGGGCCCCGTTCGAGCGGTCGGCGCCGGTCGCGAGCGTGAGCAGGTCGGCGGTGCGGACGACGCTCAACATTTCGCGGCGCGACTGCCTGAACGTGAGCACCGGCACCGCGCCGGCGGGCGCGTCGCGCACCGTCTGCGCCCACCACTCGGGGATGCGTAGCCGCTCGTGCCGCTTCGACTCGGACGCGATGATGAGCCCGGACGGAAGCGTACACAGGTGGTCGCCGGTGTTTTCGAGCCCGCGCACGTCGAAGCCGTGCTGCTCGTACACGGTCGCGACCTCGCGCTCGAACGTGATGCCCTTCTGTCGTGAGTACCGTGTCGCCATTCAGTCTCCCTTGGTAGCGGTGGACGGTGGAACGGTGAGCGCGCGCGGCGTACAGATGGGGCACCATCGCTCGCGGTGATGTGTCCGCTTGATCGCGCGTTCGGCGTCGCGTCCGCCGGCGAACGTCGCGGCGATCGTGACGGCGCAGCCGGCGGCGACTGCGGCGCGTACGAGCGGTGACCCTTCGCCGCGTAGGTGACGTGCGATGCGCGCGTGTACGTCGCCGCCGGTCGACCCGACGTAGTGGCCGGCCGTTTTGACGCGGCCGGTGGCGCCGATCGGTGCACGGTACGGCGGATCAAAGTGCAGCACGTAGATCGTGCTCGTGGCGCTCACGTCTGCACGATCCCGAAGTGCTCCGCCTGACTCCGGTGCACCGTCGTCAGTCTGCCGCGCGGGTGCTCTTCCAGGTCGCGGAGCAATGAGCGGTAGTAGTCGACGGCCCATTGCTGGTCGAACAGCGCGGCGCCTTGAACGTTGCCCTCGTAGAATCTGCGCAGTTCGTCGCGGATCGTCGGCTTACGACTCCGCGCGGCAGACCGATCACTTGGCTTCACCGAGGCACCTCGCAGGGCATGTAGCTACCCAGGAGAAGACGCAGCGCGTACCGCTCCTCGGGCGTGAACTCACCGAACATTTGCTCGTCCCACGCTCGCATGTATGCGTCGTGGCTGTATTCGGTCGGCTGGTCGTCCTCGATGACGCCAGCCGCTCGCTGCTCGAAGTCTGCGACCATCGCGTCCAGGCGCTCGGCCTCCGTCCGGTAGATCGAGCGGTAGCGAACCTGTGCGGCATTGCCCGCGTCGCGATCGTCGCCGTGGCTGCTTGTAGTCACGACGCACGCTCCGCGCGGTCGCGGTCGCGCTGCTCACGGCCACGCTTGTAGCCCTGCCGGTACTCGGGTTCGGTGCGGCGCTCCGGCCGTGCCGCGTAGCCGTCGAAGTAGCCGCGCTCGCGTAGCGCGTGCTTGACCTTGTCGCGCGAGTACGCGGGCATCAGCGCAGCCCGAGCGCCTTTTCGCGCGCCGCGACCGTGCCGAGACACGGTCGCCGCCCGGAAGGGCTCGCGTAGTAGCAGCCGCAGCGCGAGCATGACAACGGTTCGGCGCGCGTGCGTCTGACCCACTTATGTAGACCGGCGACGCTCACGGCTTGTCCGCCGCCGCGTCGGCGCCGACCTTGCCGTTTGCGAGCGGGAACGTGCGGCGTAGCTGCTCGTAGATGCGCGAGCACTCGGCGGCGGCGTCGGCGGCGTTGTCGATGCCGTCCGACTCGCCGGCGCGCACCGTCACGGTGATCTGTGTCTCACCCTTCGCGTTGCGGGTCAGCTCGACCGACGAGTGATCGCGGCCGGGCTTTGCGAGCAGCATCGTCACGATCTGTGAGAGGGTGAGACGCGGCGCCGGCGTCGTCGCGTCCGTTCCCGTCGTCGTCGGTGTGCGCTGCGCCGCGGCCGGTGTTGGTACCGCGCGCATCGGTCTACGCGGCGTCGGGGTAGTCGTCGTCGGCATCGTGTGTTTCCTCCCGGTTAGCGATTCGGTGGAGTTCGTCGTACAGATCGTCCAGGCCGGCGCACCATTCGCCCATGCCGACCGCTTGCAGCTTCGCGGCGAGCGCGCGCGCGTCGCCGGCCAGCTCGTCCGCCTGCCCGGGTGACGGGCGCGCGCTCACGCCGACCACCAGACCGCGCGACCGGCACGGCGGGGCGCCGCCGGCGGGCGCGCGTGTTCGAGCGTGTCGACCTCGCCGAGCTGCGCGAGCAGGTCGAGCACGTCCCACGCGTCGGAGTCGGGCTCGGGTACGGCGATCGCGCCGCGCGTGACTCCGCGTAGCCGCGCACGCACGGCGTAGTGCAGGTACGAGCAGAGGCACCGGTACGCGTTGCGATAGGTCGCCGGCGTCAGCTCGACGGCGGCGTTGTCGAGCGCCCACCGCCACGCGTCCGCCTCACGTTCCATGCGTCGACCGCCGCGCTGACCATCGGACACGACGTGCCCTAGCTCGTGCAGCGCACCCAGGTAGGTGATGCCGCTTCTCACCGGTGCGATGCTGATACGGCGCGACCGCCGCCACGCGCGCCCGCCGGCGCGCCGGTGCTCGACCGTGACACCGTGCGCGGCGGCGAGCGCGTACACGTGATCCCGCATCGCTGAGACGCGGTCGCCGGCGGTGCTCATACCTCGACCTCGACCACGCGCACGTAGGCGGCGGGCGTCGAAACGACCTGTCCGTCGCGGCGCGCATACCACACGTCCGCCCCTGCTCCGGCCTGACTGCGGAACGTGCCGACCGCCTCGGGCGGGTCGCGCGTGATATCGAACACGACGCGGACGGGGGTGCCGGCCTTGATCGACTGCGGCTCCACGGTGTCAGAGTCGACGCGGTAGTGCCACGCGCGCGACTGGGGCCAGCGCGTCACGTGGTAGTGCATGTTCAGCACGTCGACCGCGGCGCTGAGGTTGTCGCAGTCCGCCTCGGCGAGTGCGTCACCGGCCGGGTTGTCGTCCATGTTGTCACGCAGCGCCGCGATCGTCCACCACAGGCCGTCCAGTGTCTTGCGGGCGGCGTCGAGTTCGTCTGCGGTCGGGGCGGTGTGCGGCTGCTTGACGGCGGGTCTGCGGAGAGTTGCCACGGTGTGCCTCCTGTCGGGTGATGGTTACGCGCTACACACACTGTAGCAAATAGCGCCACAATGTCAAGGTGGGTGGAGACACGCGAGCCCGGGGGGTTAGCCCGGGCCCGAGTGTGCGCGTAACCCCACGGGAGAGAGGGGCACGCTGCGAGCGTAGCGCACCCGGCGCCGGGCGTCGAGCAGGCGGCGCCGTCACGGGCTCGTGCGCGGCCGTGTGCGGGCCGCTGCGGGCACGGGAGGGTCGCGGCCGGTGTCGGGCTACTGTGCGGCGGCGGGCGGCGCAGGCTGCCCGGGGAGGGTCGCCGGGATCGCGTCGTCGGCGGTGAGCGGCGTCGGTACCTCGGCGACTATCTCGATCGCGAGAACCGCTGCGGTCTGGTAGATGAGACCGACGCCCAACTCGCGCACCCATACAGTGATCTGTGAGTATTGATCCCCGGCGTCAATGTTGCCCGTTGACGTCGCCAACGAGAAACCGGAGGCGAGAGGTAGCGGCGTGTTCGGGAGCGACGACTGTAGATCTTGCGTGACGACCGTGATACCGAGCCCCTGCGAGTAGTCGTACGGCACCTGTTGCGATGCGGGTTGCGACTGCCCTGAGTATGCCTTCCAGACAAGCACGCCGGCCGAATCGCGCGCCTGTAGCGTTGATACACGGTTGGCCACGACTGCGCTAGTGGCGAGCTGGTAATGCACCGCGAGCAGCTCCCACGTGAGCGACGGGGGTACGGTGATGCTCCACTCGGCGCCGGCCGCGGGCGGCAACACAGCCACGGGCCGGATCAGTCGTGAGCGCAGAAGATCATTGTAGGCACGCTCGCGTAGCCGCCACGCGCACCGCTCGACCGGATCGTCGTACTCGTAGCCGCCCACTACTCGGGCCCCACGAATAGCAGCGCCGGCGGCGCGACACCGGTCGCACCGGAGCCGGCGCCGAACGAGCCAGCGCCGGCGTCGACAAAAGCCTTGACGGTGATCGTGTGCGAGCCCGCCTTCAAGAGCTGCGACGCGCGCATCGTCGCGCCCGGACGCGGGATCGACGCCGCCATGTGTCCGCTGAGCGACTGTAGGAACGTCGCGCCGTCCCACAGCTCGACGTCAAGGTTCGTGGTGCCGATCGTTAGGAACGGGACGGTGCATTCGATGAGGCAGACGGCGTCACGTTCGATCGCGAACGCGCCGGTGCTGATGCACGTGACCGCGGTGCCGGACGTGAACGTGTTGACGGCGACGGGCGCGTTGATCGCGGCCGACGCGAAGAAGTTGTTGTCGAGCTGTACGCCGGTCAGGTGGACGGGCACGCTGCTACTCCTGCTCGGTCGCCGCGCAACGGTTGTAAGCGCGGCGGGCGACGTCGAAGGTGTGATGTTCGTCGCGTGCGTCGTCGCCGAGTTCGCCGGCGTCGTGGCGCGCGTCGCGTAGCGTGACGACGTCGCCGACCTTCGCGAGCACGACGAACGTGCCGTCGACCTCGCACGGCGTCGCGGTGCCGTCGAGTGTGCGCGACGCGGGCCCCTGGTAGGCGACGGTCGCGCCGACTTCGAGCGTGTCGACGTGGTCGGTCACAGTACGTCTGTAGCTTGCAGGTCGGCGATGACGTCGTCAACTAGGACGCCGCCGACCGCGGCAGCCATCCCGCGCCGCCACCGGACGACCGCCGGGCCGCTCATCGTGTGGAGCCCGATCACGTTCTCGGTGACCCGCGACTCGGCGCAGTCGGCACAGAGTCGAGTGTGTGAGAGGGTTCCGCACACGTCGCGCGTTCGACCACAGCCCTTGCACCGCTTGTAGTCCAGGCGGCCCATCGAACGAACCTTAGCCCCTGCTCTGGCTCGGGGCGTCCCCGGATTTCATGGGGGTGGGTACCCCCTCCGAAAACTTGACGGGCGCTGCTCGGGCGCCTAGCGTGCCGGTTACAGCGATGGCCAAGTCCCTTCAGCAGACGATCGACCGCTACAAGTCCGGCACCGCCGGCGCGCAGTCCGCATACGAGGCGGGCATCGACGGGACGCAGGTCGACGTGATGGGGCGCGCGATTGCCGCCGCCCCGGACGCGGTGCGCGGCTACGCGGACGCGGTCACGTCGGGCCGGTGGGCGGCAGCGATCAACGCGTCCGGCGGCACCCAGAACTGGAAGGCGATGTCGAAGGCCAAGAGCGCGAACTACGGCGTCGGCGTCAACGCGGGACTGCCGAAGTTCCAGGCCGCGATGGGCAAGCTGCTCCCGTTCATCGAGCAGACGGTCGCCGGGCTCCCCGCGCGGCAGCCGGGCAACATGGCGGTGTCGCTCGCGCGCGTTCAGGGCATGATGACCGCCCTGCATGGCGCCAAGGGTCAGTTCAAGGCATAGGCCGGCGCGATGCCGCACGCTTGCGTACTCACTTCCGCGTCGAAGGCCGGCACGACGGGCGGCACGTTCGCCGACACGCTCGTAGCGAACGCGGGCGACGCGCTCGCCGTCGCGAACTACGGCGACGGTGGCGCCCGGTGGCTCGAAGCGTGGGGGATCGACTCGACGTCGGTCGCGGAGCTGTCGATCATCTACACGCGTCCGCAGTCGACCCACGATCAGCAGTTCGGTTTCCGTGCGGCGATTCAGTCGCTCGTGCCGGGCGGCGCCAACGCGGTAGCGGCGCAGGACTTCCTCCCGGGCGCGCTCACGATCGACGTCTACAAGTCCGACGTCGCGGTGATCAAGGCGACGACGACCGCCGCCGACAACATCCTCATGTCGTACGTGATCGAGTACGACGACCTACCCGGTGCCGCCGGCGTGTTCGCGTCGTGGACGCAGGTTCAGAACCTGCAACTGTCCGCGGTCGGGATCAACTCGCTGGCGCAGGCGTCGGCGACGCGCGGCGCCTACGGCGCGCAGCGCGCGCTCAACGCCGACGACCCGCGGCTCCATGCCAACACGTGGTATGCGCTGCTCGGGTACACGGCGCGCACCCCGGTGACGACGGTGTCGCTGCTCGGCCCCGACTGGGGCGGGCAGCGGATCGGCGGCCCCGGCTCGGTGCTGGAGTTCCACACCGCCGGCTACTTCGTCGATCAGGCAGTCAAGTGGGGGAAGCCGTTGATTCCGTGTTTCAACTCGAACAACGCCGGCAACATTCTCGTGCAGGTCGCCGACGGTGCCGCGTCCACGACGCCTAACCTGGACTTCATTCTCTACGAGCTGTCGGCGCCGCCGACGCCGGGGGCGTAGCGATGGCCAAGGTGCAGAAGTCGTACACGGTGTCGAAGCTGACCGTCCGCAAGACGGACGAGGGTTCGCACTACGTGTTCGAGGCGGACGTCGCCGGTGCACGGTTCGTGCTCGGCTCGTTCCCGTCCGGCGAGTTCGAGCAGCGGATCGCCGACGCCGCCGAGACGGGCGCGCCCGCCGACGCCGGCGACGAACCCGACGCGTAGACGCAGCGTCGTGTACCGTCGTGTGCTCGCCGCCGCGACCGTCGCAGCCGCCGCGCTCATCGTCGCCCACGGTGCGCAGGCGCGGCACGCGCCGACGCCGCCGCGCGCTAGGGTGGCGCGTGTGAGTTCGACGCCGCCGTTCCCGTATATCGCCCCGTGGCAGACCGGCTTTTCGCGCTACTCGACGCAGCTTTTTACGCCGACGCGACTAGGCACCACGTCGCTGATCATGACGGTGCCCGCGGGGCAGTGGTGGCGGATCGTGTACCTGCTCTCCAATGGCACGATGAGCGCCGTGGTCGCGAATCGGCAGTGGCAGTTGACGATCGCGACGCCGGCGCAGTCGCAGGCATTCCGGGCTACCGGGCTCGTGCCGCTGACCGCGTCGCAGGCTGGACAGATGATCTTCGCGCCGGATATCGGAACGTTCGTGAACAGCACTATCACGATCGATATCTCGCAGGGAATGGAGATACCGGACGCGCTGTGGCCGCCGGCGTCGATCATCACCATGAACCTGAACGGCGCGCAGGCGGGCGACTTCGTGAACACCGCCTCGGTGTTCGCGATCGAGACGTACACCGAGCAGTACGACAACGGGGCGCCTGTGCTCGTGCCGACACCCGCGCTGCCGTAACCCGAGACACGTAGAATGCACGAATGGCAACAGTGGTGGGCGGTGTAGATGGCGCAGCCGGTGACGCACGTGACGGTGCGTAACGGGCTCACGCTCGCGTACACGGTCGCGTTCGTCAACGCGACGCTGGCGCTGTTGATCGCGTTCGGGCTCGCGATATCGCAGGGTCAGCAGGCGGCCATCGTCGCGTTCGTCAACGCGGCGATACTGCTCGCCGCCCGCGTGCTTCACCTGCCCGAGCGCACCGCGACCGGCACCGTAGCCGTCCACCATGTGCCGGTGCTGACAGAGACACCGGACGAGCCCGACGCGTCGACCGCGACCGTGACGCCGGTCGGGCCCGAGCCGAAGGGGTAGCGTGCCGGCGGGCCCGGGCGCGTCGATCCCCGAGGGCGGCGCCGAACCCGCGGTGCCGGCCGCGCCGCCGCCGCCGGTGACCGCGCCCGCGCCGCCGCCGCCGACCGCGCCCGCGCCGCCGCCGCCGACCGCGCCCGCGCCGCCGCCGCCGGTACCGGACACGGGCGCGCTCGCGGTGCCCGGCACGAACGTACCCGCCGGCACCCCGTACCTTGGCGGCGAGACGGTCGCGCCGGCGGCACCGGTCGCAACGGCCGCGCCCGCCGCCGCGCCCACCGTCGCGCCCGCGCCGCCGCCGCCGGTCGCGCCGGTCGCCCCTGGCGCCGACGAGGGCACGCAGGCGCTCGCGGTGCCCGGCACGAACGTGCGCGCCGGCACCCCGTACCTCGGCGGTGAGACGGTCGCGCCAGCAACCCCGACCGTGGAGGCTCAGGCGGGCGGCGGCACGGCCGCGCCGACGCCGGGAGAGCTGGACGAGATCGACCGCATCCTCGCGTACCTCGCGACCTACACGGCCGACCTGACCGACCTTGAAGCGTTCGAGCTGCTCGACCCGTTCAGCGAACGCGGGCTCGCCGCCTACAATCCCCCGTTGAAGGGTGCGGGCGCGCTCGCGTCGATGCGCGCGCACGCCGCCGCCGACCGTGTCGACGTGCTAGCCGCCATCGCCAACGCGCTCAACGAGGGCGCTACCGGCGGCATCGGTGACGACGGCGCCGCCTACGGGCCGTTCCAGGTGCACGCGACCGACGGACGGATACCCGAGTTCGCCGGCAAAGCACCGTACTCGGCGACCGTCAACGCGTGGGCGTGGAGCGACAACGGGATCGCGTACGCGTTCCGGTCGATGGCCGGCGCCGCACACTATCCGGCGGCAGGGCTCACCGGTCACAACGCGGTCGTCGCGATCGTGTACGGGTTCGAGCGTCCGAAGAATGAGAAGGCGGCCGCGGCCGCCCGTATCAAGACGTACGACGACCTGCTACGCCGCGGCTCGGCGGTGTGGTCGTACGTGTCGAACCAGCTCGCCGGGCCCGAGGGCGGCGGCGGCTCGGTGAACCCGCCCTCGTCGCCGGCCGCGTCGTCGCCGGCGGTGCCGTCGTCGCCGATCGCGGCGTGGCAGGACTTCACGAGCTATCTCGCGCGCGAGGTTCCGGCCGCGGGCGCGGCCGTTGTCGCGAATAGCTACACGCTCCCTGACCTGGTAAAATCGCCGGGATGAGCGGCGGCTACACGATCGTCAGTCAGCTCGAACGGAACGCACTCGACCCCGACACCGGACAGATTGTGCCGGGGGTGCAGGTGCAGGCGCGCAGCGCCAAGACCGGTGTCGTGTTCTCGGTGTTCGTGCCCGCGGCAAAGTTCAGCATCGACAACGTAGACACGCTCGTGAGTCATAAGCTCGCGATCGTTGACGGCGTGTCAGGGCTCGGCGGCGGCACCACGGCGACGGAGTAGCGGCGTGCCGGTAGTGCTGCTAGAGGGTATCGACCTCGTAGCGATCGCCGTGTTCCTGTTGCTGCTCGCGTTCCTCTACTCGCTGAAATACACGATCACGCCGCTACTGAACGTGCTCCACTCGGCGCTCGGATGGGTACCCGGTGTCGGCAAGCTCGTAGGCGACGCCGAGAACGCGATCGTCGGCGCGATCGACTCAGGTATCACGACGGTGTCGAAGGTCGCGCACGACCTGTGGTTAGGATCGCTCGATGCGACGATCTACCTCGTGGACGCGCTCCGTTCGCTCGGCGCCGCGGTCGAGCAGCACGTACGCACCCTGTACGACGAGTCGCTACCCGCGTGGGCGCGATGGGCGCTCGGCGAATCGCTGCTCGTGATCGGCGTGGTGGCGGCACCGTACCCGACCGTCGCCGCATGGATTCACGGTATCGCCGCCGACCTGCGAGCGTACGCGCGCGGGCGCGCCGACGCCGTCGCGCAGGCGGCCGCGGACGCGCTGACGGACGCGACGACGACCATCTACCAGGACGTGCTAGAGGCGACGGCGACGACGCTTACGAGCGCCGAAGCGTACGCCGATTTTCAGGTTCAGACGGTCGCCGACGAACTCGACGCGGTGCGGCGCGACCTCGCAGCCGCTGAGGGCGCCGTCGCCGGTGAGCTGCCGGAGCTTCCAGGGCTCGGATACGACGCGCTCCGTGACGCGTTCGGACGGCTCGACCTGGAACGGCTCGCCGGGCTGCTCGGCGCCGGCGCGCTGACCGGCTACCTCGTACAGGCACTCGCACGCGAGGCGGGGCTAGCCGACGCCGAGTGCCGCGGCAAGGTCAAGCAGATCTGCGCGACCGACGCGGCCGCATGGGAAAACCTGCTCGCCGGGCTCGTCGCGCTCGGGTTCGCGTTCTCGCTCCGCGAGTTGTACGACGTCGCGCGGCCGCTCGTTGACGAGCTAGCGCCGGTGATCGCACAGGCGGCGTAGCCGCGGTGTCGCCGGTCGCTCCGTCACTCGGCAGCATCGCCGCACAGTCCGGTAGCGAGGCTCTCGCGTTCGGGCTCGGGTTCGCGCTCGGGCGCGCGCTCGAGCCTGCCGGCACCGCGATACGTCAGACCGCGTGGAAGGATGCGGCGATCAAGGCACCCGACGCGGCGATCGTCGCCGCCGGCGTCGCCGAAGGCAAGGTCGATCCGGGCGCCGCGTCCGAGTGGGCGCGCGAGCAGGGCTACAACGATACGGCGTTCGCCGCTATGGTCGACGTGGCGCGCACCGGGCCCGCGCTCGGCTACGCGTTCCAGGCGTGGCGGCGCGGCGAGCTATCCGACGACGAGTTCACGACGGCGCTGCAGCGCGCCGGTATCGAGACGGAATGGTACGCGGCGATGCGCGCGCTGAAAGCCGACCGGCTCGACCTTGGCGCTATCGCGACCGCGGTGCACCGCGGCATTCTCGCCGGCCAAGGGTTGATCGTCACCGAGCCGCCCGCCGGCGAGGGACGGATACCTCGGGTGCCGGCGTCAACGCTGAGCGCGACCGACGAGGCGGCAGCGCACGGCATCGACCAGGAGCGGCTACGCGTACTCGTCGGCAACACCGGTCTGCCGCTCGCGCTCGGTGAAATGCTGCGACTGCTCAACCTCGGCGAAGTCACCGAAAACGATGTGCGGGTCGCCGTCGCCGAGTCGAACATACGCAACGAATACATGGACGCCGCGCTACTGCTACGCCGCCGGTTGCTCACCCCGCACGAGTACGAGGAAGCCGCGTTGCGCGGCATCATCACGACCGACGCCGCCGACGCCGGCGCCGCCCTGTCAGGGATGGAGGCAGCTGACGCGCGGCTCCTGTTCGAGATTCTCGGGCGTCCGCTCGCGGTGCACCAAATCACGACCGGGCTCGCGCGCGGCGGCGAGTACGGCGGCACATACGACGACGTGCCCGAGCCGTACCGGGACGCGATCCGACGGTCGAACATTCGCCCCGAGTACGCGCGGCTCGCGTACGCCAACCGGTACACGATCCCGTCGTACTTCGTGCTGCGCGCGCTCATGCAGGCGGGCGCGCTCACGCAGTCCGAGGGTGCGCAGTATTTCCGTGACCTCGGATGGCCTCCCGCGCTCGCCGACTCTGCCGCCGCGATCTTCGCGACGACGACCGGCGCGCACGCCGACCCGCACGTCGCGCGCGCACAGACGCAGCTATGGGGCGCGCTACACACCGCGTACGTGGACGGCGACGCCGACGACGCGCAGGCCGGCGACACGCTCACACGGCTCGGCGTCGCAGCCGACGCGCAACCGGAGATACTCGCGCTCTGGCAGGAGGAACGCGCCGTCGTGCGGGCCCGGCTCACGCCGACACAGATACGGAAAGCGTACGGCGACAACATCTACACGCTGGACGAGGCGACGCAGCGGCTTGAACGGCTCGGCTACACGCCCGACGACGCACACACGCTGCTCACGGAGTAGACGGTGTGGCTGTGGCAGATAACGTGCGAGTGGTGCTACCTCGTACAGCGGTACCATGAGGGCCCGTGCTGGCGGTGCCGGTGGCCGGTCGCGCGCTACCGCCTCCACGCTTGACATAGCGCCACTACGCGAGTAGCTTTCCGGGGATGCCGCCTCGCGCGTTCCCGCTCGTCGCTCCGGTACAGGCAACGGGCCCGGGCCCGGGTAGACGCCGGCGGCAGTCGACGCCGGCGGAGACGGCCCGCCGGCGTGCGTGGGGCGCCGTGTGGGGCCCGGCGGTCAGCCGTGTAGCATCACAGGTTCGAGCCGGAGAGGGGTAGCGCGTGGTCGTTGACGAACACGCCGAGACGGTCGAGCAGGGCGACGAGCCCGAGCCCGGAGAACTGGACGAAGGCGAGCGCGAGCCGGAGCGCGAGCCGGACGAGAACGGCGACACAGCCGCAGTCGCGCCGCCCGCTCTTGACGATCGCGAGATTGAGAAGCGGCTAACCGCGCTCGGCAAAGAGGCGACGCGTCACAGCAACCGCGTGTCCGAGATCATGGGCGAGGACGCGCAGGTGTTGACGGTGTGCCCGCTGTGCCCGCCGGTCACGCCGGGGTTCGTGTTCCCGGGCGACGTCGAACCCGACGTGCGCGACCGCGTGCTCGAACTGCTCGGCATGGGAGCACCGCACGATTACGCGACTGACCCGGAAGCGGAGACGTGCGACGTCTGTCACGGGCTAGGGCAGCTCGTGACCGGATCACGCGTACAGGGGCAGGAGACGCGGCCGTGCGCGAAGTGCACCGCGAAGGGGTGGACGAACGAGAGCGAACGTCAGATGTGGCAGACGCGCACCGCGATGCCGCCTGCGACGCCGCCCGTGCAGAACGCTGCGGGCGCCACTGTCACGGTCGAGCAGCCGATCCCGGGCAGCGATATGTACGGTCGCCCGGTGGGGCACCCGAACTACGGGAAGATGCCGGTCTACATGACCGCCGCTGAGCGCGAAGCCGACGAGTACGTCACGTGACGGTGCACGCGTGAGCGCCGGAGTCGTGTTCGTGTTCGTGCCCGAGGACGCGGTCGTGTCGAAGCTGCGCGACGCCGCGAAGCTCGCCGACGAGCTAGCAGGCGATACCGAGGTATGGCCGGCGGTGTTCGCCGCGGCAGCCAACGCGTACATGCTCGGCACGTTCGTCCCGACCGGGCCCACCGCGCTACCGCCCGAAGTCGCCCGGCTCCTACACAACAACGTCCCAGGCATATAGCAGGTTAGCTATGGCGCGGCACGGCAAGCAGCACAAACGGCGCCGCGGCTGTCACAAGCGAGACACGAGCCCCGAAGTGGTGCGCTGGAAAGAGGAACACCTGCTCAGCGACCGGCCGGCGTACATGGACGCGCCGACGTACGTCGCGCTCGCGCGACTCCATCGCGTGCTGCTCGCCGACCGGCCGTGAGACGCGCCGGCGACGTGTGCTCGTGCTGCCTCGTCAGACGGCTAGTCGACGTCGGCGGCGCCGTGGTGTGCCCGAAGTGCGACTGCGTCGCACAGTGGCCGAACGAGCGGCGCGGCAGGTAGCCGATGCCGCCGACAGCGGTCGTGCGTCCGGTGCGTATCCGTGTCGAGTCGCCCGAGCTGGCGACGACGAAGCTACGCGGCGTCGGGTTCGTCGCTGTCGCCGGCGGTGAGCGGGTCGGGCCCGTCCGAAAGAGCCGCGGCGCCGCGCGGAACGATGCGCGCGCGTACAACAGATGGAGGCAGGGTGCGCAAGGGTAGACGATCGGCGCTCGACGTCGTCCGGCGCGAAGCGCAGCCGACGTACGCCGAGCTGATCGCCGAACGGCACCCGACGTACGCGCAAGCGGTGCGCGAGCGGTACGGCGCGCCGCCACTCGGAACGCTCGCACCGTACCGCGACGACGTGCACGACCAGCAACGCAAGCGCGCGTAGTCAGCGGCGACAACACCGGCGCGAGCTCGCGCCGACGCCGCCGCGTTGTCGAGACGGAGAACGCTCGCGGGGCGTTGCCTTACGTGGAAACAAACCGGGGGTCGATAACGACGCTTGACACAG
>Ga0335070_10005032_pt1 | contig 15503 bp, 6 predicted proteins | sample Lox_Sample_13_FD_206722 | JGI IMG/M metagenome (GOLD analysis project Ga0335070, IMG submission 206722) | Soil microbial communities from Loxahatchee National Wildlife Refuge, Florida, United States - Lox_Sample_1.3 | ecosystem: Environmental > Terrestrial > Soil > Wetlands | place: USA: Florida... | reverse complement strand
TCGACGACGCGACCGGGATCGAGAAGCTCGCCTGGGCCTCGGATCGGCCCGGCGTCGTGTTCGCCACGACGGATCGCCACTACAACGCGCCCGGCGGGCCCGGCCAAGGCGGATTCGGCGGCTCGGGCAGCGGCCCGACCGGCACCGCGCTCTACAAGTCCACCGACGAAGGGCTCACCTGGCACGAGATCACCGGCGGCGGGCTGCCCCGACTCTTCGGCCGCACGTCGGTCGCGGTGGCGATGCACACCGACGCCCTCCGAGTCTTCCTGATCGGCAACTTCGGCCTGTACCGCTCCGACGACGGCGGAACGACGTGGCGCCAGATGGACCCCGACGACCGCCGGGTCGGGAACGGGCAGGGCGGCTACAACTGCGGAGTCTACGTGAGCCCGTCCAACCCGGACGTCGTCTACACCGTCAACACGTCGAGTTACGTCTCGACCGACGGCGGCAACACCTTCACCGGGTTCAAGGGTGCGCCGGGCGGCGACGATCCGCAGCAACTCTGGATCGACCCCACCGACGGCCAGCGGATGCTGATGGGCATGGACCAGGGTGCGACCGTCACCCTCGATGGCGGCCGGACCTGGAGCCTCTGGTACAATCAATCCACCGAGCAGGTCTACCACATCTCGGTCGACCGGTCGTGGCCGTACTGGATCTACGCGAGCCAGCAGGACGCCGGTGCCATCCGCACGCGGAGCCGCGGGAACTACGGCGCGGTCACGCCGATGGACTGGAGCCCCGTCGGGACGTGGGAGTGGGGCACGGTCGTCGCGGACCCGCGTGATCCGAACGTGGTCTACGGCTCGGGATCGGGGATCCAGCGGATCACCTGGCCGAGCGAGCAGATCGTGGACGTCGGCCCGGGGGTCGACCCGAAGGCGCGCTTGCGGCTGTCCCGTTCGCAGCCCCTCCTCTGGGCTCCGTGGAACCCGGGCGAGCTGCTGTACGGCTCGCAGTACGTCTGGGCGACCACCGACGGCGGCGCGCACTGGCGCAAACTGAGCCCCGACCTCGGATACCCCAGGGGCGTGGCGCCCCCGGATTCCGAGGCGGCCGCCCGCCCTGGCGGCCCGCGGGGCGGAGCCATCGAGGCGCTGGCCGCGTCGACCGTCCGTGCGGGGATCATCTGGGCGGCGACGAACAACGGGCTCATCAAACTGACGAAGGATGCCGGCAGGACGTGGGATGACGTGTCCATCCCCGGCCTCCCCGACTCGAGCCAGTCCGACATCCTGGCGGTCGAGACGTCCCATCACGACGCGCGCGAAGCGTACGCCGCCGTGGACGGACACGTCACGGGGGACTACGCGCCGCTCTTCTACCGGACGCGGGACTTCGGCGCGACGTGGACCAGGATCGTGACCGGGCTCCCGATCGACCAGCCGTCGGGCAGCTTCGCCCGGGTCATCCGGGCCGACACGCAGCGGCCCGGGCTGCTGTTCGCTGGCACGGAGAGCGGGATGTTCGTGTCGTTCGACGACGGCGACCACTGGCAGTCGCTCCAGCTCAACCTGCCCAACACGTCATACCGCGACGCCGTGATCACGGGCAACGACCTCGTGGTCGGCACGTACGGACGTGGGATCTGGATCCTCGACGACATCTCGCCGCTCCGCCAGATGGCGCCGGAGATCGCGTCCGAAGCCGCGCATCTCTTCGCGCCGGGCGGCGCGGTACGGGTGCACCGCAACGTCAACCAGGACACCCCGTTCCCGCCGGAGGTCCCTCACGCTCTCAACCCGCCCGAGGGCGCGATCATCTACTACTACCTCGGAACGAAGCCGGCGGGCGAAGTCACGCTCGACGTGCTCGACGCGTCCGGCACCGTGGTACGTCACCTGTCGAGCATTCCGGTCCCGCCGGTGAGCGAGGCCGCCCGGCCGCCGGAACCGAACTTCTGGCTGGCCGCGCCACAGCCGCTGCCCACGGCCATCGGCACCAACCGCGCGACCTGGGATTTGCGCTACGACCCGCCGCCCTCGTTCACGCACAGCTTCGAGATCAACGCAAACCCGGGGCTGACGCCGGCGTCACCCCTGGGTCCCATGGTGCGCCCGGGCACCTACACCATCAGGCTCACCGTGGACGGGAAGGCCCATACCGCGAGCGTGAGGGTAGCGAACGATCCGCGGTCTCCCGCGTCTGCGCCCGCGCTCACCGCCCAGGCCGACCTGCAGCTGAGGATCTACCGCGGCATGATCGCAGCGTGGGAGGGCTACCAGCAGGCAACCGCGCTGCGCGCCGGCCTGGCGACTGATACCGCGCCGAGCGCACCCGGCGATGTCGCCCAGAAGGCCAGGATCCTCCTCGCCCGGCTCGACACCGTCGCGGGCAACGCCGCGCCGGCGCGCGGGGCCGGGTTCTTCCGCCGCGGCGGATCGGCCGCGCCGCGGACGCTGGTGCAGATCAACGGCACATTCGGCCGGCAGCTGAACAGTCAGGACCTGGCGGACATCGCACCGACTGCCGCCACGCTCGCGGCCTTCGCAGCCGCGTGCGATGATTTGGGACGCGCTGTCACGGGATTGCGCGCGGTGTTGGCAAAAGGGCTCACCGAGCTCAACGCCGTGCTCGCCGCGCATGGGCTCGCCGCGATAAACGCAGACGCCCGGGCCCCAGCCCTCCCTGTGTGCAGCTTTCAACATTGAACGTCACGCACGGCAAGCACTTAGCGCGACCGACAGGCTCCCGGCGTTTGTTAACTCCTCGCACGGTGGGAGCTTCGCCACTCCAGTCACATATGTCACTCGGTGCAACCGCTGTTGACTTCGGCCGCAGCGCGCCGTATTGGTGGTGACGAGTTGCGGAAATGCCCTTCAGCGGAAAGGGGGTTGGCACAGCAATTGCTTGACTCATCACACGATCGCACGGTGCACGAGCAGGTCACCCGGGTTCGTACTCGGCGTACTCCCCGCGCATCCAACGCAATCAGCGCGCCGACGTCGGCGGGCATGACGAGCGGCGGGCTTTCCATCTGCCCCGGTCTCGCGATCGGCCGGGCCCCACAGTTTGAGGAGATGCGTATGAGACGAGCAGGGTTCATCATGGGTGCGCTCCTGGCCGTGCTGAGCGCGGTGCCTCTCCGCGCCCAGCAGGCGACCGCGACAGTCCGGGGCCGCGTCGTCGATGAGTCGACGCAGCAGCCGCTGTCGGGGGTCACGGTCACGGTAGCGGGCCGCGGCGCCCTGACGGGAACCGACGGGCGCTACGTCATCACCGGCGTCCGCGCCGGCTCCGACACCGTGCGGTCCCGCCGCATCGGGTACGCGCCGGCTTTCCAGGCCGTCACGATCCTGGGCACCGAGACGGTCGACGCCGATTTCGCGTTGGGCGCCGAAGCGGTCGGCCTGGCGGAGATCGTGGTGACCGGCTACGGCACGATGACCGCCGGCGACATCACCGGCGCGGTGAAGCAGCTCAAGGTGGAGGACTTCAACCCCGGCGCGGTCATCAGCCCCGAAGCACTGATCGAGAACAAGGTGGCTGGGGTGCAGGTCCTGGACAACAACGAGCCCGGCGGCGGGCTGTCGATCCGGATCCGCGGCGCGACATCGGTCAATGCGAGCAGCGAGCCGATGTACGTGATCGACGGAATGCCGGTGGGCACCGGCGCGGGCGGCGGCCTCTCCAGCGGCCGTGACCCCCTGAACTTCCTGAACCCGAACGACATCCAGAGCATCACGGTCCTGAAGGACGCGTCCGCCGCCGCGATCTACGGCGCGAACGCGGCCAACGGCGTCGTGCTGATCACGACCAAGGGCGGGACGGGGCACCGGCGCGGGACGCAGGTCGAGTACAGCACCACGGTGTCCGCCCAGTCCGTGACGCGCCTGCCGCAGCTGCTGAGCGCCGACCAGTTCAGGGCGGCCGTCGCGGCGCAGGCCCCCGGCAAGGTGGCCTCGCTGGGCGCAGCCAACACCAACTGGTTCGACCTGATCGACCGCACCGGGTACGGCACGGAGCAGAACCTGTCCGTGACCAACACCGGCGACAACACGTTCTATCGCGTGTCGATGGGGTACCTGAACCAGAACGGCATCATCAAGAACTCCGGGACTCAGCGCCTCTCGCTGGGCGTGAACTACGACCAGCACCTGTTCGCCGAGCGGCTGGTCATCAAGGCCAACCTGAAGGGGTCGCGGTCCTTCGACACCTTCCAGGCGGGCGACGTGCTCGGCAACGCGGTCGGGATGGCCCCGACCCAGCCGGTCTACGACGCGACGAACGTCACCGGCTACTGGGATTGGCCGACGACGACGGCGGGCGCCAGCAACCCGGTGGCCAGCCTGAACCGGTCCACCAACCAGGGCACGACCTGGCGCAGCGTCGGCAACGTGCAGGCCGACTATCGCATGCCGTTCCTGTGGGACCTCAAGGCGACGGTCAACCTCGGGTACGACATCACCGCGGCCGATCGCTCGATCTTCCAGCCGAACGATCTGTCGTTCCAGAAGCGGCAGGGCCAGGGCTTCCTGAGCCTGGCGAACAACAGCCAGACGAACGAGGTGCTGGACGCGTACCTGAACTACGCCGCGCCCCTGAACTTCATGCCGGGCATGATCGACCTCACCGGCGGGTACTCCTACTCGCAGTCGCACGGCGAGTACCCGTATTTCCAGGAGACGGGGCTGCCGAGCAACTTCCTGGGGATCAACGGCATTTCGGTGGGCCAGGCCTCGGTCGTGCAGAACCGCACGAACATCGTGGACTACAAGCTGATCTCCTTCTTCGGCCGGTTCAATTACAACCTGAACGACCGCTACCTCCTCGCGGCCAGCGTCCGCCGCGACGGGTCGTCGCGCTTCGGCCCGGGCAACCAGTGGGGGACGTTCCCCTCGGTCTCGCTGGCCTGGCGCATCTCGGAGGAGCCTTTCCTGAAGCAGCTCAACCTCTTCAACGATCTCAAGATCCGGGCGTCGTGGGCCAAGACGGGGAACCAGGCGTTCGGGGACTACCTGCAGTATCCGACCTACACGTACAGCAACGGCCAGGCGAACTACTACTTCAACGGCGCTTACATCACCACGATCCGTCCGAGCGCGGTGGACCCCAACATCCATTGGGAGACCACGAACGCGTTCAACGTGGGGTTGGACTTCTCGGTCCTGCGCGACCGGGTCAGCGGTGCCATCGACTGGTACACCAAGAAGACCACTGACCTGCTGTTCCCGGCGCCGGTGGCGGCGGGCACGAACTTCTCGAACCAGATGACGACGAACGTCGGTTCGATGAGGAACACCGGCATCGAGCTGAGCCTCGACGCCAAGATCCTCGAGGCGCGGCGCAGCGGCCTGGGCTGGACGGCCGACTTCACGGTCTCCCACAACGCGAACAAGCTCGTCAGCATCAACCCCGGCCAGGGCGGCGTGAGCCAGATTCAGGTCGGCGGCATCGGCGGCGGCACCGGCAACACCATCCAGGTGCTGCAGCCGGGGTCTCCGATCAACTCGTTCCTGGTCTGCCAGCAGCACTACGTGAACGGGAAGCCCGTCCAGAACACCTATGAGCCTCTGGTCCAGAACGCGGCCAAGGACAGCACCGTTACGGGCTGCGCCGGGAACGACTGGCGCCCGTATAAGTCCCCCTGGCCGACGCTGGAGTTCGGTCACACGTCGAACTTCACCTACCGCAGCTTCGACTTCAGTTTCAGCCTGCGGGCGCAACTAGGGAACTACGTCTACAACAACATCGCGGCCGCCAACGGCTCGTATCAGAACGTCACCGCCGGCAACGTGACCCCGTCGAACATGGACATCTCGGTGCTCAAGACCGGCTTCACGTCGCCGCAGTTCCTGTCGGACTACTACGTGCAGGATGCGTCCTTCCTGCGCCTGGACAACGTCACCCTCGGCTACTCGTTCGACGTGTCCGGCCAGCGCTGGCGGGCGTTCCTGACCGTGGTGAACGCTTTCACGATCACCGGGTACAAGGGCGTTGATCCGACGTCATTCCAGAACGGCCTCGGCATCGACAACAACATCTATCCGCGCTCGCGCACCTTCACGGGTGGCTTGAGCGTCCGGTTCTGAACAGGGCCAGGGAACAGACCACTCGAGAAGGGAAAGAGCTATGAACCTTCGAACACTCAAGGCCCTCGCGGTCGCAGCACCGTTGCTCGTGGCCGCGGCAGCCTGCACGGACCCGACGGTGGCTCCGAAGAGCACCGTGACGGGCGCGAACATCTGGAACGACCCGAACGCCTATGGCGAGTACATGGCCCGGCTGTACGGCGGCCTGATCGTCACCGGTCAGGTCGGGCCGAACGGGAACGCGGACATCTTCAACATCGACGAGGGAACCTCGGAGTACCTGCGCCTCTTCTGGTACATGGAAGAGCTCCCGACCGATGAAGCGGTCATCGGTTGGACCGATCCCGGCGTCCCCGAGCTCAATGTCTGGCAGTGGACATCCACAAACACGATCACCAACGCCATGTACTACCGTGTGTTCTATCAGGTGGTGCTGGCGAACGAGTTCCTGCGCCAGACGACGCTCGACAAGCTCACCGCGCGGGGGGTGAGCACGGGTCTCAAGGCGCAGATCCAGCAGTACCGCGCGGAGGCCCGGTTCCTCCGGGCGCTGGCGTACTGGAACGGGATCGACTTCTTCGGGAGCATCCCGCTCGTGACCGAGGCCGACCCGATCGGTGGCGCGCCGCCGAAGCAGACCGCGCGCGACAGCCTCTACCGGTACGTCGTGAACGAGTTGAATTCCCTGAAGGACTCGTTGCCGAATCCGACTGACCCGAACGTGTATGGCCGCGCGACGAAGCTGGCGGCGCATATGCTGCTGGCCGAGATGTACCTGAACGCGCAGGTGTACTCGTGCGCCGACATCGCGCAGACCAACTGCGGCACGCCGAACTACGCCGGCGCGCTGAACGAGGCCGCCACGGTGATCGGCGGGGGCTACACCCTCAACCCGACGTTTCGCAACAACTTCACGTCGGACAACAACCTCTCGCCGGAGATCATCTTCGCTGCCATCCAGGACGGCACCCATACGCAGACCTGGGGTGGGATGACCTTCCTGGTCCACGCAGGCTGCGGCGGCAGCATGAGCGCCGCGACCTACGGTATTGACTACTGCTGGGGCGGCTACCGGATGAAGCAGCAGGCGTACGCCCAGTTCGCCGCTGGCGACTCGCGCGGCGCGTACTTCTGGACGAATGGCCAGAAGGTGAATGTGGACACTGTCAGCCAGTTCAACGACGGTGTTGCCGCGCCCAAGTTCACCAACCTGACGTCCACGGGCGGGGCCGCGTCGCAGACCACGATGATCGACACGGACTTCCCGATCTTCCGGCTCGGCGAGGCGTACCTGATCTACGCCGAGGCGGCCGTACGCACGAACACCAACGTGGCGACGGCGCTCGGCTACTTCAATGCCCTCCGCACTCGGGCGTTCGGCAACGCCAGCGCCAACATCACGGCCGGGCAGATGACGCTGGATACCATCCTGGCCGAGCGGACGCGCGAGCTGCTGTTCGAGGCGCGCCGCCGGACCGACCTGATCCGCTACGGGCAGTTCGCGGGCACGTCGGCGACGTACGCCTGGGCCTGGAAGGGCAACACGAAGGACGGCGTGGCGGCCCCGGACAAGCACTTCAACCTGTACGCGCTTCCGGCCAACGAGCTGTCGGCCAATCCGAACCTGACCCAGAACCCGGGGTTCTAGGCGCGGACGCACTCTGACTGACCTTCACCCGCCGCTCCACCGCTTCGGCGATGGAGCGGCGGCTCGTTTCGAGGCCCTGGAACGACGCCATGCCAGCTGAACACCGCATCGCCCTGGCCGCCCTGCTCGCCTTCACGACCCTCACCTGCAAGGGATCGTCGCCCGTGGCCGTCGGCGGGCCACCGCCGCCCCGCCCGACGCTGAGCCCCGTCTACCGCGCCAGCGGCCACGCCGCGGCGGGGGATGTCTTCGTCCACCTCTTCGAGTGGCGCTGGGCCGACATCGCGACCGAATGTGAGCAGGTGCTCGGGCCGGCCGGGTTCACCGCCGTCCAGGTGTCCCCGCCCGAGGAGCACAGCATCACGCCCAACCACGACTGGAGCGAGCGCTACCAGCCGGTGCGCTACGACATCGCGCGCAGCCGCTCGGGCGACAGCACCGCCTTCGTGGACATGGTGAACCGCTGCCAGGCGAAGGGCGTCGGCATCTACGTCGACGCCGTCATCAACCACATGACGAACTCCCCCAGCCCCGGCACCGGCAGCAACGGCAGCGCCTACTCGAAGTTCGTCTACCCGGGGCTGTACGACTCCACCGACTTCCACTGGCCTGAGTGCACCGTCGCCGACTACACCAACGCGGCGAACGTGCAGGACTGCGAGCTGCTCGGGCTCCCGGACCTCAACACCGAGCTGACGAGCGTCCGGGATACCATCGCCGGCTACCTGATCAAGCTCGCGCGCCTGGGCGTCGCCGGCTTCCGCATCGACGCGGCCAAGCACATCCAACAGGTGTCGCTCGACAGCATCTTCCGGATCGTGGATGCGACGCTGCAGGCCGAGGGGCGGCCCATCCCGTACTACTTCCTCGAGGTGATCGGCGGGTCGGGCGAGGCGCTGGGGCCGACCGACTACTTCGGCGAGGCGTACAGCTCCGGCGGCGCGGCCGACATCACGGAATTCACTTTCACCGGCGTCGGCGACAAGTTCGACGGGTTCGGCGGCCAGTACATCGCCCAGCTCAACCCGAACGGGCCCCCCGGCAGCCAGTTCTCGCCGGCGGCGTGGGGGCTGATGCCGTCGGACAAGGCGGTCGTCTTCCTGCAGAACCACGACACGCAGCACAACACCGGCAGCGGGTCGATCAGCTACCGCGACGGCAGCGTGTTCCGGGTCGCCAACGTCTGGATGCTCGCGCAGCCGTACGGTTACCCGTCGATCCTCTCGGCCTACGCGTTCAACCGGCCGGCCGAGAACTCGATGGGCCCGCCCTCGGACGGGAGCGGCTGGACGCTGCCGGTCACCTGTGCCACGAGCCTCGAGACCGCCGCGGACGACCAGTTCGTCTGCGAGCACCGCAACCCGTACATCCTGCGCATGGTGGCATTCCGGAAGTACGTCGCGGGCACGGACCAGAACCACTGGTGGGACAACGGGAGGAACGCCATCGCGTTCTCACGCGGCAACAAGGGATTCGTGGCGATCAGCCGGGAAGCCACGACCGTGACCGCGACGGTGGCGACGGGCCTGCCGCCGGGCACCTACTGCGATCTGCTGACGGGAGGCCTCGTGAGCGGGGGCGGCGCGTGCGCCGGCACCTCGGTCGTGGTGGACTCGACCGGCTCAGTCCAGCTCAACCTCCAGCCCAATACGGCCATCGCCATCGACGGCGCGGCGAAACTCTAGGATGAGACGCCCAGCGTTCCTCGCGCTCTGCGCCGCGCTCGCGGCCAGCGCCGCCCCGCTCGCGGCACAGTCGCGGCCTTGGTACACCTCCGGCACCGTCTGCTACGAGATCTTCGTCCGCTCCTTCTACGACAGCGACGGCGACGGGATCGGCGACCTCAACGGCCTCACCGCCAAGCTCGATTACGTCAACGACGGGAACCCCGCCTCGAAGAGCGACCTTGGCGCGTCGTGCATCTGGCTGATGCCGGTGGCCGCATCGCCGAGTTACCACGGCTACGACGTCTCCGACTACTACCGCGTCGAGCCGGCCTACGGCACCAACGCGGATTTCAGGCGCCTGGTGGAGGCCGCGCACCGGCGCGGCATCCACGTGCTGGTGGACATGGTGCTGAACCACAGCTCGAGCCGGCACCCGCACTTCCTGGCGGCGCTCCAGGACACGGCGTCGCCGTTCCGGAGCTGGTACATCTTCTCGCCGCAACCGCGGGGAACGGGGCCTTTCGGCGAGCAGGTGTGGTGGCGGTCACCGGTCCGGGACGAGTACTACTACGGCAAGTTCTCGAGCGAGATGCCGGACCTCAACTACGACACGCCGGCCGTCCGAGAAGAGGCGAAGAGGATCGCGACCTTCTGGCTCGACTCGATGGGCGTGGACGGCTTTCGACTCGACGCGGTCCCGTATCTCGTCGAGCAGGGGAGCTGCCTGATGGGATGCCCCGGCACCCACGTCGTCCTGCACGAGTACGCGGAGCACGTGGACAGCGTGAAGCCTGATGCGTACACCGTGGGCGAGGCGTGGGGCGCCATCGAGTCGCAGCTGCCGTACTACCCGGACCAGCTCACCTCGTACTTCACCTTCGAGATCGCCGACTCGCTCCTCGCGGCCGTGCGGCGTGGGACCGCTGGAGGAGTGCTGTCGGGCTATCTCCGGCTCCAGGACACGCTGCCAGCGTACCGTTGGTCTCCGTTCCTGAGCAACCACGACGAGACGCGCAGCATGACCGTCCTCGGCGGCGACGTCGCCCGGGCGAAGCTCGCGGCGACACTCCTCCTCACGCTGCCCGGCCTGCCCTTCGTCTACTACGGCGAAGAGATCGGGATGACGGGCGACAAGCCGGATCCGCGGCTCCGCACACCGATGCAGTGGGCGCCGCGCGCGGGAGCCGGGTTTACCTCGGGCAAGCCGTGGGAGAGCCTGCAGCCGGATTCACTCACGACCACGGTGGAGGGCGAGGACCGGGACCCGGCCTCACTGTTCAACCTTCACCGGCGTCTCATCCACCTGCGCCGGCAGAACGATGCCCTCGCGACGGGCCGGTTGGTGCCGCTCGCCGCCAGCAGCCCCCAGGTGGTCGCGTACCTGCGCCGGGCGGGCAACCACGCCGCGCTCGTGGTGGCGAACCTGGGTGACGGGATTTCGGGCGTTTCGATCGGCTCGGGCCCGGGCGCGCTCCGGCCCGGGACGTACGCGGCGCGGAGCCTGCTAAGTGGACACGACGGCGCGCCGCTTCGCGTGCGGGCAGACGGGCGGATCGCCAGCTACATGCCTGCGCAGACGCTCGGTGCGCGGGAGTACCTCGTACTCGACGTCACCCGCCGGTAGGACGACGATGAGACAGGTTCGCGTGCTCCTCCCCTCGAAGTCCTCGATCCTCGCGGTGTGCTGCCTCCTGGCGCCGGCGGTGCTGCGCGGCCAGGCCGGACCGCGTCACTTGCCAGGCACGACTCCGGACGGAGCGCCGTCCACCGGACCGGTGCGAGTGTCCGGCGGCCTCGTCGCCGGCAGCATTCTGCCGGACGGCGTGCGCAGCTTCAGGGGCATCCCGTTCGCGGCGCCGCCCGTCGGGAAGCTCCGCTGGCGTGAACCACAGCCGGCCCACGCCTGGCGGGGCGTGCGCACGGCCACTCGGTTCGGCCCGCAGTGCATGCAGCCCCCGATCTTCGGCGACATGGTCTTCCGCTCCGACGGGATGAGCGAGGACTGCCTCTACCTGAACGTCTGGGCGCCGGCGCCGGCGCGGACTGCGGGGCGAAGGCAGCCGGTGCTCCTCTACTTCTTCGGGGGTGGCTTCGTAGCGGGCGACGGCTCCGAACTGCGGTACGACGGCGCGAGCCTCGCGCGGCACGGCATCATCGTCGTGACGACGAACTACCGGCTCGGTGCCTTCGGGTTCTTGGCGCATCCGGAGCTGACCCGGGAATCGCCGCATCACTCGTCCGGGAACTACGGCCTGCTCGATCAGGCCGCCGCGCTGGCGTGGGTGCGACGGAATATCGCAGCGTTCGGCGGGGACCCGCATCGCATCACCATCGGCGGCGAATCCGCAGGGTCCATCTCCGTTTGCGCGCAGATGGCGTCACCGCTCTCGAGGCAGCTGATCGCGGGCGCCATAGGCGAGAGCGGCGGGATGATCGGTGGGTCGCTCACGCCGGTCCCTCTCGCGGAGGCGGAGCGTCTTGGCGTCGTCTTCGCGGGCAGCGTGGGGGCCGAGTCGCTCGCGGCGCTGCGCGCGCTGCCGGCCGAGAGCCTGCTCGCGGCGTCAGGCAGGCCCGGGCAAGGACGCTTCCCCTCTGCCGTGGACGGCTGGTTCTTCCCCTCCACCCCGGAGGAGGTCTTCGCCGCGGGCCGCCAGGCCCGGGTGCCGCTGCTGGTTGGATGGAACACCCAGGAGGCCAGCTGGCGCGCGCTGTTCGGCACGCGCGAGCCGACGCCGCAGGACTACGCCGCCGTCGTGGACTCGCTGTATGGAGCGAATGCCGCCGAGCTGCTGCGGCTCCTGCCGGGCACGAGCGCACAGCAGGTCATGGAATCGGCCATGCTGCTCGCAGGCAGCCGCTTCATCGCCTTCGGCACCTGGAAGTGGGCGGAGCTGCACCATGCGAGCGGGCGCCGCGTCTACCGGTACCTGTACGCCCGGCCGCGGCCCGCCACCGTCGCTCCGGCATCGGGGCCGCCACCCGACGGCGCGGTGCACTCCGCCGAGATCGAGTATGCCCTCGGCAATCTCGCCACCAACGACGTGTACGCCTGGACTCCGGCGGACGACAGCCTGTCGGCGCTGATGCAGAGCTACTTCGCAAACTTCGTGAAGACGGGGGACCCGAACGGTGCCGGCCTGCCGAGCTGGCCCGCGGCCTACGCGGGCGACTCAACAAGGGTCATGATCCTCGACGCGCGCTTGCACGCGGAGCCGGCGCAGCACGAGGACGTCTTCCGGCTCCTCGACCGGATCCATCGCGCCGGAGACTACCGCTCCAGGACCAAGGCTCCGTAGGCCGGCAGCGCGAGCGTGTCGCCGCGCACCCGGCGGCCCGATAGGAGATCGCGCGCGCCGACGACCGCGAACCCCGTCACGGTGAAGCGCACTTCGTGGTCGCGTGCGTTCACGAGCACGACCGCGTTGCCTCGCCGATAGGCGATCACGTCATCTGGAGCGTTTGTCACGGCCTTCTGCAGGTCGCGCCCCAGGAACGCTCTGTCTCGGCGCGCCAGCCCGACGACGCGGCGGTAGAAGGCTCGCGCCTCAGCTGAATCAGGTTGCCCCCATTCGATCGAGTCGCGGTCAAAGATGACGAGGTTCTGAGGGCTCTCGATCTCCTGCCCGTCGTATATCAGCGGCCGGCCCGGGAGAAGAGCTGCTGCAACGAAGGCGGCGCGGGCGGCCGGCACATTCCCAAACAGTACTACCGGCGGGTTGTCATGCCAGGTTTCATCGTGGTTCGTGGTGAACCGCATGCGCATCCCGCCCCGCGGCATCGCTTGAAGGTCCAAGATCTCCGAGCGGACCAACGTGTCCGCGTGCGCGCCTCTGAACACTGCCTTGAGCCTGTTATACGAATCCCAGGAGTACGTGAGGTCGAAGCCGGCCGTGTGCAACTCGAGCTCGCCCGCCTCGGCGAGGAGCAGAATCGGCCGCCGCACGGCGCTACGCAGGGCGGCATTGGCCTGGCGCCAGAAGTCCAGCGGGATGTAGTGCACGACATCCACGCGAAAGCCGTCAAGGTCGAAATCCACCAGCCAATGGCGAATCACGGCGATCATCGCACTCCGCAGCGCCGGCTTCCGATAATCGAGCTGCGCGACGTCCGTCCAGTCCGTGGGCTTGCCCTGCGGGTCGCGCGGCACCACGAGCCCGCCCCTCTCGTCGCGCACATAGAAGTCGGGGTGCTGACCGACCCAGACGGCGTCCCAAGACGTGTGATCGGGGACCCAGTCGAGGATCACCTTCATCCCGCGGGCGTGCACCGCGCTGACCAGCGCGCGGAGATCCGCCTCCGTGCCGAACGCCGGGTTAATCGCGTTGAAGTCGCGCACCGCGTACGGCGAGCCGAGGGATCCCTTCGCGTTGAGGACGCCGACCGGGTAGATGGGCATCAGCCAGATGACGTTCGCCCCAGTCGCCTGGATGCGATCCAGGCCCTGCGTCACGCCGCGCAGGTTCCCGGCCTGCGAGAAGTCCCGGACGTTGACCTCGTAGATGGCGCAGCGGGTGACCCAGGACGTGTCGGGCGCAAGCGCGACCGCCGGGCTCTGCGCATTCAGCAGAGCGGGACACAGGGCTGCCAGCGACAACCAGGCGGCGACTACTGCAGGGCGATTCAACATCAGCATGACTCTCTCAAGAAGAGAACTGTGGCGCGACCCAAGGCGGCTCGGCCGCTCGTAACCTAACCTGGCACTTCGAAGGCGGCGCTGCGGCCCTTGTCTTGCGGCACCGCCCGAGCCGAACCTAACGTAACGGCGTCAATCTCCCTCTTCCGCGAGATTCGCGTGATCCGTGCCGCCTCGATCCTCATCCTCGGCCTGGCCGCGCTCTCAGTCTCGGCGCGGCCGGCCGATGCCCAGCGTCAGCGCCTCTCCATGGACCCGGGCTGGCGCTTCACCCTCGGGGACCCGTCCGGCGCCGAGCGCCCCGGCTTCGACGACGCGCGCTGGCGCAGGCTCGACCTGCCGCACGACTGGAGCATCGAGGGGACGCCGCAACAGGACGCCCCCGGTGGCGGCCGCATGGGCTTCTTCCCCTCCGGCATCGGGTGGTACCGCAAAGCATTCCGGCTGCCCGTGGGATCGAGGGGGAAGGAGGCGTGGCTCGAGTTCGACGGCGTCTACATGAACAGCGACGTGTGGCTCAACGGCCATCACCTCGGCAAGCGGCCTTACGGCTACATCAGCTTCGCGTATGACATTACCGCGTACCTGGTCTCGGGCGTGAACGAGGTGGCCGTGCGTGTGGACAACTCGCGCCAGCCCAACGCGCGGTGGTACACGGGGAGCGGCATCTACCGTCACGTCTGGTTGACCCTGGTGGACCCGCTCCATGTCGCCCACTGGGGCACGTACGTGACGACACCCACGGCGGACTCGAGCGCGGCCGACGTGGCGGTCCGCACGCGCGTGGGAAACGACTACACCTCGCCTCGGCGTGCCCTGCTCCGCTCCGTGGTGCTCGACCTCGCCGGCCGCGAGGTCGCGCGTGCCGAGACGACCGCGACCGTGCCAGCCCACGACTCGATCGAGCTGGCCCAGCGGCTGCGTGTGGTCGCGCCACGCCTCTGGTCGGTGGACACGCCGAATCTGTACACGCTGCGCTCCGAGTTGCTCGACGGCCAGCGGACCGCTGACGTCTTCAGCACGCCGTTCGGCATCCGGACCATCGCCTTCGACAAGGACCGCGGCTTCCTGCTCAACGGCCAGCGCGTCAAGATGCTCGGCGTCAACCTGCACGAGGACGGCGGCGCCGTCGGCGCGGCCATCCCGGAGCGCGTCTGGCGCGCCCGCCTCGAGACGCTCAAGGCCATGGGCGCGAACGCCATCCGCACCTCGCACAATCCCCCGGCGCCGGAGTTCCTCGCGCTGTGCGACAGTCTGGGGTTCCTCGTGATGGCCGAGGCGTTCGACGAATGGACCATCGGCAAGGTGCAGGAGGGTTACCACAACTACTTCGAGGAGTGGTCCGAGCGGGACGTATGCGACTTCGTCCACCGCGATCGCAACCACCCATCCATCGTGCTGTGGAGCGCGGGCAACGAGCTCTACAACTCGGAGCGCGGGATCGGCGAGCAGACCACGCCGGATGGCTGGCAGGTCCTGCGGCGCCTCGTGGACCTCTTCCACCGCGAGGACCCGAC
>Ga0335070_10005030_pt1 | contig 15507 bp, 16 predicted proteins | sample Lox_Sample_13_FD_206722 | JGI IMG/M metagenome (GOLD analysis project Ga0335070, IMG submission 206722) | Soil microbial communities from Loxahatchee National Wildlife Refuge, Florida, United States - Lox_Sample_1.3 | ecosystem: Environmental > Terrestrial > Soil > Wetlands | place: USA... | reverse complement strand
ATCCGTTGCGGGTCCGCCTGGGGTTTTGACTACAGGAGTGCTTGAGCTACAGGCAATGCCGACAAGCATAACAAAAAGAACCAGCAGCAAGAACGGTTTGTAAAGGTGATGGTACTTCATAGTAAAAAATCTCCTCGTTGAAAGGTTGGAATCTTCGAGGGAGCGGCACCCCCTCTATAGATTTGTGATGAACAACGTGTGACAAAATAATTTTATCACTTTTCCCATTACACCCACCTTACAATTACACTTCACTTTGAAACCGGAAAACCGCAGAAATGCTGACAGACCCACAACTAGATTTTTTTATTCCCACATCATCTTCGTCCCTGAAGAGACACAGGCTTGGGGGTGACACTCGATTCACCTGTCATTGCAGGCCCGCTGACAAGTTCCTTTCTGACAGTCAAGTTTGGTGACAAGAACTAAGTTGTCATCCCGGTGTCTGTCAAAATTTCGACTTGTCAGACAGATACCAAAAACCTTTCAGTGGTTGTCATAGTGTCAGGAAAAATGGGAGGGATTCATCACCCCTCCCTGTGTGTTGTCAGTCAGTCAACTCATCCTCTGGCTCAACTCCCCTAATTATTTCGGTCGCCGTGTCCCGTATGCGGTCCATCCTCTCAAGTATCTTGTTTGAGTCAGCGTCCCACAAGGCGAGGTAATTAGGCGATGCAAGATCAGCCAAGCCGAAGTGAGAAGCTACCACAAAGGCGACGGCTTCAGCTTCCAACTCCTTATTTTGCCGGGTCAGCTCGAATTTGTCTGGGCCATGGTGTAGCAGCTCATGGGCCAGCTCGTGAATTAGGGTCTTCGTACCTGCCTCAGGAGACAACTCGATAACACCTCCAGCGCTCGATCCCTGGACTTCTCCCCGCTGTTCCCTTGTCCACACTTGGACTTGTCTGGATTCTGCGAATTTGATTAGGTGGTCCTGTAACTCCAGGTTCTTTTGTGGACTTTTCCAGTCCGGTTCTGGGGGCAAGTCTTCCCCGTCAGTTTGCGAGATGTCAAACACGTACACGACCCTGAACCCTTTGACTACCTTTGGACTCTCTTCACTGTCCGGGTCCTTCTTGTAGACACATGGGGCCAGTATTGGGATTCCCTTCTCCCCCCGTCTAACAAAGCGGTTCAGTTTTTTCCACGTGACAAAACCGGCAACCTGGGAAGCGTCAGGATGGGATAGCATAATAAGCATTTGGTTGCACGCCGAATAGCAGTGAAACTTTGCGCAGGTCTCCAGGTATTTCTTCATAACCTCGGATCGTGCCGCTTCAGTGGTCAGGGCGGCTAAGTTTCTCACGTGGGAAGTGATTTCAGATTTCAAAGTCGTGGTGTCCATTGTCGTGTTCCTTGTTGGTTATCGGGGGAGTGGTTAGCCTCCCCCTGTGTCTGGTCGGCTAGAACGGTATTTCCTGAGAAGTGGCTGTTCCGGTTTGTTTACTGGGGATTTCCTGCCCGCAATCAAGACAGAGGACTCTTTCCTTTATGTCGTCCCAGGCTTCCCCTCCGCTGAAGTGGTACCCTCCGCTTGTGTCGATGACGGTGTGCAGGTGCGGACAGGATAGGACCTGCCTGGCAAGGTCTTTGATCTTCTTTGAGTAGTCCCTAACTGCCTGCACTTGGTTTTTCACAAGGAAAATCCCAAAATGAAATGCTTGGTATAGGCGGGCCGGGATTTGAATTGCTCCTTGCACTACGGCTATTTCTGATAGGTCATCCCTACTGACCCACTTCCAATCAACGACTACAAACTCGTGAGCTGGCGCTTCTTCTGGGTCTGACCTAGCGACCCTTGCAGTAAAGATCTTCCTTCCGTCCGCTGTACGGATCAGCGCTTGACCATTGATGGCCTCTACAATTTCGACCTTTGTTCCGTGATAGCGTGCTAAAATCATAGATGTAACTCCTTCCTCTCCAAGGCGGGGGTACCTGGGGGAGTGTGCTGCTAACACACTCCCTCTTCGTTATTTAATTGAGCGTGCGATACCGCCGATTGCGGCGAACAGCCAGTAAAGCAGGGCGAACCCGGCGATTACAAACAAGGCAGTCATCATGGGGTCATCTCCTTATGCGTACAAAATGTGCTCAAGCTGGTTGAAAACCTGGAACGCATCGGACCTAGACACAAGTTCCATTCTTTCCAATTCCCCGCCGTCACATGACTCCCCCAATGTCACGAGATTACCTGAGTCATTGAAGGCGAACAGAGACACAGGCCGGGGCGTCATCTCTTCCACTGGCGGGGTGGCGGTCTCGATGTAGCACACGAGGCGACTCCCATCAGGGAACCGAACCGTGTAACCGTCTCGATCCTTACCCTCCTTACTGAGATTGAAGCCGCAGATTTTTTTGGATCTCATTCGTTGTTTCCTCCTGGGTGGTGGTGTTTTGTTCTTACGGGCATAGTATGCGCCTATGGTTGGGGTAAACCCAGTGTCAGATTAGAACTTAAGGGGGCCAAGAGCGACTGTTGATTTTTCTAATTTTTCTCCGGTGATTTATCCCCTGGCAATAATCCTCAGTCCACGTTTGGACAAACAAAAAAACCCCGTGGTTAGCGAGGGCTTGGTCTGATCTGATGATCTGTGCGATTTAAGTTGTTCTTCAGACCTTTACGGGTTCTGGGTTTGGTGGTAAAATTAATTACGAAATCAGAAAATAAAAAAACCCAGGAACTTTCCTGGGTTTTCGTGTTTTCTTAAGCCAGCGTTTTCCACGTGGAAAGAGTAATCTGCCTACGTGTTTTTTATTCTTCCCTACAATCTGGTTCTTCCTCGGGGTCATCCTCGTAGGGTACTTCCCACTTCCTGATTCTTAAAATCCTCCGCCGTTCTTTTTGCTCATCGGCCCACATGAATCTCAGCCACGACGGCCACTCCGCCGCAGTGTGGCCATATGTCGATTCACACGCAGAGCATAGAGCGAACCTATAGGTGATTGGCTTTTGACAGGCCATGCACTTAGGCTGGTCTGCAACATAGGTATCGAACATTTTCTTCTCCTTAGTTTGTTTTGTGTACTCGACCAATTTCGAGGTTTTTTTGCATTTCAGGGCAGGAAACGTTTGAAGGTAGTAGAGATAGCTATATGAATCCATATGTCGGAGGCGATATGAAAAAGCTGTACCCCAAGCGGTTTTTGTTTCTAGTGAGTGTTGAGTTGTACGAAAAACTGAAGAAACTTGCGGCCCACTTCGATGTATCCATGGGCGAAGTATTGAGATCACTGGTCGAAAAAGCTTATGCAGACATGTCAAACTAACAAGACCGGGGATGGGCAGCGAACCCATCCCCAGTAGAGGAGAAGAAGCGATGACAGAAAATAAACACTCGTCTAACGTCTTCAAACGAAAACTATTGGAAAATGAAAAATCAACTTTCTGGGGGTCTGCGAATGTAGATGCCGAACTGGGAATCCTAGACCTGGATGTCCCGAGGCAGCAGGTCCTAACCGGGTACCTTGTCGTCCCAATTGACGCCCTAATAGAAGCAGACCAATACGGCATAACTGCCATCCTCGCAAAGTGCGGAAACACTGAGTATCAAATTTCAACCTATCGCCTGAAGGAAATCGGTAACCGTCTATCGGATCGGGTTCTCTCACCGGTCGGTAAATGGCACCGAACAGCCGGGCCAGCAATCAAAATGAAGGAACCACAGAAACCAACGGTTGCTGATATCAGACGCAAATACGGCAAGGATGCATTGCGCCGAGGAAGTGAGTGCGCCTAATGGGTGAACCGTTTATTCTTAGGGACTTTGAGGTTGAGGAAGCAGAAGAGGAAGAGAACCGGGAAATCATTGTCTACTCAGCGGGAGAAGCGTTTGACCCTTTGCCACCCGTTGAATACGTTGTGAATATCCTAATCCAAAAGTATAGTACGAACATTCTCTATGGAGATCCTGGTCTCCAAAAAACATATATCGTGATGACGATGGGTGCCGCAATAACGCTTGGGGATGACTGGGCCGGAATTGGAGTTCAGGAAGGAAAAGTGTTATTCATTGATGAAGAGTCAGGAGAGCACCGTTTTAAGAGAAGGCTGAGAGAAGTATTCAATGGGTACGGCTACACAAAAAAGCCAGCTAATAGCGACAATTTCCATTTTGTGACTGGAACTGGAATAAATCTCCTGAAGCCTAGTGGGATAGGAACGCTGAAACAACTCATTAGGAGGCACAAACCGGACCTTGTAATCCTTGACGCTCTTCAAGATGTGATGGAGGGGGGCGATGAAAACTCATCGGGTGACATCACACGGGTGTTCAATGCATTAAACCGGATATCAAAAAGCCTGAAAACCGCCTTTCTAGTCATCCACCATACCAATCGCAAGGGAACTTTCCGGGGAAGTTCTGCAATCATGGGGTCCGTGGACGGGATGTACGAGTTGGATGGGAATGCAAAGAGTGGGAACCTTGTCATTCGTATGGACAAAAACCGGGATGGTGAGGTGGAAGAAATTCCCTTGAAAACGGAGTTCGGGTACGGAATTTCTGGGGAGAGGTATTTCAAAGTCAGTTCCCGTTCAATAAGCAAACCCGAGCACAACGATATGGAATCCTATTTGCTTGGTCTCTATTCCACTGGGAGGGTTTTGACTTTGAAAGAAATTGAAGAAATGACCATTGCTGATGGAAAGTCATTTGGAAGTGCCAAGAAAGCAAACCAGCGACTTCAGAGAGCGGGCATTGTCTCTCGGATAGATGGCGGTGGGAAAGGCTCTAAGGCACAGTTTCAGCTCACACAAGCGGTAAAGTAAGGAAAAGGGAAAAGTAGAGAATAATTGGGAAAATTCCTAACTGGAATTAAAGAAGAGAAAAAAACCCCCTTCTAGGGGTTTTTCTCTTCTTCCCAACTTCCTACTTTGGGGGATAAGAAGCAGTCACAGGTTGGGGGGCATATCCTGAGAGCCGGACAATACCTCCCCGCCTGTGTCTCGCTCGTTTTGTCAAGCATATCGCAGTTTCAGGGAGGAACAGCATGTTCGAGATAAAAATCGAACCAGATAGTACCATCTTAAAACGGCTACTCTCTGGTCAGGATTCAAGAAAGCAGTTTGATTCTTCGATTGAGGAAGTGGGTGACGCCTTATCAGAGAGGATGAAACGGCGAGTTGAGGCGATGCTGAGTAAGGGGCACCGTTTCAAGGTAGGTGCAACTAACACTGCCTCAGAGAACACCTCAATAGAGAAATCAGGTTCGGGGAGCAATACAACGTGGCGAGTGGTCGAGGGTGACAAGACCAAGGCAAACTATTTTATCCGGCGTGGATTCGGTGGATCGAAGAGCGGGAAATTGCCCCCCTATAACAAAATCCGGGAATGGGTAGCTGCTAAAGGTATCGTCCTTCGAGGAGAAGAAAACACCAAAACCAAGCTAATCCGGCAACGGTCTAGCAAGGGCAATTGGTACGCTAGACTCCGAAAGTCATCGGAAAGATCCGTGGAGGAAGCGGCCATTGACAAGATCCGCAAGAAGATTGCTTCATTCGGGTCAAAGTATAGTCACTGGAATGAACTGTATCCACAGGGACAGCCTCGGTTCGACTACGCTGCTGAAGTTTTGAGAGAAGAATCTAACTTCGATCCATTCTTCCAATTGGCAGGTAAGTATTCAACTTATGCCTTTATCGGATGGCTTTCTGGCAAGGGTCGTAAAAATCCTGGACGGGTTTTGAGAAATTTCTAATAACAAAAATTCTAAGAAGAAGAGGGATACAACATGAGTACAATCACCGAAATTAAGAATATGGCAGGGCAATACCGGGAGATTAAAGACAAACTGGGCAAGACCTGGGGGACCGAACGGAAGGAATTGGAAGGCCGGTTATCCGGTATCGAACGTTCCATCGAAAGCCAGGTATACGCCTTCGCAAAGGAGGCGCATGACAGGGTGTTAGCTGAACTAACGGTTTGGGAAGGAACAGCGGGCAAGGCCAAGGCGGAGATTGCTCAGGCCGAACAGGATTACCAGACCCGATACGCTGCACAATTAACAAAATACAATCAGGCGCTTGATGCGAGGACACAGGAGATCGAAAAGCACTATGAAGAGCACTTCGCCAAAGAGAAGACCCGCCGCAAACAGCAAGGACTCAAGGCGGAAGACTTTCGACCCCTGGAGTTTGATCTCCAGATGAAAGCCAAGGCGATTGAGAATGCCGACCGTGATTTACGGGCGAAGTATATTACTGCGATACCCGAGAATGTCGAGGATCAGGAGCGCATCATCCGGGATCTCCAATACCGAGCGAAAACAACCTATGGCGATGACGTTGATCTCTTTGACAAGTCCACTTGGGAACCGGCAGCAAACCGGAAGGCGGTGGAAGCGGAGCGGAAAGCGAGTGAAGCGGTCAAACCAGAGATGATAAACCTATCACTGACGAGGTGAAATAAGGCTGGTAATGGCGATTAGTAAGTACTCCCCCTGGATGTTCTCAGGGGGAGTTTTCGTTGTGTGGATCAGTGTCCTAACTGAAGGGTGTATGACGTGCGGGACTAACTAATCAGCGATTATCCCTTATAAGGGGTGAACACCCCTAGAAAGCAAGGTCCGATTTTTCCCACGTGAAAACAATCCCAATCTTCCTCCTACAACTTCCAGCGGTCAACTGGGCTGGCTTTTTGGTGTGCGTTCTGCACGTCAGCACTTGCAATATTCAGGTAGTGGTTGACCATTTCAAGCCGTTTATGCCCAAGAAGTCTTTTTAGGGTCATGATATCCCCACCATTCCGCAAATATTGGATGCTAAACGTGTGGCGAAACTTGTGAGGGTGGACACCGCAAACTCCCATACTTATCCCGAGCCTGGAGAGTAGGCTTAAAACACGCTGGCGGGTCAGGGGCTTGTCTTCACTGGTAACAAACAAGAGGTCGTCAGGCCGGACGCTTCCTCTTTCGACCAGGTAACGCCAAAGGGCTTTCCTTGCGACCTTCCCAAGGTACGTTGTCCGGCTGTGGGTTTTCTTCACGTGGAAGGGGCGAACATATGCTTCCCCATTTTCGAGATTAGCATCACAGATTCGAAGACGGGTCAGTTCACCCACCCTAATCCCTGTGTCTAAAAGGGTGAGGATGATAGCTTTGTCCCGTAAAGCAGTGGGCCGTTTGAACTGATATGCTTTGCGTTTGCCCGCTGGAACTTGAGCATAATCGCATCCCTTCAACAATGCTTTGATTTCATCCTCGGTGAATGGGATGATTTCTTTGCTCTCCCAATCTGGCATCTTGATTGCAAGATCTGGGCGGCCAGTCCCTAAATCCTTCTCGGCCCATTTGAAGAAGGAACGCATAGCCTTCCAATAGCGGTGATGGCTTGCCGTGGAAAGCGGGTCTTTGTTGCGCTGATTATTTCGTCTTTCTGGTTTGTACTCAGTGAGCAAGTAATTCATGAAGGATCTTAAGTTCTCCGTTGTAATTGCGGAAACTTCTTTGTCCCCCAGATATTCGAGCATTGTCCCGAGTGCTGATAGATAGGTGGTGAGGGTGAGTTGTGAATACCCGTCTGCCAGTGAAGCGATCTTATATCCTTCGAAAGCCTGTGAGAGTTGCATAGAATAAAACCTCCGTTTCATCGAATATTCGAAACGGAGGCTGTAGCCTTGCCTAAAACTTACAGGGCTATAACGTGTGTGTGCCCCCAGCCAGATTCGAACTGGCGTTTTAGCCTTGAAAGGGCTGCGTCCTGGTCCCCTAGACGATGGGGGCGGCGATGGGCAAGATTTTATCATCGAGCATCTAATTGGTCAAGGCATCCCTCATGTTTCCGGTGATTTCATTTTTCTTTCAGCAGAAAGGGCCTGCCAGACGCGGAGATATTCTCGCTCCAGGCGATTCAGAATTTCGGGCTCATCCTCAAGCCGGTTAGACTGGACTGCGCTTTCCATTTCCTGGCAGAGGGATGCAAGTTTCCTGGCTCCCAAGTTCATGGAGCTGCCTTTCAGGGCATGAGCAGCTTTCCGCATTTCTGGGCCTGCCTGATCAGCCAGGGTAGCCTTGATCCTTTCTAGCAAACAGGCAGAATCCTGGATGTAGATGTCAATCAACTCCGTGAGAAAGTCAGGCTCCCCTTCAATTTGAAGCATCCGGATGCCGCTCAGGATTTCCTGGTCGAGGGAATCATTTTCAATTTCTTCGCTCTCACCCATTCCAAGATCGATTGGTTCCGATACGTCTTCAACCCTGGTCCAGTGGTTCAAGATTTCTCTCAATTGATCCAGGCGGATGGGCTTACTGATGTAATCGTCCATTCCAGCGGCCAGGCAGGTTTCGCGGTCACCTTGCATGGCATTGGCCGTCATCGCCACGATGGGCAGGTGCTTTCCAGTAGTTAGCTCAGCCTTGCGGATAATCCGTGTGGCGGAAAACCCATCAACTTCGGGCATCTGGCAGTCCATCAGGATTGCAGCATATTTCTGATTTGTCTTCAGTATCGCTTCGACCACCTGCTGGCCGTTTTGAACCGCTTCCACCCGGTATCCCAATTTTTTCAGTTGAATCGTAGATAGTTTCTGATTCGCGGGGTTATCCTCGGCCAGCAGGATCAGCGCTCTTGAAGGGGGCGTTGGAGGTTGGTCCTCAACAGGCGCAGTTGTCTCTTCCGGGGTATAAATTTCAGGGGCAAACTGCTTTTGGGCAATTGTTTTAACGATGGTGTCAAACAGGTTGGACATCTTGACCGGTTTAACCAGATATGCTGCACAGCCGTACCGCATCGCCTGTTCGGCCTGGCCGCGCTCATCGAAAGCCGTCAGGAGAATCGACCGGGTCGATTTCAGCTCTGGATCACGGGCGATGGTCTGCGCCAGGCTGAAACCGTCCATTCCAGGCATGCACAGATCCAGAATGGCCAATCGATACGGATCGCCAGAGGAGACTGCGCTGCGCAGCTCGACGAGTGCTGTTTCTCCGCTCTCAGAGACGCCGCTGCGCATTCCCCAGGAGGAAAGGTAGCGGGTTACAATTTCGCGGTGAACCGGATTATCGTCGACAACCAGTACATGCAAATGCTCGACTTCCGCGGGGAGTACCGCAAAGTCCTTGATCGCCGGAATTTTGCAGCGTTCGAATTTTGCGGAGAACCAAAAAGTAGAACCTTTGCCTTCTTCGCTTTCCACGTCGATCTCTCCCCCCATCGCTTCGACCAGCCGTTTAGATATTGCCAATCCCAGCCCGGTCCCACCGTACTTGCGGGTGGTGGATCCATCTGCCTGGGTAAATGGCTGAAACAGGCGTTTTCTGGCAATTTCGGAAAGCCCAATTCCCGTATCTTTTACTTCAAAACGGATTTCGATTTCGTCATCATTCTGATTGAATAATTCTGCGCGAACAACGATCTCGCCTTCCTCTGTAAATTTCACTGAATTTCCGATTAAATTCAGAAGGACCTGACGCAGCCGAGTTGGATCTCCCCGGACATGGGAAGGGATATAAGGATCGACATAGGTAACCAGAGCGATGCCTTTTTCATGTACCCGGCTGGTGAACAACTCGCCCGCGCTTTCGATGATATCAATGGGCCGGAATTCGATCATTTCGAGGGAGAGTTTTCCAGCCTCGATTTTAGAGAAGTCGAGGATATCGTTGATCAGGGAAAGCAGAACTTGCGCCGAATCCCGCACGATGCTTGTATACTCTTTTTGCTCCTGGTTTTGATCCGATTCCAGGAGCAGCTCGGTCATACCAATTATCGCGTTCATCGGAGTCCGGATCTCGTGGCTCATCGTGGCAAGAAACTCCGATTTCAGCCGAGACGCTTCCAGCGCCTGGTCTCTGGCTTCAGCCAGGGCCTCGTTCTTCTTGGCAATTTCGCTAGCATATTTTTGAAGCTGCTGGGTATTGTGGGTTTGGTCGATTTCACTGCCGATCCACTGCGCCATGAGGCGTAAGAACTCCTTATCAGAGGAAGTGAACGGCGTATCGTGAGGGTGCCGGCTGGAAAAACTCAACGTTCCGTATGTCTTCCCACCAGCAATGACCGGAGTTCCCAGGTAAGATTCAGTTTTGTAGCGTTCGAAGCAGGGATGGTCGGCCCATTCGGTTTTCGAGGCGTGAGTTATTGCGAACGGTCCGCCTGCGCGTAAGGTATTGAAGCAGTACGTATGTGTCAGGTCCAGGATGATTCCCTTGGTGAACTGCCTGCCTGGGGCAAAGCATTCCTGGATTTCGTACCGGGTGCCGGCGATGCGGGCTAATATGCTGGTGTCCATATCAAAGTGCTGGCTTCCCATCACCAGAAGCGCCTGCACTTTTTCGGAGAAATTCAATTGCTGAGAGGAAGTGATGTTATATAAGGTGCGGATGGTTTCTTCGCTGCGGCGGAGGGCGGTTTCGGCCTGTTTGCGATCGGAAATATCGGTCAGTGTACTCGAAATGTGGACCACGCGACCGTTTTCCACCAGGCCAGGTCGGGCGACCATTTCCATCCAACGCACCTCGCCAACCTTGTTCACCAGGCGCAACTCCAACCCAATAGCGGATTTTTCGCCGGCCCAGATGGTGTCGAATGCCTTCAGGCAGCGGCTACGGTCCTCGTGAAAAATAAAATTCACAAACAGTTGGTTCAGGCTTTCTTCTACCGAGAAACCGCTGATCTCTTCCCAGGCCCGGTTGAGAAACGTACAGGTGCCCAGCGGATCGATTTGATAGATGATCTCGGTCACCGAGTCGACTACCGAACGGTACCGGTTCTGGCTTGCGATCAGCTCTTTTTCCGCGCGGATGCGCTCGCTCAGTTCCTGCTGTGCAACAGAATACAGGCGGGCATTCTCGATCGTCTGGCCTACGGCAAGCGCCAGGTTCTGAGCCAATTGGATCTCTTCAGCAGAAAAAATCCTCGTTTCAGTCGTTTGCAGAATAAGGACGCCGTTTATGCTTTTCCGGATGGTGAGAGGCACAACCAAGAGGGATCGGGTTCCCAACCGTTCAAGCAGTTCACGTGAGGCAGAAGTCTGAGGATCTTGATGGATATCTTCGCTAGCCATGGCCGTACGTTCAACAAGGACCCGGGAAAAGATCTGATTCGCTCCAAGTGGAATAATCTCGGATAAAGAAGAACTCTGGCTGTTCGCGTCGTATTCGGCGATGATCTTCAGGACTTCGGGCTGGTCTTGAACGAAAGCGATTTCCACCCTTTGGACCTGGAATCCGAGTGCGATTTCGCGGCAAACGGCCTGAAGCGCTTCCTGTTCATGGAGGCCAGCCGCACCTGCCGCGATCACCCTGTTCGTGAGCAGTGTTTCATTCAACAGGCGCATGCTTTCGGCCCGAGCCTGTTTTTGCGCGGTCACGTCGCGAACAACGGTATAGTAAGCAGTCGAGGTTTTGAACAAGATGACGCTTGCGCTGATATCCAGAACGACCTGGCCTCCCACCTCTCGATTGATGGTGTATTCTCCGTTAAACCGTTCACCGTCGCGAAGCGATTCGCTGAGCGGAGGGTTGACCATTTCCAGATATTGCACCAGATTGAAATTCGTGCCGAGGTGAGGGGGAAGGCCCAATAAAGATTTAAACGCGGTATTGCATTCGACCACACAATGAGTCTGGACATCGATGAGGGCAAATCCTTCGCGGGTCTGCTCTAAAACCGTCTGGTATCTTTCCAGACTCTCGCGGTGTTCCAACTCGGTCTGCTGGAAGTCGTCCAACATCCCATTGATGGAGCGAGATAGTGTTGCCAGCTCATCATTTCCGGTAACGGTCAATCGAGCTCGCGGTTTGGTTTCGAATCCAAGCTGGCGGATCTGGTGGCAAAGTGCATCCAGTCTGCTTAGAATGAACCGCTCGCTTAAAAAGGTGCTGATGGCAAGAATGACCAGGCCACAAATCGCGAAAACCCCGAGGAGCAGGTTCGTACCTGACAGGATGAAATACAATGCCAGGATCAGAGTGACCAGAGTCGTTCCAATCACCAGGAAGCTTTTCATCCGAACTGTCATTTAAATGCAGGCTCCAATAAACCGATCTTCCAGGATGATGCTAATTATACTTACATTTGGTATCGACCAGAGCGGTTTGCTATTCAAATTATTTGCTGTTTTAACGCGCCTTTTATTCCCCGCGCTCTATCGCAGGCTTAATCACCTCTGGCGTATCATTCCCTGGATTGTTCACCAGGGACGAGACCGGATAGGACGCCATCTTCTGGGCGGGATATGAAATTAACAGCCCGTTCAATTCTTCGCGGGAAGCCTGTGGCGCGAGCCATCTCCAGAGGTGATCCTGATCCAGGATCACAGGCATGCGGTCGTGGACCAGCTTCACCTCCTCGTTGGCAGAGGTGGTGATGATTGCACACGATGAGATATTGTACCCTTCAGGAGATTTCCAGATATCCCATAGGCCGGCAAAAGCGAAGGGTTTGCCGGAGGCAAGCCGAAACAAGTAAGGAGTTGACCTTCCACCAGTTTTTCCTTTTTCTTTCCCATCGGGCTGTCGCCATTCGTAAAAACCATCTGCCAGAATCAGGCAGCGCCGCCTCAGAAGCGCGTTTCGAAAAGTCGGTTTTTCCGCGAGAGTCTCCGACCGGGCGTTGATCATCCGGTTTCCAATCCCCGGATCCTTTGCCCAGGAAGGGATCAACCCCCAGCGAAATAACTCAACGTTGCGCGACTCTGGATCCGTAACCACAGCGACCAGTTGAGATGGGGCGATATTGAACCGCCGGCCTAGCCCTTCGGGCAAATTGCCAAGTTGAAGCTCGTTTTGCACGGCTTCAGGTTCCATTACTAAGGTAAATCGTCCACACATATACACCACCTGCTGACCGGATTGCGAACAACCTGTTTCCAAATATTCTGAAGCAGGTATTCTACATTCACATTATATGCTATTTCGGCCAGAAAAGAACATAGGTTCTGTTTTGGACACGCAGATCCCAACCATTCCTTTGCCCCAGGTCACGGATACTGGTTATAATTACACCATTCCAAATACGAAGGGTCCAATCTCTATGCCAACTCCCCTGGTTGAATGCATACCGAATTTTTCCGAGGCGCGCCGGCCGGAGACCATTGAACAGATTCTGGCAGTTCTTGAGGCAATTTCGGGTATCAGCGTTCTCGATCGCCACTCCGATATGGATCACAACCGCACCGTGGTGACCTTTGTGGGAAATCCGGCTGCAGTTGAGGAAGCGGCTTTCCAGGTCATTTCCAAAGCAGCAGACCTGATCGACCTGAACCAGCATAGAGGAGAGCATCCCCGGATCGGGGCCACAGACGTAGTTCCGTTCGTGCCGATTGCCGAGATCAGCATGGTCGAGTGCATTGAAATGGCCCGCCGGGTTGGCCAGCGGGTTGGATCTGAGCTCCGTATTCCAGTCTACCTGTACGAAGAGGCTGCCACCCGGCCTGAGCGCCAAAACCTGGAAAATATTCGCCGCGGCCAGTATGAGGGGCTGAAGCAAGAAATTGGTACCAATCCCGAGCGCAAGCCAGATTTTGGCCCGAGCGTCCTTGGGCCAGCCGGAGCGACCGTGATCGGCGCCCGCCAACCCTTGATCGCCTATAATGTCTATCTCAACACGGATGATGTCTCAATTGCCCAAAAAATCGCCAGGGCGGTGCGAAATTCTTCCGGCGGGCTGCGCTTTGTCAAAGCGATGGGAATCCTGGTCGAGGGGAGAGCTCAGGTTTCGATGAACCTGACCAATTACCGCCAGACTCCGATCGCCAGGGTCGTTGAGATGGTCCGGCGTGAAGCCGCCCGGTATGGGGCTGCGATCCATCACACCGAGCTGGTCGGCCTGATCCCACAGGAAGCCATCGTCGATGCGGCGGTATGGCATCTGCAACTGGATGGCTTCGAGCCCGAGCAAATTTTGGAAAACCGCCTGTATTCCATGGAGGAGAAAGCTGCTCCAGCGCAAGGAACCCAGCCCTCGTTCCTGGACCAGCTCGCTTCAGGCAGCTCGACCCCCGGGGGAGGCTCGGCCGCCGCCTATACCGGATCGGAAGGCGCCGCCCTGGTGGCGATGGTCGCCCGATTAACCATAGGGAAAAAGAAATATGCCGCGGTTGAGACGCAGATGTGGGCGTTGATCGATCGGGCCGAGGAGATCAGAAAAACGCTGACCCAAGCGGTCGACCGGGATGCGGCCGGGTTCGAAGCCCTGATGGCCGCCATGAAGCTACCGAAAGAAACCTCTGAGCAGCAGGCTATTCGCACGGAAATGATCGAAAAAGCTACCATCGGAGCTGCGAAGGTTCCGCTGGAAGTCGCGCGTTGCTCAGTCACAGTGATGGAGCTGGCTCTGGAGGCAACCACGATTGGCAATCTGAACGCGATCTCCGATGCCGGCAGCGGCGCAGCCCTGGCCCACGCTGCTCTGATCAGCGCGGGTTACAATGTGCGCATCAACGTCCAGGGATTAAGCGATCCCCAAAAAGCAGAACCCTTCCTATCGACTTTGAAGGAGCTTGAAGGCAGGGCTCAGACCCTGGACGGAGAAATAAAGCAAACCCTGGTGGTTCGTGGTGGGATGGCTCTGTAAATCGATGAGCGAAGGAGAAAAGACATGGGATTAAAACCAGATCACTGGATCCGGAAGATGGCGATGGAACAGCGAATGATCGAGCCATTTGCAGACAACCAGGTTCGCCAGGGAGTGGTTTCGTATGGTGTTTCCTCATACGGGTATGACATTCGCGTAGCCGACGAATTCAAGATCTTCACGAACGTGTTTTCGGCCGTCGTAGACCCAAAAGCCTTTGATGTTCGCTCGATGGTTGATTTTAAAGGCGAGGTTTGCATCATCCCTCCCAATTCTTTCGCCCTGGCCCGCACGATCGAATATTTCCGCATCCCGCGCGGCTGTCTGACCATCTGCGTAGGGAAGAGCACCTATGCCCGCTGCGGCATCATAGTGAATGTGACTCCCTTCGAGCCCGAGTGGGAAGGCTACGTCACCCTGGAAATCTCGAATACGACCCCATTGCCGGCGAAAATCTATGCCAACGAGGGGATTGCCCAGGTCTTATTCTTTGAAGGCGATGAACCCTGCGATATCTCGTATGCCGACAAAAAGGGGAAATACCAAAAACAGCAGTCCATCGTCCTGCCCAAGATGTAGGATCACCGCCGGCTATTGTCCATTCTTCGAGAGTTGATGGACGGCGGTGATGAGCCAGCATTCCATTCCAGGCCTGATGGATTATCCCGTCGTAACCGGCAGCTCAGAGGTGCATTCCGGTTGAATGCTGCGCCGATAATAATCCCAACGGCAAGATCGATCACGCTGCCTTTCAGCGCAAATTCACGAAATTCTTTCAGCATTTGAAAACCTCCAGTTTTGGCTTGCTCTGTAAATTCGCCATTTTTTCATTGTATTCGAAAATCCTCCCGATTCGTTTGGGAGGATTTTCGTATGTATTTTTTAGCTTTCTTGCGGGATAGCTTATTTTTGATTCTTTAGAAATGCGCCAAGCGCCTGATCCTGTTTCCCAATGTGGTTAACCAGCCAATCCCCTAACTGGCGTTGGACCTGCAAAGTCA
>Ga0335070_10005029_pt1 | contig 15507 bp, 12 predicted proteins | sample Lox_Sample_13_FD_206722 | JGI IMG/M metagenome (GOLD analysis project Ga0335070, IMG submission 206722) | Soil microbial communities from Loxahatchee National Wildlife Refuge, Florida, United States - Lox_Sample_1.3 | ecosystem: Environmental > Terrestrial > Soil > Wetlands | place: USA... | reverse complement strand
CGGCCCATGGTCTGCTTCGTGAACGTGGAAAGCGTGGACCGCATCATCTACTCCATCTTCCAGAGATTTAACCTGGAATGGAAAACCCGCACCCTCAACCTATTTACACAAGCAGCTTGACGTCACCGACTTAAAGAACATATTGGTCATCGACAACACTTAAGCATATGCTACTCGACATCGAAGTAATCAGAGGCAGGACGCCATATCCTCAAGGCAATGATAAGTTGGCTAGTGTTTACCAACGAACCTGCAGTGGCAATCCGAAGTTCTGGACGAGCGACGGGCAAACGGGAAGTTGGCCGCGAACGGGCGAATCGACGCTGAAAAGCGCCCTAGTGGGTGGTCAATTGGGGAAGCCTCGGATGCCTCGAGCGGCCGCCCCGCTACCGCTCCGCTGGTCAGAACGATTGTGAGAACCGCATCTCCAGGAATTCACCCAGCTCGGCTGTAGCTTTGAACTGCGGGATTCGATCCAGTTCTTTGAAGGCTGAGGTGAATGCATTTCGAAAGACTCCAGATCGTTCGCGACCGAAACTCCTCGAACTTTGGCTCGAAGTACAGGTCATGCACCGTACGAGCCAAGTGCTTCGGAGCTTCGAGTTTCCCCTCGACGAACGCCTCAGAAATGACTACCTCGGTAGTGACATCGGTAAGTTCGCACCGCTGCCAAGCCCCGCTTGCTTTCGCATCGGGTCGAAGTTCCGCTGCATCCGGTCCACGCCAACCGAGATCCAGTCAATGAGGGAGAACGACTTCGAGTGTTTAGCGAGGACCGGGGTGAACGCACCCGTAACAATCTGCGACTCACAACCGGAGGCCGGAGTCATGGTTCGCGAGACTCTGACTCCGCCATCTTCCTACTCGAGCATGCTGCTAACACCTAACTCAGGTACTTACTTTGAATTTCGCAATGGGACGGCGGCGAATTCAGTTCTCTCCTCTTCAGGATCGGGCATCGTTGCGCCGTTTTGGACCAAATTGGTCAGAAATGGAAATAACTTCCTGGAATATCAATCGGCCGACGGGTCGACATGGTCACTGGCTGGTTGGCAAACGATACCGATGGCACCGGGCGTCGTCGCCGGCCTGGCAACAACGAGCGATCAGGCTGCTACCTTCAACAATGTTGCCATTGATTCCGCGATCACATTGCCATCGCCCTGGTTGCAACAAGATATTGGTGACGTGGAAAGCCTGGCGGGAACTGTCTACTACCATAATGGCACCTTCGACATTATCGCTTCCGGAGCGGGCATCGGGATGGGCAACCTGTCCACCTTGTCGCGAAAACAGCCAGGATTCCCTTTCGGTTCGGTGATGCCCTATGGGCTCGACGATCATGGCCGTCCCATCTTCCTGATCAGCACCATGGCCATGCACACGCAGAACTTGCAGGCTGATTCGCATGCCAGTCTGCTCGTCACGCAGCACGACACCGTGGGCGACCCGCTTGGAGCATCGAGGGTAACGCTGTTGGGGAATGTTCTGCCGGTACCGAAGCCCGAATTGGCCGAGGCTCGCAAGCTCTATCTAGAGCGTCATGCCAACAGCAAATATTGGATTGATTTTGAAGACTTTTCTTTTTACCGCATAGACGTCGTCGATGTTTATTACGTGGGAGGCTTCGGAGTGATGGGCTGGGTATCGGCATCGAACTATGACCGCAGCCAACCCGACCCTCTTGCGGACTCCATGGCCGAAATCATTGAGCACATGAACGCCGACCACAAGGATGCGCTCGTCATGCTTGCCTGGACATTTGCTCATATCGACTCAACGGAAGCAACCATGACCGCAGTCGATCGCCTTGGCTTTCATGTCCGCTTGAAAACCGCCGAGGGCATGCGTGGCGCCCGCATTGCATTCTTGAGGGAGGTAAGCACTCCGGCTGAAACTCGGAAAGTGCTAGTCGAAATGGTGCAACAGGCACGCTCGCGGGCCGAATGAGAGCTAAATTTGGCACACAAGTGGCGCACCGGAGTGCCGAAAAAGCCAGCAGAACCGCACTTTTCGACTGGTTGGCAGTCAGCCGGCCTCCTATTTGAGGCCTCTGCCGTAACAGCACCCTACTTGCTCGTAACTAACCGAAACTGCACGGCACGGGTGGCTCCAGAAGGCGGTTTCAGAGCTCTCAGGAAGAATTAGTGGATCATAATTGGACTGAAGTGCCCCCGTTCGCAGTGCCAGTCTCAATGTTAGTCCTCGGTTGATTTTTTGGGTTCAGCGGGGATGAGGCGCGGAGCAGGGGCGGCGTTTGAGCCCCTGCTTCGCTCCCTCTCTTTGTAAACTTTGCACTCATGCCCGCATCTCCACTAGTGTTCTGGCAAACTCCGCCGGCGGCAGATAGTTCAACGAACTGTGTGGACGTTGCTGGTTATAATCTTGCCGCCAATCTTCGATCTTTCTGCGTGCATCGCTCAAGTTTGTGAACCAATTGGCATTCAGGCATTCATCTCGCAATCGCCCGTTGAGCTCTCGGCAAAAGCGTTCTGTGCCGGTTTGCCCGGTTGAATGAATTCCAGCCGCACTCCCCGTTCTTCGCTCCACGCCGCCAGCGCTCGCCCGCGAAACTCCGGTCCGTTGTCGAGCACGATCGCTTCTGGCAAACCGCGCTCGCTGGCAATCCGATCCAGTACCCGTCGCACCCGCAACCCGCCCAGTGATGTATCGACCTCGATCGCCGGACACTCTCGCGTACAGTCGTCTACCACCGTCAACATGCGAATCACTCTTCCCGTGCTCACACAATCACTGACGAAATCGATCGACCAGCGCTGATTCGCCCTGGCCGCCGCCGCGTTACTCACCGCACCATTCCAGCGAATCCGCCGACGCTGTCGGATCCTCATGGCCAATCCTTCCTCGCGATACAGCCGGTACACCCGCTTGTGGTTGGCCGCGATCCCTTCCCGCAGCAATAGCGCCGTCAGCCGGCGATACCCAAAACGCATGCGCTTAGCGGCCAGTTCCTTCAGACGCGCTCGCAGCGCACTGTCCCGCTCTGCTTTCCGTGCTCGATAGCGATACGTCGAACGTCCCAATCCCAGCAGCCTGCAGGCGTGCCGTTCGCTCAGTTCGTACTCCACTCCCACATAGCTCACGGCTACCCGAAGTCCCGCAGGCGCTACCAGTTTTTTGAGAGCACGTCTTTCAGCGCTCGGTTATCCAGCGTCAGCTCGGCGACCACGTGCTTCAGCTTTCGGTTCTCATCCTCCAGTTGCTTCAGCCGTTTCGCCTCGCTGCTATCCATGCCGCCGTACTTCGCTTTCCAGAGGTAGTAAGTCTGCTCGCTGATCCCGTGCTGCCGGCACAACTCCGCCGTCGCCACTCCTGCCTCGCCTTGCTTCAGGATGGCGATGATCTGCTCTTCGCTGTGTCGCGTGCCCTTCATTGCGGTTCTCCTCTCCTGGGTTTGGGAGAACTCACATTGTAGATGGCTCAGTTCTCGGGGGTTGGGTCACGGAGTTTAAGGAGAATTGTAAGAGAAGACTTTACAGCAAATCTCAAGGGTTCGGAAACAGTTAAGCTCGAGAGCTTTGCGAGATGAAGATGGGCTATGTCTCCGATTTTACCAATCGGACGTTCGAGGAATTCGTACAAAAGGCAGCCGGACCTATAATCCGGCGCCGATCACGTAGCCGAATTCTTTCATGCCGCTTTTTGCAAATTCCAGAGCTACTGGAAGCTTATGACGCGACTCCACACGCGCAGGCGTCACAGGTTTTCTCTATCGCCTTTAGACTCTCCGTAAATCTCGCTGGTCCCCTGCAGAAGGACGCTAGAGAAGTCGATTCCGCAGTCAATCTCACCAGTGTGGGCTGCGCTGGCCGCGCAAAGTGCAGAGTGACACGCTGAGATTACTCATTCATCGCTGAAACGGACGATATGCGAGTCCCCATCTGCCGCATGGTCCTCGCAGAATCTCTGCATTTAGAGGGGCCGAACTACGGACAAGTTCCGCAGGTAATCGAAGAACGTGTTCGAGCCCAGCACTCCGCCTCCAAAGCCGCTGAGATTCACGCCACCGTATGGAACGCCGTGGACAAAAACATTATGGGCATTGATCCAGCTGTTACCGGCGACCAATTTTTCTGCCACCCGGTTGGCGCGCCTCAAATCGGCTGACCATACGCTATTGGCCAGACCATAGGAAGACTGATTCACGATGCGAATTGCTTCCTCTTCGTCGCGGAACTCGACGACATATGGCACAGGGCCGAAAATCTCTTCGCGGCAGGCGACATTGTCGGGAGATCCGCCGAGAAGTGCCGGTCGCACGTAATATCCCTTTTCTCTTCCTGCGACATTTGCTACCCCTCCCTCGAGCAATGGCTTGGCGCCTTCGAGTTGAGCTTTTTTCAGATAGCCAAGTACACGCTCGCGTTGCTTGGGGCTGACGACGGGGCCCATCTCAGTCTGTGGGTCGCGTCCGTAGCCGATACGTAGTTGTTTCATGCGAGAAGCTGCTGCATCGACAAAGCGATCACAGATCTTCTTTTCGACGAGCCATCGCGACGCGGTGCAGCATACCTGGCCGCTGTTCAACGTGATCGCCGCAACCAAGGCAGAAACTGCTCGGTCCAGGTCCGTATCACTGAAAACCACCGCCGCACCTTTTCCTCCGAGTTCCAGCTTGACTGGCACCAGGTTTTGACCGCATTCGCGAGCGACCAAACGTCCGACTTCAGGTGAACCGGTAAATGACATATGGGCCAGTTGTGTATTGCGCGCCAGTGCTGCGCCAGTGACCGCGCCTGTCCCGGTCACGACGTTGATTACACCTTCGGGGATTCCGGCTTCCTCCACGAGGCGCATGAAGTACAACGTCGACAGGGGTGTATCCTCCGCCGGTTTGACTACTACCGTATTTCCGGCAGCGAGAGCAGGTGAAATTCCCCATCCGAGCAGAAGAAAGGGAAAATTCCAGGGAATGATGAAACCGCAAACGCCTCGCGGTAGGCGAACAGCGCGGGCTTCATGGTGAGGAACGGGGATTGGAGTTTCGTAGGCGGCGTGCAGGGCCAGATCCGCGTAATAACGGATTGTCTGAGAAAAGTTCCCCACGTCCCATGCGGCCTGTGCGAGAGGCTTACCAACATCCAAAGATTCCAGTTCCGCGATTTCCGAGGAATGCTTTTCGACGCAATCTGCCAACCGTTGCAGGAATACTGATCTCTCGTTGGCGGGAAGCCTCGCCCATGGTTTTTCGTCGAAAGCCCGGTTAGCCGTATCTACAGCACGCGCGACATCTTCAGCCGTGGCCTCGTATACGTCGGTTGCAAGTTCGCCGGTGCCAGGATCATAGACAGGAAAGGTTTGCTCGTTCGCAGAAGCAGTCGCCTTCCCGCCAACCACGAAGCGCAAGGGACCTTGTCCGAGCAGGTCGTGGACTCTTTGCTGTTCAAGTAGTGTGTTCTCCGCGCTCATCGTTCCCTCCTTGCAGGGGACATTCACCCTCACGGTACTGATATCGCTTCTAATTCGGGTGCTTCGCTAACCCTTCGCAGCAGAACCCGAAATGCCCTTGATCCAGTGCAGCGCGTTCGAGTGATAGATTTTGCGCAACACTAATTCCGGCAGCTTTAAGCCCTGGATCTTTTGGCCATTAACCTCGATTGTTTCGTCGGTCGCAAAGTAGCGCCAGTCGCGTGCATACATTGCTCTCCAGGAGTTTATGGTTTCGTCGACATTCGCGTCTGCCGTCATGTCCAGATCTGTGCCGTAGAGGACGCGATCCTGATATTTGACGAAGAATGCCCTGACCTTTTCTGGGGGCATAAGCATCAGGTATTCCATGCGCGCCGCGGTGTCGATGGCAAAGTTCGGATAGCGATCAAACCGGCTAGCAATGCCATCCAAGTCTTTCTCCATGCTGCCCAGATGAACACCTATCATGCGCAGTTTTGGATTCTGCTCCAGGATGTGATCGCGTGCCTCGAGAATCTTGTTCTTGGTGGGAAACCCTTCCTTATTTCCAACCAACCATTGCGGATTCTCTTTGTAATAGGACCAGACGGGATCACTCGGGTCGGGCGGACCCCAAGCGACATTTGGCTCTGCGACATGCGACATCAAAGTCTTTCCGTGCTTCTGGATCGCTGCATAGACAGGCGCAAACTTCGGATCATCGGGCATGATGTAGTTGCCCTTGGCGTCTTTGATCTCCATGCCGATGTTTTTCCAGATCTTGACGCCGATCGCACCGTGCTTGAAATCGCGCTCAATCTGCTGAATCGCTTCCTTTGGAAACGTTGGATCGTTGAACTTGTAAGGATCAAACGTCGTGCACAGGGTGACGTGGCCCTTGCTCGAACGCACCAGCTTCCACGCATCATCAATCTGCGGTTGAAGCTCTTTGCGATACGGCAGTGTGTCATCCATCACAAGGATGTTAACTAGTTTCAGATTGAGCTTCTCCAGCATTGCCTGAAACGCCGGATCCGTCTTGAATACGTGTACGTGAGCGTCGATGGGCTGAAGAGCCGATAGTGACTTCAGCGCGGCATCCTCGGTTGTGGATTGCGCTTCAGCAGCCGACTGGAAAGCGGCGAACAAGACAGCCGCTGTCGTAAAAATGAGAAGTGAAGAGAGCGTACCATTCGGTCGCACGGGATTGTCTCCTTGGGCACTTACAAGAGGATCGGACGGATTCCCGTCATCTCACAGAAATCGGCAAGCGCCGGATAGAGGTGGGATCCGTATCCGAGGCATGCATACTCGTTTGTCCAATTTTGAAGAAGTTGCTCCATGTCGCAATGTGCGGTAACGAAGCCATGTGGCCAGAAGGGAATCCCACATTCATCCAGGCGCCGTTTGATTTCACTTGCGGGTGGTTCGAAGACGGTGGCTCGTGTGATGACCATCTGGAATTCACCTTTGACGCGTCCAAGGCGCGCCAGCACTCCGTCACCCACTTTGCAGATCAATTTCACAGACAATCCGCCAGCCTCGCCTTCCGTCGGAATGCCATGCTCCGCGAAGCCGGCAGGGCCCAACTTTCCGGCCAGTGATGGCGGGCAAGCGCCATCACCGATGATCTTGATCTCTTTTCTTTGTACGTCTAAGTGTTGAAGGTCACCGTAGTAGACCCGTTCCTTGCTCAGTTTGGTCAGTAGAAGCACGGTTAGGGCGGTATTGAAGTCACCCAGCGTCGATGTTCCGTAGCCATCATCCAGCATCATGCTTTGTGCAAAGCAGGTAGCGGAGTAGTCGTCGCCGAGCCCAGGGAAGGATTGGATGGTGTAGAAATCAAACTTTTCTCGCTCGACAATCTTCTTCAACGCGAGGTACAGGCGGATCGAGCGCTCGTTCACCACCGATTTGTCCGGCGCCTTTCCGAACAATTTTTGCAGGCGTGGAGTCAAAGCGTCGATCTCTTGTGCGGTGACCTGATCGGCAGTCCGAATCACGGCGGTGGTGTCGCGGGAATCGATATCGACGCCAAACATGCGCATCCATTGCGAGGGATCCGCAGCGCCGCAAGTCTGGCCCATGCCCCTTCCTCCAAACGCTCCGATAGTGGAGAGATTCAGCAAGTTCTTCATGTGGGTGGCACGCGCGTAGCTCGTGATGTTCGTGATGGTATCTGCGTCATCGGCCGCACCGTACACGAACTTATGGGGGACTCCGATCTCGAGCAACCCGCCGTGCATGACCAGCCCGCCTACCGGCCGCCAGCCTTGCGACCCGGGATGAGTCCACAAAAGAACTCCCCTCCCAGTGGCAGAGAAGTCTCGAATGGCACCTACAAGATGTGCGGCCCACACCCACGTGCCGGAAAACAGCACCACGGCATCAATCTGCGGATCGTTTTTCATTTTTCGCAGGGCGGCGATCGCCTCCTCTTTCGAAGCGATAACAGTCGGGTGCCGCACGACTTTGATGCCGGCCTCTATCAGCGCCTTTTGAGACTTTTCGACCACGGCGTCGTCAATGAACGGCACACCCGCCGGATCTTTCAGTCCATCCTTGTGAACACCGTAAACAATGAATCCAATTGTCGGCTCGATCATAAGTCCCCCTGAAGATTGCTTGTAGAAGATGATGACTGTCGCAGGCTCGCGAGGTTGCTGTAGAGAACGTTATATTTGCGCATGTAGTCTCGATAGGCGGCCGCGAGTTTCGGGTCGGGTTCTTCTGGAGTCGTCACTCTGACCAGTCGCTCGATAGTCTGAGGGATGCTGTTGTACTTCCCCGCTCCGACTCCCGCGAGGATTGCTGTACCGAGACAGACAGCGTCGGAGCTTGATGTGCGAAAGAGATTACAGCCGCTCAGGGCCGCTCGCAATTTCATGCCAAGCTTTGACCGACATCCCCCGCCGGTGACATACACATCACGGAAGTTCCCGGCAACGCGCTGCAAGAGCTCAGCCATGGCCGCAAACTCGCAGGCGATCCCTTCTTGGATTCCCTGGTAGATATCCGATGCGCTTGTTCCCGGACGCAATCCAACGATGACCCCGCTGGCGGCGGGATCAAAGTCCGGATTACATGTGCCCAGCAGGTGAGGGGTAATCAAGAGGCCACCGGGTCCGGAGGAAGCGCGGCGCTCCCATTCAGAACAGGCGCGATCCATTGTGTGGTCTTTGTCATCCTGCACATCCCTGAACAAACCGAGAAACCACTCCAGCATGATGCCCGCCGGAAAGTAGGCCAGCGTTACGTAACGATCCGGGACGACATGACAGTAGGTATTAAGATTGGCGGCGTATGCATCTTCATTAATTGCAGGTTCCTTCGATGGAGCCAGAAGGCATTCATACGTGCCTAGGGATGCGGAAACTCTACCAGGCTCAATGGCACCCATTCCCAATGCGGCACACGGCTGGTCGTGACCACCGACAACAATTGGAACTCCGGGAGGCACTCCCAACTCGCTCGCAAGTTCCGAGGACAACTCCCCCGCGACTGTGCCTGCGGGAACTGCCGTGGGAAACAGGTCGCGATTCAGTTCGCATGCCTCCAGAATTTCTTCCGACCACTGTTTCCGGCGCACATCGAAAGCGAGGAAGCGGGAAGCGAGCGAGTAATCGACGCAAGGCTGTACTCCGAGCCGGGCCAGCAGGTAGCTGGTGACCGGCAGCCATTTGCGGGTCCTGGCAAAAACGTCCGGCTGATGTTCGCGCACCCACAGGATCTTGGGGAGCGGGTACATCGGATGAATCGTCAGGCCGGTGATCTTAAAGATGCGGCGTGGATCGAACTTCCGTCTCAGCAGGTCCGTTTGCACCGCAGCTCGGTCGTCCATGTTTAGGATCGCCGGCGCGATCGGCTGATTACGATCATCTACCGCCGTGAATGTCTCCCCATGAGAGCTGATGCCAATGGCTTCAATAGGATCGCTTACACAGGCGCGGGAAAGATTGCCCGTCACCTCGCGGAAGGTCTGCCAGAAGACGTCTGCCGGCAATTCGGTTCTTGAAGGCACCGCGGTATTCGATACGTAGGCAAGAGAAGTTTCGGCGACAATTCGGCCGTCCGTGGCGTAGACGACTGCCTTGCAACTGCTGGATCCCATGTCAATTGCCAGCAGGCTCATCGCTCACCTTGACGGCTGTACTTCGCCACGTAGCGCCGCGTGCAAGCGCTGCATTAAGGCCGTGATGTTTTCGGCCTGAAACACATTTCTGCCGAAGAATACTCCTGCGGCCCCGGAGCGCACGATTTCCTGGGTGACGCGAACAATATCATCGTCAGAGCCCGTCCGGGTGCCCCCGAGCACGAGGATCGGGATGGGGCAAGCGTCAATCACAGTTCGCATGGTGTCCGGATCGCCCGAGTATTCGGTTTTAATCACGTCGGCGCCCAACTCGGCTGCTACTCGCGAGTGCAATTTCAGCCACTCAGGATCGTTGGGCGTTCGCAGATTCTTTCCCCGAGCCAGCGATTCGACAATAAGAGGAATTCCGAGTTGCTCGCATTCCCGAGCGACGCTACTCACTCGCTGGATCTCCTCTTTCTCGAAATTGCCATCTCCGCTGCCCAGCACCAGGAATGTGATGACGGCATCGGTTCCTGCGCGGACCGCGTCCTCCGGGTGTCCCACCAGACAGCTGTGAAATTCCGACGCAGGATTGATCGGGCACGTACCAAGTGCCGTTGTCCAATCAAGCCGCGCAATTAGGCCAGGCAGCGGAAAACTGTTCTTTGCCGCTTCGGCAAGGTAGCGAAAACTGCCGAGGTTCAGCAGAATTGCATCGGCCTTACCTTCGATGAACTGAGCAATCTGCGCAGTCGGATTGCTGGTTCCAGGGATCGGGCCGTGAACCACGGCATGATCGAAGGCAACGACCAGGCTGTGGCGATCGCAGGGGAGGATACGGCGGAGGCGGATGGCTTTTCCTGGTTGACTCACAGCGCTCCTAAGTGAAACGATACACTGGCTGGAAATCTAAATGTCAGCGCTCCAGATGTCAATGGACTCTTTCTCTTTTTGTCGAAGTTGAAGATCGCAGTTCTCTGTCCGACATATCCCGGTACGATTGGAGCTTCGTGGAGAAGAATCGCGCATGAGTAATATCCAGAAACGTGACCTATATGCATGGTGCAAGATTCCGGTGTCTGAATTAACGAATCATCCACAGCGGAAAGTCCCGTTCCGCATAGTTCGGGACTCTGCGGCGATGGGCCAATTAATGGCCCAGGATTTAGTTGAGGTTATCGAAGCGAATAACCGGGAAGGGCGTCCGACGCGAGCCATCATTCCGTGCGGGCCGAAGTGCTGGTACGAACCCTTCACAGAGCTAGTGAACCGGGGCGGCGTTTCGCTCCGGCGACTCACAGTCTTTCATATGGACGAGTATCTCGATTGGCAGGGTCGACCGTTGCCGGCGAATCACCCTTACAACTTTCGCACCTTTATGGAGCGGCACTTCTACGGCGGAATTTCGCCGGATTTGGCTGTTCCCGAGGACCAACGATTCTGGTTACTCCCCACTACCGCCGACCGCGTGAGAGCGGCGATTGACGCCGCACCAATCGACATCACCGTGGGAGGCTGGGGACAAGATGGGCACATAGCTTACAACCAGGCACGCCGCCATCCTTACAGCGCCATTTCATTGGAAGAACTGGCCGATTCCAGCATCCGCGTGCAGGAAAACAATGTGGACACAATCCTTGCACTGGCGCAGCGTTCATTCGGCGGGGCCTATCAGTTCGTGCCTCCCATGTCGGTCACTCTTGGCGTACGAGAATGCCTGTCAGCGAAAAGAGTGCGGGTTTACAGCGATACGGGAGCCTGGAAGCAAACGGCTTTGCGGGTAGCACTATTTGCCGATCCAACGCCGGAATATCCCATGACATTGTTGCAGCGGCATCCAGATGCGCTGATTACGGCGACAGAAGAGACTGCCACTCACCCAGTTTGCGAGAACCCAGACTGGGATCTTCTTGAGGAGCCGCATGCGCGTTCTGCGAATCGATGAGCACTCGCCATTTCGGCAATTAATTGGGGTCGGTGGGCTCGGCACCGGTATGTTCTTTGCACTTGAGGGAGACCATACCTTAGGCCGCAATGAAAGCCGATTAGGAGCACTTTTGAATGTTCGTGATTACTGCAAACTTCACATCGTTTCACATTATGTCGCGAAGTTGTTGGGCGCCGGGCCGGGACGATTTGCAGTCACGCCGTTGGGTAAAGTTGGTGATGACGCAGCCGGAACGTTCGTTCTCAGTGAAATGCGCAGTGTAGGCATGGACACGCGCCTTGTGAAAGTGGTGTCAGGTAGCCCCACTTTGTTCAGTGTCTGTTTTCAGTATCCGGATGGAACCGGCGGGAATATCACGACCTCGAATTCGGTGGCCGCGACACTTTCAGAGGAGGACATCAATGATGGCTGGGGTCCTGTTGAATCGGTAGGGCCTAAAACCATAGCCCTGCTCGTCCCGGAAGTACCACTTCCATCAAGGAACTACTTCCTTCGCCTGGCCAGAGAGGCCGGAGCGTTCTGCGCATCCTCATTCGCCTTTGGGGAAATTGCTGAGGCGAAACAACTCGGGATGTTTAAGCATTTGAATCTCGTATCGTTGAACGAGGAAGAGACGGCGGAATTTGCCGGCGAGCCTGATGTCGGAAGCAGCGTGGAAAGCTTCGTGGAACGACTCGCCAGCCTCTTGAGTTCCAAATATTCCCTACTGAAAGTGGTCATGAGCGTAGGGAAAGACGACGCTTACTGCATCGATAGATCAGGATGGAGCTATTCTCCGGCGCCGAAAGTGGACGTGGCCTCAACCGCGGGGGCCGGAGATTGCCTGCTGGGGGGAGTTTTGGCTGCATTGGCGGCGGGAATGTCTTTGCGAAGTGTGGAAGGGGAAACGGGCAAAGGACTTCGGCTGGCTAGTGCGCTGGATTTCGGTGTGTTGCTGGCGAGTTACAAGGTCTCATCACCGCATACGATTCATCCCGACGCTTCACTCGATACTTTGCTACTGTTCGCACAAAAACTGGGGATCTCCTTTGCGCCGCAAATCCAGCAACTGTTCACTAGCGCTGAGGACATCAAGCCGAGTTTTTGAAGTCGGTTCATTTCCCGCCCAATATCGAGGACTCCCTTCAGATCAGTGTCGAGGTCGGATCACCACTTTTGCCTTGACAGTGTGGGACCAGGAGGTATATCAACACGAACTAAGTGAAACGTTACACCATTTGCCCAGTGCCGTTTCTCCTTTGACGGAGGTTCGCTTTGACACGCGTTGTCGCTCGAGACCTTGCTCGCGGGTGGCGTGGCGCCACCATCCTTTTCGCAGCATCCGTGGTCTGCCTTGTCTTGGCGCTCGGGTGCACGCATAAAACTCCGGAATTGAATTCTGAAAGCGTATCTCAGATTCAGATCACGACCAGCGGTTTTCTTATCATGCGAACTCCTGCCGCCGAGTTTCGTTTTCATCCCAATGGGTCAATGGAAGCTAGTTTATTGAGAGGCGGTGATACCGCGACTTTGGACGACCCGCAGGCGGCTGCCAGCAACGCTGTGACAATCGAGGGAAAAGAGATTTCCGATTTTTCGTTTGACATCGATCACGCGAAAATCAGCCCGGCTTCTGGGCGGCTGGGATCGGCCGGGAAGAAAATTGAGATTCCCGGCAAGAGCACGTCGACTCCAGATATCCAGAGCACTGTATTTCTGGAGATCTACGACGACTTCCCTTCGGTATTACTAAGCAGCATCTCATTCAAGAATTCGAGTGCAGGTGACCTCTCCATCGACAAGGTCGTTACGCAGCGTCATCTATTTAATGCATCGCTATCCGATCACGGCGCGGCTCCATACGCCATGTGGTCGTTTCACGGTTCGAGCGAGGCATGGGGCAAAGATGACGTTGTTCCTTTGAACGCAAAATATGCACGCGACAATCCGATGCAGACCATGCTGCACAACGACGAAAACCGGACGGGCGGCGGAATTCCAGTTGTTGCGTTCTGGACAGGTTCTGTCGGTGAAGCCATCGGACACGCTGAAACGGTGCCGCTGAAGCTGAGCATGCCAGTGAAAACCCAGCCGAGTGGACAAGTAAGTGCTTCGATTTCGCTGGAAGATCCTGTGACCCTGCATCCCGGAGAGTCCTACACTTCGCCGGTCACATTTCTTGCGGTTTTTCATGGCGATTTTTATGAGCCATTGAGCACGTATTCGAAGATCCTGCAAAAGCGTGGCATGAGTTTGGCGCACGCCACCGAGGGTGACTACCAAGCGAACTGGTGTGGCTGGGGCTACGAGATGGATTTCACTCCCAAACGGATGTTGGGGACTATCCCAAAATTGAAAGAACTCGGCTTAAAGTGGGCCACCTTGGACGCGGGCTGGTTCCGCGCACGTGGGGACTGGGAGCCACGCACTGACACCTTTCCTGGTGATTCGCTGCAAAAAGTAGTCAAGGCATTCCACGACGCAGGAATCAAGATCACTCTTTGGTGGATTCCCCTGGTTGCCGAAGACGGCAGGGGTAAGGACATTCTGAATCATCGCCCATATCAATTGTCTAAGGTTGTGAGAGACCATCCCGACTGGCTGATCCTGGGAAAAGATGGCAAACCGGCGCGTGCTACCGCGGACCTAGGCGCGCTATGTCCCGCAGTGCCTGAGGTGCAGCAGTACTACAAGCAACTGACAGAACGATTCATCCGGGATTGGGACTTTGATGGGCACAAACTGGATTTTTCTTATACGGTTCCGGCTTGCTACAACCCGAAACATCACCATAAGTCACCGAACGATTCCATTGCTGCGGTTGGAAAGGTGTACCAAATCATCCTCGACACAACGCGTGGCTTGAAGCCGGATAGCGTCACTCAGGCATGTCCTTGCGGAACTCCACCAAGCCTAGCGTGGCTACCCTATATCGATCAGGCCGTGACCGCCGATCCAGTTGGGGCACGTCAGGTCCGCCTGCGCACCAAGATGTACAAAGCGCTCCTCGGCGCCGAAGCGCCAGTGTATGGCGATCATGTCGAGCTCACCGAGATGGAAATGGTCAACACCCTGCACGAAAGCGATAAAGGGCAAGACTTTGCCTCTGAGGTCGGAGTCGGTGCAGTGGTCGGTACTAAATTCACTTGGCCCGACTATGGTCCTAAGTTCAGGACGGTTGAACTCACTCCTCAAAAAGAACAACACTGGAAAAAATGGATCGGTATCTACAACTCCAAGATGCTCTCGAAGGGGGAATTTCTGGATCTCTACATCCACGGCTACGACAATCCAGAGACTTATGCGATTGCGAAGAACGGGCACATGTACTACGCCTTCTACGCGCCAGAAAAACAGAATAACTGGTCGGGGGAAATCGAACTTCGCGGTTTGAAGCCGGGAAATTACTCGGTAAGTGATTACGAAAAGAACGAGCAACTGGGTGCAGTCAATGCAGCCAATCCCCGGATGAAGGTGTCTTTCAACGAGCATTTGCTACTGGAAGCCGCGCCTCAGTGACAGCGGCGCGAAAAACGTACCAATGCCAGTTCCCAGCCACGGCACTCATATCAGGAGGTCATTGATGAACCGTCTTCGAGATTTTTGCGTCACAATGCTGCTTTCTATGTTGGGTACCGGCGTTCTATGGGCTCAAAAGGATATGGGGAGCATCGTTGGCACGGTGCGCGATCCTGCCGGCGCAGTTGTGGTTGGCGCCAAGGTGACGGTGACCGATGCAGATCGTGGCACGACCTTCGAAACGACGACTAACGAAACGGGAGAATACCTGGCAAATCCGCTGCGCGTAGGTCGTTATAACGTGGCAGTCGAAAAGCAGGGCTTCCCTCGACAGGTGGTTGGCCCCATTGAGGTAAACGTCCAGGCTAGACCAGAAGTGAATATTGTGCTGAGGGTTGGAAAAATCTCCGAAACAGTAACCGTTACCTCTGAAGGGCCTCAACTAGAAACGGAAACTTCGGAACTGGGCCAGGTGGTCAGCGGCCAGCAAGCCACGACGCTCCCGCTGAACGGCCGCAACTTTGCGCAGTTGGCCCAACTGGCGGCAGGTGTTGCTCCCGCCGAACCCGGATCCCGA
>Ga0335070_10005028_pt1 | contig 15508 bp, 14 predicted proteins | sample Lox_Sample_13_FD_206722 | JGI IMG/M metagenome (GOLD analysis project Ga0335070, IMG submission 206722) | Soil microbial communities from Loxahatchee National Wildlife Refuge, Florida, United States - Lox_Sample_1.3 | ecosystem: Environmental > Terrestrial > Soil > Wetlands | place: USA... | reverse complement strand
AGGGGGCGACCTGGGTGGAGGCGAGGACGACGTCCGTCCCCTGGGCCTCCAGGAACTGGGCGAACGCCTCGTGGTAGGTCCCGGTGGGCTCGAGGGCGCAGACGACGTCGTGCACCCCGGTCTCGGCCCGGCGGCGGTGTTGGGGATCGTCAACCGCTGGTCCACGAGCGCCGTGTGGGCGATGGCGATCGCACACGACCCTGGTTCTACAGAAGAGAAGCCTCTTTTTCTCGCTGCCATTTTCAGAAGAAGGGGTTCACACTCTGGGAGTCTGTCCGCGGAAGCGTGCTTCACGTTTCTAATCCTACGTTGCCACTTTTGTCACTTTCCGGGAGCGGCGGACCATGGCAGGGGGCTAGGGTGGGAGGCATCGGTCCAGTGCAGCAGCCGCTGCAGCACGCTGATCCCTCGCGGAGGTTCGAGCGGCTGGTGCAGCGGGGCACTGGGTGAGTGGAACCGGGGCGTCGAATCGAGTCGAATCGAGCTTTTCCCTTGACACTTGGAGAACCTATTCGATACCGTGCCGAACGAGCGGAGCGCCTCGCTCGGCAGAGCGAATTGGCCGGTGGCCGACGGGGGCCGGGCAGGGCCCCGAGGAGGAAGGCAATGCGACGATCGAGAGGCACCTGGATCGGGATTGCGGTACTGGCTGTCGCTTTGACGCTTGCCTGGACGGCATCGGCCCTCGCAGCCGAGAGCACGCTGGACCAGGTCCTGAAGCGCGGGAAGCTCATCGTGGGCATCGGTCTGGGGGCGCCGCCCTTCGGCATGTACGACGCCAACAAACAGCCCTCCGGCTTCGATGTCGACCTGGCCAAGCTCATCGCGCAGGAACTGAAGGTCGAGATCGAGTGGGTGGACACCACCTCGGTGAACCGCATCCCCTACCTGCTCACCAACAAGGTCGACCTGGTCATCGCCACGTTCGGGAATACCCCCGAGCGGGCCAAGCAGGTCTCCTTCACCAAGCCGTACTGCTCGTGGAACCTGGTACTCCTGGGCTGGAAGAAGGACACGGACATCAAGTCCTACAAGGACCTGAAGGGCAAGACCGTGGGGGTAACACGTGGAACGACCCAGGACATTGCTATCACCCGACTGGCCCCCGAAGCCAAGATCACGCGATACGAGGACGACCCGGTGGCCATGCTCGCCTTCAAACAGAAGAAGGTCGACGTCATGCCCACGGCGGAAGTGCTGGCGCTCGCGACGATCAAAGATAACAAGGACATGGAGATCAAGGGACTCGTCAGCCGGTCCTGGTCGGCCGTCGGCGTGCGGCGCGGCGACCCGGACTGGCTGCAGTGGCTGAACACCTTCATGGACTGGCACGGCGGCCAGGGGAAGTTTGCCGAGATGTTCGAGAAGTGGACCGGGGTCGAAATGCCGCCGGCCCTGCCGAACTGGTAGGACCCGCTGCGTCCTTCACGGGTGCAACACTGGGCGGGGGTCGTCCTGTGCCGGCAGTGGCGACCCTCGTCGCTGCGCCCGGAATCGGGACCGAGCCTGCAGTCTCCACGCATACCCTCGTGAATTCTCCGGGCTAGCGCCATGTCGAGGATCCTCGCAGCCAGCGGCGGCGTGGGAGCGCCATGACCTACACATTCCACTGGGAGGTTCCCCTCCGCGAATGGCCCGCGTTTCTCTGGGGCGCCCTGGCCACGCTGGAGATGTCCGGGGTGGCCTGCCTGCTCGGCCTGGTGGTAGCGGTCGCGTGTGCCCTGGCCCGCCTCTCGAAGCACCGGTACCTCCGAGGCCCGGCGACGGCCTACGTGGAGGCCATCCGGAACACCCCGTTCATCGTCCAGCTCTTCTACGTGTACTTCGGCCTGGTGACGGTCGGGATCAATCTCGAGGCCTTCACCGTCGCCATCATCACATTGACCATCAACTGCGGGGCCTACTGCACGGAGATCATCCGGGCCGGCATCCAGTCCATCCACCGGGGCCAGAGCGAGGCCGGCCTGTCCCTGGGCATGACCTACATGCAGGTGTTCCGCTACGTGATCCTGATGCCTACCTTGCGGGTCGTCTGGCCGCCCCTGGCCAGCCAGTTCATCGCCACCATGCTGGGGAGCAGCGTGGTGTCTCAGATCTCGGCCGAGGAGCTGACCTATGCCGGGATGATGCTCGAGTCCCGTACGTTCCGGACCTTCGAGATCTTCTTCTTCATCGCCATCATCTACTTCGTCATGGCGCAATTCTTCTCGATCCTGTTCTCCCTGACCGGGAAGCGGGTCTTCCGTCGGGCGTGGGGGCAGCTCTGATGCCCGAGATCTTCATCGCCTTTTCCTACAAGGATGTCCTGTACCTCCTCCAGGCCTCGCTGGTGACCGTCGCCCTCTGCGCCATGGCGTTCTCGTGCGGGCTGGTGGTGGCGCTCGCCATCGGGCTGATGCGGACGGCCCGGCGAGTGCGGGTGCTCCGCTTCGTGGCCGCGGCCTATGTCGAGGTGTTCCGGGGCACCCCGCTCTTGATGCAGATCTTCATCGCCTACTTCGGCCTCTCCATCATCGGGCTGCAGCTGCCCAAGTTCGTGGCGGTGAGCATTCCCCTGATCCTGTTCACGGGGGCCTTCATGGGCGAGATCGTCCGGGCCGGCATCGAGGCCATTCCCCGCGGCCAGTGGGAGGCGGGCTGGTCGCTGGGCATGTCCTACATGCAGGTCATGCGCTGGGTCGTCGTCCCCACCGCCGTCCGGATCATGATCCCGCCCAGCGTTGGGTTCCTGGTCCAGCTCGTCAAGGGGACCTCGCTGGCGTACGTGGTCGGCTACGTCGAGCTGACGCGCGCCGGCTACATCGTCTCCCAGGCCACCTACGCGACCATGCTGGTGTTCACGCTGGTCGGCCTGATCTACTTCGGCATCAACTATCCGCTGTCGCTCGCCTCGCAGAGGCTGGAGGCTCGGCTGAAGCGCCATGCTTAAGATCGAGAACGTCCACAAATGGTTCGGGAGCCTCCACGTCCTCAAGGGGATCAGCATGGAGGTGGCGCGCGGCGAGGTCGTGGTCGTCATCGGCCGGAGCGGGTCGGGCAAATCCACGATCCTGCGCTGCGTCAACGGCCTGGAGCCGATCCAGCAGGGGCGGATCCTGGTGGACGGGGAGCTGGTGGAGGCCCACTCGCGCCACGTGCGGAAGATCCGGGAGGAGGTCGGCTTCGTCTTCCAGTCCTTCAACCTCTTCCCGTACTACACGGCGCAGGAAAACGTGAGCCTGGCCCTGAAGATCGTCAAGAAGGTACCCCCGGACCAGGCCCGGGGGATCGCCGAGCAAATGCTGGGGCGCGTCGGGCTGTCGGACAAGCTGGCCGCCTATCCGGACCAGCTCTCGGGCGGGCAGCAGCAGCGGGTGGCCATCGCCCGGGCCCTGGCCATGAGCCCGAAGCTGATGCTGTTCGACGAGGTGACCTCGGCCCTCGACCCGGAGCTGGTGGGGGAGGTGCTGAAGGTCATGCAGGACCTGGCCGAGGGCGGGATGACCATGGTGGTGGTGACCCACGAGATGGGATTCGCGCGGGCCGTGGCCGACCGGGTGCTCTTCGTGCACGAGGGGCAGATCGCGGAGGAGGGGACCACCGAGCAGATCTTCTCCGCCCCCCGGAACGAGAATCTCCGCTCCTTCATCCAGTCCATTCTCTGAGGCGCGCTCTCGACCCCTGGTGGGCCCGGATACTCACGCCAAGATCGCGAAGAGCGCAAAGGAAGGCAGGGGGTTGCTTGCTGCGGAAGGAGTCGGCCAAACCGGTCCGCGTGGGTGCCCCGGCGGCCTCGCCGCAGGTCTCCTGGATCCTCCCCCGACCCCCGTCCCCCACCCCCTGACCCCTGTTCCTACTCCACCGTCACGCTCTTCGCCAGGTTCCGGGGCTGGTCCACGTCGCATCCCTTGCGCACGGCCATGTGGTAGGCCAGCAGCTGCATGGGGATCGCGAGGAGGACCGGCGTCAGGAGGGGGGAGGTCCGGGGGACGACCAGGCAATGGTCGACCTTGCTCGGCAGGTCGGCGTCCCCCTCGGAGCAGACCGCGATCACGATCCCGTCGCGGGCCTTGACCTCCTGGATGTTGCCCAGGATCTTCTCGCGCACCCGGTCCTGGGGGGCCAGGATGACGACCGGCATCTCCTCGGTGATCAGGGCGATGGGTCCATGCTTCATCTCGCCGGCCGGATAGCCCTCGGCGTGGATGTAGGAGATCTCCTTGAGTTTCAGGGCGCCCTCTAGGGCGATCGGATAGTTGATGCCCCGCCCGAGGTACAGGAAGTCGGGCTTGGCGTGGAAGAGGTGCCCCAGCCGCTCGCAGTCGGCATCCAGGTGCAAGACGGCCTCGATTTGCTGGGGTAGGTGCACCAGGTCCCCGAGCAGTTCCCGGATGCGGGCCGCGTCCAGGGTGCCGCGCTTCGCCCCCACATAGAGGGCGAACAGGTACAGGGCCGCGAGCTGGGCCGTGAAGGTCTTGCTGGCGGCGACCCCGATCTCGGGTCCGGCGTGGGTGTAGAGGACGCCGTCCACCTCGCGGGTGATGGAGCTGCCCACCACGTTACAGATGGCGAAGGTAGGGCAGCCGCGGGCGCGCCCCTCCTTGACCCCGGCCAGGGTGTCCAGAGTCTCCCCGGACTGACTGATCGCCATCACCAGGGTCTTCGGGTCGGCCACCGGATCGCGATAGCGGAACTCGGAGCTGTAGTCCACGTCGACCGGCACTCGGCACAAGTGCTCGACGAGAAACTTCCCCACCAGTGCGGCGTGCCAGGCGGTTCCGCAGGCGATCAGGGAGACCCGCTCCACCTGGAGAAGCACCTCGTCCAGGGTCTCCATGCCCTCGAAGAAGATCTGTCCGGATTCCTCCGAGAACCGACCGCGGATGGTATCCCGGACGGCCCGGGGCTGCTCGTAGATCTCCTTGAGCATGAAGTGCTTGTAGCCCCCCTTCTCGGCCAGGATGGGACTCCAGAGCACCTTTTCCACCGGCCGCTGGACGGGCTCCCCCTGCAGGGTCGTGATCTGGACCCCATCCCGGGAGACGACGACCATCTCCTCCTCGTTCAGGAAGAGGACGTTGCGCGTGTGGTTGAGGATGGCCGGGACGTCCGAGGCGAAGAAGAAGTCGCCCTCGCCCAGGCCCACCACCAGGGGGCTGGCGCACTTGGCCCCGACCAGGCGGTTGGGGTCGCCCCGCCAGAGGACGCCGATGGCGTAGGCCCCGGTGACGTCGTTCAGGGCGCGCCGGGTGGCGATCTCGATGTCGGGGTCCTCGGCGAGATACTTCTCGATGAGGTGGGCCAGGACCTCGGTGTCGGTCTCCGAGCTGAAGACGTGCCCCTCCGTCAGGAGCTTCTCCTTGAGGGCCAGGTAGTTCTCGAGGATGCCGTTGTGCACGACCACCACGTCGCCGGTGCAGTCGGTGTGCGGGTGGGCGTTCTCCTCGGTGGGGCGCCCGTGGGTCGCCCAGCGGGTGTGCCCGAGCCCGATCGTCCCGGTCAGGTTGGTGCCCCAGATCTGATTCTCGAGCTCCTTGATCTTGCCCACCGACCGCCGGATGATCATCTTGCCCTGATCGATCACGGCCAGGCCCGCGGAGTCGTAGCCCCGGTACTCGAGCCGCTTCAGGCCGTCCAGCAGGATCGGCACCACCCGCTTGTCGCCGATGTATCCCACGATGCCGCACATGGCAGCCCCCTGGCCCGGAGCAGTCACGAAGAGCGTTGTGACTGCTCCGGGCCAAATGTCCAATCACCAATGCCTCAAATCTCAGCTGTGGCCGAAACGCCGCAGGTCACACCGCCGAGGGCTCGACGTCGAAATTCCTGACGTACAGCTCGGCCAGCGTCCGCAACTCCTCCGCCGTCAGGTCCGGCACGTCGGCGGCGGCGGCGAATTCGACCAGTTGCTCCTCGTTGTAGATGTTAGGTAAGACGCAGGCAAAGCACGGCTCGGCCAGGATCCACCGGATGGCGGCCTGGGCGAGGGTGCGCCCGGTCCCGTCGGTGAGGAATCGCAGGCGTTCCACCTTCTTCAGCCCGTCCTCGAGCCAGGCCCTGCGTCGCGCATCCGTGTTCACGCGGAAGGATCGGTGGTCATTCTGGCCGAAGGTGGTCGCCTGGTTGAACCGGCCTTCGAGTAGCCCCGAGCTATGCGGGACGCGCACCATGAGGCCGACCCTGTGCGTCGCCGCCAGGGGGATGAGCGGGCCGCCCACCTGCTGCTCGAAGAGGTTGAAGATGATCTGGGTGATCATCCGCCGCTCGGCGATGCAGACGCGGCCCTCCTCGGCCTGGCGGACGTCGATGGCCGGGCCCAGGGTGGCGCCGTAGTGCCGGATCTTGCCCTCGGCCTTGAGCCGCTCCAGCTCGGCGAACAGGTCGTCCCGGCGCAGGGTATCGATCCGGGGATTGTGCAGCTGATAGAGATCGATCCGGTCGGTGGCGAGGCGGCGCAGGCTTTCCTCGCAGGCCTTGCGGACATAGGCGGGCCGCCAGTCCTGGGGCCGCTCGCGCTGGCCGGGCTGGACTCCCGGGTGGGCGTAGAAATCGTATCCGAACTTCGTCGAGTAGACGACCTGGTCGCGCCGGCCTTCGAAGGCGGTGGCCAGCAGCCGCTCCCCGAGGCCGTCCCCGTACACATCCGCCGTGTCATAGAAGGTGATGCCGAGCTCGAGCGCCCTGCGGAGCAGCCGCACTCCCACGGCCTCGTCGGTGATCCCCCACATGGGTGTCCCCACCGTCCAGACGCCGAAGCCGACCTCCGACGCCACCAGGTCCGAGCTGCCAAACCTGCGGTATCGCATCGTCCCCCCTCCACCTCCAGTGTCGGTCGAGCGCGCCGGCCCACGCGACGCGGGCCCGGCATCCGTCAGGCTCACTTGCCCGCGGGCTCTGGCTCCCCGGCGCCCGCGGGATCCTGCCGGGCGATCAGGCCCTGCAGCACCGCCGCGACCTTGTGCGGGTCGTGGCGAATGGTATCCAGCTTGTGGAGCATGCGCTTACCCTGCCAGTCGGTCTCCACGAAATTTCCGAGGATCGGGAGCGGGCCGAGCTGCCGCAGCCGCTCGATCTCGGCCCCCGTGACCGGCATGAAGTGCACGCCGTCCTGCCGATAGGTGTCGATCATCTCCACCGACGGCGCCTGCGTGTTGAGCAGGACGTAGTCCAGGCGCCCCTCGCCCAGGTAGCGCATGATTTCCCGCGCGTGCTCCACGATGTCGAATCCGTCGGTCTGCCCGGGCTGGGTCGTGGTGTTGCAGACGTAGACGACCTTTGCCCGCGCCGCGCGCACGGCCTGCCGGATAGGGGGCGGCAGGAGGCCTGGCAGCACGCTGCAGTACAGCCCCCCGGGCCCCAGGACGATCAGGTCCGCCTCGTGGAGCGCCTGCAGGCAGGCATCCGCGACCGGGGGGTCCACCGGATCAAGGAAGACCTTGGCCACGGGAGGCTTGCCGGTAGCCCGAACGCTTGCCTCGCCCCGCACCACCGAGCCGTCGGCGAGGCGGGCACAGAGGGCGGCCGGCGCCGAGGGGACCGGCAAAACCCGGGCCCAGCAATTGAAAAGCTCCGCGACTGCCTGGACGGCGCGGTCGAAGCCGCCATGGGTCTGCGCCAAGGCGGTGAGGATGAGATTCCCCAGCGCCATGTTCCGCAGGGTGCTGTCCCGGGCTGGTTGAAACCGGAACTCGAAGAGATCCGGCAGGGGCTTGAGGCTCGGAAGGGGGTCTGCGGCATCGACCAGGACACTCCGGATATCCCCGGGCGCCGGGACCCCGAACTGCTCGCGAATGATGCCGCTGCTGCTGCCCGAGTCCGTGGTGGTCACGATGGCCGTGACTCGCCACCCGGATCCCTTGAACCCCTGGATGATGAGGGACGGTCCGGCCCGCCCCCCGATTGCCACGATCCGGGGGACACCCGGCGACGGCGTGTGGGTCACGATGCAACCCTAACCCGGATCATTCGCGAACGATCCGGGTAATGGCCAGATCCCAATGGCCCGACCATCCCAGCCACCGTCACGGGTCATGCGGATTTGGGGCATCGGTCATTCGACCCGGAGAAATCACGAACCGCTTCACGGACTGTCCAGATCAAGGACCGGCACGGTCCGCCGCCCCGGAACATGGCGTGGAGGCGCGCCTGGCTGACCTCACGTCTTCGTGCGCCCCTTCCGCCACTCGGCCGCGCGACCCTCTTTGTTCACCTGCTGGGCGCGGCCGAACGCCAGGGCGTCTGCCGGCACCTCCTGGGTGATGGTGGAGCCGGCGGCCACGATGGCCCCCCTGCCGATGCGCAGGGGGGCGACCAGGCTGGCATTCGACCCGATGAAGACTTCGTCCTCGATCACGGTCTGATGCTTGGCAAAGCCGTCGTAGTTGCAGGTGATGGTGCCTGCCCCGACGTTCACCCGGGATCCGAGGGTGCTGTCCCCCACGTAGGTGAGGTGCGGGACCTTGGATCCTTCCCCGATCTTTGCCTTCTTCGCCTCGACGAAGTTCCCGATCTTCACCTTGCGAGCCAGCTGATTCCCCGGGCGCAGGTGGGCATACGGGCCCAGCGTGCACTCGTCGGCGATCTCGCTCTCCAGGATCACGCAGCCGTCCAGGACGACCACTCGATCTCCCAGCCGCGAATTGCGGATCCGGCTCCCCGCATGAATGGTGCAGGCCTCTCCGATCCGGGTGTGCCCCTCGAGCTGCACGTTGGGGTACAGCACGGTGTCCCGGCCGACCTGGGCCAGGCTGGAGATGTGAACGGTGGCCGGGTCGAGGCAGGTGACCCCCTCGTCCATCAGACGGTCCACCACCCGCCGCCGCAGGATCCCGTACGCCTCGGCCAGCTCGGCGCGCGTGTTGATGCCCAGGACCTCGCGCGGATCCTCGGCCAGCACCGTTGCGATCCGGCCCCCCGCCCGCCGGAGCAGGGGCAAGACCTCGGGCAGGTAGAGCTCGCTCTTCACCGCCGAGGGCCGGACGCGGCGCAGCGCGGCAAAGAGGCGCGGTGCCTGGAAGCAGTAGATCCCGGCGTTGATCTCGGTCACCCGGCGCTGGGCGGGCGTCGCTTCGGCTTCCTCCACGACGACCCGGAAGGCCCCCCGGCGGTCCCGGAGGACCCGGCCGTACCCGGCGGGGCTGGACAGGCGCGTGGTCACCGCGGTGGCGACCGCCCGGGCCTTGAGGTGGGTGGCCACCAGGCGCTCCGCCAGTGCAGCGCCCAGCAGGGGAACGTCCCCGGACAGGACGAGGACGTTGCCTACGAACCCCGCCAGGGCCGGTTCGGCCTGGAGCACGGCGTGGGCGGTTCCACGCTGCTCCGCCTGGAGGATGAACTCCACGGGCCGATCGGCCAGGGCCTCCCGCACCCGATCGGCCTGGTGCCCGACGACCACCAGGGTGCGCTTGACGCCGAGCCGCTGGCAGAGGTCGAGCACGTGAGAGATCATCGGCACCCCGTTGAGGGGATGCAGCACCTTGACCAGCGAGGAATGCATCCGGGTGCCGAGCCCCGCCGCCATGACGATGGCGCACAGGTTCTGGAGCGATGGGTCAGATGACGACTTCATCGTGGGCATCCGCCAGCCTCCTCTCGAGGGTATGGGATTCCCACCCGGCGTGAGAAAAAAATCATAGCATACGGAATTTGTGCCCAAAAGGCATTTCTGCCCGCCGCTCACTCCGGCGGCATCACGCGCTCTTCGCCAGGACGGATGCCGACCGCGTTCCCCATCTCCCGGTAGTCGACGCCGGACCGGCCGTTCCAGTCCCACACCGCCTGCCCGTCCTTCAGGGTGAGCTCGCAGGCGAGGCGCTGGTCTCCCCTGAGGGTGCCGCCGAAGGAGTCCATGAACCCGAACGACCCGCGGAGCAGCGCGAGCACCGCCACATCGGCCGCGGCGCCGACGCTGAGGTGCCCGTGCTCGGGATGGCCGATGGCCCGGGCGGCGGCGGCGGTCGAGGCGCGGATCACCTCGAAGAGCGGCATGCCCATGACCAGGAACTTGGACATGGTCGTCGTCATGTCCAGCATCCCCCGGTTCATGCTGAGGTGGTGGAGATCCGTGGAGATGACGTCCGGGTAGAAGCCCTGCCGGATGCAGGGCACGGCGTTCCCGAAGACGAAGCTGCCCGCGCCATGGCCGACGTCAAAGAGAACCCCGCGCCGGCGGGCCTCGGCCAGGTACGGCAGGACACGTCCGTCGGCCCCCACGCAGGGGACCGGTCCCCGGAAGCAGTGCGTGCTGATGTCGCCCGGCCGCAGCTTCTCACCGACGAGCTGGTAGTACGGCCGCTCGCGGCGGAAGTACCCGAAGTCGACCATCACCGGGAGGGAGGCCAGCACCCCGGCCTCGACGGTGCGCTCCACCGAGGTCCAGTCGGGCTGCGCGTAATGGGCGGTCTTCATGCCCACGATCTTGTCGGCGTGCGTGCGGGCCAGGTCGGCCGTCCGCCGCGGGTCCATGTCGAAGGGGTTCTGCTCGGCCTCGATGCTGGCCATGCCGAGCCCGGCGATGTTGAGGAAGGCGTAGGTCCGGGTGGCGAAGCGGTCGAGGACGCGGAAGCGGAAGTCCTCGAAGTTCCGCCGGCCGGCGCTGCCGGTGTCGACCATGGTGGTCACGCCGCTGCGGAAGCTGAAGCCGTCGGGCAGGAGGCTGTAATCACCCGCCCAACCCTCGCGGTTGCCGGCCGTGGCGTAGAGGTGGACGTGGATGTCGACGAGACCCGGAACCACGTACAGACCGGACAGGTCCAGGGTGCAGGCCGCCTGGGCGGGCGGGATCGAGTCGTCGACGGCGGCGATCCTGCCCGCGGCGATGGCCACGTCCTTCGGCGCATCGATTCCGTTCTTGGGGTCGATGAGGTGAGCCCCACGGAGGAGCAGATCAAAGCGCATGGCGGTCTCCTGGCCGGAAGGACACGTGCTCGACCGTCCACTGCTTCAGCAGATCGGGGTCGGGCTCCTGCGGGATGCCCGGCACCCGCGAGGTGGTGACCTCCCCTGGCCCGCTGAGAATGATCTCGGGCTTGCCGATGTCGTTCTTGTAGAAGTACGAGGAGGGGAAGATGTCCCCCGGATAGGTGAAGTTGGGGAGCGTGGCGAGCTCGGCGCAGATGGCGCCGCCGATGCCGCTCTCGAGCATGCCCCCGATCCAGCACGGGATGCCGTGCTCGGCACACAGGCTCTGGATGGCCCGCGAGGCCGTCAGGCCGCCCACGCGGGCCATCTTGATGTTGACGACCTTGCAGCTGCCCAGGCGGATGGCCGCCTGGACCACGGACAGGCTCTGCACGCTCTCGTCCAGGCAGATGGGCGTCTGGATCATCTTCTGCAGATCGGCGTGATTGATCAGGCTCATGCCGTCGTCGGCCAGGGGCTGCTCGATCATGGCCAGGCGGTAGCGGTCGAGCTTGCGGAAGAGGTCGGCGTCGGCCAGCGTATATGCGGCGTTGCAGTCCACATGGAAGGTGAAGGTCGGAAACGTGGACCGAACGGCGTCCACCATGTTCAGGTCCCAGCCCGGCCGGAACTTCAGCTTGATGCGGGGGAAGCCCTGGTCGATGGCCCCCTGGATCTTCTGCAGGAGGATGTCCAAGGTGTCCTGCACCCCGAAGTCGGCCCCCACCGGGACCCGGTCCCGCTTTCCGCCCAGGGCCACGTGCAGGGGGACCCCTTGCCGCTTGGCGTCCAGCACCCACCAGGTGATGTCCAGGGCGGCCCGGGCAAACTGGTTCCCCTTGATGAAGGAGAAGCGGTCCAACAGGTCCTGGGCCGACTGGACCTCCTGGCCGATGACGCGGGGGGCCATGTGCTCGCGCAGGGTGTGAAAGGTGGCGATGGTGTGCTCCCCCGAGTAGGCCGGGATGTACACCGGGCAGCTCTCGCCCCACGCGTACTGGCCCTCGGACTCCATCCGCACCAGGATGGTGTCGGTGTAGTGCTGGTCGGCATAGGACGTGCGCCAGATGAACGCAAGTGGCAACTTCACCCAGTAGATGTCGAGGCCCTCGATTCTCATGATGGCTCCTTTCGGGTCCGATGACCGCGTTCCTGTATCAACGCGGAGGGGGCAGGAGGTGACGAGATTGGCCGGATCGGTGATCGCATGCCGAGGACCCCGCTCGCCGCCAGGGTCGCGTGAGTCCCGCAAATGAGGCGAGGGTACCAACGACGGCAGGCAGTGTCAAGCAAGGCCGGCGCCACATCGACCCCCCGCCCGACGTCGAGCCGGACCCCTGCGCCACGGTCTGACGGAAGCCATGGCTCGGCGGGGGCGATCAGCCGACCGCGATGTTCAGGGCCTGGAGGGCGGCGGCCACCGTGTAGAGGGACCCCGTGACCACAATGGTGTCCTCGGTGCCGGCGAGCGCCCGGGCTCGCTCCAGGGCGGGGCCCACCTCGGGCTGGATCTCGGCCGGGACCCCGAAGCGGCTCGCGGCCAGGAGGTCCTGGGGGTCTGCGCCGCGCTGGGTCGGTGGATGCGTGAGGATGATGCGGTCGGCGAGAGGGGCCAGTGCGCCCAGCATGCCGGACCAATCCTTGTCCTTGAGCACCCCGAAGACGAGAATCACGCGGCGCAGCGCGGTGCGGTGCTCGTGGAGAAAACCGGCCACGGCCGCGGCGCCCGCCGGGTTGTGGGCGCCGTCCAGCAGGATCCGCGGTCGCCCGGCCACGGATTGCAGCCGGCCGGGCCAGCGGGCCCGGGCGAGACCGCCGCGGATCGCCGCCTCACCCAGGCGGAGGCCGCGTGCCTCGAGGACCTCGGCTGCGGCGATGGCGGTGAGCGCATTCTCCACCTGGTGGCGGCCGGCGAGCGGCACGTGGATCCCCGGGTATGGTCGGGTCGGACCCCCCAGGTCGAAGGTGTGGCCCGCCACGGTCGAGACGAGATGCGAGACGCGGTAGGCCTGCGTGACGTGAACCAGGGGCGCGGCTCGCGCAGCCGCGGTGCGGGCGATGACCTCGAGCGCTTCTCCGTCGGCGGCCGTCACCAGCGGGACCCCGGGCTTCACGATGCCAGCCTTCTCGCGGCCGATCTCAGCCAGGCTTTCTCCCAGGTATTCCTGGTGGTCTAGCGCAATGTTGGTGATGACGGCGGCGCGCGGCAGGATGACGTTGGTGGCGTCGAAGCGGCCCCCCAGCCCCACCTCGATCACCGCCACCTCGGCCTGCTGCCGGACGAAGTGCAGGAAGGCCATGGCGGTGGTGAGCTCGAAGAACGTCGGGTGGGGGAGCTGTCGCGCGTCCGGCTCGGGAATCGGGGCCGGGGCGAAGTGGGCCGCGCAGAGGCGTTCCAGCTCGCCCACCAGCGACGTGACCTCTGCCTCGTCGATCGGGAGGCCGTCCACGCGAATCCGCTCGGTGAAGCTGAGGAGGTGGGGCGAGGTGTAGAGGCCGGTCCGGTATCCGCCCTCCTGGAGGATCGCGCCGAGCATGGCGGCCGTCGAGCCCTTCCCGTTGGTGCCGCCCACGTGCACCGTGGGCAGGGCGTCCTGGGGATCGCCGATCAGGGCGAGCAGGCGCCGGATGGTGTCCAGGCCCAGACGCCAGCCGAAGCGGCGCAGGCCGAAGAGGAAGGAGGTGGCCTCAGCGTAGGTCACGAGTCGTGCACCCGAGAGCCACGGGGATCGGCACCCGGCCGGCGAGGGGCACGGGGGGCCGGGGCCGGGTGGATCCGGTCACGGCGCCGGGGGGGACGCGGACGGCTCGCAGAAGTATTGGAGCAGCTGGATCAGCGTCGCTCGGAGGCTCCGCCGCTCCACGATCATGTCCAGGAAGCCGTGGGTGAGGAGGAACTCGGACCGCTGGAACCCCGGCGGCAGCTCCTGCCGGATGGTGTCCTGGATGACGCGGGGGCCGGCGAAGCCGATCAAGGCATTGGGCTCTGCGATGGCGATGTCCCCCAGCATGGCGAAGCTGGCGGTCACCCCCCCGGTCGTGGGGTCGGCCAGGATGGCGATGTAGGGCAGGCGCAGCTGCCCCAGGCGCGCCAGCGCGGCACTGACCTTGGCCAGCTGCATGAGCGAGAGGGCGCTCTCCTGCATCCGGGCGCCGCCGGAGCAGGCCGCGGCGATGAACGGGATGCGCTCGGCGGCGGCTTCCTCGACCGCGCGCGTCACCTTCTCGCCGACGACCGATCCCATGCTGCCGCCCATGAAGGCGAACTCCAGGGCGCAGATGCTGACCCGCTGCCCCCCGATGGTTGCCACCCCGGCCAGCAGGGCGTCCTGCATGCCGGTCGCCTTCTGGGCGGCCCGGATCCGGTCCGGGTAGCTCTTCTGGTCCTTGAAGTGCAAGGGGTCGAGGGACCGGACGGTCGCGTGTCGCTCCTGGAAGCTGTCCGGATCGACCAGCAGGTCAATGCGGGCGCGGGCGCTGATCCGGAAGTGATGCTGGCACCGGGGGCAGACGTGGAGATTGCGCTCCAGCTCCTGCTTGTAGATGATCTCCTTGCAGCTGTCGCACTTGATCCAGAGCCCCTCGGGCATCCGGGGCCTTGGCTCCTTGACGCTGACCAGCGGCTCTTTCTTGAACCAGGCCACGCCGTCCCTCCCTGACCGTCCGCCACGGTACCCGAGGGCCACCACCCTGTCAAGCCGCGCACCCTTGCTCCGCCACGTTCAAGATGACTGCTCCTGCCAAGCCGGGTCGTCCGCGTCAGAGATGGCCGCCGTGTTCAGAGCGCCCCCCGGATCCGCTCGGCAGCCTGGCGGATGCGCCACGGATCGCCGGGCAGGAGCGGCCAGTCGAATCCCTTGCCGTCCCCTTGTCGGCGAGGAATCAGGTGCAGGTGGAAGTGGGGGACGGACTGGAGGGCAGCGCGGCCGTTATTCTGGATCAGGTGGAGCCCATCGGGCGCCAATCCCCGGTGGATGCGGACCGCCACCAGCCGGGCGAGGCGACAGGCATCCAGCAGGTCCGGCTCGGGGACGTCGAGGAGCGTCTCGGCATGGATCCTGGTCAGCACCAGGACGTGCCCGTCGGTGACGGGGTTGATGTCCATGATGGCGAGGGCACGCTCGCTCTCGGCCACCATCGTGGCCGGCAGCTCACCGGCCAGGATACGGCAGAAGACACACATCATCCTGGGCCCCTTGGATGTCTTCTGGGGCTGCCTGGAGGCTCTCCGGCGGGCTAGTAGCCCCGCCGCCCCCCCCGGCCGCCCCCCCCGCCGTATCCCCCTCCGCCGCCGGGACCGCCCCCGCGGCGCGGGGCCTGCTCCCGCGCCTCGTTGACGGTCAGCGTCCGGCCGCCGAATTCCCGGCCGTTCAGCGCATTGACGGCGGCATCGGCGTCCTCCTGGCTCCCCATCTCGACGAAGCCGAAACCCCGCGAGCGACCGGTGTCCCGGTCCATGATGATCTTGATATCCGTTACCGTCCGTCCCCCCTCCTGGAACAGCGTCCGTAGCTGGGACGCATCCGCATCGAACGGCAGATTTCCCACGTACAACCTCGTTCCCATGACCCACAACCCCCTTCGGCCCGCTACCGCGTGGCCATCGACGTTCGCGCGCTGGGCGCTCGCG